>Ga0206872_10001_pt2 | contig 323166 bp, 260 predicted proteins | sample Alteio_BWOrgCont_34_FD_152906 | JGI IMG/M metagenome (GOLD analysis project Ga0206872, IMG submission 152906) | Enriched cells from forest soil in Barre Woods Harvard Forest LTER site, Petersham, Massachusetts, United States -... | ecosystem: Environmental > Terrestrial > Soil > Temperate forest... | reverse complement strand
GGGGCCGAACATGTCCCTCGGTTCCCCGACGAATGGCAGCATCACCGCGATGGACCCGATCGAAAATAAGGAGGTGACGTACACCTTCATGATTCCCTTCCTGAAAGCGTTCTACTTCTATTTAGGTAATACGAATGTTGCTGCCTTGGGACTCCATACCTATGGCTCCATTGGAGAAATGAAATGGGCGGTGGATTCGATGCACAAGGAATTCAATTGTCCCGTATGGGTGACGGAATATGCGGAATGGAAAGCGTCTGATCCTGCGGCGGAGCGTGAGTATATGATCCAGGCGACCGATTTCCTGGAGCGCACGCCCTACGTGCAGGGTTACGCTTGGTTTAAGGAAAGGGCCGATAACGCGAAAATCAGCCTACTCGAAAAAGAGCCGGGCAAACTTACCCCGCTGGGTGAGGCATATGTGGCCATGCCATCGCACGATGCCGATCTCTATTACCGGATTCCGGGAAAACTTTCCGCGGGCAAATACGTCTCGATTGACCAGGCGGACATTCTTTCAAACTCCCACAATGATTTGTTGGTAAGTACCAACGCGGTGAGCGCCACGGCAGATTATAATATCCAGGTTGATACCGCGGGCACTTACAAGTTGACGCTGCGCCTTCTTGGAACGGGCAAGATCGAAATATTGAAAAAGGACCAGGTATTGGGATCCGCTGACGCGAGCGGAAGTGACGTGCAAAACTTGGAGATTTCCGCTGCATTACCCGCCGGTCCCCAGACTCTCCGTGTACGATTTGGAGGCAATGGGATCGTCTTGAGCTCGATCGAATTTATGAATCAGTAAGGCCTGGGCGCGCGCTGGTGTTCCAGGTCGGCCTGCCGTTTGCCTTCTTTAATCTGCGCGACGAGATCGGTCGGAAGGGGTAAGGAATTGGGCGGGTCCGAGAACTGATAGTCACGGTAGACACCTCCCGTGCGCACTTCGACCGGATAACGTGTCTCAGCGTCAATGAAAGCAACCAAGGGTGCCGTCGCAACGAACTTGGTAAAGGCATCTGCATCGGATATTTTAAGAGTGGCCGGAGCATTGGGAGCAAAAATCAGGCAATCATGCCCCGAGTATTTGATGGTGCCCAAGTAGCTTTCCGCTGTTACCCACTTCATATCCTGAAACTCGCTGGAGGTAGACATGGGGGAATTGCCTTCGCTCATTTCCGAGCCTTGCGCATAGATGTCTGTTCCGTTTGTCTTTGCGTAAACGGTAGTGCCCGAGTGCCATTCCTCCAGCTTGGTATCCTCGATTCTGATCGCTTCAACATGAGCGATGTCTTTGACCTTGGTCACGGTAATCGTCCTGATGCGGCCACTCAGATCCGGGGGAGGGGCAGCCGGAGCTCCCGCTACCTTGGGTTGGTGTTCTTCCGGATAAGAAAAGGTGATGGTCCACTGTCCCGGACTAGGAGCTTTTTGAATGAACGGCGCGGAGGGTGGTGTCGGTTTGGAGGTGGCTTCCTGTGAATGGAGATTAACTGCGCAGAAGATGAGAGCAGGTAGGAGTAACCCGCTGATGTAGAGAGTCCGGTAGGTCATGGTAGGCTTGTCGATTATTCGGCGTTCATTGAGCGACGACCTCGATTTGTTTATCGAGTATCTGCCCGGTGTATCGATCAATGGCCACGTGCAGCCAGACGCGTTTTTCACCATCAACCGAAAATTGGCTGAGCGTAGTGGCTGAACTGGAATAGTGCCCAGTCTGGGCCACGACATCGATCAGGAGATTCCAGACGCGGGTCTGTCCGCTATCAACCAGCGGTCGAAGCGCCGCCTCGTGAAAGCGCTGAATGACCGGGCTGACCGAATTTGCGTAATTGGCCGATGATCCCGCCAAGGTCGAATCGTTGTAAACCGTGGAATCCAACAGCCCGGTAAACCCGGCATAAGTAAACGAGCCGGCAACAGTCGTTGGTGAAGTCCAACTGTAGGTATAGGTATACCAATCGGTTCCCAGGGAAACGCTTGGTGATGGACTGGCGGGAAAAGTCGCACCGATATATCGTCCGACCAGGTTACTCAAATTGGCGAGGGGGCCGCGCCAATAGTCTGTGGTGTCCTGCGTATATTGAATGAGCTTCTTGGCGACATTGGTCGCTTCGGTTCCGGTCAGGGGAGGAAGGGCGTAGGTCGGTGGAGTCGTGGCATTGTACCACTCATCGCGATTGGCCCCGGCCACAAGGGCCTGGATGACCGGCTCTTGGCGGGTATTGAGATCCACCTTGCCCGCCACCAGTCCGTTGGCGGGTGGTTCACCCACGCAGAAGGTATCGAGCAAACCCACGTAGCCGCTTTCTGGCGTGAAGAAATCGATATTCTTCCAGGGCGATCCGGTGAAGGTGTAGCTCATCTCACTTACGCTGCGGAAGGGACGGTTAAGAATGATCGGGCGACTTTGACTTTGCTGCAGCGCCGTACCGACGGGGCTATCGTTGGGATAGGAGTTAGCCGTGGCCAGGGGCAAACCGATACGGGTGTTGCTCGAGTTAATCGGTTGAACGAGCGAGCTTGTGCTTGGGTCCGTCATGGTGGTATCGGCATAAGCCCCCATGGACCGGCGAGCAATGCCATCGGCGTCTTCAAAATAGAAATGCTGACCCGGTGTGGCAGCTATCGCTGGGGGACCTGCAGAACCCTTGGAATCAAACGTGAGGGTTGGACTATTCTGGCTCATTAACCCATCAAATTCCGTGGGATTCGATGCCGCAGAGCTTGAACTAAAATTGTTGCCGGAGAACAAATGCATTTGAGGGTTCGTGGCTACGCCTGAACCTGAGACGTTTCCCGGATTATTGTAAGAGTCAGAATTACCCTTGTCCGCGCGAGGTCTCTGGGTTTCAAAAACAGAGAAATTGCTTGTTTGCATGGCGGTGTTTGCAGTAGTCGAATTCACGTTACAATCGGTATTGGCGGTATTTTCGAGCAAGTAGGAGGTTGTGGAATCCGTTCCTCCATGGGTGGTGGACGAAACATTGCCCAAGGTTGCCTGGCTCTCAACGCCAAAACGCTCCGTACGCGGGTCAAACCCCACCGTTCGAGTCCCTACCATCTGTCCTGAATAAATAGGGTTGAGCCACTCTGAATTCGTAAGGTTTGGATCATTCGCAAGTACGACGGAAGGGGATCCTGCCGAGGTGTGATTGGGATTGGAGTAGGTGTCATCGTAGTCGATCCAATTCCCGTTATAATCCTTGTACTGTAAACTGAAGGTGATTTGCTGGGATTTGTTTGCCGTCGGAAGAATGCTTGTTTGATCTGCCGTGTTGACCTGGGCGATGTAGCTGCCATCGCCGGGTGAGGTCGTTCCAGTGGTGGTGATGGTAAAATGAATTTGCATGGGCGTTTCCCCGACAATAATGCCGTAATAGGTAATTCCCGTATTCGCATCCTTTAGAAAACCGGGACCACTACCGGATCCCGTCCCGGCGATGGTCGAGGCCTCACCTGCCAGGTTCATACCAGCAACGTTATGCCACAGCATGGTTGGTTCACGGAATAGCGTCCCGTTACTATCCGAAAAATCGAGGGCGGTGTTTGTTGTGGTTCCCGTTGCGGTAAGTACCAATGGCGCTGATATCGGCCAGTAGGTCTTGGTCGTGCTGGTGGTGATGCTGTTATTGCTGGTATCGCTTTCGGGCAGAATAGTTGTAGTGCCACAAAGTGAACTGCTAAGCTGACCTACCATGCCCATTTCCCAGGCGGTTCCGCCAGCCGTATAGGTCGTCGCTGTCCCGGATGGATTGTTGGTTTTTGCGACCAGGCGGAAGAGACTGGGCCGAATCTGCGTAGCTGAATTCGCCGCTGCGGTGTTTGCATCGTGTGGATTCCAAAGCTGGACCACATACATGTAACCGACTTTTCCCTCGGAACCTGCCGGCAAGCTCGCCGCCGCCGTTACTCCGTAGAGGGTCACGGTCGTGGTCCCTGAAACCGTAATCGGATCTTTTGCCGCAGCTCCTACGAGAGGCGTCTTGACTCCTCCGGGCCAGGTCCATTTATAGTCGAGAACATCGAACCTGGAACCTCCGGATCCAGTGGGCCCGATGGTTACTTGATTCGATAGGGAGGTCGATTTGGTACTGAGGGGCGTGGTCGGAGCCGTTTCGACGACGGTCATGTAGGATTGGCGATAGAGATAGGGCAAATCCTCGACACCATAGATATTGGTTGCTCCGTTGGGACCGCTGGCAATCTGAATCCAGGTCGGATAGCTGTCGGCATCCTGCTGATCGATCAGATTCGCCATGATCTGGAGCACTTGATAATCGACTGCCGTGTCGATCGTATATTCGAAGTTATCTCCACCGGGTAACTGGAAATTGGGAGCACCTTTGCCCAACGCACCTACCGTGATGGCTGCCTTGAGCAACTCGGCGAAGTCAGGCTCCCTTGCGTTCGTGCCGGTCAAGGCCGCCACTTTAGAGAGAGTCATGATGGAATTCTGCCCATGATTATAAACCCAGGGCGAGGAGGTGGTGGCTCGAGTGAGGCCAAAATTATTATAGATCGCAGTGTTCGTGCCCGATGAGGTGGCGTTATAAGCGACCCAGGCGAGGCGACTTAGTGGAAACCTGGTCTTGACCAGCGGTTCACCGACGACCGCCGTGGTGCCATTCTGGCGCGTGAAAGCTGTTGCGACTCGAATCGAGAGGAAAGCCGGGTTAACGGAGTTATCGCCTCCGACCGCATCATTGTTGCCGTCGTAGCTACTTTCGTTGGGGGATCCGCCTACTTGGGGAAGGGTGAGGGTCCCCGAAACATTGGCAAGAACGGTTGGTCGACCGGGATCCGGGGTGTACGATGGCTGCTCGAGGCTACGGCTGAATGTGCCGAGGTACTGGAGGGCGTCGGTGCTGATGCCCAAGGACTGGGTCAGGCTGATCAATTGCTGGCGGCTCAGGAAAACCTGGTCGGAGGGCGCGGAAGTATTCGTCACCGTGCTGCTGAGCGTGGGCCAAAAGGACGAGGGCGCATTGGTGTTCGCGCCCATGAAGCCTTTCATCAACGCTCGATTGCTCGAGGTGCTGTTGGTTTGCCCGATGTTGTAGCCGACAAAATTGTTAAACCAATTGGTCGTGGTGGTGGAATTAAAAGTGACCGAACCGAAAGCGGACTGGGTGGACGACAATTGCGAGGTGTAGGCATTTCTCCAGCCGACGAGATCATCAATCTGTTGCGTGGTAAGGATGGAGGCGGGGTTGGCCGGAGACACGCTGGTCGGCAACTGCGAAAGATCCGCAAGAGCCGTTGAACCTTTCTGACTGACGAGTTGTGTCGGGAGAGTACTGGGATGTCCAGCCGCGTTCATGTCGAGCAAGCCGCCTTCGTTGTAGATGGCGTAGGCAAAGCGACCGATGGCGTAATTGGCATTTGTCGGGTCCCGAAGGGTGCTTATTTGAGAATTCGTGTAGGCGGTGTTGGCTCCGTTGCGGGTGACAATCACCCAATCGGGGTTCGGAAAATTGGCTATTTGGGAGTGATTTATCAGATAGTGGCTATTCCATCGCGAAGCCGTGATCACCCGGCCGTTAAGGGAGGCATCGCTGGCGGAATTGACCGCTGAGGCGCGGGTGATTCCCATATGACTATAGTTGGTGTTGGTCGTGTTACTATAGAACGGGGCATTCCGCAGGCTGACTTTGACGAGATTGGCCAGGCCGTCTGTTTCCTGGCCTCCTGAGAAGGTCGGCGTGAATCCGACGATGGCTGGAGTGGCCGTGGAAGTCACACTACCGGATGCCGTCGCCTTGGGCGTGTAGACATTATAGGTGGCCGCTGTGCCGCTCGAGTTCACTCCTGCATAGGCGGTTGTCGTCGAGCCATCGACGATTTCTTGTTTGAGATCGCCGAGAATGATTTCGCAGGCGCTATTGGCCATGACGTTGGCCTTGACCTCGCTGACGCTGCCGGAGGAGGCCTGATGCGCCGTCATGGACCGGGATAAAAAAGCGACGGTCAGGGCCGTTAACAGGACGACGAAAAAGAGGACGATGATGAGCGCGGCGCCCCTTTTTTTTGCGCGACTAACCAGGAGAATGTCAGCGGATTTCATATTACTGTTGGAGCACCTGGTTCAAGTAACAATAACGTTGGTAAAATCGAACCTGGGAGGCCACGGTCTTACCCAGCCCCAGATAGCCACCGCTACCCATCTCTGTGCTCAGTTTTGTCTGCCACAAGTTCAAGGGCAGCTTGGCGAGCGGCGTGGTGGCTGGCGGCGTGGGCAGAACACCATCGAGTTTCGTTGCTGCGGCTTGAAGCTGCGTCGATGCATTGGGCAATAGTTTTTGACTGTTGGAATCGAGCACGGCGATGGTGACGATGATTGCCTGGACCCGTGTAGGATCGAAATACCCCGTGCTACCCGCTGTGATACTGGTGGTGTTGGGCGTATCCGTCAGTTGCAGGGTGGATGCGTCCTTTTGGATGAGGTAACTAAGCTTCATGCAAAAAACCTGGTCGCCGATGACCTGATAATCGGCATCCCCACCGGGACTTTTCGTCAGGTTATTATTGGCGCCCCAGGTGCCGATGATCGTTTGAGGCAAAAAGACCATGGGGTAATTTTGACTTACGGGAGCGACTCCATTCCAAACGAGGCCCTTGCTCAGACGCTCCAGCTGATAGCTGGAATTCATGCGATAGCCGACCAGGGAAACCGTACTTTGATCGGTCGTGGTAGGGTCAGGATAATAGCCGGTCGCCTCGCTGAAAAAGAGCATCATGTCGCTGCCGTAACCGTTGTTGGGAGCCGACGTCGAGTTATTGAAGTAGTAATCAACATCGGTTCGCTTGACCATTTTGGAGACATCAAACGCTATGCGATCAAGGACAAGTCGGGATTGGGTGTCGGCGTCCATGTGCTTGAAGCCGCCCAGGGTGATGGTGACGGTACTATTCATCATCTGGGAGACGCCCAACATGATCAGCGTCAGGACCGTGATGGCAACGAGGAGTTCCACTAAAGTGAACCCCCGCATAGACTGGCGCTGGTTGAGGCGTTGGCTTCTCACGGAGTTCGATTAACGGCGACGACGCCTTCGACATAGCCTTGGGCCGTGGTGTAATTCGTGGCCCCGGCAGGCCAGGAGAGGATAAGGCGGACGAGAGTTTCCTGGGTGGCCGGCGCTGTTGTGGTCTCCGCCGATGTGGTCCAGACAAACAAGCGATAACGGGCGCCCGAGACAGCGGTGTTTGTCGTTCCATCCTCCTGGATATAGAGTGGGCTCGTGGGTGCCGGAGAGGTAACAACTACGCTACCGGTAACGGATGTGGCGGGCAGGGCTATTCCGTAAATCGCGGAATTCGTGGCCGCAACAGTCTTGGGCGTGGATTGAATGTCGGCGGAGATGGCGCTCAAAACCTGGCTGGCGGTGGTTTGCGAGATCGAGGATTCGCTGGCCGTGACGCCGACAGCAAGCAAGCCGAATACGATTACCATGCAAAAAACGACGATGGCCAGGGCGAGAGTGACCTCGATCAAGGAAAAGGCCTCAATGGAATTCCTTTTCTTTCTCATGGGCGGTAGATGGTTACTTTACCTCCGATGCCTTCGATCCGGATAACGACTACGTTCTTGCTCCCGTTGCCGTTGGTGAGCGGCTCGTCTCCACGCGCAGGGCGAAGCCCGATGTCGATTGCCTGGGTAGGGCTTGAGTAGATTTCCGAAGCATCTCCCTGCGGATTAAACTGAATAATTTGTGAAAAATTGTACTGCGCGGCGCCGGTAAAAGGAAAATCAAAAGTCGTCCCGGACTGATTGGCGGCGGTGGGATCAACCTCGTAAGGGGTGATTGCGGCGGTTGTGGTGGGGAAGGGGATCGTCCCCAAGGTTGAGATCGACGTATCCACATGGATATTGGGGATCCTCAAAATCTTGGAGATTTGGGTCAAGGAACCTGTCGTCGGAGTAGATGAACCCGGCAATTTGGAGTTGGCTAGCTCCGTGCTCAGGTTCGTTCCATCCGAGGATGAAACAACGGCGATTACTAACTGACCTTTTCCTTTTGTCTGGGGCGTCGTGGCAGTGACCGTGGGATCTTCTTCAAAAAAACCGACCCAAGTGTACGTGTTGCCAGCCATGGCCTGAGTTCGCGCGTATTCAAGGATTCCAGCGATATCCGAGGCTGCCTTGGTGGTGTCCTTGCTGCCTTTCAGTCCCGGGATCGAGGGCACCGTGATGCCGATCAAGATCGCCATGATCCCAACGACGCTTAGAAGCTCAACCAACGTAAAACCTTTATTGTTGGGACGCCCGCAGCGAGAAGAAGCAGGGACAAAACGGGACACGCAGGATTTAGTGCGTTGCCGCAAAAGTAGGGGCTCTGCCCTCATAATGTCATTACAGGAAGACGAATTCGAGCTTTGTGCGTGAGTGTAAGTATTCATAAAAGCGCCTAAGTACACTGAATGAAAGCTTGATAATCTAAGGGGGAATCGCGTCGATCTACTGGGCTGGGCGAGAAGCCGGGGCGCCGCGCTTTGTAGATCATGCTGGAGATTAACTCAATGACAACTTTGCGTCAATGATAAGTTGCACATTTATGCACTTGATGTGTGGATCGATTCCTCCTATACCAAGGTTCCACTCCCATTCAGCAAAACCTGTATCTATGAACAAATCGATCGTTGCCTTTACTCTAATTTCCTTCGTGGCGCTGGGTAGTTTCACCGTCCTTCGAGGTGACGTTCCGGTTTCCGTATCTATTGATGCCTCGACTCTGGGGACGAAGATTGCCCCGGATTACGCCGGATTGAGTTACGAAACCAAGCGGGAAATGCCCGATGCGGAGGGGAAATATTATTTCACCGCGCAAAACGCGCCGCTGATTAAAATGTTTCAGACACTTGGGATCAAGAATCTACGCATCGGTGGTAACACGGTGGACAGCCCCAAGGTCGCCATTCCTGTCCAGGCGGATATCGACCAGCTTTTCCAATTTGCCCATGCGGCGGATACCAAAGTCATTTATAGCTTCCGTCTCAATCATGGTGATGCCACGGGATCGGCGACCCAAGCCAAATATATCGCGGACACTTATGCATCGGACGTGATCTGTTTTTCCATCGGTAACGAACCTGATGTTTATGTGCATAGTTACCCCGGGTATTTGAAGGAATTTAAACCCATTTACGACGCCATCAACCAGGCCGTGCCTGATGCCAAATATTGTGGTCCCAGCCTCACCTCGAATGCTCAACCATGGGCGCATGACTTTGCCCGGGACTTTTTTCCCAGTGGTAAGATCCTCTACATTGGCCAGCATCAATATGCAGGTGGAGCGGGAGGCAAGGTAACCGATCCCGTCTATGGACGGGACCTCATGCTGTCTCCCGCCTGGCAGGATATCTATCAGAAGTATTACGATAAATTTGTTCCACCGTTGAAAGATGCCGGAGTTCCCTATCGTCTCGAAGAGGGGAATAATTTCTACAATGGCGGAGCCAAGGACGTCAGCGATACATTCGCGTCCGCGCTCTGGGGCTTGGACTATCTTTACTGGTGGGCCGCTCATGGCTCGCAGGGCATCAATTTTCATAACGGCGATGAAGTGGCGGCTGGACAGGAAATAGCTCCCTGTCGCTACGCCTCGTTCACGAGCAAGCCGGACGGCTATTTTGCTCATCCGCTGGCCTACGCGATCAAGATTTTCAATCTGGGTTCCCGTGGACAAATTGTTTCGTCCTCACTCGTGCCGGATGCCTCGGGAAAAGATATCAACATCGTCAGCTACGCTGTGCTCGGTGAAGACAAAAATCTCTACGTGACTTTGATTAACAAGGAACACGGAAACAAGGGACGCGATGCGGACGTGACGATCCAAACGGGTTCTCCGGCTTATACCAAGGGGCAGACCATTGCGCTGGCTGCACCCGGCGGAGATGTGGCGGCCAAGGAAGGCGTCACTCTCGGAGGCAATCCAATCAAAGACGACGGGACGTGGCAGGAGACTTGGACAGATCTCATTGCGCCTCCCTCGAATGGCCAGGTTCACGTGAAGGTTCCTGCCTGCTCGGTCGTGCTGGTACGATTGACCGGCGCGTAAGCGAAACGACAAAACGATCGCATGACGGTAGTTCATTCTCCCGTCGTCGCTTGTCTCTATTTTAAAGCAATTGATCCGTATTTGGTTGCAAATGACACGCGAATGCACAATCATGCACTACAAGTTTATGCGAGCAATAACCCTTGTGCTGATTGTAGCGATTTCATGCAACTTAGTCCAAGCTGAAGATTGGACGACCACGGATGGAAAGACCTATCGGCAAGTCAAGGTCGTGAAGGTTGAGGATGATGCGGTAACGATTCTCGATCAGGATGGTGGCGCGCTCGTGCCTCTTGCAGTTCTTTCGCCCGAACTGCAAAAGCAATTTCACTATGATCCTGATAAAGCAAAGATAGCTGCCGCCCGGCGGGCGAGTGATGAGCAGGCCAGTGCCGCGGCCATCGAGGAGCAAAAAAAAGCGGAAGCGGCACAACAGCAAAATGTGAAACTGGCCGGTGCTTCAACTCCCGCGCTTGCCGTTCCGCCTACACAGACACCATCGCCCGTTGTTTCAACAGCCACTCCACCAGTTCAGATTGCTTCCACTACGCCGCCGCCTTCTTCGACTCCAGCCCCATCGGCTGTGATTCCTTCTTCCAACGGGGCGCCGCCAGCCAATTCACAATTCGCGCTTAACCCGGGAAACTCGGGACCTGCCGATGCCTCCCATCAAAAGGTCAATCCTGATTGGAAACTCGTTTGGTCGGACGAATTTGATGGCAGTACCATTGATACCTCCAAATGGAACTTTGAAATCGACGGCAAGGGCGGAGGCAACGGCGAGATGGAATACTATACCGATAAGCCTGAAAACGCTCATATAGAGAATGGAAACCTCCTGATTACCGCAATCAAGGACGGAACGGATGCCAACGGTCAAAAGCATAAATTCACCTCGGCGCGAATGACCACCAAGGGCAAGTTCAGTTGGAAATATGGCCGGTTTGAGGCGAGGATCAAAATGCCGAAGGGCAAGGGTGTCTGGCCTGCGTTCTGGTTAATGCCGGAAGATGCTGTTTATGGCGGATGGGCGAGCAGCGGCGAACTCGATATCGTGGAAGTCATAGGTGACAAGCCGAACACAGATTATGGCACGATTCATTATGGAGACAAGTGGCCTCACAATGTTCACACGGGCGATAAAATCATTCTTCCCTCGGGAGATCTCAGTGATGATTTCCACGTTTACGCGGTCGAATGGGAAGAAGGCGTCATCCGTTGGTATCTAGATGGTAATCTCTATCAGACCCAGACCAAGTGGTACACGAAAGCAGCGCCCTTTCCTGCGCCTTTCGATCAGAATTTCTTTATAATCTTGAATTTTGCCGTCGGCGGAGCGTGGCCGGGCAAGCCGTCGCCCGATACAGTTTTTCCTCAGTCGATGGAAGTCGATTACGTCCGGGTTTATCAACCTGTCGCAAAATAAGTCGTGTATCTTTGCTTATATCAAGCGATGTAAGCGGGTTTCTTCGGGCGTGGTCAGCAGTGTGCATTTTCACGAAAACCAGAAAACCAGCCCCTCGTGAAAGTTTTCATCATCGACAAAGCCAAGCTTCAGGCCCGGATAATTGATTCAGGATTTTTTCTTATAGCACTACTCTTTCACCTGATTATTTTCTTAATGGTAGCGACACTCGTTATCTTTAAGGCCCCGGAGCAGCCAGTCGACAATGCGACATTCGCATCGACATCCCTTCGACCCCCACCACCGCCCGCACCGCCGCCACCCGCTGGTGGAGAAGCCATGAACAATCTGGAACCATCGCTGACGATCACTCCTCCTGCGGCCACTCCTTCAATTATCTCCACGGTTAATCAGAGCTTCTTCCATGTCAAAGTCGATATGCCAGTGATTACCGATCTGCCGCCATCTGCTCTTGTCGCCTCCGGCACGGCGATGTTGGGGCATGATGCTCCCGGAAATACGGCAGGTGCGGGCAGTGCATTTGGCCGCGTTGAAAGCGACGGTAAAAGTGGATTACAGGGATTTCTCTTCGACCTAAAGCAGACCGATGATCGTAAATCCACCAATATGACTCCGGTGACTTATCATAAGCAACTGAAGGATTTTGTTGAAGCGAACTGGAGTCCGAGCCTTCTGGATAAGTACTACAAAAGCCCGAAACCTCTCAATACATCCTGTATTTTTGTCCCGACCATTCATGCGGAAGATGGGCCGAAGGCTTTCGGTGTGGAAAAGGAGGTTCAGCCCAATATGTATGTCGTCTGGTACAAAGTCACAGCCTCACCGTCTCAAGCGGGCACCTATCATTTTGTGGGAACAGCGGACGATATCATGTTGGTCAAGGTCAATGGAAAGACTGTGCTGGATGCAAGCGATCGCGCCGTCGACGAAGAATTGAGAAAGAGAGAAAAAAAGTTATCCTTGGACGAATTTCAATTCGACTTGGCCAGGAGATGCCATGGCCTGGGTGGGGTTGCCTTTTCAGGTCCAGGCCGGTGACTCGGTCGATATAGATATCATCGTTGGTGAAGAGCCAGGGGGACGGTCCAATTATTTTCTCTATATCCAGCGGGAGGAAAACACTTATCAAAATCAAGCAAATGGAAGTCCTTTACTACCTGTCTTTCAACTGGACAATAATCTCATCAAACCAGTGGGGGAGGCCCAGAGTTATCCTCCTTTTTCACCCAACATCGAACCCTGGACGACGGTAAACAAATAGAGAATTATTTCGCAAAACAGCGTCTACGATTTTTTGTCAAAGGTAAACGACTCGAGATTCAGTCCCGCGATCTTGCCGATCTTTACTGTCATGACGTAAACACCGGCTGGAAGGGTAATCTCCTTGAGATGATCGAGTGTTTCCCAGACGTGATAAACCTCGACCCCGTTTTGAAATCCTGCCGTGGTGGGAATTTCAATCTCTCCTGTTGTGAGTTGCGGGGTAAAAGTGAAGGATAGTGTGGCGCCGGTTGCGCCTGCGGCAAATTTCCCCCCGATCGTGTAGGTGCCGGATTCGGTAACCCGCACCGTGTATTTCAACCATTCATCCGGTTGAGTCCATCCCACGTAAACTTGCTCCGGTTTTTCCGGCACGCCGGTGGTGGAAACGTGGCCCTTCCCAAATGCGGCGAGGCCGATGGAATCATTTCCGGTGCGGAAGTCTGTCTTGGTGGCGGAACCTTGATAAGAGAAGGTGATCCCATTGGCTCCAGTTGGAACTTGATCATAAGCCGGGGCCAGAATGGTTCCCGGGATCACCTGTGGCGATCCCGTCACGGGTTTGCCCGCATAGTCAGCAGGTACAAAGTTTGGGACATCAGACGGATCGGCTCCAAGGCCGGCTTTCCCAAGCGTGACGAGGGCAAGGATGCCAAGCATGGCGCCGATTTTTTGCGACCGAATGGCTTTCATGACGTTTAAGGATTTACCACCACGGTTTGAATCGAGCGTTGGGGCGCGTCCATCTGCACGCCCTGTGTTCCCAGGCGGAGTTCAAATCGAACGGGGACTTCGGTGCGATTCATTACCACAACAACCGTGCTGCCATCGGTATTGACGAAGGCGGTTGTCTCAAGGCTGTCGCTGGTCGGAGCCGCTAGGATGCGAACTGCGCCCGGGCGAATGAACCGGCTGAACTGGCCTATATAGTAGAAGCTGGACTGGTAGGTGATTTCACCCGTGTCGGTATTGGCAATGATGGGAGAACTGGCGTAATTGCCGACGTGATTGGGACCGGCCTGCTGATTCAAGACCATGTTCCAATCGACCCATCCGACCGACCAATGATTGAGATCCTCGATCATGGCGTGCCCGTAGCGTTCACCCAGCGCCCATTCGCCGAGGTGAGGTCCGCCCTCCTGGCAGCCTTCCGTGAGCAGCAGGTGCTTGTCGGGCCACGCATCGTGGACGCGTTGGACGTTGTCGAAGAGATCGGCGACGTACCAATGAAATCCAACGCCCCAGACATATTTGGCCGCTTCCGGGTCGTCCAGAACCGCCTTGGCTCGCTCGTACATGATATCGCGATTATGGTCCCAGATGATGATGTGGGTATCCAGACCCGCCTTGGCAAAGGTCGGGCCGAGGTGATCGCGGACAAAGTCCCGCTCTTCTTCGCCGGAATAAATGCATGAATCCCAAATCTGTTTGGCGGCGGGTTCATTCTGAACTGTCACGCCCCAGATGGGGATTTGTACCTTCGCATATTCCTGGATATAGCGGACAAAATAACGGGCCCAAGCATCGCGATCTTCTGGTTTGAGTTTACCGCCATTGTTCATTTCGCCGTTGGTCTTCATCCAGGCCGGAGGGCTCCAGGGAGAGGCGAACAGCTTGAATCCATTGTGGGAAATTTGCTGGGCGCGCTTGATCATCGGGATCAGCGATTTTTTATCGCGATCGATGGAAAAGTTCTTCAGGTCGACATCGCCCGGCGTTTCATCATAGGCATAGTTGTCGAGGGAAAAGTCGCAACTGTTGATGTGTGTCCGGCAAAGTGTGTAGCCGTTCCCTTTGACGGGATCAAAGCAGGCACGAAGAATTTCTTCCTGCTTGGCGGGGGACATTTTGTCGAGCGTGGTCGAGGCGGATTCCGTAAAGGCGCCGCCAAATCCAACGATCTCTTGATAATGAACCCGCGGATCGAGGCGAATCGCGGCGAGATTCTTGGGCTCTGTGCTTGAAAGAGCGGCGGTAACGGGGACTGCCTCCATTCGTGCTGTCGAATCTCGAGCGGTCAGATAACGAGTGACGTGGGGGAGGGGAGGCAGCGGTGCAGGCACTTCGTCCGCGGGGCAGGGCACCGACAAGGTCAATCCAGCAAGCGTCAAAACGGGAATGATTCGAAAGAGCGATGACAAATCGCGACAAGGTGATGTGAGGGGCATAGTTTTGTTAAACGTGGATTTGGTTAAGATGACGGTTGGCCAAGTCTTCGCGGATGGTGTGGCAGAACTTTTCATCCAAGCCGTAAAGATTGAAGAGAGCGGCAATGAAGAGGTAACCCGCAGCCGGAATTAGGCTGACCATAAGCAGGATGCCGTGGCTGGCCTGCGCAGTCTGAGTGGCGACATCGGGTTGATAGCCATAGGAAGTGAGGACCAGGCCCGAAATAAAGCCACCGATGCCGAGTCCGACTTTTTGCGAGCATGTCGTGGCGGAGAAAATGATGCCGGTGGTGCGGACGTTAAATTTCCATTCCGCGAAGTCAGCGGTGTCCGCGATCATGGCAAAATAAAGTGCGGCGTTGAGGCCACCGCAGAAGTTATTCAGCGCGTGGAAAAAGAAAATCAGGCCGGTCTGGCCCGGCTGGATCCAATAGAAGGCGGCGCACGTAATCGAGAGTCCGAGCAGGGTTGCGATGTAGGCATATTTCTTTCCGATAAATTTGACCAGAAAGCGCGTGCAAATCGCGCCGGGGATGAAGCCGAGATTTCCCGCCACCAGTAGGAAACTTTCCATCGGATATTTATAGCCGAGGAAGTCGATGCTTTGGTCGTTCATCCCGGCGTAATACTTGGCGTAATAGAGAAGGGTGCCGTCCCGGACGATGATCAGCGTCATCACGATGAGGCTGGCGATGAAGATCATGACCCAATGCCGGTTGCGGAAGAGGCTGACTAGGTCGTCCAGCAGATTGGTTTTCTGCGCGGGCGGCGGCTGAATTCGTTCCCTGGTGGTAAGAAACGTGATGAGGAAGAGCACGACGGCGATGATGGAAAAAAGGGCTATGGTCATCTGATAACCGTGGGATGCCTGGATGTGTTGTTCCGGCGTGAGCGCGGCTTTGTCGAAGTCCGAAGGAAGGCCACCTAAAAAAGCGATAAGCGGAAGTGTGCAGGCGGTGACGATGAGACCGCCGATGCGCGCGAGAGCCATCCGATAGGAATTCAGGCTGGTGCGATCCAACGGATCGTTGGTCATGACGCCGGAGAGGGCCGCATACGGAATGTTGATCGCCGTATAGAAGATCATGAGAAGGCTGTAGGTGATCCACGCGTAAACGATCTTGCCATTCGTATCGAGATTGGGCGTGGTGAAGGTGAGCACGAAAACGACAGCCAACGGGACGCTCATCCAAAGCAGATAGGGCCGAAATTTGCCCCACTTCGTGTTGGTGCGATCGGCAATCGCGCCCATGAAAAAGTCGACCACGCCGTCACCGCACCGGGTGAAAAGAAAGAGAGTCCCGGCGGCCAGGGCGGATATGCCAAAGATTTCCGTGTAATAATACATCAGGAAAAACCCCAGTGTGCCCCATACGAAATTGCTGGCGGTATCGCCCAATCCGAAACCAAACTTTTCCACGAAACTGAGTTTCATGTTCACAGGTTTTGTGACCGGATTTTGCGTGAGGGGCTGGGTGGAAACGGACACTCAAACGATCATTGCAGCTTTTGCTTTCTAGAGCAATGTGCATTTAAGTGCATTAACGTAGGTGCAAGTTCAAAGGTTCAAATTTCGGCGCGAGAAGGTGTTGCAGTCCGAATGCGATCATATAGGCGAAAGCGGCGTAGGCAAAAAGCAGGGAGTAGCCAGTGGCGGCGTGATCGGCCCCGTAAATGTCGAGGATGTGCCCGCAAAAATATTGGAAGAGCATGCTGCCGACTGCGCCAGCCATGCTGCCCATGCCGATGAGCGATCCGATGGTGTTGCGTGGAAACATGTCCGAGACGGTGGTGAAGAGATTGGCCGACCACGATTGGTGTGCGGCGCCGACCAGTCCGATGATCAGAACGGCGGTCCAGTCGCCGACTGTGCCGACCATCAGGATCGGGAGCACGAGCAACGCATAGCAAAAGAGTCCCGTTTTGCGGGCGCGGGTGACACTCCATCCGCGCCGGGCTAGGTAACCGGGGAAATAACCGCCGAGTAAACTGAGCACCGTCACGATTCCGTAGATGGTCATGAGGTGTGGCCAACTCGATTTGATATCGAGATGGCGCGTCTTCTTGAAATAATCGGGCAACCAGAAGAGGAGAAAAAACCAGACCGGATCGGTCAGAAACTTGGCCACAATGAAGGACCATGTCTGGGAAAACCCGAACAGGCTCAGCCATGGGACCTGCGGCGCGTTTTCCTCCGGTGAAACGGGATCGCTTCTGATCCAAGCGAGTTCGGTCGATGAGACTAATCGATGTTTCTCGGGCGTACTGTAGAAAAGCCGCCAGATGACCACCCAAATAAAACCCGCAACGCCCGCGATGAGAAAAGGCGCATGCCATGTGAATCCATTCCGCAGCAACCAAGCGACGAGAAACGGAGCGACGATGGCGCCGACGTTGGCACCGGAATTGAACAACGCCGTGGCGAAGGCCCGTTCCGCGCGCGGAAACCACTGCGCGATGGCTTTGATGGCGGCTGGAAAATTTCCGGCTTCACTCAAGCCGAGAAAGATACGGGCCAGCATAAAGCCTTCGACCGTCGTGACCAGCGTGTGGGAGAGCGCTGCCAGGCTCCAAAGAAAGACAGTCGTAGCGTAACCGATTTTGACTCCGACGCGGTCGATGAAGCGCCCGAAGAAAAGCAGACCAAAGGCATAGGCACCGAGAAAGCAGGAGTTGACGCTCGCGAACTGCGTATCGGTCCAGTGAATCTCCGTCGCGAGAGTCGACTTGAGCAGCGAAAGAAACTGGCGATCCGAATAAATGATCGTTGTGGCGAAAAAGACGACCAGGCAAATCCACCACCGCAGATGGGTTTTTCGTGGAAGGGTCGTGGAGGTCATGCGACCCCGGGTGAGGCGGAATCGGGCGGGAGTTCAAAGCCAAAATAATCGCGCGCGTTACTGAAGCAGATTTCCTCCACCATTTTACCAATGAGCGGTGGATCGGAGGGCAATTCACCGGCTGCGATGCCTTGACCGAGAAGATTGCAAAGGACGCGCCGGAAATATTCGTGCCGCGGGAACGAAAGAAAACTGCGCGAGTCGGTCACCATCCCGACAAAACGACGCAGCAGCCCGAGGTTGGATAGCGCGTTGAGTTGCCACTCGATGCCTTCCTTCTGGTCGAGAAACCACCAGCCGCTGCCGAATTGTATTTTGCCGGGGATGCTGCCGTCCTGGAAATTGCCTGCCATCGCGGCAAAGACATAATTATCGGAGGGATTGATATTGTAGAGAATGGTCCGGGGCAGTTCGTTTGTCCTGTCCAGCGTATCGAGATAAAATGCGAGGGCATGAGATTGCGGAAAATTTCCGATGGAATCGAACCCGGTATCCGGGCCCACTGATTGAAGGAACCGCGTGTTGTTATTGCGCAAGGCGCCGAGGTGGAGTTGTTGCGCCCAGCCCCGCGCCGCATTCCAACGGCCAAACTCGAGCATGAGAAAGGAGCTGTAAGCGAACTGCTCTTCCGGGCGCGTCATTTTTCCGGCACGTGCGGCTTGGAAAATATTTGCCGCCTCGGCATGGGAGCATGGTGACGTAGGGCAGATCTCCAAGCCGTGATCTGAGGCGCGACATCCGATGTCATGGAAATCGTCATGCCGTTTTTTGAGGGCGGTCAACAAGTCGTCGAAAGTCCGGATCGAACTTTCGCTCGTTTGTTCGAGCCGCTCAATCCAGCCGTTAAACGCGACCGGCTGATGAATCTGCAGGGCCTTGTCCGGGCGATAGGTGGGATAGACGCGCGTCTTGAATTTGCTTTCGCGGATGGTGTGATGGTGCTCCAGCGAATCGGCGGGATCGTCCGTGGTGCACAGGACTTTGACTTGATGGTACTCCAACAAATCATGTACGCGCAATTTGGGCAACTGGGAGTTGGCTTCACGCCAGATGTGGCCGGATGTCTCGGGGCTTAACAGTTCGTTGATTCCGAAATGGCGGGTCAGCTCGAGATGAGTCCAGTGGTAGAGCGGATTGCGCAGGGCGTAGGGAACCGTCGCCGCCCACGATTGGAATTTTTCCTCCGGCGTAGCATCGCCCGTGATGAATTGTTCGGCGATTCCATTTGCCCGCATCGCGCGCCATTTATAGTGATCGCCCGTCAGCCAAATCTCGCTCAAGTCACTGAATTGATGATTGGCGGCAATCTGCGCAGCCGAGAGATGATTGTGATAATCGATGATTGGCTGGGACGCCGCATGACGATGATAAAGTTCGCGGGCCGGTTCATTGCCGAGCAGGAAATCGTCGTGAATGAAAGGCTGGCTCATAGATTTATTTTCTCCCGAGCATGTGGCGGATGCCTAGTTCCAAGCCGCGCAATTCGGCCAGGCCTCTCAGGCGACCGATGGCGGAATAACCGGCATAAAATTTATGTTGAAGATCGCCGAGCATTCGGTGCCCGTGATCCGGGCGCATGGGCAGGGGAGTGTTGTTTCCACTCGCAGCACGGTGGTACAATTCCTCGACGATCGCGAGCATAAGTGCCGCCATATCGGTGCTGCCACCGAGATGTTCCGCTTCATGGAAGCTGCCATTCGCTTCACGCAGGACATTGCGCAGGTGCAGAAAGTGGACGCGAGGAGCCACACGGCGAAAGATCGCGGGGAGGTCGTTGTCGGGATGCGCACCCAGGGAACCGGAGCAAAAAGTGATGCCGTTCGCGGGCGAATCGACCGCAGCCAGGATCGCATCGAGGTCGGTTGCCGTGCTGGCGATGCGGGGCAGTCCGAAAATCGAAAACGGTGGATCGTCAGGATGGATGCAAAGTGAGGCGCCGCACTCTTCGGCGACCGGCACGACGTGACGCAAAAAGGCCGCATGATTCTTCCGCAGTTGTGCAGAATCGATTTCCTTATACTGATTTAAAGCGGCGCGAAATTCTTCGATCGTCATGTCCTCGACTGTACCCGGGAGCCCAAGCAAAATGGTTTGTGTCAGCTTTTCGAGGTGATTGGTCGAAAGTCGCTGATGAAGTTTTTCTGCTTTGGCAATGACATCGGGTGAATGACTTTTCTCCGCTCCCTCTCGCTTGAGAATGTGCAGGTCAAAGACGGCAGCTTCGATTGCATCAAAACGCAGGGCTTCCGCTCCGTCCGGCAGAGTCCAGGCAAGGTCCGTTCGCGTCCAATCCAGCAGCGGCATGAAGTTGTAGCAAACGACCTTGATTCCACACGTCGCCAAATTCCGCAGACTTTGCGCGTAGTTGGCCAGATACCGCTCGCAGTCGCCTTTTGCCTGCTTGATGTCTTCGTGGACGGGAACGCTTTCGACCACAGACCACCGCAATCCAGCGCGTTCGATCTCTTCCTTGCGACGACGGATTTCCTCCACCGACCAAACAGTCCCGTTGGGAATATGATGCAAAGCGGTGACAACGCCGGTTGCTCCTGCCTGCCGGATGTGTTGAAGCGGGATCGGATCTTGCGGACCAAACCAGCGCCACGTTTGCTCCAGCCATGGAATGTTTTGCGCCATAACTTTAAAAGCCGATGGAATGGCCGCCATCCACGGGAAGGTTGACGCCGGTGATGAAGCTGGCCGCGTCCGAGCAAAGAAAAACCGCCGCCATCGCAATCTCTTCCGCCTGCCCCATGCGCCTCATTGGCGTGCGATCCATCACGCGCTGCTTGCGCTCGGGATCGGAGTTGAGCGCCTTATTGGTCATTTCCGAGTAGATAAATCCCGGAGCAATAGCATTAACGCGGATGCCGAGCGGCGCAAATTCCACGGCCAAGGTGCGGGTCAATCCGAGCACACCCGTTTTGGATGCGCTGTACGCCGCCACCTTGGGTAGCCCATACATCGCCGCCATTGAAGTGATGTTGAGAATCGCGCCCCTGCCTCGCGAGGCCATTCCGCGGGCGACTTCCCGTGTCAGGGAAAAGAGACCGCTGAGATTGGTCTGGATGATGCGGGCGAATTCCTCGTCCGTTATTTCAAATGCGGGCTTCTTGGCATTGATGCCGGCGTTGTTCACCAGGATATCGAGGGCGATTCCGTCTTTCTCGATGGCTGCAACCAGAGCGGGAAGGGTATCTAATTTGGAAATATCGCAGACCTTGTAGGAAGCGCTTTTTCCCAAGGACTCACAGGCCTTTTGCAGCACGTCCTCGCGGCGTCCCGTGATGGTGACCTGCGCGCCTGCCTCGCAAAAGGCCTGGCTGATGGCGAACCCGATACCGGTGCCTCCGCCGGTGACAAGAGCGTGTTTACCGGCCAAAGAAAAGGAGTCAGTCGCCATCGAACAAATTTACTCCAAAGCAACTGAGCGCGTAAACTACCCATTTAAGCCATTTTTAGTCTCTTTTTGCGCCATCAGCTTAAGATTTCCATCGAAGACGCGACGATTTGGAACTAAATTGTTTTCCGTGAGTATCCGCCGCCGCAACGTGCTCCTGGCCATCACCGACACGCACCATGGCTTTCTAAAAGGCGTCATCCGGTATGCCCGCGAGCACGACTGGCATGTCGTCGCCGACATGGTCTACACCGCCAAGATTCCAGTGGGGTGGCGCGGCGACGGAATCGTCTCCTTCATTGGCTATCGGAACGACCTGGCCGATTTTGTTCTCTCCTCCGGCCTGCCTGCAGTCGAGATTTCTTTCCTGCGGAGCGATCTTCCGTTGCCCAAAATCGGAGGAGACAGCGAGAAAATCGGGCAGATGGCTGCTGAACATTTTCTGGAGCGCGGGTATCGTCACTACGCTTGGGCTCCCTTCAGCAATAGCGGACTGAACGTGGAGCGGCACGAAAGCTTCTCGAAGCACCTGGCGAAAGAAGGATTTTCCTGCCATCAGCTTCCGCCTCTCGATACCGACACCCGCGAATCCCTTCCACGCAACTGGTCGGCTCGTCGCAAAGAACTGATTGCGGAACTAAAACGACTTCCCAAGCCGCTGGCGGTTTTCGCTTATAATGACTGCGTTGCCGCGGATGTCATTCATGCCTGCGAAGGCGCCCGGATTCCCGTCCCGGAATCGGTTGCTGTACTAGGAGTCGATAACGATCCGCTCTTCTGCGAACTGTCCCGGGTACCTCTCTCCAGCATTTGTCATGATTTGGAAGGCATGGCCTACGAAGCTGCCGCCTTGCTCGATCGACTCATGTCCGGAAAAAAAGCGCCCGGGAAAAGTATTTTGATACCACCCAAGGGGCTCGCCACGCGGCGCAGCACGGACATCCTGGCGATGGATAATCTCCAGGTTGCGCGGGCTCTCCGTTATATCGGGGACCATTACGCCAGCCCGCGTCTCGACGTCACCGCCATCGTCAAATCGACGAGGAGTTCACGGCGTCCGCTCGAAAGGGCCTTTCGCCGGGAACTGCAAAGATCCATCAATGAAGAAATCGTCCGGACGCGCTTGTCGAAAGTCCGGCTTCTCCTGACGACGACCGACATGGCGGTGGGAGAAATTGCCCTGGCCACCGGTTTTTCACGCCCCAACCATCTTTACCGCATTTTTAGAAAAACCTTCGGCATGACACCGAAAATCTATAAAGAGGCCGCTCGACGCGAAGAAAATAAGGGCACTCCTGGCAGGCATGATGCCAGCCAGAAGCAAAATTAAAACTACGTTGCAGGCTATCGATTGGCTCCTTGTCACGCTTCCTCGGATGCGGGTGATCATTATCGGCGTTTCGGCTCAGTGGTATGTGACGAGTGTAGTCGACTTCCCTCCCACCATGTTTTCAATGATTCGCCGATGTCGCGGGCTTAAGAATGACTCAATCTTTCTGGCTAAGGGCATCAATCACGTCGGGTTTCGATGCGCCTAATATTCACCAGAGAGCATAGACTGTGCTATTGCTGCGCATCGGCACCGATGGTAGTTATATGGTAAATGCATTTTAAGGACAGAAAATGAGCGTTTTACCGCGAAATCAGAATCCTTCGCGGGAATCTTGTGGGTGTTTCTCGCAGAAAACGATTCAATATCAACATATTAGACACTCTTCGACCTTGCGTGCTTTCACTCTGGTCGAAGTGGTGATAGCGCTGGGAATTTTTACCTTTGCGTTGGTGGCCATCGTTGGACTCCTCTTCGTCGGAATTGACACCAACAAGGAGTCGTCAGACCAAATCCAGGCGGCAAATTTTGCTTCTCTGCTGATCTCCACGCGCCGGGCGCTTCCCACCAGTGCGATCACCAATTTCGCCATCCCGCCGCTGAATGTTGCCTACTCAACTAATGGCACCTACCTGACCAATCAGGCCGGAGTGGCTCTCGATGGAACGATGGCAGGAACCCGCACTTACAACCTGTTTTATCAGGCGGGCACCAATAGCGTGACCGGAGCGCATCTGGCGCAAGTCCATCTCTTACTCTGGTGGCCGACTGCTTCGGCGTTGCCAATGAATAACCCGGGTAATCGCTACGAGTTGACCACGATGGTTGCGTTACCATGAGATCCTCACCTTCATCCCTGCACAGCTTTACCCTGATCGAAATGCTCGTGGCGGTATCTGTCATGAGTTTTATGCTGCTCATGATGGCGCAGGTCACCGGCGTCGCCGAGCAGGCCTGGCGCATGGAACAAAACCGGATCGATAATTATACCAAGGCACGGTCCATGGTCGACTTGGTCACGGATGATCTGCAGCGCGCGGTATTTCGCGGAGATCTTCCTGTCTTTGGAACCGGTGGTCCCACCAATTCTCCGACAACCACGGGTAGCGGTCTTTATTATTTCACCGGGACCAGCTTTACCAACGCTTTCTACACCCGGATGCGGGGCGTGCCGGGCACAGCGTCCACACAGGTCCGGGATCTTTCCCTGGTGAGCTATGTTCTCAACGCCACCAACAGTGTGGACAAAATAGTTCTCCAGCGTTCCGATCTCGCCGTGCCGTGGACGAGTGATCAAAACGTCTCTTTTCAGGGAGACATTACGACATTGCTGTCAAACTCCACTTCTCGCGAGGTTGCTCCCGGCGTGGTGGGCTTCCGCCTCGCCTTTCGGTGCGCGGACGGCACGATGATCGATCAGAGTCAATACACCGGTTACAATTCGGCCAATCCCGTGGTGGCGGTCGATGTCGGCTTGGCCGTGATCGGAAAACGGAGCCTGGCGCTGCTTACTACCGCGCAAATCCAAAGCATCCAAGCTGCGTTCGCCAACGCCACGATCGGCAATGGGATCAAGGCGAGTTGGGATCAGAACGTCCTGACCTCCTCTTTCTATTCTTCTTATCCCAAGGATGTTGGCGGTGGCATTAAAACTTTTGAACGCTGGGTGACTTGTCCGGCTTTCTGACCCGCAATGAAATGAAAACTGCGGTTTTTCCGATGTCCGCCGCGGCCCGAAAAGGCCGCCTCAGTATGGCCTTGATTCTTACGCTGGCAATCCTTGCCATCCTCAGCATTCTGCTGGTCTCGTTCGCTTCGATGGCCACGCTGGATCGCGGCGCGACCAAAAGTTTTACTCAGGCATTGCCAGCCGACCAAATCGCGTTGGGAGGCCTTGACCAGATCGTCTCCCAATTTCAGGCCGAGATCGCCGATCCGGCTCTCTCGACCATTCTCGTCTCGGGCACCAACAGCCTCTACGTTCCACTGGCCAACGCCAACGCCGTACCTCAGCGCACGACGCCCAATGCCGCAAATCTGGCGACCCTTCTCACTTACAGCGGAACCAACCTATATACCGCGGGATCGGGAATGACGGATTACAGCTCGAGCGCCTTGACTCAGACCACCTCGTTAAATGGTCGCCTCATTTCGACTTCTCGCTGGAACAAACCCCAGTTGACGACCAGCACCGCCGGTTTTCCCGACCCAAAGTGGATCCTGATGACCCGGGCCGGCCCTCAATCCTTCACCACTTACACGAGCGCCGTTGCCAATAGCACCGCGCTGAATGGCAGCTATGTCGTCGGTCGCTACGCCTACGTTATCTACGATACCAGTGGCCTGCTGGACGCCAACGTTGCCGGATATCCCAGCTCTGCGGCAACCAACGCAACGGGCAAAGGTCTCATGCCTTGGGCTGACCTGACCCAACTGCCCGGTATTGCCGGGAACCAAACCGATGTCGATAACCTGGTGAACTGGCGCAACGCCTCTACGTCGGCCAACTATGGGTCCAATGTTCTCTTCGCCGCGACCAACAACGGCTTTACCCGGGTGGCCAATGGCGACACCTGTTTCTTGAGCCGACAGGAATTGATCAAGTATGCTCAGACTCAAAATCCCGATTTAGTCGGTGCCCTGCCTTACCTGACCACTTTCAGCCGCGAAGCCAACGGGCCCACCTGGGGCCCGGCGACGAATTCAGCCAGTAGTATCAATTACGCCGGGCAGCAATACACCTCAGGTTCGTTCAATCCGCGCATTCCGAATCCGCGTGTGCAAGCGCCGGGGGGGTGGCCTCGGAACAATGGACTGATTGCTGTTACTGGCGAACCGTTGGTCAAGTATCGCTTTCCGCTCGATAAGCTGGCTCTGCTCGAAAAATTCACCGGGTCGGGCAATGGAACACTAACGGCTGCTGATATCCTCAATATCCAAAAATACTTCGGCTTGGACATAGGGACTATCCCCACTACCACCACCCTCGATTCCAACGGCCCGTCCTTTCGCCACTGGAATTATCCGACAAAGAATCCTGCTTATGTTCATGGCGTCCTCAGCGGCACCACCGGCATCATGTCCCTCGATGACGTCGCCAAGCAAAACCGTGAACCCGACTTCTTCGAACTACTTCAGGCGGGCATTCTTTCCGGCTCTCTCGGGGCGCCGGGCACGGGCAACAAAGGTCGTAATGATCAAGAGCCTAACAATGGAAATGTCGTACCCAATTTTGTCGATCCGGACGATAAGGTGACTCTGCAGATCCTGCGGATCGGAGCGAACATCATTGACCAGTGGGGCGCCGAAAACTTCCCCACCACCATCACGTATACATATGCATCTCCGGCGTCTCCAAGCGGGACCACCTACGTCAACGTGGAGGGAATCAAGGATCTTCCCTATCCGTTTGCGGCTTACCTCAATATGTACGCCCCCAATACCGGAACGACGGGGTCGCCGGGTTCCGTCACGACCCCCGTGGCGCCATGGTATTTTTATCTCTATTTCGCGCTCTGGAATCCGCACCAGACGCCCTCTTCCCCCATTGCCACCAACTATCCCACCAATTTCCGTTTCAGCCCCTATTACAACAATTCTCTTCTCGGCAACTCCGACTCGTTTGTGGCCGGATTTATCAATAGCAGGACGGTCTCCAACTCCGGTGTAGGCGAAGCCTGGTTCTATAATGGAACAGCGACTGCCAAAAACGGAGCCGCCAACGGGCATACTCCTTACTACATGGCCAATATCGCGACAAACTCCGCGGGAACCTATACGGGAATTCCTTTCACAAACTTCCCGTCGGGATACCGCGAGCCTGGCCTTGTCTCGGGAACGCCGGTGGGAGCGCCGGTGGCAACGGTGACCTCAATTTTTCCGCTCTTAGCTAACACTGCGTGCCTGGTGCTGCCCCCACTCATGAGTTTTCCGAACTTGAACGAGCCGGCGAACCAAGGCGGCAATGCCGCCTTTCCCCCCATCACGGGCGTGGGCAGCCCAAATGGCGCCTGGTTTTGCCAATCCTATTTTAAAATGGTCATGCCGCTCCAATATGAGGACGCGAACAACAATTGGCACACCTACAGCACTTTCATCGGGATAGACGATCCTGCCGGCGCCTATCCGGCTGAAACCTGCTACGACAACCATGGTGGCTCGTCGGGAGGTAATGTCGCCACTACAGCCTCGCTTTCCTGCAGCGTGCTGATGAAAAGCGACCCCCGAACCTTTCGGTTCGGCCTTGGCAATGGATCAGGCAACCCCGATGTCAACGTGCCTCTCGCCAATAGCAGCGGCATGGTGGCAAATACAACCATGCCGCCCGTGACGTCAGGTCCAGGTCCCTTCGGGGGCGCAGTGCCCTATCGGCTCGATCTATGGGCAGTCAACGATAGTTCCTCCCCGAGCGGTTATAACGACGTGGATGGCGTACGTCGTTGGGGCGATGCACATAATTCATCCCCATCCGCCAGCCCCACTTACCTCAATGCCACACCCAACCGTCCTGTCATCCTCAATCGGCCGTTTCATTCGGTGGGAGAAATGGGCTACGCCTTCCGCGACATGCCATGGAAAACACTCGACCTTTTCTCGGCCAACAGCGCCGACTCGGGCCTGCTCGATCTCTTTACCCTGAGCGACGCGCCAGTCGTAGCTGGACGGGTCAATCCCAATACGCCTTACGCACAGGTGCTTACGGCCTTGATTTCAGGAGCGACCCAAAGCACGGTTAACACCACCACGGTTTCGAGCGCGAATGCCTCGGCCGTCGCTCAAGCCATGACGAACGTCACGACAACCACGCCCTTTGTCACTCGTGCGGATATAGTCAATAATTTCATGACCAACTCGGCGATCACCAGCATGTCAGCCATCAAGACGGAGGAGGAGGCCGCGGTGCGGGCGGTCGCGGAGTCATCCAACACCCGGACCTGGACTTTCATGATCGATATCATCGCGCAGTCGGGACGCTACCCGACCACGGCTGGCTCGCTCGATAACTTTGTCGTCGAAGGCGAACGGCGTTACTGGCTCCATGTCTCCATCGATCGGTACACAGGTCAGGTCGTCGACAAACAACTCGAAGTGGTAAACGAATGAAAAAGACATTTTTCGCAACTGTCATCGGTTTGAGTCTGCTAACCGGTCCGAAAATCGGCTGGGCGCAATCTGACGAAAAGCTGCCTGAGCCCCATGCACCCTATCTTGCGCCCGTTCCGGATTATGGCCATTGGATGGTGACGTTTAAATACAAGGAGGCCCCTTCCAATGGTGCGGCCAGCGCAACTGGTGATCCAACCGCCGCGCCTTCCGTGCCGGGTGCACAGCCAGCGCCGTCAGCGCCGGATTACAGTTCTCCCACATCCATCGAGACGATCAAGACCGGCGATCTGCGAGGAGTCACGCTGACCTTCTCCGATGGCACCTCCAAGCAATTCACCTGTCAAGGTGACTGGGTCTTGTCTTCGACGCCGAAAGGCCCCCAACTCAGTATCGCCTCTCCCCAGGCGATTCCCTATGTCTTTTACACCATTGGTTTTATTTTACTCGACGGAGTGACCATCAATATGTCCACCTTCAAGGAGGCGGCTCTACATAATAAAGTGATGGCCTTCCACTATAAAAGCGGCGCCGTGGACGTTTGGATCGACCCTAACTCCATGCTCCCCTTGGGCGCGAAGCAAAACGGGATTGAGGTTGCTTACGAGTTCCTGACTCCGCCGCCGAGGCCGTTCCCGATTCCCAAAGACCAGGCGGATCTGCTGCAAAAAGAAGAGGCTGCCTACAAGGCGACCAAATCCATGAGATAAGGCCGTCCGCTGCTACAGGGAGCATTTCACGGGCCTTTCCCAGTCGGTGAGGATTGCCCACGCTTCTCATTCTAACCAAGGAGTTCATGTCGAATTTTGAATCTCAATTGGCGCACGAAGTTGAGCCTCCAGCCGATCAAAAAAAGGATTTTGCGATGAATGGGCGGGTGGCCCGCATCGATGTTGCCGCCCTTTATCTTTTATACGGACAAGCTTTCAATCAGATTTACGGACCTGAGGAGCGCGCGGCCCTTTCCTCCCGCGTAAAAATCTCCGGTCAATTGATGACGCCGGAAGATTACCGGGCCTCTTCGGAAATTTGGCCCGAGGTTGAAATGATTTTCTCCGGCTGGGGCATGGTCCCGATGGATGAAGCTTTTTTCCGGCGATTCCCGAAGTTGAAGGTGGTTTTCTACGGGGCAGGCACGGTCAAATCCATCGTTACGGATACTTTCTGGCGGCGTAATATTCGACTCACCAACGCCGCCGCCGCCAATGCCGTTCCGGTCAGCGAGTTTACGATCTCCCAGATTCTCTTCGCGCTCAAGCATGGCTGGCAACAGGCGCACTTTATCCGCAAACACCGGAAATTTCCTTCCGCCTATCATCCGCCGGGAGCCTACCGAAGCACGGTCGGACTCATCTCGCTGGGCATGATCGGACGTCTCGTTGCCGAGCGGCTCCAGCATTTTGATTTGAACGTGATCGCCCACGATCCGTTTTTCCCGCCCGAAGAGGCGGCGAAGTTCGGGGTGAAACTCTTCTCCTTGGAGGAGGTGTTTGCCCGGGCGGATGTTGTCAGCTGCCATGCGCCTTCCTTGAAAAGCACGGAAAAAATGATTCAACGCAAGCACTTCGAGTCGATGAAACCTGGAGCCACTTTCATCAATACTGCTCGCGGAGCGGTGGTTGATGAAGAGGAAATGATCCAGATGCTGAAAAAACGTCCCGACCTTTTTGCCATGCTCGATGTTACCGAGCCCCTGCCGCCCGTCGAAGGATCACCCCTTTACACCCTCGACAACGTCATGCTCACACCGCATATCGCCGGCAGTCTTGGCGCTGAATGCCGACGAATGGGAAAATTGATGGTTGAGGAATTGGACCGGTTCTTGGCCGGAAAACCGCTTCGATATGAAATCGACGAGGAACGGTTTCGAACCACGGCTTGATCGCGGTGCTGACTTCGAATAGTCCGCGGTTTCAGGATTCTTCCTCGATCACGTTCATCACGATTACCGCTACACTTTTTTCATGGGATTAGGTCTCGCGATCACAGGCTTGTTGGGCTGCTGGTTCTCCACGGTAAGTTCATGGTTCTGGGTGGGCCCAGACACTATATCGCGTCCGAATAAAGCCCGAAGTGGGCCTTTAATGCTACAGAGTGCACAACAAACGCTTTGTTACCGCTAATGCAATCATTTACTTTCATCGGTGTAATGAAAGCGATCAGGACTTACTCCCGACACCCTCTGACCGTTCTGAGCGTATGCTCCCAAATCAGTGCCATCGTCCGTCCTCAAAACCGCCAAGTACCCCAAAAAAACATGAAAGCATATAAATTTTTTGCCCTCGCCTTTCTTTTGTCGTCAGGCATGGCCCAGAGCGTATTCGGGCAAAATGTAAATGCAACGTGGAATGCGACGAGCAATGGAGCTTGGACAACTGGCTCCAACTGGAGTGGCGGCGCTTATGCAGGTTTCACTTCCGGCAACAACACGAATACTGCTACATTTAACACGAGCACAGGTGTCACGGTCAGCCTTCCAAGCGGCGGGATCCACATCAATTCTGTCCAATTTGATACCAATGCCGGATCCTTCATTTTTAACACGGGCACCTTTTTCGTAAACAGCGGGGGCAATATAGAGCTCCTTAATACGGTAACTTCGACAGGTCAAACGGAAACCATCAACAGCGCCATCAGTGCCGCAGGAAGTCTAGGCATTTCCAACGACGCGACTACGACTGACGTGTTAGATATCGCCGGCAATATTACAAATACCAAGACAACCTCGGCTGCTACCATTACGATGGCTGCTACGAATACAGGGGCAAATACCATTGGCGGTATTGTCAGCAATGGTGCATCTGAAGCGACGTCGATGAATTTCGCGTCCGGAAGTTGGATTTTATCCAACGCAAATACCTTCACAGGAGGAGTGGGCGTTGCCTCAGGAGCGACACTTAATATCTCGGGCAGCACGGTTTCAGGAAATTCAGCCAGCGTCAGTAAAGGGGGTACGTTGATCGTGACGGGCACCGTAAATGGAGCTCTCACCGCAGCCGCTGGCTCGACACTGGCAGGCACGGGCACCGCTTCTGGCACCGCGTTTACTATTGGCGCCACGGGCACGATTACCACTAACGTATTAGTCGGGCAGACTTCAGCCGCTGATACGAATACCACGCAAACGCTGACGCTGGGGTCTTCGGGTGCCTCGACCATCACCAACGCAAACTTGGCATTCAACTTGGATACGACGGGTTCATCAAATAGCAATAAACTGGCATTCGGAGCGACCCCGAGTGTCACCTTCAGCGGGGATACCCTGACCTTTAACCTGCAGGGCGGCTCGACCATTGCCAATGGAACGCAATATGTCCTGATGACCAGCACTGGAACAACTATCTTTAGTGGTGTTACTGGTTCGACCCTGGTCTTCGACGTCAATGGCACCCCAGTCACCACCTACAGCGGTTCCTCTCTCGTGCTGAGTGGGAGTAATATCGACCTCGATATCGTGACCGGTGTACCGGAGCCGGGCACTTGGGCTCTCATGCTTGGTGGCCTCGCCCTGCTCGTTGTCTTTCAACGCGCGCGCCGTTCCAAAGACGTTTAACGCGGACCAGAGTTCGGAGCAGGCGACCAGTCTCAAGGTCAAGGTAAGGTACAAGTTGAGACCTCAACAAAACTCGCGATTTTAAAAATAACGTCATCCTGAGCGAAGGCGAGCCGGAGCGTATGGTTTAATCCCAAGACCCTCTCGAGCCGCAGTCGAAGGACCTGCTTCCGCCTCAAAGTAATATTTGACCATTGGCAAGGTGGTTTCGATTCTAAAAGAAAATCCTCCCTTGCCGCACCAGCGAGAGGCTTGCCTTTCGGTTTGTGATTTTTTGACGCCACTGGCATCGGTTGCTTCGTCAGGCTGGGTCCTTCGACTGCGGCTCGAGAAGCTCGTTTGAGGAAAGGAGATGAGATCGATTGCCTCGCCTTCGCTCAGGATGACAGCATCTTAAAAGAAACCTTTTTGCAGAGGCCCGAGTTGATTCGTCGCGCAGATGCCTTACTGACGATAGACGGTGGTCAAACCAGTCAGCCCGTTCACCTTCAGGCTGGCAATGTTATGGGTATCCAGGATGGTCTGGGAAAGAGACGGCTGGACTCCGAGCCAAATCGAGTCGATCGGATTGGCACTGTCCCGGGCGCCTCCCGTGGGGGTAAACTGAATGATCCAATAAACCGAGTTCGCTCCAGAAAGAGTGACCGGTCCCGAATCACTTTGCGTGGTGCATTGGAAAACGGGACTGGTGGCCGGAAGGCTGGGGCTGCTTGGAGCATTGGGCAGCGTGGTGGTTTGGAGATGCAGTCCCTTGAAATGGTAAAGGCGGGTGATCGCGGTCAGCGTGGTGCCTCCAAACGTCCCAGGAGAAGGAAAAGTTACCGAGCCGGTCCAGCTAAAAGGATCTGTCCCGTCGCTCGATGCGAAGGCGCCGGCATAAACTTCCAGAGGCCCGGAATTTACAGGAACATTTTCGTAGAGCACGACCCATACATAGGTGTCCTGGGCGACTGCGTAAGCACGCGCCTGCTCGAAGATCCCCGAAATATCGCCGAGCGCCTTGTCGAATTTCCCGGCATTGCCGATGCTACGCATGCCGAGCATGGTACCCGCAATTAGAATGGCCATGATGGCCATCACGACAAGAAGCTCGATAAGCGTGAACGCCCCCGCACGACGGGAATGAAGTGAAGGATGTCTCATCAGGATCAAGGAAGGGCAAACAATATTTCTAGTCCGGGTCCAATTCCAGCCAATCAAGATTCAACCCACCACCGTCGTTGCGCAAGTCCAACGTGCAGGGCCCCTTGCTCAGATAAATATTCCATCCCGGAGAGGCTTGCTCGGCTCCAAGCACCACCTCGTGCCAATCGTCGCTGAAATTGCTCCATCCGTCGGAAGGTGGAGAGCCCATTGTCGAAGGGAGGGAAAATCCTTCCGCCTCGGCAAAGGGCACCTTTCCGTTAATGAGCAGGGAACGCATGGGCGCTTCTCCTGAAGAATAACGGACTTTCAACCGGTACCAACCCGATTGAGGGACGTCGAGGTGCGCGGAAGTGACCGTCCCGCTCCCGTCCCAGCGTGCCAGGACTTTGCCTTCCGCGCCGACCTTCCCAAGCTGTACCGCACCAGCGGGCAGCGTCATGTTTTCAGCTTTGATTTTAATCGGAGTGAGTGTTCCGGGAGAAGTCGTCTGGGGAAAGTTTTTAAGATAGTCGACATATGAAAGATTTGAGGACGAGGGATCGAGCGGCTTGAAGAGAACCGGTGGCGCCACGGGTGAATCGCCGCTGGCGGAAACAGAAGTCCACACCTGCGGAGGAAGAGTGACGGTGCGGGCAAAAGGATGCTTCAACGTCATCACGATATTCGCGTCGCCCGGATTGAAACAGAGCAGGCCGTCCTTCTGGCGACCAAAAACCAGTGAAGCCGGCTTGTCCAGGGTCAGCTCCACCTGGCTATCCTGATAAGAACGCAAATCGATGCCACCGATATAAATGGTTCCTGTTCCGCCGGGCTGCCGGACTACTAATCCCGTGGCTTCCGTAGCAATATCACCAAGCAGCGAGGACTTGAGTGAGAAGGGCGTGGCTTTTCCATTTTTCGCGAGAATGATTTCGATGCTTTCCTGGGAGGTCTTCAAGGAACGAGACCAAAGGTCGTCGCCCTTTACCACCAGAGACGTCGCGGAAAAATCGGGTGCCTTATCGCGATAAGGATAGAGGAATGTCGCGAAAATGGCTGGCGCCGCCTGTTGTTTGCGGAAACGAATGGTGGGAATTGGACGATGTTCAATCGGCATCCAACCGAGGAGCGGTTCCTTTTGCCCCTGAACGATTTCAGCGACCAGGTTTTCCATTTCCAGAGGGTAAAGAGCGAGCTGCGCGCCTTCGGTATTTTGGCTGAACGCGGCATGCGTCACCGGATCGAGGCGGGCGGCGGGAGCATCGAGGTTGAAATGAGCATCAAAGGTGTGGTTTCCGGTACCGTCGAGGGTATCCAGCACCAGTGCGTAATAGGGAGGCAGGAAAAGAACGCGGCGCGTATGGGAAACGGACTTGTCTGGCTCTCCCTTCCAAGTCTGAGGATCGAAAGGCCGGGCCCGGTAGACGCTTTCCTGATAACCCGCATCATAGGTCCCGGCGACGTAATCAAAAAGCGGGGTCGTGACCCATGGATCGCCTGTCGGCTGGCTGATCGGCGGCTTGGTGGCGCCGCGATGCTGCCACTTGCCATCGACGATGATCGTGTTATGTGAGGCCGTCCCAATGGTGAAACGGCGCCAGTCGGACGGGTCGTAGGGATAGGTGCCGGGATCAAAGAGCAGGGTCTTGTTCCACGCCCGCAAAACCACCTCGAGCATGTCCTCATGTTGATGGCCCGTGCCGGTGGGACCACCCCGGAAGAACATGAAAAGATCGTCGTGCTTCCATCCCCCGCGCATGGCGTAGAAGCCAGCGTAAGGCAGAGCCGTCGAATTGGGCGGCGCCTGCCCCTTCTGACCATGCGAGGCTGCCCAAGCCAGGAGCGGATCGTCTCCGAGTTTGAGTCCGGCGGCGGCTTCAAGAGATGCACTGACTATTTTCGAATCGTTCGTTGGCACGTCGTTGCCGCTTTGATCCATGACCAGAACGGCGGCGCGGTACATATCCATGACTCTGGTGCGAAAATTGTCCGGTATCGTCAGGTTGTTCAGTCTCGCCATTTCAAGGGGACGACGAAAGCCATCCAGAGCGACGAAATGGTAGGTGGGAGTCAATTCAGATTCGAACCCATCCGGTGGGACCACGATGTCGAACTCGCCATTCAAGCGGTCAATCGCGTATTGACGCCACGAAGCAGCGTCGCGGCATTCGGGAAAAAGCGTGCCAATGATGTAGAGTCCACCGCACTCGGTGGTGGCCCAATTTCCATGGCGATCGGTGCTTTTCAGGTCATGGAGAAGAAGCTGGGCATGCTCGTAATTGAGTTTGAGATAAAGCCAATTGGCTGCGGGGGTGAAAGAGGGGCTCTGGAGGAAATGGTAATAGGAATTGGGCCAGGAAATCGAAATACGAATCGCCGAGTCGAGCGGACGCCAGAGAGAAGGGATGCCCGGAACGGCATCGTAATGCATCGGGTTCTTGGCGGCAAAATCCTGCAAACTATCCACCCATCCGGCGGCATATTTTTCGTCGCCCGTCAGCCAGTAGGCCGAGCCCAGCGTCCCCCAGAAGTCGGTGCGGCCGATCGGCCCATAAGTCCACTCGTCGGAGAAGTTGGGGGAGTTGCGCGGTATCGGATCGTAGGTCCAATTGAAATCCTTGCCCATGTCAATGACGGCTGGCATCGGAAAATGGAGATCGTTGCGGATATGATGCGAGAGAACCTGGTCTCCCGCTAAATCATCCTTCTCGGTGGGATGCGCCGGTCTGTCCGTCGGCATAATGGTCCAGCGGGCCGTACTGCCGGTGCGGCGGAAATCGAGATAGGCATCTTGTACCGCATGCCAATCGATGGGCTTGGCTTGAGCGGCGGCCTTCACCTTTTCCATTCCGGGCGCATCGAGATTGAGCGCCGCGAGAAGATCATCATCGGAAGTGGTGATAGGCGTCATCTCACCGGCACTAGCTGGCGCTGGTGACCCGGTCGGGCTGGCGGGGGGCTGCCACATCGGAGTGATCGGCGTGGAAGCATCGACCTTCTCAATGGAAAAGTCGTCCGCATAAATGGCACCTTTGGTTCGCCAGCAGAAAAGGCCAGGACCGATCGCGTCGACCCCGGGAGGAATCTCAACCACGGCTTCAATCTGGGTCCAGGTTGTCGGGAGACTCTTCGATGCCGGATCAGCCGGCGTGTTGCGCGCGACCCTGTTGCCTGGCCCGATAAATAAATGTCCGCCATCGGCATCAGCATTGCCTTGGCGCAAAAAGAGACGAATGGCAAACCCGGGCGTTTTCAGGAGGACGTGTGCAGCCGGGTCAGCCCGGACCCAGACGGAGACGTGATAATGTTCGCCCGGCTGGACAGGAATAAAGGTGGTGCCGATGCTGAAGCGGGCAAAGTCATCGGACTGAAGCCGCACACAGTTGACGCCGGAATGGGGAGCATCAGTGACCACATCGAAACGACAGTTTTTGTCTTTCGCCTCATCCGGGACAAACAGTCCCCAACCCGTGGTGCCGTCCTCAAACCCACCGTTGGAAATCAAGGAATCCGCAGCGACGTTATGGATCGCGGCACAACTTAGAACGAGACAATACGCCAACTTCAAAAGCTTCATGTTTCCGTGCTTCACTTAATTAAAATCGGCTGCAGAAAACCTCGCCTGGAGGAAACGGGATGAGAAACCAGCTTGGGCGATATTTCACGGGATGAGTTTGAGTGCAACCGATAGACTGCGATCAATGTAACGCTGATTTCAGTGGCAAACAGTAAATCTTAATGCTATCTGGTGCATGTCCCATGCAAACCCGAGTCACCCTGCGCGATGTGGCCGCCAAAGCGGGAGTGCATCATACCACGGCCTCGCGGGCGCTCAAAGATGATCCACGCGTTTGCGCGGAGACCCTGGCCAAAATCAAGGCTATCGCGGAAGAGATGGGCTACATGCCCGATCCGATGTTGTCCGCCCTGAATGCCTATCGCCACGCTTCGCGTTCTTCCCAATATCACGGAACCGTGGCCTGGATCACCAACAACCCCACTCGTAACGGCTGGCGCGACTCGATCTGCTACCAACTTTATTTTGATGGGGCCCGGGAGCAGTTGACTCGACACGGTTACAACCTGGAGGAATTTTGGTTACGGGAGCCGGGCCTTACTGCGCGTCGGGCGAGCCAAGTGTTGCTCAATCGGGGTATCCGGGGATTGCTCATCTGTCCATTGGCAATCAGCCGTGGTCATTTGAGTCTGCAATGGGAAAAATTTTCCGCGCTTACCTTCGGCTATTCTTTGGTGCGTCCCAAACTCCATCTTTTCACCGCCGCTCATTATCGCGCCATTACCGCCTGCATGCGCGAATTGCGCGCCAGGGGCTACCGACGCATTGGAATGGTGACGTCGCATAGAATGAACCAGAGGATGGACCGGATGTGGACGGCTGCTTATAACGCGGAACTTTCCAATCTGCCCAAGAGCCAAGCCATACCCATCCTGCTGCTTGGAGAACAAACGCGATCTTCCCATGCATCAGACAAAAACTTTCACAAGTTGGTTTTGAAATGGTTCCGTACCTACAAACCCGAGGCGATTATCACTCCCGAAATACCCGTATTCGAGTGGCTGACGGAAGAAGGCCATCGCATTCCGAAGGATGTTGCCGTGGTCAATGCGTCGATTCACAAAGGGGAGCTTGTATCGGGAATTGTCGAACCTTCACGGGAAATTGGCCGCGCTGCAGCCGATTTTCTGGTCAGCATGTTACAACGCGGGGAATACGGCATTCCCTCAACACCTCAACACATCCTGCTCGAAGGAACATGGTTTGCTGGAAGCACCGTTGGAAAACAAAAGCAAACGGCGCTTGTTAGCAAAATACGTTGATCAATTGTCACTGATCGCTTGAGCGGGACACTCCAGTCCATCCATGGAGCGCAATCGGTTTACGAAAGCCCCAACCTCACTTAGTGGTGGGAACCGCGGGAGGAGTCGTGGGGGATTGCCATAGGGGCGTGACCGCCGTGGAAGCATCGACTTTATCAAGGGAAAAATCGTCCGCATAAATGGCACCTTGTGTCCACCAGGAGAAAAGGGCCGGACCGACCGAGTCAACCCCGGGCGGAATCTCGATCACGGCTTCGATCTGGGTCCAAGTCGTCGGAAGCGTTGTCGATTCCGGCACGACTGGTGTATTGCGGGAGACTGCGTTTCCGTAACTGATAAACAAATGTCCACCGGCAGCATCGGCAGTCCCTTGGCGCAAATAGAGACGAATGACAAAACCGGGTGTCTTGGGGCGGGCTTGGGCGGTCGGGTCGGCTTTGATCCAGACGGAAACGTGATAGTGCTCGCCCGCTTGAACGGGAATAAAGGCAGAGCCGATGCCGAAACGAGCGAAGTCGTCCGACTGGAGGCGAGCGCAGTTGAGGCCGGAATAAGGTTCGGTGCTGACCACATCGAAATGACAGTTTTTGTCTTTCGACTCATCGGGAATAAATATTTGCCAACCCGTGAGGCCATCTTCAAATCCGCTATTGGGAACCAGGGAATCCGCTGCAACGTTATGAATCGCGACACAACTCAGGACAAGCAAGTAAGCCAACCTCATAAGCTTTACGCATCCGTGTTTCATTTCATGCCACGGTAATCCTGATTCCAGCAGCCACCAGCCAATCTTAATGCTATCTGGCGCATATCTATTCTTCGAAGACTCGGACGGTTGGACATACATGAAGGGTTCCTTGTTCCAAGTCACGGCAAAGGGGCCGTGTACTTGGACGCGGGGAGAGGGACTTATTCGGGTGCAACGTTAGGTTGCTTACAAGACCCAGTTGGAGTGGTGATTTGTTCCGTCTTGCTTTATACAGCTGGAACAAATTTCTTTTATGGCAAAACGCCTGTCGTGTTTAAAACATCTCGCGGATGTCGTGTTGATTAACAGGTGATTACGCATGGGAATAAACTTGGCATCCCATCTGCAAAACGATCATCCAACCGAAAGGAAATTATGAGCGCAAAGTCAAAACGACATCATCAAAATCAAAGAGCTGAATCGCGGCTTCTGGACGAGGATATGATCGAACAACGGGCCATGCAGATTGCGCGTAATGAAGGCCGGGGGCTGATCACGCAAGAGGATCGTGACCGAGCCGAAGAGGAGTTGCTTGCCCCAAACGAAACGCTCGGAGAACCCGAGATTTCGCCAGGAATGGCACCCCAAATCACGGCATGGGACGAGGCGCCCGCTTCCGCTGGCAAACGCGCCGCCAAGGTTACGCCTGAGGATGAAGCCAGCGTGGGAAAGGAATTGGCGGAAAAAGGCCTTCGTGGACCGCGCCTGACGCGGAGCGGGAAAGACCCTCTCTTGCGCGGAGAAGAAACGGAGAGCTAAGATTTAGTTGGTCACTCCAACAATCTGCTTCAGGTGAGCAGGGCTTTTGAATTTGGTATATACTTTAAACTACGCCAGATCAAATGGGTGTCTATTTTCCGTCGCCTGGTGCACTTATCATTCGGGCTTTAATGAGCCATTACCGACGGTTACATCCGTGGCTGGAACTGAGTCATGTCAACCGTCATCCGCTGTCTGATGGTGACGAAAGGGGCATCAACCCTGACGGAGGTTTGAATCCAGGCCGGCCCCATCCCGCCCGAGGTATTGTTCAATCTGTAATGAAAATCCACGGCGTTGATGTGTGCGAAAATCCAGGCGATTTCCACCGGCTGGGCCAGGGTCGCATCGATCTTCAACACGGAGTAGTCGCGGCTGCTGATCCAAATGTGTCCGCGAAGATGATTCAGGACCTTTTCTGTCTGGTCTCGATAAGGCTGATCGAGCTTCGGTTCAAAGGCCACGATATAAACGGATTGACCCTGGATGGCATCCGTTCGCGTGTAGGTGATGTTAAATCGATTCGCCATGTCTTTGAGGGCGAAACTGACGGCCATTTTTTGGGCTTTCTTGCCTTGGGCCTGCAAAGCCGCCTCATCTGGATTTGAGGGGAGATCATCCCCTTTCTCGGACAGGACCTGAATTTCCTGGGACGTTCCCGGACGAACGATCATCTGCAGTATTTGCTGTTGCGTCACTCGTTCCTGGCTGTCGAGTCGTTCGATTTTCAAGCTCTCATGGTATTCCATCGACCGGAGAGCTTTTTGGTTGGCGTCGTCGCGAGCGATGACCCGCTGGACAATAGTCGACAGCGGTGGTGGAGCGCCCGACGCAGAAGTACAAATCAATGAAGAAAAAGCCAGGGCAAACAGGGCCGGAACAATTTTCTGATAAGTCGGCATAAAGCAGCCTTTGATTATAGGTTCTATCTCGATAGGTGATCTTGACCGCCACCTTTAACCTTCACGCATAGTTCCGGTAGATCAAGTCGCCCGACTTTTACCCCAGTGTACAGGCTTGTTGATTATGACTCCGCTCCTGGTCTGACGCCGCCTTAAGCACATGCTTTATGCCAGCGCCAAACCTTCCCCATCTCTCGAGGTCCGAATTTGCAGCGGTACTTCTCACGGTGGGAATATGGATGCGTTTTGCCCTAAAGAACCATTAACTGAAGGGCATTCCGCGAATGTTCTTTCTGGGTACTCACGATGTTCCCGCGCGAACCAGGATGTTTCGCATCAGATTATTTATCTTTTGGTAAAGGACTTACGTTCAAATTTGTCGAAGCGCCCAACTTCATTCTTCTCTGCGCTCCTGCATGGCATGGTTAGTGCCAAGGGATTTATCGTCTTTTTAAACAGGAGAACATTCTCCGCAAGCAATCCAATCCTTTAATTCTCTTACTCTAAAGCGGCACTCCGCTAATTCATCGATAAAACAGAAGCTGGCCAAAAAAATCCTAAAGAAGGGAAGGTATCATGTGCACTGCAAACAAGATTGATGAAGCATCCGGACGATCCTCCCAGTCGCCCTCCCACAACGACTTGGCACACATGAGAAGCCAAGTGATTGAATTGGCGCGTAAGATGTTAAAAAAGACGGTTTCACCTCCCAAGGAAACCCTGCGTTTGATGGATAAGTATAATCGCCTGTGCGAACAAACAAATGGACAAACTATTCCTATGTCCGAGTCCTGAAATGAAAATTACTCGTGCTTTTTTTCATAAACGCCCCAAGCAAGGTGTCCGCATCATCGCCGACAGCCAACCGGCCATCATCAAACTTACTCCTAAGTATTTCCTCGATTTGGGCGTAGCCGTTTTATCGGATGCAAAAGATGCGGAATTTCCATGGGTCAATAACCTGGCTTATCATTTGACCGGGGATGAAACAGATGTCGAGGACACCACCAAGATTGTAGGTGGAACCAATGATCCGGTTGCTGTTTGCCTGGCCCGGCGTTATTGGCGGGCAACCAAAAATGGCAAGCTCAGGACTGGTCCGGTTAAGGTACCAACGTCAGAAGAGGCACAACGCGAATTGAAAGCCCCCACGCTTTGGCATAAGGATGCATCTGATACTGATACGTAACCAACCAATACACCTCGCATTCACGCGGAACGTGTTGTCCGATGCATAAGTCGATTACTTACATAAGGGGCACATGAAATGTCGTGCATTCTGCTGCAAAAATTGTCGATCAAAACGCATTCTGCCCAAGGGAATTCCCATGGTTATCGGCATGGCAATTTCATGGATAGTAATCGAAACCGGCCAAGGGTGGTTACATGCCTCCGTTGCGCCCGATTAAGAGCGGGGCTACGCTGGTACCATGTTGGATGAACTCAAAAGCGCCGTTGAATTCGCCCACCTTCTGCCCCGCTATAGGGAAATCATATCCGTGCTCCGGAAGCATGGCTTCGGCGAACTGCTCAAGCTTCTCGTTCTCCAAAAACTTATCGGTGTTGATGAAGCGGCGCTGGAAGCCGAGATAGCACGCGAAGAATTACTGCCGGTCCGCGTGCGACTGGCACTGGAGGAACTCGGGCCGACCTTTATCAAGTTTGGGCAAGTACTGAGTTCGCGGCGGGATCTCATTTCCGACGACTTATATTTCGAACTCTGCAAATTACAGGACAACGTGCCTGTCTTCGACGGAACTTTGGCCAAAGCCATCGTCGAAACCGAACTGGGGCAACCCGTCAAAAGTTTGTTTTCCAGTTTCACGCTCAAGCCGGTCGCCGGCGCTTCCGTTGCGCAAGTGCATAAAGCGAAGCTGCGCAACGGAAAGAAAGTCGCGATCAAGATCCAACGACCTGATATTAGAAAAGTCATGGATCTCGACCTGGCGATCCTGAGCGATCTGGCCCATTTTGCCGAAAAGCATGTGAACGAACTTTCCGGCATCAATCCGGTCGGCGTCGTGAAAGAGTTTTCCGCCACCATGCTCAAGGAGCTCGATTTCAACCACGAGGCCGAAAACGCCATCAGGTTTCGTAAACAGTTCGAAGGAAATCCCGACATCAAGGTGCCTCAAATTTACAGGGAATTTTCAACCGAACGCGTCCTGACGATGGAGTTCATCAGCGGCCTGAGCGTAAGTGATCCCGAAGCACTTCGGGAGGCGGATATTGATACAGTAGCCTTGGCCGAAAGCCTCACTGATTTGATTTATCAACAGGTGCTCGATTTTGGCTTTTTCCACGGCGATCCACATCCAGGCAACATGTACGTTCTCCCCGGCGGCGTTGTGGGGCTGATCGATTACGGGATGATGGGCAGCTTCACCCCCTCGTTTCGTTCAAACATCGCCCAGTTGCTCGCGGGCTTGGCGAAAGATGACCATAAGCAAGTCATGAGCGCCATTCTTGAAGTCACGGAAGAGCGTTATACCGAGGAGCCCGCCAAGATGCTTGCCGAGGTGGAGGCGTTCAGCGAACTCCATCTCAGCGATTCGCTCAAGGACATTAATCTCGGCAAGGTGCTCAACAAATTACTTGAGCTGCTGCGCCACAATCGGCTTCGCATGAACGGCTCATTTTATCTGGGCATCAAGGCCCTGGCCCAGATTGAGGCCATCGGGCGTACTCTGGATCCTGACCTCAATTTCATCCAGCAGGGCGAGCCTTATGCCCGCCGCATGATCGAGGGGAAATACCAATTTCCTCATGTGTCCCAGGTTATCGGTCGCCTTGTCACGGGAGGCCTCGATTTTCTGGAAGAATTTCCCGCCGATTTTCGCAACCTCTACCAACGCATCAAGGCTGGAAAATTAAATATTCCCATTGAGCATAAAATCAATCCCGAGGGCTTTGAACCAATGCGCCAGACACTCCATTCCGTGGCGAATCTAATGGCGATGGCCATTCTTGCGGCCTCGGTTCTCATATGCTCCAGCATTCTAATCCTTGCTGCCGCGCCGCCGGTCTTCTGGGGTATTTCCCTTTTCGGTTTTTTGGGATTGATTTGGGGCGCCATCATGGGAATGCGCATTGCACTCCATATTTGGAAGCACGGCGGCCTGTAAAATTATTTCTTCTTCTTTTTTGAGGGTGCCTTCCTGCGGGCAGCTGCCTTCACCGTAACGCGAACTTTTTTTGCCTTGGGGAGGACGGTCTTGCGCTTGATAGACGAGGTAGCACGGGCAGCAACTGACCTAACCCGATCTGTCGCAGGTTTTACATTTTCCTGCCATAGCCTCTTTGCCTCACTGACAATATCCCGGGGGCCGGCGAACGTGACCGATGCGAATCCATTATCCTTGATGGTGACGCCCATCTTGAGCTTGTCTGATCCCGGAAAGGTGAGGTGAGTTCCGACGATCTCCCTGACTTTCTTTTCGTGAGAAGAGCGCCCGGTCTTGTCGGTTAATCCATCAAAATTTAAGGATAAGGTGATCATAGTACAAGATTCACCAGTCAATTCACTTTGCAAGCTGATCTCGAATGCGTGTCGTGGTGCAAACAAAGAGTCCATAAGTGTGCGAGCAAAGTATTAGTTGGTTAATAAATAATCAAAGAGGCCCGGTTAGCCCAGTCCTCGTTATCCATAAAACGGCCATTGCTTATGGATTGGCCGTCCCAACGATTCCTGTTCAAACGGGATTCTTCCGTGCTGCATGTGCAGGGAGTGGAAATCGCGTCCTGATTTTTCGCGTAGGACCCGCAAAATGTCGAAACCGGCTTCGTCGCTGTCGCCGAAGTGCCAGAATTCCATCTCGTCTGGCAGGCGCAGCAGCAGTTTCAATGTGCCTGATCCGGGATAACTGGTCTGGATGAGCAGTACGCCTGATTCGAGCTTGGCCAGTTCGTGAAAGGTGGCTTCATTTTCGATGGTGAGGCAACGTTGGGCAGTTGTGGCAATGCGTTCCGCGCGGCCAATATCTGACGCGGCAAGTCGAAAGGCCCCGGTTAAAAGCCCGAGATCCAACCACTGGCTGTTTAGAAAAAGCTGGAGTGGGCCGTGGGCCAGCGCGAACCGTGGGTTCGGCAGAATTTCCAAGTCTTCCAGCGTGCGTATCTGGCCATCCGTAATTGCCGCAAGCAGCCGTCCCAGCTTGCCTCGCAACTTATCGCGGTACTCACCGTCTTTATCTCTCGCCGCGAGGGACTCGAGCGCTTTGGAATCTCCGCAGAGAATACAGCTTGCGAAGCGCACGAGAGACTCGCCTTCCCAAGCCAGCAGTTTGGGCAACAGGGTCAATAACTCCGCATTTTCAGAGGTGGGATTACGGTCGAAAGGTTCAACTGAGCTGCCAGTGATCGCTGCTTGGCGCAAGCCTTCGCACCAATTCGTCCAACCCACTTTCCATTGTGCTGGGACCGAACAAGTGGCTGCGGCTGCGAACTGCCCGGCTAGCGTTTCACGATTTGTCTTCGGAGTTTGCCAGCCCAAGGTCTCGTAGAGCTTTTCTTCATTGGCCGGAGAGAAGCGAATCCGATGCAGGGATGAGCGGTCCCGCTTGTGAAGAGGCACGATCTCGAGAAGCTGCATCCGCTCCGCTTCACGGAGTTGTTGCTCGGCCAAGGCGCGGGACTCGCCTTCGGCCGCGCCGGCTTCGCGCAATAATTCCTCCGCGTCCACCGTCATGTCCCGCGCAGCTTCACCCGTGCGACCGGCCTGGCTGCGTTCGTAGCGACGGGCAAGAGCTTCCAGCACGGGCGAGTGTGTTTTCATGACGATTCGTTCATCAGCCGCCGCGCGTCATCGGAATTTCGGGCAAGACTGATGGGCAGATTTCGAATCTCGGTGCGATTGCCCAGGCGGCGGTCTTCTTTCGAGACAACGACGAGCCAATCGCAGTGCTCGAAGGCATAAGGAATGTTGCCCGTGCTCATGGAGAAAACGCCCTGCAGATCAAAGGCCGCCAGCGCAGTGATGCAGTCCTTGATCCGTTCGCCACTCAACTTTGAGAAGGCCTCGTCGATTGGTACGAGGCCCAGCGTCGGCTCGGCCCGACGCGAGCTGTATCGCCGGTAGGCCCGGAGGTAACTGGCCAGAATGGCGATGAAGTAAGGCGATTGATTTTCTCCGCCGCTCATCTTACCCGAGTGCCGATCCACGCTTGTCTCACGGCCATCAGGTTCCACCATTTTCATGTCGTAATCGTAGTAGTGACGATAATCGAGCAGCCTCGCCGCCTCAGCGCTGTCAGGCGATTCCGTCAGCGTCTTGAGGAAATGATTAATGGCATCGCGGAAACGTTGATCGGTGGAAGCGAAGAAGAGATCATCTTCTCGCGCCAGGGCGCTTGCTTCGAGCAGATCATGGTAGAGTTGGTAGTCGGGATTTCGCGAGTAGGTCAACTTGTAGGTGTTGACTCCGATTGGGCGCTTCTTCAGGGCAGGATTAAGAAGTGCGATGAGGTTGACGACTTCCTGAAGCGCAGTGTGAAGCTTCTCCAAAATTTGCGTTCGGAAAAGGCGTTCCCAGTTTTGGCGCTCGCGCTCGGCCTTGGCGCGATAATCGGGAATATCACTTTGCTCCAGCTTGGCCAGTTGTTTGTCGTGCGCTTCGTTGATTTCCGATTCGATAGGTAAGTCGTCGAATTTTGGATGTCCCGTGGCCAATTCGCGGCGCTTGGCTTTCAGGTCCTCCCAGGTTCCTGTGGCATCGCGGTCGCAATGATGAAACATGGCGTTGAATTTATCTGCAGCCACTTTTTTGTTTGGAAATTCTGCAGTCTTCTCATCATGGAGTTCTTCAAGCCGCTTGAGCCACGGTGAGATGTCGGTTTCATGCTGGATTCGGGTGAATTGTTCGGCCAGTTCGACTTCTTCTACGCTTAACTTTTGGACCGCAGATTCCAATCGGCGCACCTCAACGCGCTTTTCGCTGCGATCCAGTTGTCGCCGTTCATCGTCAAGGGCCTTTCGGTTTGAATCGAGTCTTACTCTTTCCTGTTCGAGTTCATCGAACTTGGAGCGATCAATGCCGTTCAATTTCGTAATGTTGTCTGCAAGGTCGCGCCGAAGCTTTGGCAATTCCTGAGCCTTGGCCAAGTCCAGGTAAAGGTCGGGACCAACATCGAAACGGACAGGTAAGCTCTCGTTCAAGGCCTGCAAAGCTTCGCTCAACGGCTTGAGTTCACGCTCGTCCGCCTTGAGTTTTTGTTCCAAGTCCTGTTTGTGAATCAGTTGCTGTTGAAGACCGTTTTTTCCAACGAAGGGAAGTCCGTCGTAAAAGCGCGTGCGTTCCACGAAAGCCCCGCGCGTCATGAAGCCGTCGGGCATGATGGCATGGTCATGCAGGCGCATGTCTTCGCGACGTTCCACGCAAATCAGGTCTCCGAACAGTTGGTTCACGATGGCCTGGGCCACGTCATCCGTGCACTTCAACTTTTCCGCGAGTGAACCGGGGCGGGCTGCTTTTTTAAGCTTCAATGCCTTGGCCGGATTGATGAGCGATTCGCGTCCGGTTTCGCTGCCGAGTGTTGGGGTCTTAAGCTGGTGATAGATGCGTTCGGATTCGTCGTAATTCTCCAGGCTGACGACGATGGCGAACTTGCGCGTAAAGGCGACCTCAACGGCGGGTCTCCACCGCTCTTCGACGACTTCGCAAAGTTCGCGCAGGTGTCGAGCAGGCAATTCGGAGTCACGGGAAAACAGGCTACTGTTCAATGCATCGAGAAGGCGCGTCGGGAAGGGGAGCTTCCCGATTTTGAGCGCAGAAATATCGTCACGAAGCTGAGAGAGTTGCTGGCGAATTTCGCTTAGGCGCTTCTGGGATGGAGAGGCGGCACGGCTCGCGGCCACGGCGGCGGTGCGTGCCGTTTCCGCGAGCGTCGGCAGGGTTTGCCCCGCCTTCTCGACACCGCCATCGGACGCCGTTTGCAGGGCCCGCTCCAACAAGTGGATCGGCACCGCCTCCATTTCAAGAGGAAGTGCTCGAAGTTCTTTCAGCCATGCGTGGCCATTACGGATACGGTTGGCAAGGGCGTCTTCCAGGGACTTGCCGATGCCGGAGAGATTACCGATTTGCCAAACGAGTTTCTCATTATTCGATTTCAGTTCCGCGTAGAGCCGACCCTCGACAGTTTCGTTGATGGCGGCATTTAAGCCGTTGATGCGGCGCTGCAAGTCGGGAAGTTGCTCTTCAAGCTCGATCAGCCGCTTGGACTCGTCGGCACATTCTTCCCTCAGTTTAGCGAGGTATTTCCGGTCGGCCTCAAGTTCTCCTGCGGAATGCTCATGGCGAAGTTGCGCCTCGAGATAGCGGGCGAGGGCGCGATCGCGGCGGAGGTCAGCCAGGCGCGTGAAGGTATCGCGGATGGCCCTCAGCCGATCGAATTGATCGTTGAGCTCGATCAAATCGTGCTCGTAGCCAATGAAGGTGCGGTAACTCGCGGTGACGTCCCTGACGTCAAGCTTGTCGGCGGGTATGATAAAATTGCGTGCAAACTCGTTGAAGCTTTTGAGGAATGTGAACGACATGGCCGTTGGCAGCAGAGCGCGCAGGATGGGCCGGTCAAAATTCAGGTGAGGCGGCTGGCCCATGTCCCGCAAGTAGGATTCCAATCCTTCGGTATAGAGACGCCCCGTGCGCGACTCAACCAGGGCCTTGAAGGCCGTGTAGTCGAGAGGACGTTTCTCAGCGTCGAGAAAGTCGCTCCGCGTCATTGCTGCTGGAACCAGGAATGGAGTGACCTTGCCATGTGCCTCCGCCGCGCTGCCAAATTCAATGCGTAGTCCCCACGTTTCGCGTCGCTTGCCGTTGGGCCAGGTGAACTCGAGCGCAACATAGGTAATGGCACTCTGCCGCATGTATTGCGTGACGCCGTTTTCTTCCTGCTTGGTATCGCCGAGGCAATAGCCCTTGAGCGAACGGTCGGAACGGTCGCCGGTGGCGGACTGGTTGAACCGAACTAGGCGCTGGTCGCCGATCAACACAAACTGGATCAAGTCCATGAGGATCGATTTGCCGGAGCCCGTAACGCCCGCGAGTAGCAGATTGCCCTCGACTGAAATGGAATCCTTGTAGCCGTACCAATTCAAGGCATGGATGCAGGTGAGGCGGATGGTGCGGCTCATTCGTCCTTGTCTCCTTCCTCGTCCTCGGACAGCGACGGGATTTCCGCGCCTGCTTCGCTGGCCGCCGCCAGGTAGCGATCAGCGTGTTTATTCCATTCCTCAATGTTTTGGAAAGGGATCACCCGCTTAAGCGTGGGATAAATCTCGATCACGGAATTCTCCGCCGCTTCGCTGGGCATGAACCGCAACAGATTTTTCCGCTGGGCCAACGATAGGATTTCGCGCAGCCGCGTCGGGCTGGGTTGAAATTTCCGCAAGGGCTCGAACTTGGCGGCCAGCGCATCATTGAGCTGCTGGGCAGTCAGTCGCACAGGCGGCGTTTCTCCACGATCACGAATGGCGGTGTCGAATTCATACCAGAGGGTGAGCAGAACGAGCGTGGCATCGAGTTTGAGGCGGAGCAGGAACGCGGCGCTCTGCGGCACGGCTTGCACGGTGCGGTCCTGATGTTCCCAATACAACTTGAGATCGAGCAGTGCGGTCAACTCATCCACCCACGCCCGATTCTGATAGCACCAGTGGTAAAGATCGGCCTGGGAAGGTTCCAGGCCCAGGATCGAACCGTGCGACATCAACCGGCGCAAGGCTTCACCCAGTCGTTCCCGGTCGCTCGGCTGGAGTCTCGCGAGTAGCCCGGTGGGATTAATGCTTGTTTCGATGTCGCTCATTTTTTGACCAGGATGAAGCGCTCGATTCGGTAACTAAGCCTGGAATCAAAGCTGCCGGTATCTGCTTCCGTTTCGGAACGCGGTACCCGGATATCGAATCGCGCGTCCGGTGAGCGCGCGTGCAAAAGGCAGGCAATGAGATCGGCCACATCTTCGTCATTGTGGACATACTCGCGAAGAAGCACGTCGGAATTCCAAGCTGTGCCGCTGGTGCCGGGAAGCCTGCCCATATAATGATTCGCGCGGCTGACGGTAAGTGAATCGCGCAGGCTGCTTTCCAATTGAGCAAGCGCGCGATCCGCATGACGCGGATCGTCATCTTCCAACGGCTCGATTTCTTCAGCCGCCCGGCGCAGTCGAGGCGTATAAAGGGACTCCAGGCCGCCAAGGATGCGCGCATCGTGAAGGGGCAGAATAGGGAACTCCAAGCCCAGTGCGTCCACCTCCGCAACACGTCGACCGGAGAAATGCCGGTTCAGGGTCTCAAAGAACGTCTGCACCCGGGCACGGTTCTCACTGGTGGTTTCTTGCAGGTAGCGGAAGCGGGCCTGGGATCGGCGTGCAAATTCCGCCGTGCGTTTATCGATCATGTCCGCGAGGGGCTCAATCTGTTGCAGCATCTCTTCCAGTTCGTTGATTCGCAGTCGGACGCGCGACATGGCGGACTCGTGGGAAAGAGCCGGTTCACGGCGCATGACTTCCGATTGCATCTTGCCCAAAAGCTCCGCATGGCAGGAAAGATTTTCCAACGCACGGCGGGTCTCTGAAAGTTTGGTCGGCAGGCGGGCGTGGACAAGCTGCGCGTAACAAGTGCGACCGATACGTTCGGCAAACTGATCATAGAGGAGCGCGAGATTCTCTTTGAGCGATGTGGAGGCGAGTTGTTGTTTCGTGTGCTGTTCGATCGACTTTTGCATGCCGCGCAACTCGGCGAGTCCTGTCCGAAGATTTTCCACGCAGGTCTCAACTTGTGCCCACGGCTCTTCCTGAAGAGCATCGAGATTGATTTCTCCGCCACGCGAAAGGGTAGTGCAGACATTGATGAGCTTGTCGGAAAAGATGGCTTCAGGAGAAACCATCCGACGCATCGCCTGAAGGAGCAGGATTCCGTTTGAATCGAACAAAACCAACCGTTGCCAGTCGGACCGTTCCTCCTCGAGCAACCATCCGGATGTGCGCAACGTGTCGTACACCGCCCGTGCCCGATCCCGGGTCGTCATGGCTGCAGACATGACTCCATCGCCGGAATCGGGCCAGTCTTGGTGTTGCTCGACGACTTGTTCCACGAGCGCCAGGATCTCGTCGCGATCGAGTCCCTGACTGCGCTGACTCGCCTCGACCTCAATCGAGTCGAGGACGTCCACGTAAAGCCGCGCCAAGGGGCCTGCCAGTACACGGAAAAAATCCGGGCGAACGACGCGAAAAAGTTGATTGGAAAGTGAAGCCATTTTTTCGTGCAAGGTGGGACAGCGCCAAGAATGCCGAAAACCCATATGCCTAACCACCGAAATATGGACGGAATGCAGTGGGGTAATTTCGCCCGTTCTGAAGGCAACCCTGGAAGTTAAAGTTCCAAAGTCGATGCTGTATGCCTCAGCAAATGCGCGGAAGTTGTTCGCCGGAGAGCATATCGACCACGCGATTGCCGCCGATGCGTGTCTTCATGAGGACGAAATTGGGATGATCGGAGGTGACTTCACCGATGATGGCGGCATGTTCGCCCAAGGGGTGCTTTTTCATCGCAGAGAGAATTGCATCGGCGCCCTCCGACGGAATAATGGCCACGAGTTTGCCTTCATTGGCGACGTAAAGCGGATCGAGCCCGAGGATTTCACAGGCACCTTTCACTTCCTCGCTGATGGGAATGCAAGCTTCGTCGAGCAGCATGCCGACGTCCGCGCTTTGGGCGATTTCGCTCAGGGCGCTGGTGAGTCCGCCCCGGGTGGGATCGCGCAAAACGTGGACCTCTCTGCCCGTGGCAAATATTGCATCGACCAAGCCGTTTAGCGGTGCGGTATCGCTCGCAATTTCCGTTTCGAATTCGAGCCCTTCGCGAACTGACATAATAGCAATGCCGTGGACGGCAATGTAACCACTGACGATGATTTTGTCTCCGGCACGAACGCGTTTCGGATCGATATTGACACCTTCCCGAACCTGGCCGATCCCTGAGGTATTGATGAAAATCTTGTCTGCTTTGCCGCGATCCACCACCTTGGTGTCGCCGGTGACGAGAGTCACTCCCGCTTCGTCGGCTGCCTCACGCATCGATTGCACAACACGCCAGAATTCCTCCATCGGCAGGCCCTCCTCAAGGATGAAACCTACCGACAAGTGCAACGGACGGGCGCCGCACATGGCAAGATCGTTGACTGTTCCGTGGACGGCCAGCTTGCCGATGTCCCCGCCGGGAAAAAAGATCGGATTGACCACATAGGAATCGGTGCTGAAGGCGAGACGGGCGCCGCCGACGGAAAAGATGGCGCCATCATGCAGCGGTTCGAGTAATTCGTTGCGGAACTGGGGCAGGACAATTTTCTGCATCAATTGCTGGCTCAGCTTGCCGCCGCTGCCGTGGGCCAGGACGATTTCCCGGTAATCGCTCCGTGGCAGGGGACATGAACCCATCAGCAGATTGCCGCCAACTTCGGGTCGCCCTTTGTCGCTCATACGGATTGAAGGGTTTTCTTTTCCGCCTGCAAATGACGACCGTAGGCATAATAGGCGGCACAAGCTCCCTCAGCGGAAACCATGGTTGCGCCCAGAGGATGTTGCGGCGTGCAGAGCGTGCCGAAGGCGGGGCAATCGTGCGGTTTCTTCACGCCTTGCAGGACGAGACCGCTGATGCAGATGGCGGGTTCCTGCGTATCAATCGCACCGACGTCAAAGAGCCGTTCAGCATCGTGCGGATAAAACTCCTTTCGCAGCCGATAACCGCTCCGGGGAATTGAACCGACTCCGCGCCATTTGCGATCGCAAACCTCAAAGACCTTTTCAACCAATTCCTGCGCAACCGGATTGCCCTCTCGTTTGACGACACGTGGATATTGATTTTCCACGATCGCTTTGCCCGCTTCGAGTTGGCGGATGGTCATTAGAACGCCCTCAAGAAGATCCATCGGCTCGAAACCGGTGATGACAATGGGCACGTGATAGCGTTCTGCTATCGGCTCGTATTCTTCGTAGCCAACCACCGTGCAAACATGACCGGGCCCGAGAAAACCCTGCACACGATTCAACGGCGATTGCAGGATCGCTTCCATCGCGGGTGGCACAAGAACGTGGGAAACCAGGACCGAGAAATTCATGATCCCTTGTCGGTACGCCTGCCATACCGCCATGGCATTGCCGGGCGCAGTGGTCTCAAATCCGATCGCGAAGAAGACGACTTTTTTATCGGGATTGGCTTTCGCGATCTTGAGGCAATCCATCGGGGAGTAGACGACGCGCACATCCGCGCCGCGTGATTTCAACACGAGCAAGTCGAACTCCGAGCCAGGCACGCGCAGCATGTCGCCGAAAGAACAGAAGATGACCTCGGGACGCCGGGCAATCGCATGTGCCTTGTCGATCATCTCCAGCGAAGTGACGCAAACGGGACAGCCGGGACCGTGGACGAGTTCGATTTCATCGGGCAGCAAGTGATCGATGCCATATTTGACGATGGTGTGGGTCTGGCCGCCACAGACTTCCATCAATACCCAAGGGCGTGTGACGATGCGGTGGATTTCGGCGACGATCTTTTGAGCCATCGCCTCGTTGCGATATTCGTCGAGATATTTCATGGACCACTCCAGTTTTTAACGCCCTTCGGAACCGGTATTTCAAATTCAGGATCGTTGAGTTCTCTCAATTGCTCCATTTCCTCGAGCAGCTTGTAAGTGCGGGCGGCTTTCTCTTCATCGACCTTGCTCAAGGCGAACCCGACATGGACAAGGACGTAATCGCCAGTATTGGCTTCTGGCGTGTATTCGAGGCAGACCTGTTTCACGATGCCTCCGAAGTTCGCCTTCCCCATGCGGACTCCTTCAGCGTTTTCGCTGGTCTCGATGAGTTTACCGGGTATGGCCAGACACATGTGCTGTCTCCATGGAGATTGATTGTTCGACTTTGCTCAAGGCGATCCCTTCGCACATCAATACGGTATCACCGGGGGAGGGGGCGATTAGGAGATCGAGTGAGACTTTTTTCAACGCCCCGCCAATGCGGACCTTGCCCATGAGCAGTTCGCCCTCGGGAAACAGTTCGAGAATTTCTCCGTAAACCAGGTTCATGCGACAGCCTCCTCTTCCAGCGGCACCTCGCATCGTACCGGCATCCGACTCGCGGCCATCACCTGACCCAAGGAGATTCCCCCGTCATTCGTCGGTATGCGTTGATGCCAGTACGGTTTGAATCCGGAATCCGTCAGGCGTTGGATGCTTCGTTCGAGCAAATACCGGTTCTGGAAACAGCCGCCGGTCAGGACTACTTTCCTTTCACCGACCAGCCGCGCAACAGAAACGATGATCTCCGCCAGCGTGTTATGAAATTTGGCGGTTATGAAACCAACGCCTTGTCCGTGGCTTAAATCCTCCAGAATTTTTTCAATCATGGGCTGCCAATCGATAACAGTCGGTTCATCGGTTTCGAGATGAAAGTCATAGGACGCCTCAATGTCCGGTTGAATCGCGAACTCAAGTTCCATGGCGGCCTGACCTTCAAAGCGGACGTTTTGGCGCAAACCGATCAGGGCTGCAACGGCATCAAAAAGTCTTCCCGCGCTGGAAGTAAGGGGAGAGTGGAGTCCCTTTTTCAGCATCTGTCGAATGAGAGCGATATCCGATGGACAGGAATCGCGCAGGGGAATTAAATCATCCTGCTCAAACATCTGGTCCCCCTGCATCGCAAACAGGAGGCCGAGAGCGGTGCGGCGCGGTTGTTTGATGGCGGCGTCGCCTCCGGGCAATCGAAACTGGCGGAGATGGGCCACACGCTGGAACGACTCTTCTCCAGCGAGCAGGAATTCCCCGCCCCAAATCGTACCGTCGAGGCCGTAGCCGGTGCCGTCCCACGATACGCCCAAGGCGGGAGCCTCGATTTCATTCTCGGCCATGCACGAAAGCATGTGTGCCCAATGATGCTGAACGGGGAAAAGCGGGACATCCAACTGCGTCGCATATTTGGTGGAAAGATAGTCAGGATGCATATCGCAGGCGACGATGTCGGGCGATGCCTCATAAATCCGTTGCAAATCAGTCGCCACGGCTCGAAACGCCCCATGGGCCTGACTGGTTTCGAGGTCGCCAATGTGCTGGCTGACGAAAATCTCGGTATTCACGCTCAAGGCGACGGTATTCTTTAAATGTGCGCCCACGGCCAGTACGCTCGCCATCGATTCTTTCCGGTGGATGGGTAAAGGCGCATAGCCGCGTGCACGGCGTAGGACCATTTCCCTGCCATGCACCACGCGCACGACGGAATCATCGACGTGCCGGACAATGGGTCGATTGTGGGTCAGGAAGAAATCGGCAATACCGGCAAGCCGCCGTAACGCTTCATTTCCATCGGTGCAAATGGGCTCATCGCTCAAGTTGCCGCTTGTCGCCACGACAGGAAAAGCGAGGTCCCACAACAAAAGATGATGCAGGGGGGAAGACGGTAACATGACCCCAAGATTCGGATTGCCCCGTGCCAGCGAGAGCGCGAGCCGTGAGGAGCGGCGCTCCAGCAGGACAATGGGAGCTTCCGGCGAGACCAGGAGCCTTTCTTCAAGTTCCGACAACAGGCAATCCTTGCGAATCATCTCGAGCGAAGGAGACATGATGGCCAGGGGTTTTTCCTCACGCCGCTTGCGCTCGCGCAGTTTTTTCACCGCTTGCTCGTTGCGGGCATCAACCAGTAACTGAAATCCACCGATGCCTTTCAGCGCGAGGATTTCTCCGTCCCGGATTATTTCCGCCGCTTGACGCAGGGCTTGATCGCTTCGTGCGAGAACGTTGCCTTGCCCATCCCACAGTTCGAGTTGCGGTCCGCAAACGGGGCAGGCATTCGGTTGAGCGTGGAACCGACGGTCCCGGGGATTATGATATTCACGATCGCACTCGGGGCACATCGTGAACTTTCTCATCGATGTGTTGGCGCGATCATAGGGCAGATCTTTGATAATCGAAAAGCGGGGGCCGCAGTTCGTACAGTTGGTGAAGGGATAGCGATGCCGCCGGTCGCTAAGGTCAAAAATTTCTGCGAGGCAGTCGGGACAAGGCGCGATATCGGGGAGAATGATCGCCGTCTTCGCGCCGCTTTCGCGGCTGTACCGGATTTCGAATGTTTCATAGCCGGTCGCATCGAGGAAGGAGGACTCGAGGCTTTGGATCATGGACCTCGGAGGCTTTTCTTTTTCGAGCCGGTTCAGAAATTGGCGTAAAATGTCACTGGTGCCTTCCGCTTCAATGAAGACGCCCTGCGAGGAATTCAAGACCCAGCCCTTGAGTTTAAGTTCCATTGCCAGACGATAAATAAAGGGCCGGAAACCGACGCCCTGGACAGCGCCGTGAATCACCACCTTAACGCGTTCGATCAGCGGATTCATGCGGGGATGGTCTCGGGTAAACGAGCTCCGTCGCCATTCGTCGAAGCGTGTGGCAACGCGACTTTGACTTCATCGTCCTTCATCAACAAAGGAACGGGATCAAGGTGAAGATGGGAATCGCCAATAAGTAAACCATAAAGGCCCACCATCCGGACCTTCAGGCTTGAGGCCGCCGCCCTAAGCTGCGAAACCACCCCGCTCATAGATCAACCGTGCGCCACAAGTGGCTAAAGTCAAATCGCCGTGACGTTAGTTTTAAACCAAATGCGAACGGATCCAAAAATCGATATCCGTATTGATTGCGCTTACGTATGGCGTAGCGAAGAAGGCCGCCGAAATAGGGCATGGCTTTTTGTAAACGGAATTTCTTCTGATTGCAAAAATCACTAAAAAAGCCGATCGATCTTGCATTATGCAACGACCATTCTTGCTTTACATGGCTGCTTGGAATGCTAAGTAATTAATAATTAAGACCTTATGCTCTTATCTCTGTGTTGGCATGCAATTTGCAAAACAAGTTCGCTGTCATCCAAGTAATAACAGGCTTCCTGCTTTTTCGTGTCTAGATATCGTCATAATCAAATTAAGCGTGATTCAGTCTCTAAAAGAGGCTGTTTTGACAACCCTTCGTTGTGGGCTAAGTATTCCTTAGCTATGGGCAAGCACCTCTGTTGGCCCTTGCTTCGCCAATTCTGTCCGTCTGGTCCGCGATCAGTTGCGGACCGTTTTTCTCTTCGCGCATTTTCTCCCCGACAGCAAACCGACTTTCGCCCGGTCTTTTGACCCGGACGAAAAAGTCCCATCGAACCGACAAAGGAATTTATGAAAAAAAATGGCACGTCCCACTTGGTTCTTGAAACGAGGAAAAGATCATTACCAAAAAAAGTGGAACTGCCTCTGGAGGAAATGAGCCTCATTCATTTGCTTACGGCCCTCACGGCCCTGAAAAAGGGTGATTTCTCTGTTCGCCTGCCGCTTGGTTGGGATGGCAATGCGGGCAAAATTGCGGACGCCTTTAATGATGTGGTCGAACGTAACCAGAAAATGGCCAGGGAACTTGAGCGGATGAGCCGGATGGTCGGCAAGGAAGGCAAGATCAGTCAGCGGGCCTCCATCGGAGAAGTAAGCGGCTCGTGGGCTGATTCCATCGCTTCAGTCAATACGCTCATCAGCGATCTCGTCCATCCAACCAGTGAAACCGCCCGGGTCATCGGCGCTGTTGCCAAGGGTGATCTCACGCAAACGATGGCCTTGGAAATCGAAGGCCGGGATCTCGAAGGTGAATTCCTTCGAACCGCGAAAACGGTCAATACGATGGTCAACCAGTTGAGCTCCTTCGCGTCTGAAGTGACACGTGTGGCGCGTGAAGTGGGCACGGAAGGAAAGCTTGGAGGTCAGGCGAAGGTGAAAGGCGTGGCCGGTACCTGGAAGGACTTGACCGACAGTGTGAATTCGATGGCAGGTAACCTCACCGGGCAGGTGCGCAACATCGCCACGGTGACGACCGCTGTCGCCAACGGCGATCTTTCCAAAAAGATCACGGTCGATGTTAAGGGCGAAATTCTCGAGCTGAAGAACACGATCAACACCATGGTCGATCAGCTTCGATCCTTTGCCTCGGAAGTAACGCGCGTGGCCCGCGAAGTGGGCACGGAAGGAAAACTCGGCGGGCAGGCCGAAGTGAAGGGCGTCGCGGGTACGTGGAAAGATTTGACCGATAATGTGAATTCGATGGCTCGCAATCTGACGGGACAAGTGCGAAATATCGCGGCAGTCACAACTGCGGTGGCCAACGGGGATCTTTCCAAGAAGATCACAGTGAACGTTAAAGGTGAAATTCTTGAGTTAAAGAACACCATTAACACGATGGTGGATCAACTTAGTTCCTTCGCGTCGGAAGTGACTCGCGTGGCCCGCGAAGTGGGTACGGAAGGAAAGCTGGGCGGACAGGCCGATGTGAAAGGAGTTGCGGGTACGTGGAAGGATTTGACGGATAGCGTGAATTCGATGGCGGGCAATTTGACCTCCCAAGTGCGTAACATCGCGGCGGTGACGACGGCCGTGGCCACCGGAGATTTGTCAAAGAAGATCACCGTTGACGTGCGCGGAGAAATTCTCGAGCTCAAAGATACGATCAACACGATGGTGGACCAGCTTCGCTCGTTCGCTTCGGAGGTTACACGTGTGGCTCGCGAAGTGGGCACGGAAGGAAAATTGGGCGGCCAGGCCGACGTGAAAGGCGTGGCCGGAACTTGGAAAGACTTGACCGATAACGTGAATTTGATGGCAGGCAATCTAACCGCGCAGGTGCGCAATATCGCCAACGTGACGACGGCCATCGCCAACGGCGACTTGTCCAAGAAGATCACGGTCGATGTCAAAGGCGAGATTTTGGAAATGAAAAACACGATCAACACCCTCGTTGATCAGTTGAGTTCCTTTGCCTCGGAAGTGACACGCGTGGCGCGCGAGGTGGGCACGGAAGGAAAGCTCGGCGGGCAGGCCGATGTGAAAGGCGTCGCGGGTACGTGGAAAGATTTGACGGACAGTGTGAATTCGATGGCGGGCAATCTGACCGCGCAGGTGCGCAACATTGCGGACGTCACCACGGCGGTCGCGAACGGAAATCTGTCCAAGAAGATCACCGTCGATGTGCGCGGAGAAATTCTCGAACTCAAAGACACGATCAACACCATGGTTGATCAGCTAAATTCGTTTGCGTCGGAAGTAACGCGCGTGGCGCGCGAAGTGGGCACGGAAGGAAAGCTGGGCGGCCAGGCGGAAGTCGAAGGTGTTGCAGGCACATGGAAGGATTTGACGGATAGCGTGAATTCGATGGCAGGCAATCTGACCGCACAGGTGCGCAACATCGCGGACGTCACCACGGCGGTCGCGAACGGAAATCTGTCCAAGAAGATTACGGTCGATGTGCGCGGGGAGATCCTCGAGCTGAAAGACACGATCAACACCATGGTGGATCAGCTCAACTCGTTTGCGTCGGAAGTGACGCGTGTGGCGCGTGAAGTCGGCACGGAAGGAAAGCTGGGCGGCCAGGCCGACGTGAAGGGCGTCGGTGGCACTTGGAAGGATCTTACCGACAACGTGAATTTCATGGCAGGTAACTTGACCTCTCAAGTTCGCAATATCGCTGCCGTGACGACCGCCGTGGCGAAAGGCGATCTTTCCAAGAAAATCACGGTTGACGTCAAAGGAGAAATTCTCGAGCTGAAAAACACGATCAACACCATGGTCGATCAACTCAGTTCCTTCGCGGCGGAGGTAACGCGTGTAGCGCGCGAAGTCGGCACGGAAGGAAAACTCGGCGGACAAGCGGACGTGCGTGGCGTCGCCGGAACGTGGAAGGATTTGACCGATAGTGTGAACTCGATGGCCGGCAATCTGACCGGTCAGGTGCGCAACATCGCGGCGGTGACCACGGCAGTGGCGACAGGGGACTTGTCGAAGAAAATCACGGTCGACGTCAAAGGAGAAATTCTCGAGCTAAAAAACACGATCAACACGATGGTAGACCAACTCAATTCGTTCGCGTCGGAAGTAACGCGCGTGGCACGTGAAGTGGGCACGGAAGGAAAGCTTGGTGGCCAAGCCGATGTGCGAGGCGTTGCCGGAACGTGGAAGGACCTAACCGATAACGTGAATTTCATGGCGGGTAACTTGACCTCCCAGGTGCGCAATATCGCCGCAGTGACGACGGCAGTGGCGAGGGGCGATCTTTCCAAGAAAATCACGGTCGATGTCAAAGGAGAAATTCTCGAGCTAAAAAACACGATCAACACCATGGTCGATCAATTGAGTTCGTTTGCGTCGGAAGTAACGCGCGTGGCGCGCGAAGTGGGCACGGAAGGAAAACTCGGCGGACAAGCCGACGTCAAGGGCGTGGCCGGAACGTGGAAAGATTTGACCGATAACGTGAATTTGATGGCGGGAAATCTGACCGATCAGGTGCGTGGTATCGCGCTCGTCGTAACCGCAGTGGCCAATGGAAACTTGAAACAGAAACTCACCGTGGAAGCCAAGGGCGAAATCGCCGCTCTGGCGGACACGATCAACGGCATGACCGATACGTTGGCCATTTTTGCGGACCAGGTCACTTCGGTCGCTCGCGAAGTCGGCGTTGAAGGAAAATTAGGCGGTCAGGCGAGCGTGCCCGGTGCTGCCGGAACGTGGAAAGATTTGACCGATAACGTCAATCAGCTCGCGGCCAATCTCACTACTCAAGTTCGCGCCATCGCCGAGGTGGCCACCGCCGTGACGAAAGGCGACTTGACCCGATCCATCACCGTGGAAGCGTTGGGCGAGGTGGCCGCGCTGAAGGACAACATCAACGAGATGATTCGAAATCTCAAAGATACCACGTTGAAAAACAGTGAGCAGGACTGGCTCAAGACCAATCTTGCGAAATTCTCGCGAATGCTCCAGGGCCAGAAAGATCTTCTCGCGGTCGGAAAACTCATCCTGTCCGAATTGGCGCCCGTCGTCTCCGCGCAACAAGGCGTCTTCTACACCATCGACTCGAAAGAAGAAGGCGACCCGTACTTGAAGTTGCTGGCGAGTTACGCTCATCGCGGGCGCAAAGACGTCGAGGCTTCCTTCAAGCTGGGTGAAGGACTGGTGGGACAATGCGCGCTGGAAAAAGAAAAAATCATCATTACCAACGCGCCCAAGAACTACATGACCATCGGCTCGGGCCTGGGCAAGGCGACACCGGTCAACATCCTGGTCCTGCCCGTCGTGTTCGAAGGCCAGGTCAAGGGCGTGATGGAACTGGCGTCATTCGACCGCTTCAGCCCCACCCACTACGCCTTTCTGGACCAGTTGACGGAAAGTATCGGCATCGTCTTCAACACCATTGAGGCCAATACGCGAACGGAAGATTTGCTGAAGCAATCGCAGTCCCTCGCCAAGGAACTGCAAAGTCAGCAACTGGAGTTGCAGCAGACCAACCAGCAATTGGGAGAAAAGGCCAAGCTCCTCGCCGATCAAAACGTCGAAGTGGAACGGAAGAATACGGAAGTGGAGCAGGCCCGTCAGGCCTTGGAAGAAAAGGCCAAGCAACTGGCCTTGACCTCCAAATACAAGTCCGAGTTTCTCGCCAACATGTCCCACGAATTGAGGACCCCGCTCAACAGCTTGCTTATCCTTTCCGATGATCTCTCCAAGAACAAGGACCAGAACCTGTCGGCCAGGCAGGTCGAGTTCGCCAAGACGATCCACGCAGCCGGAAACGACCTGCTCGCGTTGATCAACGACATTCTCGATCTTTCGAAGATCGAGTCCGGTACCGTCATGGTCGATGTCGGTGAGGTCACGCTGCGCGAGCTTCAGGACTACGTCGAGCGGGGATTCCGCCACTTCGCAGACAGCAAGAAACTGGAGTTCGAAGTGGTGCGTTCGACGAACCTACCCAGAACCATCCAGACAGACGCGAAGCGGCTCCAGCAGATCCTCAAGAACCTGTTGTCCAATGCATTCAAGTTTACGGAAAGCGGCAAGGTCTCTCTCAGTATCACGTCGGCCCGCGATGGCTGGAATCCGGAGAACGAGACCCTGAACCGTGCCAAGTCGGTACTCGTCTTTTCCGTGACCGATACCGGCATCGGCATCTCGGCGGACAAGCAGCACATCATCTTCGAGGCCTTCCAGCAGGCTGACGGAAGCACGAGTCGCAAGTACGGCGGCACCGGTCTCGGCCTCGCTATCAGCCGCGAAATCACACGTCTGCTGGGCGGGGAAATTCGGCTGGTCAGCGTCCCGGGCGAGGGGAGTACGTTTACTCTCTTCCTTCCGCAAAATTATGTGCCGGTAAAGCCTGCCAAGCGGCAGGCGCAACTTCCCTCCGGTCAGAATCGATTGGAGATTCCAATTGAGCTGGAGGTTCCGATCAGTGTGCTTGAGTCGGATCCACCAGGCGCACCACAAATGGACGACGATGCCGATAATATCAGCGCGAATGATCGCGTGCTCCTCATTGTGGAAAATGACACCGGCTTTGCCCAGTTGCTCATGGAGATGGCGCACGAGAGTGGCTTCAAGGCATTGATCTCGCCGCGCGGCGCAGACGCATTGAATATCGCCAAGGAGCGCAAGATCGATGCGATTACGCTCGATATCAACCTTCACGATCTTGATGGATGGCGTATTCTCGCCCGGCTCAAGGACAACATCAGCACCCGGCATATACCCGTTTACATCGTCACCACGGAAGACGTGCAGGCACGTGGACTAAGGGCGGGAGCCCTTGGCGTGTTGAACAAGCCGTTGAAGTCCAAGGAAGAGCTAAGGGAGGTTTTTGCACGGATTGACCATGTAGCCAAGGACCCAGCCAAGCATCTTCTTATTGCAGAAAAAAATGAGGAGCAACGCCGTCATTTGACCGGTATTCTAGGCGAGCCCGATCTTCAGATCGTCGAGGCAGCCACCGGAGAAGAGGCTCTCGCCAAGATACGGGACAATCCGTTCGGAGCCGTCGTAATCGGACATGAGTTGGCCGACATGGTTGGATTGGATTTGATCGAAGAGATCAAGAAAGATCCCCATCTTAGCGAGATCCCCATCATCGCTTACGTTCCCGGAAACATCTCAAAAAAAGATGATTCCCATCTGAAACGATTGAGCAACGCCATGAACCTGAAGGAGGTCCATTCCGAGGAGAGGCTCCTTGACGAGTGCGCCCTGTTCCTCCACCAGGACGTTAGCAAACTCAAAGGATCAAAGCGTGAAACCATCCAGCGGCTCTACCAGGCGGAGACCGTTCTCAAGGGCAAGAACATCCTTATCGTCGACGATGACATCCGCAACATCTTCGCCATGACCAGCCTGCTGGAGCGGTATGACATGAACATCTCCTCGGCCGAGACGGGAAAGATCGCCCTGGAACAATTGCAGTCCAAGCCCGGAATCGATGCCGTCTTGATGGACATCATGATGCCGGACATGGATGGCTACGACACGATGCGAGCCATCCGGAAGTTCCCCAAGTTTCGAACCCTGCCCATGATCGCGGTCACGGCCAAGGCCATGAAAGGGGACCGGGACAAGTGCATCGAGGCTGGCGCTTCCGATTACATCGCGAAACCGGTTGATAGTACCGAACTCCTTTCCATGCTACGCCTATGGCTGCATCGCTGACCAACGGGAAAAAAACCGAAAGACAGGACATGGGGCCCTCTCTGGACAGGCACCGTCGTGCCGGGCCGAGGGTGGAAGATGGAAAAGCATCTTCGCCCAAGGCCAACATTCTGATCGTGGACGACCGCCAGGACAAGCGCCTCGCGATGGAGTCCATCATTGAAGATCTCGACCAGAATATTGTCCTGGCTTCCTCCGGTCGTGAGGCCCTGCGCCATCTCCTTAACCAGCAATTCGCAGTCATCTTACTGGACGTCAATATGCCGGTCATGGACGGGTTCGAGACAGCGGTCTTGATTCGCGAGCGCAAAAGCCTGGAAAATGTCCCGATCATCTTTGTCTCGGCGATTAGCGACACCGAGACGCACGTGAGCCGCGGATATTCCCTCGGCGCGGTCGACTACATCCTGGCCCCCATCGTGCCTGAGATCCTGCGGGCCAAGGTCGCGGTCTTTGTTGAATTGTACAAGACCACTGAGCAGGTCCGTCGCCAGGCCGAGGACCTGCTCCTGGCGCGCGATGACCTGGAGGTGCGTGTCAAGCTGCGGACAGCGGAACTTGACGTGACGAATACCGCCCTCCGGATGGAAGTTCAGGAGCGCGAACATGCGGAGGAAAGCTTACTGCAGCTCAATCTCAAGCTCGAAGAGCGTGTTTCTGATCGGACGGCGGAATTGAGGGCAGCCAATGAGGAATTGGAGGCCTTTTCCTATTCGATCGCGCATGATCTGCGGGCACCTTTCCGGCAAATCCACGGATACGCGGAGCTTTTACAGGAAGAATTCTCTGACGTCCTGCCATCTCAGGCGCAAAACTACTTGAAACGGATCGAGTCGAAGTCCAAGGAGATGGGACGAATGGTGGATGATTTGCTGAATTTGTTCGGAGTCGTCCGGCAACAGTTCGACTCTGCTGCCGTGGACTTGAACGTCCTCCTCAAGGACGTGGTTGCCACCACTCTGGAAGCCGTCCCGGATCGGCACATCGAATGGAAAATCGGGAACCTCCCCACTTTGACCTGTAACTATGGCCTCATCCGGCAGGTCTTCGACAATCTCGTCTCCAATGCCGTCAAGTACACCCGGCCCCGGAACCCGGCCCACATCGAAATCGGGTGCAATCGTGGCGACCATGAAGACGTGATCTTCATCCGCGATGATGGCGTTGGTTTTGACATGGCATTCGTCGATCGGCTGTTCGGTGTGTTTCAACGCCTGCATCGTCTCGAGGAATTTGAAGGGACAGGAGTCGGGCTGGCCCTTGCCTCGCGGATTGTCCGAAAGCACGGGGGACGCATCTGGGCCGAAGGCAAGGTCGGTCGAGGGGCTACATTCTACTTTACGCTCCGCAAGAAGTGAATTAACACCTAGGGGGAATGAGGGGCTTCATGGGAATGGACAAATACAAAGTGCTCTTGGTCGATGACTCGCCGGACGACCGTTTTTTCGAGAAGACGTTCTTGGAACGGAGTTCAAAGTTCATTGTGATCGGGGAAGCGCGTGATGGCCAGGAAGCCATCGATTATCTTCAAGGGGGTGGTGAAGTTCCCGACCTCATACTCCTGGACCTCAAGATGCCTCGTAAAAATGGATTCGATGTCCTGCAATGGATCCGCAGCTTGAATCCGGGCAGATTGACTGTCGCGATCTTGTCAGGTTCGTCGCTTGCCGAAGACATCACCCAAAGCATGGCCTTGGGGGCACATGCCTATTTCAAAAAAGCGTCCTCAAGAGAGGAGCAAGAAAAAATGATCGTCGATATTGAAAAGCTGCTCGAGGAACGCAAAAACTCTTGATCATCAAGAGTACGTGCCCAGCGCCTGGTGAATGCCTTCAATGGCCATGCCGCCCTCGCCAACCGCTGCGCCGCAACGTTTGACGGAGCCAGACCTAACGTCTCCTGCAGCAAAAATTCCCGGGCGGCTTGTTTCCAAGGGAGTTGGTTTTCGCTTCGAGTCTTTCCAAGCGGGGGCGTCAACAATCGCCGGTCCAGTCTTGATGAAGTCTTTCTCGTCCCGCTCGATTTCGGGGGGCAGCCATTTCGTGCAGGGCTTGGCTCCGATCATCGAAAAGACAGCGCAGCTTTGGACAACGCGGTGTTCACCTGTCTGGGCGTTTTCCAGCTCCACTGTTTCCAAATGCTTTGCCCCGGTCATTTTGCGGATTTCAGTGTTGCGAAGGATCTCGATGTTGTCCGTCGTTTCGACGCGTCTCGAAAGATAACTCGACATGCTCTTGTTGAGATTATCCCCTCGAATAACCAGCAATACTTTCTGTGCAGTTTCCGACAAGAACATCGCGGCCTGGCCCGCCGAATTTCCGCCTCCAGCGACGATCACGGTTGCGTTGCGGCACAGCTTACTTTCCATGGCAGTCGCGGCATAATAAACGCCCCGGCCTTCAAAGCTTTCACGTCCTTCCGCTTCGATGCGGTTGTACTCAGCCCCGGTGGAGATCAGGACGCATTTGGCTCGCAAGGTGGCGTTACAACCTTCGATGTGCAATTCGGCACCATGGTCGCCATCCCGGAATTTGAGCGACAGAGCTTGGGATGGGGTCGTAAACTTTGCTCCAAACCGATAAGCTTGGAGTTGTGCTCGATTCGTCAAGTCACCTCCGCTAATGCCCGTGGGGAAACCAAAAAAGTTTTCGATCAGTGATGATGACCCTGCCTGGCCGCCAGGAGCATAGCTTTCCAAGACGACGGTCTTTAAGCCTTCAGAAGCGGCGTAGACGGCCGCCGCGAGACCGGCGGGTCCCGCTCCAACAATGGCAAGGTCGCAGAGTATTTCCGTTTCTCCATTTTGCGCGAGAGGTCGCAAAAGACCCGCTACCTGCGCGACTTCCCGGATAGACGGGCGGCGCAAAGGAAACCCATTACTCTGGATCAAAACGGGTAAGTCTCGCCGATTGATATTCAGGCGATTGCTAAGTTCCCGTCCTTCGTCACTTTCAAAATCGATCAACCGGTGAAGGATGTGATTTTTATCCAGAAAATCATCAATCTGATGTCCGTCGGGAGAGCCAGGCAGTGCCACAATGCGAAAACCGGCAAATTCGCGATCACGTTGAAGTCGCTTCCGGCGCATCATCAACGCGCTGACAATGATTTCTCCCAAGCCTGGAAGCTCGGAGAGGGCCCTTCTGAACTCGGAGGCACCGATAACCAGAACCTCAGTTTCGTCCGCCTTGCCGCGTACGCTGACCAGGGTTGAATTGCCCGTCAGCATGGAGACGTCGCCGACGAAATCGCGAGGACCCGGTGTTGCCAGGATCAACTCGGAACCGTCCCTGGTTTCAAATGCTTCCAACTCACCACGGATGACTACGGTCAATCCCAAGTCCCTCTGTCCTGCACTGTAAAGAAGGCTCCCTCGACGGAGGATGCGCGATTCACCCAACGGCGCCAACAAAGCGAGCTGTCGATCATTGAGCTTGGGGAAAGCAACGGATTCGGTGTCCCGGTAAAACTGCTCATCGTTGTCGGTTTCGATCATGGAGAGTTCCTTTGTTTGCTCGGATAATGGCAGCATAGCAGGAGTTCTCGACAACGGAAGGGGCGAAGTCGCCTACGGTTCGTTGCTTTATCGTGAGCCCACAACTCCCCGATAACCAAAGTCGTTCCACTTCTGGAAATTGAACAAAAACTGGCTCAAGTTTCAATTCTTAATGATGAGAATCCCGTAGGCGCTCAGGGTGTGGGTGCCGGAGATGGGTTGATCGGTTTTCACGTCGATCCAGTGAAAATCGGTGATGGGAATGGCCACATCGTGATCATTGAAATTCATGATAAAAACAAATTCCGTCTGACCCGCAATGCGCTTCTGGGCGTTCACGCCCTTGGGAAGGGGAGTAGACCAAACGCTCGCCAAATCGATTTCGCGAGCGAGATTTCCAATGAAAGCACCGATAAAATCCAGCTCCGCTCGGAAGGCGACATAATAGACTTGTCCCTTTCCCAATTTGTTAACGGTGAGGCAGGGTTCCCCGGAATAAAACTCGGAGGCATACTGGGCGAGGGGGCGGGCGGTTTCCAAAAGGATGCGTTCACAAATCTCTTTGGCTTCTCCTGAGGGAACTAATTCCGCCGCTTCCGGCAGCGGTTCGATCCGAACCTTTTCGCCGTCAAAAAGCGAATCGCTTTCTTCCACACGCAAACCAAGAAGAGTGCGCAAAGGGCCCGGTTGACCGTCTTCAAAAATGAGATCCTCCGGATTGACCCATCCGGAGCCATAGGTCAGGACCAAGGCTCCTCCTGCACGCACGAACGCTTCGAGTCGCTCGGCCACCCCCGGCTTTACCAAATAAAGAATCGGGGCCATGACGAGACGATAGGACGAGAAATCAGTTTCCGAATCGACGCAGTCACAGGGAATTGAGCACTGCCACAGTGCTCGGTGGTACAGGCTGACTTCCTCGACATAATTCTTTCGATCGTTTCGAAAGCCGCTGCAATTTTCAAACGCCCACCGATTCTCCCAATCATGGATCACAGCGACGGGGGCAGGAGTTCGATGGCCGATAACACCCGAAAGCTTTCCGAGCATTTTGGAAAGCTCGGCAACTTCCTGGAAGACGCGGGTGTCGTCCCGTCCTGAATGATCAACGACGGCGCCATGAAATTTCTCGAACGCGCCCCGGCTCTTTCTCCATTGAAAATAGGCCACGGAGTCGGAACCATGAGCGATCGCCTGAAGCGACGAGAGGATATTCATGCCCGGTCGCTTGAGTTTGCTGACCTCCCGCCAATTGACGAGTGACGGCGTGGATTCCATCATCAGAAAGGGAGCGTCCTTCATCGAGCGATAGAGGTCGTAAACGAAGGCGACGTCAGCGGCGACCTTCACATCACCCACGGATTCCCGGTGCCATTCCGGATAGACATTGACCGAGGCCACATCCATTTCACGGGCAAAGCGTACATAATCAAGGCCGGGATAAGCTCCCATCATATTGGTCGTCACTGGCGTTGCCTGATCGTGACGGCGAATGGCGGCGACTTCGTCCTTGAAAAAAGAAATCGTCTGGTCCGTGATGAAACGTTTCCACGCCAGGTTGAGACCGTGCAGGCGGGGTTCGCCACGCAACGAAGGCGGATCGATTTGATTCCAGTCGGAGTAACGGTGACTCCAGAAGGAGCAGCACCAGGCGGCATTCAATTCATCCAATGTCTCGTAGCGCTTTTGCAGCCAGCCACGAAACGTATTTCGGCAAAGGTCGCAATGGCATTCACCCTGATATTCATTCGAGACATGCCAGAGCACCATCGCATCGTCCGATCCGTAACGCTCGGCAAGACGTCCATTGATGGACGCGACTTTTTCGCGATAGACAGGAGAAGTCAGGCAATGGTTGTGGCGGGTCCCATAAAGATTTCGTATGCCCATTTCGTTGACGCGCAAAACTTCGGGATATTGCTGAGCCAGCCAGGGAGGTCGCGCTCCGCTGGGCGTTGCGAGAATGAAATTGATGCCACCGCGCTTGAGCAGATCAATGATCTCATCGAGCCACTCGAACTGATAGCGCCCTTCTTCCGGTTCAAGATTCGACCATGAGAAAACGCCCAGGCAAGCGGTGTTGAGGCCGGCTTTCTGCATCAGGGCGACGTCTTTGCGCCACACCTTTGGGTTCCATTGTTCGGGATTGTAGTCGGCGCCGTGAATGAGGCGCGCCAGCGGTTTTTTCCAGGGCAGAGTCATGGATTGAATGACCATGCTGCGTTCGGGTGGCGTAAAATCAAGCAACGGTTAGGGGAGAATGTTTGCGGTGGAGTCCCGCGCCAGATTCATCAGGGCGTTTCAGGCGGCGCCATGAGTCGCTTGAAGCCCATGGTATTGCGGCCCGAGACGACGATGGCGGCATACCCCGGATGGAGAGGAGGGCCGTCTTGTTCGATTCTCACTATCGGCAGCGTGACGCGCATGCTCATGCGGCGGCGTTGCGAACGGTTGACTTCGGAATGGTGTAGGGGCTTTTCGTTGAAGAGGAAAAATTCGCCCGGTTTCAACTCCATGTTGACGAGCCCGGCGGGATCGGCCATTCCGTCCATCGACTTGACCGCTCCAGAAGTATCGTTGTCATGGAATCATGCTAGCCGGATTTTGGAGACAAAAGCCATGGAGTGAATACGGAAATACTTGGACTAAATCGGTGAAAAATATCATCAGCCAGATATGATTGTTGCCCTTCGGACGCGAGAGCCTTACTCAAGATCAAGCCACTTCAATTCCTCAGGCGTAAGACTGACCGAGAGCGCTGCGCAGGAACTGGCTGTCTCGGAAATCAGGCGCGGGCCGACCAGGGCAAATGTCGGGAAGGTCTGGGCAAGCACGTAGGCCAACGCAATATGGATCGGCTGGACGCCCTTCTTGGCCGCCAATTCGATGGCGCGATCCCGGCGCTGAAAGTTATCGTCGCCATACCAGCAACGCACCAGTTCCGCGTCGCCAAGTTTGGCGCGGCCCGCGCGTTCAGTGAAGAAGCCTCTCGCCTGGCTCGACCAGCAGAGAAGCGGCGTTCGTGTTTTCTCCAGCCACTGTTTGAAATCCGGATCCTTGGCCGAGACGCAACCATGCCAGACCGGTGACACCATGCGGGCGAGGCTGAAGTTGTTGCTGACCAAGCCGAATTTCTGGAGGCCCTTTTTCTCCGCGTAAGCGTTGGCTTCCTGTAGGCGCTCCAGGGACCAGTTCGAACCACCGAACGATTTGATCCGGCCCGCGCGATGATGCTCGTTGAGCACATCGACGAATTCGCCGACGGGGACATCCAGGTTGTCGCGATGCATCAGGTACATATCGGCGTAACCAATTTTCAAACGATCCAAGCTCTCGAGTAATTGAGAACTTAAGAAGTCAGGTCGGCAGAGAGGCGTATGCGCTCCCTTCACCATCACCGCCGTCTGCGCGCGAAGGCCGCGTTGCTCGATCCAGCGGCCCAGCAATTGTTCCTGCAGACCTCCGCCATAAATGTAAGCGGTATCGAACGCATTTCCGCCTCGCTCGAAGAAATCGTCGAACATGGCTGCGGCGTATGGCATGGTTAGTTGGTGGTCGCAACCCAGGATCAAGCGCGAGACAGGAATGTCCACTCCCTCGATGCGGCCGGAGGGGATGGGGGCATCCGCTCTTTTTTGCAGCGGTTTACGGCTGACCGTGGGGAAGGAAGCATTGGGCTTTTCACTTTCGTAAACGTATCCCGCCGATGCGCGCCAGGCATCCAGCGCCGCCATATTGCCGAGGGAATCGGCGACCGTCATCGCGTGGCTTTCCAAGCGTCCCTGCTCCAGCGCGTCGGCCACGGCATCGGCTTCCAGCGAGTAGAGCCAAGCATCGGTCTTGATGACGATGGTTTCCGGCGACGACGATTCAGCACGGTTCACCACAATCGTGCTTTCGCCGCCTTCGCGTGACATCACGTAAGGATGAGGAACGTAGATCGAGCCCTTACTGCCGTAGACTCGCAGACAATTTTCCTGACTCAAGCCCACACCAGTGGATAATTGGGCCAGAATACCGCCCGGAAATTGAGCCGAGGCAACCGCGTAGGCATCGGTTCCCGTCTCAGGATAAAGCTGCACGAATCCGCTGACCTTGATCGGATCGGCAAAGGGCAGACCCAACGCCGCTCCCGCCACCAGACGCGAGATCGAGGCTGTGTAACAGCCCACATCAAGGATGCCTCCGCCTCCAAGCTCATTGCTGAAAAGACGACCATGGGCGTGAAATCCGCCGTGGAAGCTGAACGTAGCCTGGATGACCCCGACATCTCCGATCTCGCCGTTGCGGATCAATTCGACCAGCTTGGTCGTTTGCGGGTGGCAGCGATACATGAACGCTTCCATCAGGAACACGCCGTTTTCGCGCGCAACCTCGGCCACGACCATCGCTTCCGCGTGATTGAGCGTCAGCGGCTTTTCGCAGAGGATATGTTTTTTGGCGCGGGCCGCCTTGATGCACAGGTCCGCGTGAAATGGGTGAGGTACGCCAATATAGACGGCTTGCACCGCAGGATCGGCAAGCAGCGCCTCGTAACTTCCATGCGCCTGAACCTGTCCGAATTTTTTGGCGAAGGTATCGGCGGCGTCCTGTTTCCGGCTGCCGACTGCGACCAGTTTTCCGGTGCGAGACTTGGCCAGCCCATGCGCAAAGGTTTGGGCAATGCCCCCGGTTCCGATAATACCCCACGAAAGTTGCGTGTTGCTCATGTTCGAAAGCATGAACGATTATGAGCGGTTTCAGCAATTGGGCGAAAGCGAGTTTTTATTGTACTAATCATAGATTTCATGGCGTATTAGCTGCCTAACCTCGTAAAAATGCAAATTTGGGAATCACCTCCTTCCGTCAAGCTGGTTGCGTCCGGACGACGTCAGAGTGGCCGTAATTTTTACTGGCACGATCATCCCTTCTACGAATTGGGCATCGTTCTCTCCGGACAATGTGATTGGCGTATCGGTCGCCGTCGCCGACTTTCGTTAGAAGCGGGAGAGGCGATCCTTTTGAAACCGAAGACCCTTCACTGCGAGGAAATCAGGGCAGGGGGTGAGGCCCAACTGGCCTGGGTCGGTTTTGATTTTGGCGGCAAATCTCCGGACTGGTCGCAACGAGCGGTCGCGACTGGAGATGACTTCGGGGAAATTGCGGATTATATCGAAATCATCGCCCGTGAGCACCATCAGCCGGGGCTCCCGTCGCAAGTACGGGTCGGACTGGCGGCGCAAAGCATTCTTTTACTGATGGCACGTCGGGCGGAACAGGCTCCAGCCGTTTCTGTCCGTCCACCGAGGACCGGTTCGGATCTAAATTCGCGCCAGGTCAATCGCGTCGAATCGGCGGCCCATTATTTTCGCACGAATTTGCAGGACGCCCTGAGCATCGCGCAGGTCGCGGCATATCACTCTCTTTGCCCGGCTCACTTTTCGAGTTTGTTCCGGCGTCATCACCGGATGTCGCCACGAAGTTTTCTCCGCCAGGCTCGCCTTGAGAAGGCTGCTGCTTTACTGACGACGTCCGATCTGACGCTGAAGGAAATCGCCGCGCAATGCGGTTTCGTCGATGCTGCTCATCTTTGCAAGGCGTTCAAGCAGGCGCGGGGCGTCACTCCCCGCCAATTTCGCATAAGACCAATGGTTAGATTAAGATAATATTCGCTTTTGTTGTAATTACGAGTATTGCTGTTTTATGCCTCAAGAGCCCCTTGGGAAAGACAGCCGTTGGGCGGATAAAGTCACCCGTTCGGTTTTCTTTTTAAGTGCGTTGCTTTTTCATCTGGTGCTTTTTATGGCCGTGGCGGGCTGGATTGTCTTTCGGGCGCCTGCAACACAGTCGCCGGATACGACTATTTACATTCCCACGCCCCCTGTGCCGCCTCCGACCAACGCCATTCCTGTTCCGCAGGAAGTAATCGTAAATCTACCCACTCCGCCGTCCCCGATTCCGGAAATTCCCACGACTTTGGTTAACTCTAGGATTTCGGTTCCCATGCCGAGGATTGGCGACACCAAGGGGATAGACAACCATACTCCTCGTCCACCTTCTGATCCTGTTCACGCTACTCCCAGCAGTCTTGATCTGAGCATCCAGGACATCAAGCAGACGGTTATAGACAAATGGCACATGACTCCGGAGCAGATTGCCAACCACGATCCGACCTGCACTTTCCCGGTTTATGTCGCGTCCTACGCCAACGGTGACTGGGCTTGCAACACTCGTCTCGATAAGGACGGTAATATCGTGGCGGGTAGCATTCCCGACTTGGTGGCGAAAATTAACGAGTGGAGCCACGGCGCCATCAAGGGCGAGGTGGTGTCCAAACCCTTGGATATCGCCAGCCCCGATTTGCTCGACAAAATGCCACCGTTCATCTTCTTCACCGGGCACAAGGATTTCGTCCTGACCGATGCCGAGATCGAGAATTTGAGGAAGTACCTGATCGACGGAGGGATGATTTGGGGTGATAACGCGCTGGCCGGGGAGGGATCCCGTTTCGATGTCGCTTTTCACCGGGAAATGAAGCGGGTCATCCCAGACGAAGACAAGAAATTCATGCCCTATTCCCTGACTGATGACATTTTTGCCAAGGGCCGTTATCCCATGACGCAAATTCCAGCGGGAATGAATTACTATGCGGAAGCGCCGCAGCATCTCGATATCGATGGCATTCTCGCCATCCTTTACACGCCCAACGATTATAGCGACATCATGTTCATGCGGATACTGCCGGGCGATAAAAGCTTCTTCATGACCTACAGGCCCATCCCTCCCGGTACGCTCTATACCGATACGGCGTTTGTGGAGAAACAGTCCATTTTTTACCGCAATTTCAATCTGGACACCGCGCTGGCCGTGCATCGCATGGGAATGAATATCATTTCCTACATGCTGGTGCGCTTCGACGACAAGCTGCTCTTGTCTCACTAGAAGTTATTTTATAAGTCAGGCGAAGAAAATTTGCCAAACTATATACTTGTAAAAGAATATACTTATGAAAGAATACAACGATGAAGCTGCTCGCCATCTATCGTTGTCTTTGCGACGAAACACGCCTTCGCATCCTCCATTTGCTCTCGATCAAGCCGCTTTGCGTCTGCCACTTTCAGGAAGTCCTGGGCGAGCCGCAAGTGAAGATTTCCAAGCACCTCGCCTATCTAAAGGCTCAAGGCATGGTGGAAAGCCGCCGGTATCAAAATTGGATGATTTATAGTCTTCCACGTAAAAAAAGCCCGGAACTCGATTCCAATCTCCGGTGCCTTCAGGATTGTGTGGGCACAGAACCGATCTTCAAAAAGGATCTGCGTGGACTTGCGAAGATCAAGACAGATTGCAGCGGCCTGAAAGCCGAAATTAAAGGCATCCAGCCCTCCCGGGCAACAACCTGTTCCTGCTGACCATGACTCCATTCAAAATTCTCTTTCTCTGCACGGGCAACTCCGCCCGATCCATCCTGGGCGAATTCCTGATTCGCCGCGTGGCTCCTGGCCGCTTTGAATCCTTCAGCGCCGGGGCCAAACCCACAGGGAGGGTGAACCCGGTAGTCCTTCGTGTACTCAAGGAGAATTATCACATTGATGCCTCCGGTGCCCGCAGTAAGTCATGGGAGGAATATAGGGACGTTCGATTCGATTTCGTCGTTACCGTTTGTGATAATGCCAGGGAAAGTTGTCCGGTTTGGCCGGGGCAACCGGTCGTTGCACATTGGGGTTCTCCTGACCCGGCGACATTTGAAGGCAACGAGGATGAGAAGTTTCAAAAGACTGTGCAAGTGGCGATGCAGATTCAGCGACGCCTTGACCTTTTTTGTTCCCTGCCTTTTGAGAAGATGGAACGGATCAAACTTGAGCAGGCGGTAGGCGGCATCGGTGAAAAGGAACGCCTTCCACAAAATTAATATTCACTCCAAACAAGATGAGCAATCCTTCCATCCTGATTCTTTGTACTGGCAATTCCTGCCGCAGCCATCTGGCAGAGGGAGTTCTCCGTCACGCGGCGGGTGATCTCTTCGATGTTTATAGCGCGGGATCGAAGCCTGCTGGCTACGTGCATCCCAAGGCCCTGGAAGTGATGAGGGAGATTGGCATCGATATTTCCGGGCACACCTCGAAATCCCTGAATGAATTTCTTGATCGCGAGATCGATACCGTCATCACGGTGTGTGGCAACGCGGACCAAGCTTGTCCCATGTTTCCCGGGCAGGTGAATCGTTATCACTGGGGGTTTGACGATCCGGCTCATGCCCAAGGAACGGATGAGGAAATTTTGGCCGTGTTCCGCCAAGTGCGAGACCAAATCAAACTCGTCTTTGAGGCGTATGCCACTGGTTACCGCGAAAAGAAATAAAGTTATGAACATCACCGAACTCAAATCCATCCTCGAACAAAATGCCGCCAAGGGCATCGTCTTCCACTTGCCGGATCAAGTCACCATCCCGGTCCATTTTCACATCACAGAAGTCGGCCATGTGCAGAAAGACTTCATCGACTGCGGTGGAACTCGGAGGTCCACTTCCTCATGTGTTCTTCAAGCGTGGGTGGCGGCCAATGATGAAGACCATGCGCTAACGGCGGGCAAGCTTGCCTCGATTTTGAAGTTAGCCGGAAAAATTTTGCCTTCGGATGAATTGGAGGTCGAAGTTGAATTTGAAGCTCCTTACATCTCCCAGTTTCCGATTGAATCCGCCGAAGCGGATGGCGATGCAGTTGTCTTTCGTTTGACAACCAAGCACACAGATTGTCTGGCTAAAGAACAGTGTGGTCTTGAAAGCAGTAATTCATCTTGTTGTTCCACTGAGAGCAGTTGTTGCTCATGACAGTAGCGAAGACCATTCCTGCGTGGATATGGGGAGAGATTGTTGGCACCTTCCTGCTCGTATTTTTCGGTTGCGGAAGCGTGGCTTCTGCCGTGTTGACGGGTGCGCAGGTAGGAATATTTCAAGTCGCCATTATTTGGGGATTGGGAATTGCCACTGCCATCCACCTGACGGGATCGTTAAGCGGGGCGCATCTCAATCCTGCCGTGACCCTCAGTTTCGCCGTGTGGAGAGATTTTCCACTGCGGCGTATCGTACCGTACATCCTCTGCCAGTTATTCGGTTCGATTCTGGCCGCTTGCGTGCTTTATCTTATTTTTGCGGGTGCGCTTACCGTGTTTGAACAAAAGAACGGTATCACGCGAGGTCTTCCTGGCAGCGAAGCCAGCGCGATGATCTTTGGGGAGTACTTTCCCAATCCCGGCGGCAGACCTCTGTCGGTGGCCCCCTCCATTACGAGTCAACCGGAAGCATTCTTCACCGAAGTCGTGGGGACTGCGATTCTACTGATGGTGATCCTCGCCGTAACGGATGAGCAAAATGGAAGCCGTCCTCAAATCCTGACAGCGGCGGCCATCGGTCTGACCATTACCATGCTCATTTCTCTTTTCGGGCCGATCACCATGGCTTGCTTTAATCCCGCGCGAGACCTGGGACCCAGATTATTTTCCTCCTGGGCGGGTTGGGGAAGTCTTCCTTTTACCGTCAATGGCTGGGGTTGGTTGACGGTGTATGTGCTTGCGCCGATCTTCGGTGGCTGGCTGGGAGGAGCGGCTTATACGCTCTTGCTCAAGCCGGGTTATAAAACCATTTCGCCTTGAAATCGGTCCCGCTATTTTACCAGCGAAGTTTCGTCGGAAGCAGCAGACGAAGTTGAGGTCAACTCGGCGTCACTGTCTTCGTCATCATCGGGTTCTGTTTCCCAGCGGGCCAGGAGACTGTAAGCGCAGGGAACGACAAAAAGGGTAAAGCAGGTCGAGACGAGAATACCGCCGATGACCGCCGTGGCCATCGGCATGCGGGTTTCCGAGCCGGGGCCGAATCCCAGCGCGGAGGGAATAGCGGCGGACATCGTGGCCAGCGAGGTCATCAAAATGGGGCGCAACCGGATCGGGCAGGCATCGAGCAACGCGGCGCGCAACGGACGCTTGTCCTGGGTGCGGACGTGGTTGGTGAACTCGACGAGCAGGATCGAATTTTTCTTGGCGATGCCCATGAGCAGGATGATGCCGATCATGCTGAACATATTGAGAGATTCATTCGTCGCCCAAAGCGCCAACAGTGCGCCGGTCAAGCTGAAGGGAAGCGCGAGCAGCACGGAAATTGGGTGGAGGAAGCTGTTGAATTGCGTAGCCAGGACCATGTACGCAACGGCCACTCCGAGAATGAGCGCGAACCAAAGGCTGTTAAAGGTCTCCTTGTATCCGGAAGCGCCGCCGTCGAAATGAAACTCGTAACCGGGCGGCAAAAGCGGTTTGGCGATCTCCTCCGTCAAGGCCAGGACTTTGGCCTGGGAGGCATCAGGAGCTAGTCCGCCGCCGACTGAAATGGCCCGTTGCCGATCGATGCGGGCGACAGTTTGGAGTGTGGGATGAATTTCGATTTTCGTAACTTCACTCAAGGGAACGAGCTCTCCGTATTCGTTACGCACATCAAGTTTCTGGATGTCGGCGGGTTGCCCGCGCTCGAGACCTTCCAGGCGAAGATCAATGTCGTAACGGTGACCGCTGCTGGTGAACTGGCCGTCCGCCGTGCCCCCGATAGCCACGTTGACGGCCTGGGCGATGGCATCGACGGAAACTCCCCGCTGGGAAGCCGCGTCCCGGTCTGGGAAAACCTGGGCCTCGGGCATGCCGGTGCGGTAGTTACTGTTCAAGTCGGTGACCAAGCCGCTGGCATTGAGCTTGGCCATGATCTGGGTTGTAATTTCGTTGAGCTTGTCATATTCCAGCCCTCGAACGGTGAAGGCCACGGGAGAAGTCTGCCATGTGGAAAGCCCGCGACCGGAGAGATCCGAAAAACTCGTCCAAAGTCCCGCCATTTCAGGCATGGCTTTGATGTCGGCCCGAAACTTCAGGATCAGGTCGGCCTGGCTGACTTTCCGTTTTGATTTATCGACGAGAACGACATCGAAGTTGGCAACATTCGCCCGGCCTCCATCGCCCGTGCCGGAAACGTAATGGGCGACTTCGGGGTTGGTCTTGATGTACTGCTCGATCCGGCTGACCTTCGCATCCATGTAGGTCAGGGAGGATCCCATCGGCGCTTCAAGCCGGATATGAAAGAAATTCTGGTCCTGGGGCGGGACGAATTCCTGCCGCAAAAACATAACGGCGAAGAGCGAGAGCACAAAGAGAAGAGATGAGCCGCCCAGCACCTGCCAGCGCCGATTCAACGCCCAGATGAGAGCGATGCGATAACGCGCGGCCAAGCCTCGGAAGAGCCGGTCCGCATGCCGAGTCAGATAGCTTTCCTTGTCACTTTTGCCCAGCATCTTGGAGCAGCGCATCGGCGTGAGCGTGATGGATTCGAGCAGGGAGAAGAGGACAGCCACGGTCATCGTCACCGAAAATTGGAAGAAGAAGCGGCCGATAATTCCGCTCATGAAGGCGACAGGAATGAAAATCGCCACGACCGCGACCGTCGCCGCCACTGCCGCAAAGGTGATTTCGCGCGCGCCATCCTGGGCGGCCTTTTTGCGGCTCTTGCCCATGTCGTAATGCCGGACAATATTTTCCAGCACCATGATCGCGTCATCGACCACGATGCCGATCGCCAGTGCCAGCGCGAGAAGCGTGAACAAGTTCAGCGTGAAATTCAGCATGTAGAGAGCCATGAACGCTCCGATGACGGAGGTCGGAATTGCCACGAGGACGTTGGCGGCGGAACTCCACGTTCCCAGGAAGAGGTAGCAGATAATCGAGGTCAGGATGCCCGCCATGATTAATTCATGGAGTGTCTCGGCCACGGCCGTTCGAGTGAACTGCGTGTAATCGACCACAACTTGGGCCTTCATCCCCGGGGGAAGGGCACCCTGAAGTTCTTTCAGCTTGGCCAGCACATTATCGGCGACGGCGACTTCATTGTAGCCGCGCTGTTTCTTGATATTCACCACGACGGCGGGCTGGCCATCGGCCCGCGTGATGTTGCGTCGATCGCTGAGATCGTCCTGCACTCGCGCCACATCGCGGATGTGAATGGTCGAGTTATAAATCGATTCGCCGCCTCGTTTCAGGATCAATTCATTGCCGACCTGGTCTGCGGTCAGGCCTTCACCCATGGTGCGGACATTGATTTCGTTCTTGGCATTTTCCAGGTAGCCGCCGGCCGTTTCCTCGTGTTGGTCCTCGATCGTCTGCTGCACGTCCTGCACGGTCAGTTGGTATTGCTTGAGCTTGTCGTTGTTGATCCAGATGCGGAGCTGGCGCGAGCCGAATCCGCCGACGCTCACGTCGCCCACGCCATCGACGGTCTGGAGCGTGGTCTGCAGATATTTATCGACGTAATCGGCCATGTCCCGCAGCGGTTTGTCGCCGTAGACCACGACTCGGATGATCGGATCGTCCTCAAGATTGCGCTTCCAGATGGTGGGCGTCCGGACGTTTAGCGGAAGACGGATCTGCTGCACGTTCGCCTCCACTTCCTGCAGGGCGTTATCGACATTCCGGTTGATGTCGAAATCAAGCGTGATGGAGGCCGAACCTTGCCCGATGCTGGAGCGGACCTGGCGCACGCCTTCCACCGCAACGACCCGCTGTTCGATGGGATCGACCAGTTCGCTTTCAATAACCTCCGGCGCGGCACCCGGCCAGTTCACGCTGATGGCGAGGGTCGGGTAATCGATGTCGGGCATGTAACTGACGCCCAACCGCTGATAGCAAATCAGCCCAAACATGATAATGCCGATCATCAGCATCCAAGCAAAAACCGGACGTTTGATGGAGAGATCAGCCAGTGTCATAGGAATAGGAAGACTTAACTATAACCCCAGACTTCCGTAAAAGTTGTTCTCGGCGTCGTTAAGTCTCGATACAACTTTCCAGAGGGAGAGCCATCGATTACGTGACAAATTGTCACGTAATCGACACATAGAGTTGCTCTTGGAAGGACAACCTCCCGGTCGTCAGCGGAGGTGCAGGAGCGCCTCCATTCCAAATCGCTTAGAACCGAGCGCGTCCGGCGCGGGCAAATCCGCCGCGCTGGCTGTTGTCGCCGCCAGAACGTGCGCCGCCGAAGCGATTGCCTGAGGAAGGGTTGTTGGGGCGGAAACCACCCGAGCGCGGCGCGGGGCGGTGAGGGCGATCAATACCCGAACCAGCATATCCCGTGGTGGTGCGGGGCTGATCCGGCTGGTTCGCATTTCCTTCAAAAGGATGACCCTTAAGAACAGGAATCGTGCGGCGGATGAGGCGCTCGATGGAGCGAAGGAGATTACGTTCCGAGCTGTCGCAGAATGCGATCGCCTGGCCGTCGAGACCGGCTCGGGCGGTGCGTCCGATGCGGTGGACGTAGGACTCCGGCTCTTCGGGCAGGTCGAAATTCACGACCAGCGTGATGCCCTTGACGTCAATGCCGCGAGCGGCGATATCGGTCGCCACGAGAACACGGCTGTGACCGCTGCGGAAATTTTCCAGCGCGCGCTGACGGGCACCCTGCGATTTATTGCCGTGAATGGCATCGGCCTTGATGCCGTCCTTCGCGATCTGATCAACCAGCTTATTGGCCATGTGCTTCATGCGGACGAAGACGAGGACCAATCCTTTCGGATGATTATTGATGAAGTGAACGAGCGCCTTCGATTTGTCATGGCGATTGACGAAGGCGACCTGCTGGTCGATCCGTTCCACCGTGGTGGAGGCGGGAGTGACTTCGACGCGGGCCGGATTGTGGACAATCGATGCGGCGAGTTCCTGGATCGCAGGCGGCATGGTGGCCGAGAACAGGAGCGACTGGCGCTTGGGGGGAAGCTTGGTGATGATGCGTTTGATCTCATGTACGAAGCCGAGATCGAGCATGCGATCAGCTTCATCAAGGACGAAGATTTCAACCTTGTCGAGGCTCAGATGCTTCTGGCGTTCGAGGTCCGTGAGACGGCCCGGCGTGGCGATGAGGATATCCACACCGCGCTGAAGGGCGCGAATTTGAGGCGAGAGGCTGACGCCGCCAAAGACTGCGCAGTGCGTGAGCTTGAGGAATTTTCCGTAGGTGCCGAAGCTCTGCGCGATCTGCGCGGCGAGTTCGCGTGTCGGCGCGAGGATCAATGCCCGGGGACGACGCGGCATCGCGGGAGCGGGATTGGCCGAGAGGCGTTGCAGGATGGGCAGCGCGAACGCGGCGGTCTTGCCGGTGCCGGTCTGCGCGACGCCGATCATGTCGCGTCCTTGCAAAAGATACGGAATGGACTGCGCCTGAATGGGCGAGGGCTCGGTATAATTCTTTTCGTTGAGTGCGCGCAAAAGTGGTTCCGCTAGGGCGAGGTCGGCGAACATCACGGAAGGCGTGGTGGTAGCGGGGAGGGGGCTGGGGATAACTGTACTGTTGGTGTTCATATGTGCTGTCTGTAGAAATTGGAGCGCAAATGCGGGCGATAAATCGCCGGCATCAGGCCGCAATTAAATGTTGTCGATGAGGTGTTATGGCCCTGAACGATCTCTCATCGAAAGACAACTAGGGGGCGATTTTGGCCACTGGGCCGATAAAAACCGATGAGCTTCTGCTCACTAAACCGAGGTCACTCTACCTTTCCCGCGCAAAGTAGCAAGGATTATGTTTGAGTGTCCGAGGTAGCCGTCGCAGTCCCTTGCGATGGTGTCTTTTCCGTTCATAGGACTGACCGTCGCAAGGGACTGCGACGGCTACCTCGGACAAGAATCCAAAAAAACACATTCGACGACGCGCCCGTGACTGATCATACTCGCTCTTTTCCACCTCGAATATCTTAGAAAGACTCAACCGCATGAAAGTAATCACGTTTGGAGAAGTCATGATGCGCCTGGCCACACCTGGTCATTTGCGCCTGAATCAAACCCCGGTTTTGGAGATGACCTTTGGCGGCGGAGAGGCCAATGTCGCGGTCTCGCTCGCTTTGTTCGGCGAGGAAGCGGCCTTTATCACGCGCCTGCCGAAAAACGATATCGCGGAAGCCTGCATCCAGAAGATTCGCGGGTTGGGTGTCGATACGCGTTCCATTTTACGCGGTGGCGATCGGATCGGAATTTATTTTCTGGAGAGCGGTGCCTCCCAGCGTGCCTCCACTGTCACCTATGATCGTGCCCACAGTGCCATTTCGGAGATCAACCCTGCTGACTTGAAGTGGGACGAAATCCTCAAGGGCGCCGACTGGTTTCATTTCACCGGGATCACGCCAGCACTCTCCGACAAGGCGGCACAGGCGTCGCTCGAAGGCGCGCGCGCCGCAAAGAAACTCGGCCTGACCGTGAGCTGCGATTTGAATTACCGCAAAAAACTTTGGACGAGCGAAAAGGCCGGGCAGGTCATGGCCCCCATCATGGAGTTCGTCGATATCTGCATCGCGAATGAAGAGGACGCGGAAAAAGTTTTTGGCGTCAAAGCCGGCGCAACTGAAGTGACGGAAGGAAAGCTCGATCACAGTCGTTATGTGGAAGTTGCAACGAAACTGACTGAACGATTCAAGTTCAAGGGCGTGGCGATCACGTTGCGCGAAAGTTTCTCAGCCTCGCATAATGGCTGGTCTGGCCTCTATTTCACTGGCGGCAAGGCGCAGTTCAGCCGCCGCTATGATCTTGAGATCGTTGATCGCGTCGGTGGCGGAGATTCCTTCGCGGCGGGCCTGATTTACGCACTCGGCAAAAAGAAGTCGGCGCAGGATGCGATCGAATTCGCCGTGGCCGCGAGCTGCCTGAAGCACTCCATCAGCGGCGACTTCAATCTGGTAAAGCTCTCCGAAGTCGAGGGCTTGCTGGGCGGCGACGGTTCTGGCCGCGTGCAACGATAAGGCGATCATAATGCCACTACTCTATTCAAAAAAGCCCGTCATCCTGAGCTTGTCGAAGGATCAGACACGCATGCACCGTTGCAGCCCAGATTACGACTTCTACGTCAATTGTCGGCGCTTTCAGCATTCGCGGGCTGGAACTTCACCGTGCTTATGAGTCTGAGCCTTCGACAAGCTCAGGATGACGGATTTCTTTTTAAACTCTAATTTACTCTCATGACTAAAGACCAAATCATCTCCGGCCTTCTCACACCGGGCGTCGTCGCGATCATTCGCGCCGATAATTCCGAGCAACTTATCGACGCCAGCCGCGCGCTAATCGATGGCGGCGTTTCCGGCATCGAAGTCACCATGACCACGCCGAACGCGCTCAAGGTCATTGCGGATGTCTGCCGCGTTTTCGGCGACAAGGCCCTTGTCGGCGTCGGCAGCGTTCTTGACGTGAAAACCGCTGAAGCCGCCCTGGCTGCAGGCGCGGAATACGTCATCACTCCCGTGCTCAAGCCTGAGGTCATCGCTTTCTGCAATCGCGCGGGCAAGCCGATCTTCGCTGGTTGTTACACGCCGACCGAGGCGCAAACCGCCTACGAACTCGGTGCAGACTTCATCAAGATTTTCCCGGCGGAAGGTCTCGGTCCTAAATATATCCAATCGATTCGCGGCCCCCTCCCGCATTTGAAGATCGTCCCCACCGGCGGCGTCGATGTGAACACAGCAGGCGACTTCATCAAGGCCGGTTGCGTCGCAGTCGCCGCAGGGAGCACGCTCGTCAGCAAAGACATTCTCAAGAATAAAGACTGGGCCAAGTTGACAGATCTCGCCGGACAATTCATCGCCGCCGTCGCCAAGGCTCGTAATAAATAATATGCCCACTTCTCCTCCTCCTGTCGTTCTCGTCACCGGTTCATCACGCGGTCTCGGTCGTGGCGTAGCGGAAACGCTCGCTCAAGCTGGTTTCTCCGTGGCGGTTCATTATGCCAGCAACAAGGAAGCGGCGGAAGCCACCGCGGCGGTCTGCCAGAAATTGGCGCCCAATCCTGAACAAAAATTTGCCATCGTCGGTGGGAACATCGGACTGGCCTCGGATCGCCAGCGCCTTTTTGATGAAACGATTGCCGCCTATGGTCATCTCGATGCGCTGGTTAATAACGCGGGCGTCGCTCCGCGAGTTCGCGCCGATATCACCGAAGCAACCGAAGATATTTTCGACGAGGTGATTGGCATCAACTTGAAGGGCCCCTATTTCCTCTCCCAACTCGCGGCCCGCTACTGGCTGGCGAATCCCGGCAAGAGCCGCGTTCCGGGCGGCTACAAACTTCTCTTCGTCACGTCACTCTCGGCCAACACGGCCTCGATCAATCGCGGCGAGTACTGCATCTCCAAAGCCGGACTCGGCATGGCCACGCAACTATGGGCCGTGCGGCTCGCTGATGCGGGCGTACAGGTGCTCGAGATTCGTCCCGGCATCATGGCCACCGATATGACCTCCGGCGTCAAAGACAAATACGATAAACTTCTCGCCGAAGGCCTAGTCCCTCAAAAGCGCTGGGGCAATCCGCAGGATGTCGGACTCGCCGTCAAGGCGATTCTCGAAGGCCACTTCCCGTTTTCAACCGGCGACGTGATCAATGTCGATGGCGGTTTTCATCTCCGACGGCTGTAAAAACGACGGCTAATTCAGAAATACGGGCGAATCGATGCGGAAGCCTTGGATTTTCCACGCCCCATCTTCCTGGATGAGGATGACCTTGATTTCGGCTTCGCCATTGTCAAAAGTGGCGCGCCCAAGATAAGTCGCCGTGATAACTTTGCCAGATTCCGACGTATAGCTGACGTTCGAGTCGCCCTTGCAGCCCTCATAGTTTTTCAAGGCGCCCAATTTGCGAAAAACGGTAAAGAGCTTCATGAGTTGCTCATCGCTCGTCGATTTTTGAAACGCCTTGCTCTCGCGCTTGACCAATTCGTCCGGAGACCAACCGGTGACAATCGCCGGGATGGATTCATCGACATAGGCCTTGCTCGATTTATCGAGGCCGCTTCCGGCGTAGACCATATAACCAATGAATCCACCAACCAGAACCAGCAGCCCCAGCAAAATCGCCCCGACAACGGCAAGGGTCATTCCCACTCCGCCTAAAAACGAAAATATGCCGACCCTGGTTACTTCGGCTGATGTTGCGACTGGCGGCTGAACCGGCGGAGCTTGCGGCGGCAATCCCAGAATATGCTCCACGGGTTGCCACTCGGCCTGTCCTTCCGTCCAAATGAGCGTATCGGAATTGATCCCGCCCGAAGCCAGCATCTCCCGCACTTGTTCGAGCGGATAAGGCCCCTGTTGAGCGCCGTCAATGACGAGGTAATACATGATTCGTTTTTCCTTGGAAACAATCGGCAGAGTTCCGGCCCTTTAAATTCTTCAAAACATATAAAGCAAACAGCTCGGTAAGGAGAAGCTTTTAAACTCGCGGCGTTTTCGCTAGGGTAATCTTCCCCATGATCCAGATCGATTACCAACTGACGCCTGCCGCCCTTCACGATTCCGTCAAACAGCTCTTCGCGCTTTCCGGCGAAAAGATTCATCGCCTGCAAAATCGCTGGAACCCGGCGCGCGGGACCCCGGTTTTCACCGTGAAAGGCGAATACACCTCACGCGGTTGGACCGAATGGACGCAGGGCTTCCAGTTCGGTGGCGCGATCTATCAGTTTGAGGTCACCAAAGATGAGGCCTTCCTCGACATTGGTCGTCGCAATACGGTCGAACTCATGGCGTCGCATATCACCCACATCGGCGTCCATGATCACGGATTCAACAACGTCAGCACCTATGGTAATCTGCTACGCCTCATGGCGTCGGGAGCCATTCCGTTCAATGCCTGGGAGAAGAACTTTTACGAACTGGCGCTGAAGGCGACCGGCGCTGTGCAGGCTGTGCGTTGGACCGAATTGACTCCGGAGTTGGGCTACATCTATTCCTTTAACGGACCTCATTCCCTTTTCGCCGATACGATCCGCTCGTTGCGCGCGCTTGCGGTCAGTCATCAACTCAATCACAAACTCATGGGCGAGATGGATCGCCCGATTTCGTTGCTGGCGCGTTTGCTGCAACATGCGGAGACGACCGCCCGCTTTGCTGTTTACTATGGGGAAGGTCGCGACGCCTACGATCTGCGCGGTCGCACGGCGCATGAATCGATTTTCAACGTCAACGACGGCGCCTATCGCTGCCCGAACAGCCAGCAGGGTTACTCGCCGTTTTCCACCTGGACGCGCGGACTGGCCTGGATTCTCTGCGGTTATCCAGAGGAAATCGAATTTCTCGAGACTCTTCCTGAAACCGAACTGGCCCCGTTTGGCGGCAAGCAGCAGGTGATTTCCCGCTTCGTTCGCGTGGCCGAAGCCGTGGCCGATTTTTATCTGCAGCATACGCCGATCGACGGCATTCCTTACTGGGATACCGGCGCCCCCGGCCTCGCCTACCTCGGCAATTATCTCGACCGTCCCGCCGAGCCTTACAACGAACACGAACCGGTCGATAGCAGCGCCGCCGCGATTGCCGCGCAAGGTCTTCTCCGACTCGGTTCTTATCTGAAGCGGACGGGCCAGGCCGAACAGGGCGCTCGTTATTATCAAGCGGGACTGACCGTCGCACGCACGCTCTTCAAGGAGCCGTATCTCTCAACTGACACGACGCACGAGGGCCTTATTCTTCACTCCGTCTACCACCGTCCGAACGGTTGGGATTATGTTCCGCCAGGCCAGCAAGTGCCGTGCGGCGAGGCCTCCATGTGGGGCGATTATCATGCCCGCGAACTGGCCGTGATGCTACATCGCGCCGCTACCGGGCAAAGCGATCTCCGCTTCTTTGACATCCGATTTTAATCTGTCGGGTTGAATTCCCCGAAGCTTGCTGCTGCTTCCTTAAAATGCCCCGGAACTTACTCCGGGGTGTTTAGCTTGTCCGGATAAGAGAGTAGTGTTGGGAGGCGCGTTGGTTATGTTGGCGGATCAGCTTCTCCGCCTGGTCCGCGTCGCCCTTGCGTAACATTTTCAGGATCGCGTGATGCTCGCGCTGCGCCTCGGTGAACCGATGCTCGCTACCCCCGCGAAAGAAGTGGCGGCGGATGCGGTCCCAATTGCCCAGGGCCCGCTCGGTGATCTCCCGCAGCCATGGCATTCCGGTGGCATCGCTGAGCGCGAGATGAAACTCCATGTTAAGCGCCGACCATTTTTCCACGTTATTCGCATGTTCCGCCGTATCCATTTGCGCGATCAATTTCACAAGGATCGCGTCCAGCTTGCCGGACATGCGCTTCGCCACCCGCCGGACAGCCATCGCCTCCATCCCCTCAAGAATGGTGAAAACTTCCTCAATGCTTTCGGGCGTGACTGCGGAGACAGTCGCCCCGGCGTGGGGCCGAATTTCCACCAGTCTTTCCGCCTGCAATAAATGCAAGGCTTCCCGTACCGGAATGATGCTCAGGCCGAGGTCCTCGGCAATGTCGTCGATAATCAACCGTTGCCCGGGAGGGAGCTTGCCATCGAGAATGCGCTCCTTGAGATGCTGATAAATCGCCTGTTGCTTGGTCAGGGTAAGTGTCATAAGAAAGTGCCTAGCCTCGAAGATAGGGCTTGCCGAAGCCAGAAGCCATATCATATATCTTATATTATCCCGTCAAACCCTAACCCTTGTCGTTCATCTCCGGAACCTACCATGTCCACTCCCTTCAAATTGGTCCGTGTCGCCGCGCTTAAATCTGTCGCCGATTTTCGTACTCACTTGCAAAGCCTCAATCTCGATCTCGGTCTGGACGACGAGATCATTCAGGGCGATACCTCGCCCTTGTTGCAAAAGACGACATGGCGTGGACGCACCATCGGCAATCGTTGGGCGATTCACCCGATGGAAGGCTGGGACGGCACCACCACGGGCGGCGTAACCGAGCCAATGATCCGTCGCTGGAAACGCTTCGGCGAAAGCGGCGCGAAATTGATCTGGGGCGGCGAGGCCATGGCGGTGCGCCCCGATGGTCGCGCCAACATGAACCAGCTCATTATCAATGAGGAAAACAAGGCAGGCATCGCCGGACTGCGCGAGACGCTTATTGCCGCACACAAGGAAAAATTTGGAAAGACCGACGATCTCATCATCGGATTTCAGCTCACTCACTCGGGCCGATTCTGCCGCCCCAACGACAAGAAAAAGTGGGAATCCCGCATCGCCTATCGCCATCCGATTCTCGACGCAAAATTCAGCGTCACCGGCGACGATCAAATCCTCACCGATGATGACCTGAAGCGTCTCGTGGATTGCTATATCGCCTCGGCCAAGATCGCTGCGGAGATCGGCGCGGACTTCGTCGATATCAAGCATTGCCATGGCTACCTGCTTCACGAATTTCTTGGCGCCGTCACCCGTTCCGGACCTTACGGCGGCTCGTTCGAGAATCGCACGCGACTTATCCGCGAAATCACCGAGGGCATCCGCGCCGTTGCTCCCAACCTTGGGATTGGCGTGCGCCTGAGCGCGTTTGATTTTGTCCCCTTCAAGCCGAACCCGGAACTTTCCCAACCGGGCAAGCCGGGACCGGGTATGCCCGAGGATTTCGCCCATCTCTTGCCCTACCAATATCAGTTCGGCATTAACCGGGAAAATCCGCTCGAGTACGACCTGACCGAGACCAAGCAACTCCTTCAACTGTTCACCGACCTCGGCATCGATCTCGTGAATCTTTCCGCGGGCAGTCCCTATTATAATCCGCACATCCAGCGGCCTGCCGCCTATCCTCCCTCGGACGGTTATCAACCGCATGAAGATCCGCTCATCTCCGTGGTCCGCCAGATCAAGGTCGTGGCGGAATTGAAGGCTGCGTTCCCTAAATTGATTTTAGTCGGCTCGGGCTATTCCTATCTGCAGGAATATCTACCACACGTCGCGCAACATTATGTGCGGGAAGGCCACGTCGATATCGTGGGCCTGGGCCGGATGGTTCTTTCCTATCCGCACATGCTCGCCGATGCCACATCCGCCGGGAAATTACTCGAGCCGAAGCTGATTTGTCGCACCTTCAGCGATTGCACCACCGCACCCCGCAACGGTCTGCGCTCAGGTTGCTATCCACTGGACGACTATTATAAGACGTTCGAGGATGCACCCGCGCTCAAGCTCATCAAGAGCGGCAAAAAGGAGTAATCCCCTGCTTTCCATGACTGGTGGGCGGAGCAACTATTTTTAGCTGCAGTCGCAACTTTTCGATTAAAGGAGTCTTTAATGGTTATGAAAACCATCTCACTTCTTTCACGAATCACTCTGTTATCCGTTGCCTTTGGGATTGCAGGAGTCACGGCGGCAGTTGCGCAAACTGCCTCAACTCCGGGAACTTCGACTGCAGGTAGCAGTACCCATGCACCTCTGTTGACTGCGGACGAAAAGGCCCAGTTGACCAAGGACCACGACGCCGTCCTGGCCGCCAACCCTGATCTCAAGACCCAGGGAGACAACTTGAAGAAGCAATCCGACGCGCTTAAAGCCCAAGGCGCCAATGCCTCCCAAGCCGATAAGGATGACATAAAGGCTATGCACAAAGAATATGAGCAGAAAGTGCACGCCGCCATGCTTGCGCTCGACCCCAGCATCGCTCCAATCCTGGCAAAACTGGCTGCAGCCCATCCCTCCAAATAGGATTTGGATTTCGCGGCTGTAATGTAACCTTTGCCCGGCTGGAGTCTCTAGGAGTGTATCTATGAAAAACACTCAGTCATTCCGTCGAATCGCCCTGCTGGCCCTTGCGCTCGGAACCGCAAGTGTCACAGCGGCGTTCGCGCAGACCACTCCTACGACAACGACAACCCCGGCCTCGACAACGCCTACCACTCCGCCTCCAACCGGTAAGGGTAAACATAACCTTGAGTCTGTGCTCACTCCTGCCGAAAAAGCGCAGTTGGACAAGGACATGGCCGCGGCCCTGGCCGCCAACCCAGACCTCAAGACCGAGGCCGACAACCTCAAAGCGCAGCATAAAGCGCTCAAAAGTCAGGGCGCCAGTGCCTCAACGGACGACAAGAAGGCGTTGAAAATGCAGGCAAAAGAGCATGAGCAAAAAATGCAGGTTGCCATGTTGAAGCTCGACCCCTCCGTGGCCCCGATCCTGGCCAAGATAAAAGCGGCCCATAAGGAAGAAAAGCACGCTACCGCGAGCGCTTAGGTCATTAAATTCGTTTGGCCGTCCGGCTCATTCCAGCCGGATGGCAGCCGCCTGACAGCGTAACGAAATCTCGGCGGCCTTGAAGGTATGCGTTTGGGGCATTGCAGTTTCGGTCCGGTTCAGGCAATCGAGAATCAATTGACCGAAATAGGGGAATCCCACTTTCCCCTTCACCGCGAAGTGATGTTGTCCCTGTTCATCGACGAGATAGAGATGCTCCCCTTCCTTGTCGTGGCCAATATCGAGAGCCTTGCGTAACTCGATATAGCCCTTTGTCCCAAGGATGATCACGCGCCCATCGCCCCAATTACCCAGCCCGGTCGGTGTGAACCAGTCGATCCGAAAATAGCCGGAAGCACCGTTATTAAGAACGAGGGACGCCTCGCCGAAATCTTCCAGTTCCGGGTAGTCCTTTGAATTGTAATTGGCCACAGCCGCATGGGCGACCCGTGCGTCGGTGGCACCGGTGTAAAAGAGAATCTGCTCGGCCTGATGGCTTCCGATGTCGCATAGGATGCCTCCATATTTGGCGCGCTCGAAAAACCAGCTGGGACGGGACGGTGCGTTCAACCGATGAGGACCAAAACCAGCCACCTGCAGGACGCGTCCGATGGCGCCCTGTTCGATCAATTGCCCGGCAAAAATGGCGGACTCGGAATATATCCGTTCACAATAATTGACTGCGTATATCCTATCGGTTGCCGCCACGACTTTCCGGGCATCTTCCAATTGTTCCAAGGAGGTGAATGGCGCCTTGTCCACGAAGTAATCCTTTCCCGCCTCCATTACGCGACAGCCGATAGGGCCCCGCTCGTTGGGAACGCCCGCTGACGTCACCAGTTTGATCTCGGGGTTGTCCAGAATACGATCAAACGAATCGACGGCGCGAGCCGTTGGAAATTTCTTACAGAATGCAGCCAGCCGTTCGGGATTCGTATCGTAAACATAGCGAAGCTCGCCGCCCGCCTCGATCAGGCCCTCGCATTGTCCGTTGATATGGCCGTGATCCAAATGACTGGCCGCGAAAATGAACTCACTGGGTTTAACGACAGGAACAGGTTTGGGATGAGGGGCGTAGGGCATAAGCTTATATTTGCGTTGTCGCGAATCAGCCGCAAGTTATGAGTATGAGAAAATTTGAATACGATGTGGTCTACATGAAAACCGAAGTATCGGATGTTTCGAGTCAGGGCTCAATCAGCCATCAGGTCCGCAAGGTCCTTAACAAGATGGGGCAGGATGGCTGGGAATTGGTTTCCGTCGCGCAGGACATGGAGCAAATCCGGCTCTTTCTCAAGCGCGAAGACGTTTCGGTCACGCCTTAAAGCCTGACCACCATCACCACGACGCCGAGGACGATCATCGCCGCGCCGATGGCTTCCTGCGTTTTGACTTTTTCCCCGAGAAAAATCACCGCAAGGATGATGGCGATGGCCACGCTCAATTTATCGACCGGCGCGACCTTCGCGACATCGCCCAGTTTCAGGGCGCGAAAATAGCAGATCCAGGAAAGGCCTGTGGCCAGTCCCGAGGCGACCAGGAACATCCACGAGCGCGTGGTGATGCCCGTGAAGTCGGCCTTGCCGTCGAGGCAGAAGACAAGTCCCCACGTAAAAACGAGGATGACGCTCGTGCGAATCGCCGTGGCGAGATTGGGATTGATATCCGTCACACCCACCTTGGCGAGAATGGCCGTGAGCGCGGCAAAAAGCGCCGAAAGGAAAGCCCAGCCAAGCCAGCCCATATTCATATCGCCACTTTACGCGACCTAAATCAAATCGCGAGAAGGAATGCAGCCCTCCCCTGTAGCGTTACTCTTGAGACTTTCTCGAGCGTAGCGAGCCAGCCAACTCCCACCAAAATCATTAGTCATCCTGAGCTTGTCGATGGATCAGTTCAGCCTGCCTTTTACTCGACGTGCAGAACTGATGGCTCGACACCACGCCGGAGACCTCTCAAGGTTTGCGCATGTACTACCTATGGCTCAACGAAGCCCAGGCCGGCCCGTACACGTTGCAGCAAGTCCAATCAATGTGGAATGAGGGGCATATCACCGCCCTGACCCTTTTCTGGCAGGAAGGAAATGCCGATTGGCAACCGCTGAGCACCATCCTCTCCACTATTGAGCCGTCGATACCGGCAGCCCTATTGGAAAAAACCGCGGTTGTGCCGACCGTCCAACAAATCCTCATCAAAAAAGCACACCCCCAAACCACTGCCAATTCCGCACCGGCGCTCGTTTCTGCGGAATCCCATGTGGAGCAGGTGGAGTGGACCGGCTATCCGACGTGGTGGAAATGGGCGTCGCTATTGGGACTGGCGCTGGTTCTGTGTCTGGTACCCGTCGGCACTTATCTTTTTCTGCCAAACTATGGTCTGTACGCATTGGCAATGTTGCCCATTGCCCTTGTCATTTTCATCTATATCTATCTGGCCAGGACCTCGACCAAATATAGCGTCACCAACAAACGCGTCAGCGTGGAAAGCGGCATCTTCAACAAGACCTCGCGCGAATTGCGGATTCAGGACATTCGCAGCATTGCCGCGCACATCAATTTTCTAGGCTACGGGAATATCGAATTCGCCAGCGCAGCCAGTGACGATGTCGATGTGGTTTTCACCGCCGTTTCCGGCGCCGGCGCCGTGCGGGATTTGGTGAAGAAGCTGCAGGCTTAGTTCAAGCCTCCGTTATCCTGGTTTTTATTCTAGGGCAAGATAACTCGATGAGCTTTCGCGACTTCCTTGAGGGGATTGCCTATCTCATTTTAGTAAAATTTCCAGAATCAATTCTCTTCTTTGCCTTAGGCTTGGCTTTGATTTTCAAACCAACATGGTTTCTTAAATCCAAGGGAGAGACTTTTGAAAGGAAAAAACGGAACCTTAAATTTGCAGGTATGTGCTTGCTAGTGGTCTCCATCTTGAAAGCCTATCTTGCGATATTTCCAAACAATTAATTTCCCTCGTTCCCAAACTCCATTTCTCTTTTTAGAAATAGAGAATTTTGATTCTGATTTTCGCGGGTTGTCCGATATCCTACACGGATGATGTCACTTACCCCCTACACCTTCGGTACCATGTCCCTAGGCCGGAATCCGGCGGATGTGGCCCAGGATTTGATCGTAGCGCGGCGGGCGATGGAAGCCGGGGTCTCTTTTCATTCCAGCCCGACTTATAACCAGGGGTTCACCTTCATGGTCCTGCGCATGGCCTTTGACGAGAACCGTAATCGGGTGCCGAAGATGATGATCAAAGTACGGGACGCCTCTGTGCCGCTCATGCGTTTTGAGGTCGAGGACACTTGTCGCCGACTCGGGCTCGACGTCATCGATGTGGCGCAGCTTGTGTCCATGGACCCAAATCCCGGCAATCTTATCGACCAGTTGCGAGGTGGCGGCGGCCCGTTGGCCGATGAACTCGCCTCGCTCCGCGCGCGCGGCTTGATCCGTCAGGCCGTCTTGTTCCTGACCCCGGAAAACTCCGATGCCGCCGTCGAGGCGATGAAGAGCGGTTTGATCGAGGGAGTGACCCTATACTGGAACGCCTGCCAGCGGGATTGCAGCGATAGCGCGTGGGCCGCCATCCGCGCGAAGAAAATTCCCGTCCTCGCCCTGCGTACTTTGGGGGGCGGGCCCTCCGATAAAAACAACAGCTCGACATCCGAGAAACTTGCCGAACTTATCAACGCCTCCGGCTGTCGCAATGCCACGGAATTCAACCTGAGGCTTGCCGCCAGCGAACCCGTGATCCGGACCACAATTGGCGGCACGGCTTCACTTGCGAATTTGGACGAATACTTGAAGGCCGCCACCAACGCCGCGCCGTTGTCCGCAGAGATCCTCCAGCGCGTCGAACAATTGCAAGCGCCGGAGAGTTGAAAAAGGGCCGCTAGATATTGCAGGGTACGCCATCAAGACGCTCATCCGGGACTAGGAGAGGACCGAACGCGCCTTGGCGATGTCGGAGGTGATTTGCGCTTTCAAGGCTTCGGGGCCGGCGAAAGTTTGCTCGTCGCGGATCCAGCTGAAATCGGAGACCCAGAGGCGTTGGTCGTAGAGGTCGGCGTCGAAATCAAGGAGATGCACTTCGAGGGAATCGGTGCCGTTGGAGGTGAAGGTGGGGCGTTGGCCCAGATTCATGACGGCGCGATACTTGGTGAGGTTTCCGGCGACGCGAGCCTTGACGGCGTAGACGCCGCGGGGAGGTAGCAATTGCTCGACACCGGACAGATTGGCGGTGGGAAAACCGAGGAGACGTCCGCGTTCGTCGCCGTGGATCACCAAGCCGGTGATGGCATGGGAACGTCCGAGGAGACGGGCGGCATCGGCAAATCGCTTTTGGGAAATGGCTTCGCGGATGCGCGTACTGCTGACCGGCGCGCCTTCGAGCATGACGGGGACGATGGCCTTTACGGTGAAGCCATGGGTCTGCGCCAATTCGGCGAGGCGGGTGGCGTTGCCTTCGCGATTGCGACCGAAGGACCAGCTTTCGCCGATGGCGACTTGTTTGAGATCGGGGAAGACGCGACCGATTTCATCGACGAAGGCGGCGGGGGAAAGTTTGCGCAACTCCTCATCAAATTTGACCGCGATGACGGCGACGGTGCCTTGTGCGCGGAGGTAGGCGACTTTTTGTTCGAGGGTGGTAAGGCGAGGAGGGACGCGGTCTGGGGCGATGATGCTGAGGGGATGCGGCTCGAAGGTGAGAGCGGCGACTTTTCCCTTAAGGCTGCGGACGACGGCTTGGTGGCCGAGGTGGACACCATCAAAGACGCCGATGGCGAGACCGGTCACGCCGGGATGCGGAGCGAGTTGGGTGAGGGGGACGGGGCCGATTAGCACGGGAGGGGATTAAGAATTAGCCACAAAAGAACGCAGAAAGCACAAAGAAATTGAGGGGAACAAGGAAGGGCCAAATTTCCAAATTATCTAAATTACGGCAGGGGAAGTTTTAACGGAATTACGGAATTTTTTGGAGAAGGGTTTTGAGATGGGGAAGGCTGAACTGATCCTTCGACGGGCTCAGGATGACTAATGATATATTGGTTATCTTCTGCGTAGGCGGGAGACTTCGGGGAGGGTGAGGAGGGAGGGAAGCAGTTCGCGGGCATCGGTGGTTTTCTGGAGTTGTTCCCAACTGAGGGCGCGCTCCAGGGAGAAGTTGCCGGATTTGAGGCGGCTCAATTGGACGAGATGCGCTCCGCAGCCTAGGTCCTGGCCGATGTCGTGGCAATAGGTGCGGACATAAAAGCCCTTGCTGCATTGAATGCGGAACTTGATCAGCGGCATGGCGACGTCGTCGATTATGTAGCTGCCGATGTGGACGAGGCGCGGCTCGCGTTCGACGGTTTTTCCGGCACGGGCCAATTTATAGAGCGGCACGCCACCCTGCTTGAGTGCGGAGACCATGGGCGGGATCTGATAGAAGTCGCCGGTGTATTTTTTGAAAGCGGTTTCGAGTTGCTCGCGCGTGAGTTCGGGCACCGGTTTTTCCTCGAGGATTTTTCCGTCGCCGTCCTGGGAGTCGGTGGTCGCGCCGAGCTTCATGGTGCCGGCGTATTCCTTGTCCTCGGCCATGAGCAGGTCCTGGATTTTAGTCGCCTTGCCGATGACGAGCATGAGCAGGCCGGTGGCGAGGGGATCGAGCGTTCCGCAATGGCCCACTTTTTTGAAGTGAAAGCGATTGCGCACGTAATCCACCACGTCGTGGGAGGTGCAACCGGTTGGTTTGTCGATGAGGAGGACTCCGTCTGCTTCGATCATAATTTTATATTTTACTGGAAGGGAAATAGATTAGCCGCAAAAGAGCGCAAAGAGCACAAAGAAATTTCTGGGGGAATGGGTTACTCAGGTAGCTGTTTGGCGATGGATTCCAAGAGTTTCTTTTCCAGCTCGGTGGGAGAGAGTTTGGTTCTTAGGCCGGCGGCGAGGCGATGACCGCCGCCTCCGAATTCCTGGCAAATCTTTTGCACATCGACGTTGCCGCGCGAACGCATACTCCCCCGGGTGAGGCCGTCGGGCAATGATTCGAGCACGAAGGCCACCTCGACGGTGCGGACCATTTGCAGGTATTCGATCAGGCCTTCGGTCTCGTCGGGAATGGCGCCGCTTTTGGCGTAGGTTTCCGGGGTGAGATAAAACCAGGCCACACGGTTGTGGTCGGCAAAATGGATGCTGTTGAAGACTTCTTTCATCAAGAGAAGGCGCTCGGCACGAAAACTGGAATAGCAACTTTGGGCCAGGTTGGTGGGATCTGCGCCGGCCTCGACCAGACGGGCTGCGACTTCAAAGGTGCGCGCGGTGGTTTGGCGATAACGGAAATTGCCCGTATCGGTCATCAAGCCAACGTAAAGATTGGCGGCGACTTCGGCGGTGAGCGGCCATTTCAGAGTGGTGATGATGTCGAAGAGAACCTGCGCGGTGGCGGGGGAATCGGCATCGATCAGATTTAACGCGGCATAACCGGGATTGCTGACGTGGTGATCAATGCTGACGTCGGGCAAGCGCTTCCATTGATCGAACGCCGCGCCGTGCCGCTTTTGATCGGCGCAATCGACGGAAATGATGAGGCGATCGGGCTCCGGGGCCTCGGGTGAGGTGGCGGTCAGGCTTTTGCTGCCGGGGAGAAATTCAAAGGAGGGCATGAGGCCATCTGCATTCACGACCTGCACGTCCTTGCCCATGGCCTGCAGGCTCAAGGCGAGGGCGAGGGTGGAACCGTAGGCGTCGCCATCCGGGCGGACGTGGGAAATAATCAGGAAGCGCTCGTGCTGGGAGCAAAGCTTCTGGAGGGACGCGATCGAATCGGGATTTAGCATAAGCGGAAAACGATCATCTTACGGAGATAGGGGGAGGGGAGTCTATCCTAAAACTGGTGGCGTCTCGATCTTATGCGGGAACCGAGGTGCAAATTAATATGGAAAAGGCGCAGGAACTGATTCTCGACATGCAAGGATGACGGAGAGAGCTTTGACATTAACCGGCAATTTATGCCTTCCACAATTCCGACATTTGGTGAAAAGCAGGCTGGCATCGACTACGTCATTCGACGTGGCGTTTATGTTGTAGTTTTGGATGGTGAGCGCGGGGTTGCTGCTATTCGTGACGGGGAGACGTACTTTCTCCCTGGCGGTGGATGCGAACCGGGCGAGACGGAACAAGTTACCCTAGCGAGGGAAGTCAGGGAGGAATGTGGGGTTGAAATCGATATAGGGGAGTGTCTTGGAGAGGCCATTGATTACCTTTATTCGGCGTCCGAGGAAACTTACTTTGAAAAGCACGGCGGTTTTATGTGGGACGCTTTTCGAGTCCGCCGACTTTGTTGGATTTGGGTTGGATTCCGACTTCTGATTTTACGCGGGTCTTCCGGTAGGAAGGGCATGCTTGGGCGGTTGAGGTTGCGCTTAAAATAATGTGACAATAACTCTGGAAATCACCGGGGGCTGAAAGAGGAGACCGTTCAGCAATCGTGCGCGGTTTGTTGCGGTGGACACGAGTCTGATCCCTCGACAAGCTCGGGATGACGGAATTTTAAAAGAGGCCGGGGCGCTAATGCCGGAGGAGGAAGAAGTAACAGGCGGCTCCACCGAGGACTAACACTACGACGATGAAGATGATCATCCAAGGGGCTTTTTTCTCGTTAACTTCGGGCTTGGCGAGATCGCTGTAGTTGATGGCGGACACGCCTTTGACGTAAGCGCTGTCGTTCTTGGCTTTGGGAGCGGCACCGTCCGCGCTTCTTGCGCCGGGTAGCTTGACTGTCGAGTGGGAGATCAGCGGATTGAACGGCACTTCCTTGAGAGACTCCGCAGTTCTTTGAGCCGGAGCGTTGGTGCGTAATTTGGGGCGCTTCATGCCAGCTTCAAATTTGATCTCGACGACTCCGACTCGGATGATATCGCCGGGTCGCAGGACCTGTTCGCTGATGGTCTCGTCGTTGACCAGGGTGCCGTTGGAAGAGTTGAGATCGCGCACGACAACATCCGGACCGCTGAGGATGAAGATGCAATGGCGACCGGAAATGGAGGGGTAGGGGAGGGAGATCTCGTTGCCCGCAGCCCGTCCTAAATGGGTGTATTCCTGGACCAACTCGTAAGCGGCCTGAGGGAGGTCGGGACGGGTTATGATTAGTTTCGGCTGGCTCTCGTGGGCACGCGTACTAACAACTGGTTCGGCGGTGACAACCGGAGCGCCGGAAGGCGTACTGATACCTTCATCCGCGCGGCGGGCACCTTCAAAGAGTAGTTGCTCCCAGGTCAATGTCACCGTTTTCTTATGAGGTAAAATATCTTCATTTAGCGAGAATCCGCCTCCGGGCCAGGTGAGCATGGTGAAGATGGCTTCCGCTCCCTCGATGGGACCGCACATGGCGTGGAGGACGTTGCCCTGCTGGATGAAGACAAATCCGTGGGATTCGCCGGACCGGAAGGTGATCTGGCCGCTGCGGTGGCTCAGGCAGCACATCTGCAGGACTTCGGCCAATCCCATCTGGGATTGGGTATTAAAACCGGACGAAACCGGTAGGTCTGATTCAGAAAACGGAGTGCTATTCGGATAACTCATCGCGACGATATTTGCTGTTGCAACTGAAAGATAATAGTGCACCATCAAACCGGCTTGACAAGCTTTCCACGAAAATACCCGGCATATGGCATTCTCTTTCTTCGGTAAAAAAGATAAAAACCCCACGGAAGCTACTGCCCCTGTTGCAAAAGCGCCGCCGACTCCGCCGAAGATTCAAACCCCTCCGGGCGTGGCGAACATCCCCACCGTCAAGCCTCCCCAGCCTTCCGGTTTGATTCCCACATCGGGGATGACTTCCGGTGCTGCGACTACACAGCCGATGGTCATGCCGCGCACCGCTTCGGGCCTCAAACCGACCCGCCCCGGGGTCGTGCAATCGACGCGCTCAACCCAGCGCATTGTTCTGCCCGGCGGCTTGGGCAAACCGACTAGCAGCACTAAATCTCTTCCTATTCCTGCGGCAGCTGCCCCGGCGGGACGGATCAACCTGCCGGTGGGAATGATTCTGCGCTGCCTTCCCCCGGAAGTCTTGGCGGCTGACATTGCCCAATTTGAGGCCGCCGGTACTGCGGCCACGGAAATCGGCCTGCCGATGAACATGATTTTAAGTCAACTCCCTTCCGGCAAGGTGGAGATGACGCTGGCGGACCTGGTTCCTCATTTTCCGCCCGGCTACCTCCAGCCCACGGCTTCCATTACCAACTATCTGCCGACGGTCGTCAATTTACCGCTGATGGATGTGGTCATGCGCATCCCGCCTGATCTGCTTGCCTTGCGTCCCGATCAAAAAGGGGTCGATGCTTCCGTGATCAACATGGCGGATCCCTTCACGGAGGAGATTTTGCGCGAACAAGCGGAAGCCGCGCGTCGTCAAACGACTCAGAATAATATCATCGAGGAAAGCCAGGTTCCGCAGAGCGAGGCATTTGTTCCCACGGCCGCGCCGAAGACGATTGCGCCACCACAGCGGCCGACTGCTCCGGGAATCGTATCCTCGGTCTCGGCCAGCGGTCAACTTCCGCCTCCTCCCAAGCCACCCTCACGTTTGCCGGGATCGGTCGCCCCGGCGTCTCCGAGTGTCAGCGCACGCACGATTTCTCCTTCAGGGACACTTCCGGCTCCGACGCGGGCGACTGCCGCGATTCCGGCCCGGCCCCAGGCGGCGGTCACGTCTCAGATGCAGGCACCGATGTTGCCCCAGCCGACGGCTCCGATTCCGATGGCTTCGACCCCGCGCTCGATGGTCTCAATGCCGCCCGCTCCCATTCCGCCGGTGCCTCGCCTGACCCAGTCTTTGCCGAAACCGCAGATGCCTCCGGTGCAGCCTGAGGCTCCTCCACAACCTGCTCCTAGACCTACGCCCGCTCCCATGGTGGCTGAGGCCCCTCCAGCCCCGGTTGAGGCTCCAGTTCCTGAAGAGCTTGCGGCAACGTCTCCCGTCGAGCAACCCGCTCCGGGCGTGCCTGATGCGGCTGCCGACGATCTCCAGCGCTTGGCTGCATTGGCCATGGCGCAAATGGGTGAAAGCGAAGAACCGGAAAGCGCCTCCACCGATCTGCTCGCCACGGCTGAGACGGCTCCCATCGCCAATCCCGAGCCCGAGGCCTATACGCCCCCAGTACAGGAGGAGACCCTGCCCATTCCCGTCGCCGCTCCGGAACCTGAACCTGAGCCCGAACCCGTTGCCTATACGCCGCCGGAACCGGTGGAGGAGCCTGCTCCCATCGAGACGCCCGCGCCTGTGGCCTTCACACCGCCGCCGCTGATCCAGCCGCCTGCGCCGGTATTCACCCCCGCGCCGCTGCCTATCGCACCCGCGCCTGTGGCTACCGCACCTGTGCGTTCCATTCCCGTGGCAGTGCCCACTCCGGTTGCTGCTCCGGCGCCGGTTGCCTATACGCCGCCGCCAACTCCGGCTGTGCAGGCACCCACATCGATTGTTAATCCTGAGGCGGTGCTAACGAAGCCCTTGCCTACTACCGCCGAAAAGGAGCCGACTCCTGAAGAATCCGGAGCGTTCAATCTCAATACCTGCACAGTCGAGGAGTTGCTCCAGATACCCGGCTGCAACCGGGAACTGGCTGAATCGATCATTAAGCATCGGAAGGCGATTGGGTCGTTTCAAAGGATCGAAGACCTATTGGATGTGCCCGGAATCACAAAAGACGCTTATACGAACCTCACTGGGGAAACTCCGCCTGCCAACCGGATACCGCTCACGATCAACGAGCTTCTCGGCTTTCCGGCGGATCAACGGCCTTCCCTCAAGGAAGTCACGGATCGTATATGCTGCTGGCCGGATGTCACCGGTTGCGTCTTGAGCCAAGGCAGCGGACTGTCCCTGGTGGGGCATACTCCCAAAGGCCTGGACAAAGCAGCGCTGGTTGCCTTTGTGCCGCGGATGTTCGAGTCGCTGAACAAGTCGTTCTCGGAAATCGCGGGCAAGGAAACCAACGACCTGATCATTCCGACTGCGGGAACGAGCTATCACATTTTCCGCGACAATGACCTTTACCTCATTATCCTTTGCAGGTTGCCTCAAATGCCTGAACGGCATCTTAAGGTCGCCCGCTTTGTCCTGGCTGCCTTGAGCATGCGGAAAGAATAGTTAGCCGAGATTGCACGTATGGCTTTCATTAATTACTCCAGCCGCGAAATTCAGCTGAAGATCGTCTATTACGGCGCCGCTCTTTGCGGCAAGACGACCAATCTGGTTACGCTGCATAAACAGATCACCCACGCGCAAAAAGGCGAGCTGGTTTCGTTGGCCACCGACGCCGACCGCACGCTTTTCTTCGACTTTTTGTCGCTGAATACGAAAACGCTGCCGGGCTTCACGACGAGGTTTCAACTCTACACGGTTCCCGGACAGGCCATTTATAACACGACGCGGCAGTTGGTGCTCAAGGGAGTGGACGGCATCATCTTTTGCGTCGATTCGCATTGGGAAAAGATGGCAGACAACGTGGAGTCATTCGCCAATCTCCAGGAAAACCTGATCGAGAATCACTTGAGCCTGGTGCAGATTCCCTACGTGTTGCAGTACAATAAGCGGGACATTCCCAATGCCGCCCCGGTCAACTATCTCGAATTTACCTTCAACAACCGGGCCAACCGCACGCTCGCTTTCGAAGCCGTGGCTTCGACGGGTTCCGGCGTACTGGAAACGTTGAACGCGGCCGCGCGGCTTCTCCTGGCCAAATACTCGAAGACCCCCAATGCCAATGTCACGGGCTTGGCCCAACCCAATGCTGCTGTCACCGTACCCCCGCCTGCGGAAGAATCCCAGGTTGCGCCGGGCAGCGCTGCAGCCTGAATAGGAACTACGTATGACTGGAATTGGAATGCTCACGGCCGAAGATCAGATGGCCATCGAACAGCGCCTGGGCGATTTTCTCGCCAAGTCGGAAGCGCAATGGTCCGCCTTGGTCGACAAGGGCGGCAATCTCTTTGCCCAAAAGGGCGAAACCGGAGCGCTCGACCTGAGCATTCTTTCGGCTCTCGCCGCCGGTTCCTTTGCCGCCACGCACGAATTGGCCAAGCGTCTTGGGGAATCTGAATTCAGTGCGCTCTATCACGAGGGACATGGGCAACACATCCTGATGAGCGCGCTTCATCACGAATGCCTCCTGGTCACCATCTTTGGGGAGAAGACCAATATCGGATTGGTCCGGTTTTATTCCCAGCAGGTAACCGTCTCGCTCAATGAACTTTTGCATATTGCCCGTGAAAAAGAAGCGGCAGCTGGACCGCTTTTGTTGGATGGCGATTTCATGAACGATACGGCAGCAATTACCTAAAGGAACAGGGCTGGCCCGGCAAAAAGGTCCCGCACGTCCATATTCAAGACATCTGGGTCTTTCAGTTACACTTTTTTGGTAGCCATCTCCGATTGAGTTCTTTAATTTTCATTTTTGGCTAATAGTTACAAGTGGCTACAAGAAAATAGGTTACTACAGATTTTACTAGGGTATTGTTCATGTCGAAGAATGATTTGATGCTGGTTTTTTCAGTTGGCATGTGAAATGATCACTGGTAGACAAATTGCCCAGCAGGAGAAGCAGGCAAATTAAAGATTTCGATACACTTTTTTTATTGAGAGGAGGTGAAAAAACAATGATCAACAAAATTATTACTAGCGCCAAAGTTGCGCTGCGCCGTATGAAGAGCAAGAAGGGCCAAACTCTGGTGGAGTACGCCTTGATTCTCGCCTTCATTTCCGTGGTCGCCATCTCGGTCCTGATTGCCTTGGGCAACCAGGTCAAGGGTGTCTTCACGACGATCAGCAGCCAGTTGTCGTACGCCGGAAGCAGCCACTAACTCTTATGTTGGCTCAGAGATTTGAGAAGTTCCATTCTCTCAAATTTCTTTCCGATTTCTCATCGGTTCCCGCCTCATTTCCTTTTTCTCTTTCGCTTTTAGTTTTCCGTGTTTTACCATGAAAGCCCTGATGCAACCTCTATTCGCACGGATGCGCGCGTCCCGATCCCGGCAAAGAGGCCAGACGCTGGTGGAATACTCGCTGATCATGGTCGTTCTTTCCATTGTGGCCATCGCGGTTTACGGGCTGCTAGATACCCAGATCGCCATTATCTTCAGCGGCCTGGCCAATATTCTGGATACGGCGCAAAGCAGTCAGTGAGGGGAGTTGGGTGCCGTTGACGGCACGCGGATGAATCTGCTTTCCCGCCTGTCTCGAAAATAAAACTGAAAAGGCTCCTAATCCCTTTTCTTCAACTTTCCGTAACTAGGAGGGTGGAACAAGCGTCTTAATCGAGGAACCAAGCTGCGCGGTAAGACTTACTACCGTTTCAAGCAACATTATTTGCCAACATTAAACAATTAGGCCGGCAGTGGAACGCACTTTGTATTTGCATATTGGATCTGAGAAAACCGGTACCTCAAGCTTGCGGCAATTCCTGGCGAACAATAGTGAGCAACTCAATAGAGCGGGTTTTACCTATTTTACTGAGAATAAGCTCTATTACTCAGAGCACAGAAATGCCCATTCTCCAATCGTAGCGAGTTTTTTTCATGAACCGCCAGATTTTGTATTTCCTTCAGAACATGTACCCAATCAAGACATGTTATCTCGATTTAAGAAGGATTTATCAAATGAGGAAAGAAACGTCATACTTTCGTCCGAACATTTTTCATCAAGGCTGACATCGCGTGATCATATAGAAAAACTTAGAGACGCATTGGATGCGTTTGATGTGTACATCATTTTTTACATGAGAGAGCAGTACGAGCTCTATTACGCGTCATACAGCACAGCCATCATTAATGGCAGGAGGGAGAAATTAACAGACGATCCCGTACATATCGACAATGGCTATCTTAACTATTACAAATTATTGGAGCCTTGGGCGTGCGTTTTTGGAAAAGAAAGCATCGTAGTCAGGGATTATAGCAAAATGGTAAATAATGATATCTGCGATGATTTCGCGCGCCTTCTGGGAGTGCATGATACCTCAAGGTATAAGAAAGTCTTAAGAACCAACAAATCTCTTACGCCCCAAAGAGCGGAAATGATTCGAGAGTTGAACGCACTTCTCCCGCATGATAAAGAAGTCGGATATCTAACGAATTTTTTATTAATTCAACTGAGGTGGCTGGTAAACTCTTTTCTTGGCTTGTTTTACCGTGACGATCGAATGGGCGAACTGCCCATGAAGTCCAAAATTAGATCAACATTTGATCAATCAAACAAAGCCTTGTTTGGTACCTATGCCAGTTGCATAAAGCCGAAAGAATCGGACGTTTTAAATCTCTCAAAATAACGCCGCCCGGAACGAAGGCAGGCAGGCTGAACCGTCGCCCAGCGTGCGACGGCACTCTGTAGAATGGGTCACGCCGGAGGCTGACCCTTCATCGGGGCGATGGTTGGCGGGGGGGCTTTAAATGGTACTTGCGTCTGGTTCCGATTGGGGTATGGTTCTCGACTCCCATGAAACCTAATATCCACCCCGAATATGTGGAAAGCCAGATTGTCTGCGCCTGCGGCGCGGTCTATCACACTCGCTCCACCAAGCAGAACCTTCGCCTCGGCATTTGCGCGGCGTGCCATCCCTTTTTCACCGGCCAACAGAAGTTTGTCGATACGGCAGGCCGTGTTGAGAAATTCACTCGTCGCTTCGGCACGAGCAAGATGACCGAAAAGCGCCTCGCGGGAACCACTCCCACGCCAGCTACGAAGAAATAGTTAACTTTTAAAGGGCGCAGTCTGCCGTGATGCGGCAACTGCGCCCTTTTTGTTTTTACGTCTTGCCACCCTACCCACTTCTCATGGATTTAATGCCTCATCTTGACCGGTTTGCGAAGCGCTTTGCCGAACTGGAAGAGCTGTTGGCACGTCCGGACCTGTATGACAATCCCAAGCGGGCTCAGGACCTGACGCGGGAGCATTCGCGCCTGAAGCAGTCGGTGGCGGACGGCCAGAACTGGCTGAAGCTGAAGCGTGACCTGGCCGAGGCCGAAGCGATGGCCAAGAATACTGCCGAGCCTGAGATAGCCGAGATGGCGGCAGAGGAATTGGCGACGCTTCGCCCGGCCTATGAAAAAGCCGAGCAGACGTTGCGGTTCGCCATCGTTCCCCCGGATGAAAATGACTCGCGCAATACGATTGTGGAAATTCGCGCAGGAGTAGGTGGAGACGAGGCCGGACTTTTTGCAGCGGAACTGGCGCGGATGTACACTCGCTATGCCGAAAAGGTGGGGTGGAAGGTTGAGACGATGGATCTGAGCCCCTCGGAAAAAGGCGGCGTGAAGGAAATGATTTTTCAGATCAATGGGAACGATGTCTTCAAGAAGCTGCGTTATGAAAGCGGCGTGCATCGTGTGCAGCGCGTTCCGGCCACTGAAGCGCAAGGCAGGGTGCATACCTCGACGGCGACCGTAGCGGTTTTGCCGGAGGCCAATGAGGTCGATGTCGTGATTCGCCCGGATGAACTCGAGATTAGCGTTTGCCGATCGGGTGGTCCAGGCGGGCAGGGGGTCAACACGACCGATTCGGCGGTGCAGATTACGCACAAGCCGAGCGGGCTGACAGTGCGCTGCCAGGATGGACGTTCCCAGCTGAAGAATAAGGAGAAGGCGATGGGCATTCTTCGTTCGCGCCTTTTGGAGAAGCGCCAGGAAGAGGAAGAGGCGAAGTACGCGGAGCATCGCAAGACGCAGATCGGCAATGGGGATCGCAACGAGAAGATTCGCACTTACAATTTTCCGGACAATCGCCTGACCGATCATCGCGTTCGGTACACGGCGCATAATTTGTCTTATGTCATGGAAGGCGATCTGGACGAGATTTTCGATGTTCTGGCGACCAACGCGCTGGAGCAGAAACTGGCGGAACTCGAATCCGCTGCGTCATGACCGTCCTTGAAGTCATCAATAATACGACAGCCTTTTTTACCAAGCATAACGTCCCGTCGCCTCGCCTGACGGTGGAGTTGATGCTGGCAGATGCCCTCCAAAAAACGCGTATGCAGCTTTATCTCGATTACGACAAGGCGATTGAGGATTCCGTTCTCGATAAGCTGCGGCCTTTGGTGAAACGACGCGCGGAAGGGGAGCCGCTGGAATATCTGCTCGGCTCGACTACTTTTTCAGGGCATCGCGTGCTGGTTACGCCGGATGTGCTTATCCCGCGACCTGAGACGGAGATTCTTCTTCAAGTCGCGATTGAGCTGATTGATCCGGCGGGATTGCCGGTGCTGGATGTGGGGACGGGCTCGGGTATTTTAGGACTGGCGCTGGCGAAGAAATTTACTTCGCTGGAGATCATTGCGGTGGACGTGAGTCCGGCGGCGTTGACGATGGCCACTCGCAATTGCGAGGGCTGTGGTAATATTAGGCATCTGGAAAGCGATCTATTGGAGAACACAGCGCTTCCGGAGCGTTTTCAAATGATCGTGGCTAATCTTCCTTACATCCCGACCGGCCTGATGGATAGCCTGATGAGAGAGGTACGCCATGAGCCGCGTCTGGCCCTGGATGGCGGCGCGGATGGGCTCGATGTTATCCGCCGATTGATTGTTCAGAGCGCGGGTCGTACCCGTTATCTCGCCTTGGAATTGGGAGATGGCCAGATGGAGGCGGTGAAAACGCTTTGTTTGGCGGCTGGTTACGCTTTAATGCGAGTCTTGCCCGATCTAACCGGGCAGGAGAGAATCCTGGTGATGGAATATTATGGATAAACTTGTTGTAAAAGGTGGCGCCCGTCTGACGGGACGCGTTCAAATCAGCGGTTCAAAGAACTCCGCCCTGCCTATTTTGGCGGCGACTCTTTTGACTCCGGAAACCTGCGTCATCCGCAATGTGCCGGATTTATCCGACATTCGCTTCATGATTGAGATCATGCAACGGCTCGGGGCGAAGGTGACTTTTGAGAACGGTGTTGTGACGACCAGCGCGGAGAAGATCATTTCCGAAGTTCCTTATGATCTCGTTCGTAAGATGCGCGCCTCGATTTGCTTTCTGGGGCCGATTATTGCGCGTTGCGGACAGGCGACCTTTTCCGAGCCGGGCGGCTGTTCCATTGGTGATCGTCCGATCGATCTTCACCTGAAGGGGCTGGCTGAACTCGGCGCGCCCTCACACAACGAAGGTGGGAATATCTATATCCCCAAGGCGAATTTGGTCGGCAAGGAAATCTTTCTTGGCGGCAAGTCCGGCTCAACGGTTTTGGGCACGGATAACATTATGATGGCGGCCACACGGGCCAAAGGGCTGACGATTATCGAGAGCGCGGCCTGCGAACCGGAAGTGCGCGATCTGGCCGATTTCCTGAATAAGATGGGGGCCAAGATTGTGGGCCATGGTACGCGTCGGCTTGAGATCGAAGGCGTAGACGCGCTCCATGGAGTTGAGCATACCGTCATTCCAGATCGCATTGAGGCGGGGACGTTTATGGTCTCGGCGCTTATCACGCAGGGCGATGTCTTTTTGGCCGGGGCGGAGGCGAATCATCTCGTCAATGTCATCGACCGGATGAAAAGTTGCGGGGCGCAGATCACGAGCGATGCGAAGGGCATTCAGGTGTCGGCGCCGCGCAAGCTGAGCTCCATTGATCTCGTGACCGAAACTTATCCGGGATTTCCCACCGACATGCAGGCGCAGCTTTGCGCACTGATGACGGTTACGCCGGGGATCAGCGCGATCACCGAAAAGATTTATCCCAGCCGCTTCATGCATTTGAGCGAGTTGCGACGCATGGGGGCAAGGGTGGAACTGGAAGGCGCGACTGCCATTCTTCACGGTGTGGAGTACCTGAGTGGCGCGCCGGTGATGGCTTCGGATTTGCGCGCATCGGCGGCGCTGGTGTTGGCTGGTCTGGTTGCGCGGGGGACGACGGAGGTCAATCGCGTTTACCATATCGATCGCGGCTATGAGCATATCGACCAGAAATTGCGCGCACTGGGTGCGGATATCGAGAGGGTCAGATGAGCTCCAGTCCGCGCCGGATCGTTTATCCCGGCACGTTTGATCCCATCACCAATGGGCATCTCGACGTTGTTGAGCGCGCCTTGCAGCTTTTTGATGAGGTCGTGCTGGCCATTGCCGCGGACTCGACGAAGAAGCCTCTTTTTGATCTCGAACAGCGGAAATCTCTGGCCGAGGCTGCGCTAGCTAATTTTAAGGGGAAGGTGCGAGTCACAACCTTTCGCGGGCTATTAATCGATTACGTTCATAGCGAGAAATCGAATGCGATTTTGCGCGGCCTGCGTGCCGTTTCGGACTTTGAATTTGAATTTCAGATGGCGCTGATGAACCGGAAATTGTCCGACACGATCGAGACAATTTTCCTGATGCCGCGGGATACGTACACGTACTTGAGTTCGACGATCATCAAGGAAATCGCCCGGCTGGGCGGAGATGTCTCGGCCTTTGTTCCGCCCGCGGTGGAAGCGGCGCTGAAGAAGAAATTTCATGAGGTGAAGCCATGAACTTTACTCCTGCACTGATCGATCAGATGCACCCGCTTACCCTGAAGGGCGAGCTTTCTCCTGAGATTTTGGGTTTCAACGAAACGACGGCCAAGGCGACGAAGCCGATCTGGGCGGAGCTTCTCGTGGTGAAGGAGGATGAGGGCAATTATCTGGTCACGGGATGGGCGCAGGTGCCGGTTTCGCTGACGTGCGGACGGTGCGCGGAATGGTTCCCGATGACGCTCCGGGCGAAGGTGGAACATCTTTTTGAGGCTCCTGTGCCGAATTCCATTGATTTAACTCCCTTGATTCGCGAGGATGTCCTGCTTGAATTGCCGCTTAATGCGGTCTGTCAATTGGGTGCGAATGGTCGTTGTCCAGTGACTGGTGAGTTTTACCAACCGCGTCCAGAAGCCTCGGACTCGTTAGTCGGCGAGGATGTCTGGGAGGCGTTGAGTAAATTGAAAACGAAAGATTGAGATATTTATGGGAGTTCCTAAACGCAAAACATCGAAAATGCGCCTGCGCACACGCCGGGCCGCCAATGCATTTAAATCGCCTGGCCTCTACACCGACCCCAAGACGGGTAACCGTCATCACGGGCATTGTGTCGATGCCAAGACCGGCACCTATCGGGGCCGTCAAGTCATCTCCCGCACGGTCGAAGAGTAAGCTGGCGAATGCCTTGCATCGCTGAGTCGTTCTAAAGCGTCTCTGTATGAAGATCGCTCTGGACGCCATGGGCGGGGATTCCGCCCCGGCCAGCACCATTTCGGGCGCCCTGCAGGCGCTCAAGAAGTATTCCGATATCGAGCTTATCCTCGTGGGGGATCAAGCGCGCATCAAGAAGGAGCTCACGAATCAGGGTGCTCCTTCCGTACCTGATCGCCTTTCCATTCATCATGCGTCGCAGGTTGTGGAGATGTCTGATAGCGCGATCGATGCTGTCCGGCGCAAGAAGGATTCGTCTATTTCTCGGGCAGTTGAATTACTGGCGGACGGTGGGGCGGATGCACTCGTTTCGGCGGGGCATACCGGCGCCCTAGTGGCGGCGGCGACCATTCGACTCCGCATGTTGCCGGGTGTAGACCGGCCTGGCATCGCGGCCATCATGCCGACTGAAAATCATTTCTTTTTGCTTTTGGATGCGGGAGCCAATGTCGATTCGGATCCGGGGCATCTCCTTAACTTTGGCATCATGGGCTCGGTCTATTCCCGCGAAGTCCTGAAATTTAAAAATCCGCGTGTCGGCCTGATGAACATCGGCTCGGAAGCGGGGAAGGGGAACGAATTGACGAAAGAGGCCTATAAGAAGCTTGCCGCCGCGCCGATCAATTTCATTGGAAACGTCGAGGGGCACGATCTTTTTGCCAGCGGAGTGGATGTGGTCGTGTGCGATGGTTTCGTGGGCAATGTTTTGCTGAAGACTTCGGAGAGCCTGGCCAAGGCCATTTCTTCGTGGCTGAAGATCGAATTGAAGCAGAATGTGGTGCGGCTCGCCGGGGCGATGCTGGCGAAGTCGGCCTTCACGGCGATCCGTCGGCGCACGAATACTGAGGAGTACGGCGGGATGCCGTTGCTCGGGGTGAACGGCATCTGCATCAAGGCGCACGGTAATTCTTCGCCCAAGGCGATCAAGAATGCGATACGCGTTGCGCGTGAAGCGGTGGCGCACAAGGTCAATCCGCTTATTGTCGAGGCGATAGCCAAGGCATGACAAATCCGTTCGAGATGCTACCTTCGGGGAATCGTGCCACGTAGTGCCTCTATTCTTTCCACCGGTGCCTATCTTCCCTCCCGCGTGCTTTCCAACGCGGATTTGGAGAAGATGGTCGACACGTCTGACGAGTGGATTCTTTCGCGCACCGGCATTCGCGAGCGGCGGATAGCGGCGGACGATGAATTTACCTCGGACATGGGCGCGGCAGCGGCGCGGCAGGCGTTGGAGTTGGGTGGGATCAATCCCAAGGACATTGACTTGATCATTGTCGCGACTTGTACGCCGGATACGGTTTTCCCGTCCACGGCCTGTTATATTCAGCAAAAGATTGGCGCGACTCGCGCGGCCGCTTTTGATGTGCAGGCGGCTTGCTCGGGCTTTCTTTATGCGTTGGTGACGGCGAGCCAGTTCATTTCCTCTGGCGTTTATAAAACCATTCTCGTTATTGGCGCGGAGAAGCTTTCTTCGATCGTCAATTGGCAGGACCGCAATACGTGCGTGCTGTTTGGCGATGGAGCGGGTGCTGTGGTTTTACAACATCGGCCCGGCGCACGTGGACTGCTGGCTTTTGACTTGGGCGCGGACGGCTCGCAGACGGAAATTCTTTCGGTTCCGGCGAGTGGTTGCCGGGTGCCAATCACGCCCGCCGTGCTGGATCAGCGGCTGCAGTTTTTGCAGATGTCGGGCAAAGAGGTTTTCAAATACGCGGTCAACGCGATGAATCGCTCATCGGAAATCTGCCTCGAAAATGCCGGGTGCAAGCCGGACCAGATTCGCTGGTTCATTCCGCATCAGGCCAACCAGCGCATTGTCGATGCGGTGGCCACGCGGATGAATGTCGGGCTGGATCGGTTTGTTATTAATTTGGAACGCTATGGAAATACATCGGCGGCGTGCATGCCCATTGCACTGCATGAAACCAGCATGTTGGGTAAATTCAATCGCGGCGATTTGCTGCTGATGGTTTCGTTTGGCGGCGGACTGACTTGGGCTAGCACCGTGCTCGAGTGGTAAGCAGGAGAATGTTTCACGCAACGACGCAACGGTCGCAACGAAAAACCTGATTTTAAAATCCGAAACGTTGCGTTCGTTGCGTAGTTGCGCGAAACTTCCCCGTAGAAGATAACGGAATCAAGATGAGCACTCCGAATTCAACCTGGGATACTCGCAAGACTGAGCTGGAGCTGCCGGAGGAAATCGATCTTCAAGTGGAGTTGGCCAATGTGGGTAGCCGGACGTTGGCGATCCTGATCGACCTTGCGCTGGGTGGACTTGTTCTCTTTATCGCTTATAGCCTTTGGGAATTGTTGGCCCATGACGTGACGGAGGATTGGTTTACCCGGATGAGTTCCAATGTGCTGAAGACGGTGCTGATTTTGCTGATCTTTGGATTCCAATGGTGCTACTTCAATTTATTCGAGTGGCTTTGGAACGGGCAGACGCCGGGCAAGCGGTTGCTGCATTTGCGGGTGATCAAGGTTGATGGCTCGCCGGTGAGCGGGATCGATGTTTTGCTACGTAACTTGTCGCGCCCGGTCGATACGCTGGGGCCGATGGGGTTGATCGGGTTACTGATGATTTTTGTTAATCGTAAGGCGCAGCGGTTGGGGGATTTGATGGCGCGAACGATGGTGATTCACGAGACCGCGATTGATTGGTCGATCTTTGATCAGGTCAAGGCCCAGGCGGGGGCGGCGCCCGTTCCGGCAAACACACCGGGGATTCATCTGAGCTCGGCGCAGTGGGAATTGCTGCATCGCTATTTGAATCGGCGGGAGCAATTTCAGGATGAGGTGCGGCAACGACTGGCCCGACAGATTTATGAAGTTCTCAAGCGGGCGGCGCGGGGGACGGATCTTGAAGTTTCGACGTTGTCGCCGGAGGATTGGCTGACGGAGTTGGCGAGGCGGACTTAGGGCAGGGGAAGGTTTAACGGAATTTACGGGATTGCGGGAAGGCAGCAGGATGACGGAAATGTTAAAACGTGGTTTGATTGATTTATGACACTTGGTGTTTTTGTTCGTGATAACCGGCCCCGGTGGGAGCGGCTTGAGACGATGCTTGCGTTCATTGAAACGCGCGGACCGGCGAAGACGGATCGTCCGTTTTTGCGGGAGCTGAGCGCGTTGTATCGCGCCACGACCGGCGACCTGGCTTTTGCCCAGACGCATTTTCGTGGGACCACGATGCAGCTTTTCCTGCAGCAGTTGGTGGCGCGGGCGCATAATCAGATTTATCGGCCGCACCGGTTGTCATCTAGTGTGTTTGGGCGCTTTGTTTTTAGTGAGATTCCGCAGGCGATTCGCGAGCATCTGACGGCGGTGACGTGGTCGGCGATTATTTTCCTGATGGGGATCGCGCTGGGACTTTCGGCGGTGCAGTTCGATGAACGGGCGGCCTCAATCATCCTGCCCAATAATATTCTCAACTCGATTTACTCGGGGCAGATGTGGACGGGGAGCATCTTCAGTGTGGTGCCCGCGCCGGTGGCTTCGACTTATCTTTTTACGAGCAATATTTCCGTGGCGCTGCTGGCGTTTGCGGGAGGATTGTCCGGCGGGCTGATCACGGGATGGATTCTCTTTCAGAACGGTTTCATGCTGGGGGTGGTCTTCAAGCTTTGCGCGGACTATGGGTTGCTGGGGGCGTTGCTGGCATTTATTGCGGGGCATGGGTTACTGGAGATCAGCTCGATCATCATTGCGGGTGGCGCCGGGCTGGTGGTGGCGAATGCACTAATCAATCCGGGCTCCTATTCGCGGAGTGATGCGATGGCGCAGCAGGGGCGGTCGGCGGTGCGGATGGCGGTGGCGTGTGTGCCGGCACTGGTCACGGCGGGATGTATTGAGGCGTTTGTTTCGCCTTCGCATGCGCCGGTTTGGTTTAAGGCGGCATTGGGCCTGACGTTGGGCGGGTGCTTTTGGCTTTATTTGATGATTACGGGGAAGAGTGTGAAGGTTCGCTAGACCAGCGGCTGGGGAAGGTTTCGCGCAACGGACGCAACGAAGAAAAGGCACGGACGCGCAGGAGCACGTCCCTACAGGAAATGCACCGTCGCACGGAGTGCGACGGCTACCTTAGAGGCGGGCGGACTCTTTGATTCTTAGGTACTCGTTGATGGCGGCGGTGCTGAGTTCCTGGGCGGGGACGCTGACGGTGGCGACGCCGCGACTGCGGAGGCCGAGGAGTGTGCGCTGGTAATCGTTCCAGATTTCCATGGCGGCGACGTGGCGATAAACTTCAAATTCGTTGTCGGGAGTTTTGCGAGTGACTGCCAATATCTCGGAATTGCTAACGGTGACGATGACGGGCAGGTGGCGCGGCATGAGCGGGAGCGCGGATTTTAGAAGGCTGTTGGCGGAGTGGGCGTCGCTCAGGTCGGTGAAGCAGACGACCAGTGTACGGCGGGAGCAATGGCGCAGGACGTGGTGGAAGACGGCGGCGTAATCCGATTCGAGCCGCGTGGGCTGGAGCGAGGTGAGGTTGCGCACAAAGTGAGACATTTGCGCCTGTCCTTTTTTGGGCTCGGCGAAAGCGGACAGCTCATCGTTGAAGATGGCGTAGCCGACGAGGTCTCCCTTGTGCAATGCGATCTGCGCGAGGTGGACGGAGGCGTTGATCGCGTAATCAAGTTTGCGATAGGAGCCGATTTTCGGACTCATCAGGCGACCGGTATCGATCAGGATCATGAGGCGCTGATCGCGTTCGGTTTCGTACTGGCGGCTGATGAGCTTGCCTCGCTTGGCGGAGGCTTTCCAATCGATGTGGCGGAAGTCGTCGTCGCGTTGATGTTCGCGGAGCGATTCAAATTCACGGCCTTCACCGCGACGTGCCGACTTTCTTCGTCCGGACTGGATCGCTCCGGCCATGGCTAGTTGCAGATCGCGTGAGCCTTCTCCGGACATATCGGGCAGGACTTGTACCTCCCTGGGGAGATCGATCCGTCCCTGTCGTTGGATCAACCCGAGGGGGCCGGTGATCCGGTAAAAGACCGCACCGAAGGCGAAGTTGCCGCGGTGATAACTTTTCAACGAGTACGTTTGGATCGTCTCCTGTTTCGGCGGCAATTGGAGGACGATCAATTTCGCGGAACCGGTGAACTCGATCGGGGGAGAGTCGATGAGGTCGAGGGAGACGGTGGTGTCACTTTGGTTAAGCAGGGTCAACTCAACGAGGAAGGGCTGGGCCTGTCGCAACATGGCGGGGACTTTTCGACTTACGCGCAGGGCATCGCGGGGGATGAGAACGACGTCGGCGAGCACCGCGCAAGTGAGGAGCAGCGTGAGGAGGAGGCTCGTGGCGAGGCCGTTAGGCGCCCACGTGGAGGCGAGCGCCAGCAGCATGGCGATCACCAGCGTATAATAGAAGCGGGGCAGAAAAACCATGGCCCGTATTCCGGCTAGTGATGAGTGCTGCCGTGACCGGTGCCAGCGGAATCGTTGGTGTGGCCGGGGTGGGGCGCGTCGATTGGAGTATGATGCGTGGGTGTCTCCATGGCAGAGGGAGTGGTCATGGGATCCGTAACATCCGCAGAATAGCCCAGGGGCAATCCCTGTTCATCGGGTTCATTTGCGGAAGCGTGTGGCTTTAGCTTGAGGCGTGAGGCGCTCGCGATGATAGCCACGACGGTGGCAACGAACGCGATCGCGATAATGCAAAGAAAGACGATGACGAACCAGGGAGGAGTGGAGGAGGTCATGGGTTACCTCGGCACCTCGACGGAGGCGAGCAACTGGTCGATGACTTGCTCCACGGTCGTACCTTCGATCTCGGTTTCGGGCGTGCGGACGAGGCGATGGCGGAGGATCGGGTAGGCGAGTTCCTTGATATCGTCAGGCGTGATGAAGGTGCGCTCGCGCAAGGCGGCGAGTACCCGGGCGGCCTTGATCCAGTTGCGACCGGCGCGGGGGCTGGCACCGAGGGCCAGGAGCGGACTTTGGCGGGAGGCGATGACGAGCCGCAGGATATAATCGTAGATGGTCTGGTCGATGGTGACGGCTTCAATCTCGCTGCGGATGATGGCGAAGTCGGCGGCGGTGGCCTTGGATTCGATAATGTCCTCCACTTTGCCGGAGAAGGGTTTTTGCTGGAGAAGCGTCATCTCGTCGGCGGGCGTGGGATAGTCGACTTTGATCTTGAAGAGAAAGCGATCGGTCTGCGCTTCGGGGAGGGGAAAGGTGCCCTCGTATTCGATGGGATTCTGCGTGGCGATGACGAAGAAATGATCAGGGAGATAGTGGGTGACGCCGTCAATCGTCGCCTGGTGTTCCTCCATGGCCTCGAGCAGGGCTGACTGGGTTTTCGGCGGAGTGCGGTTGATTTCGTCGGCGAGGAGAATGTCGGCGAAGATCGGTCCGGGCAAAAATCTGAAGGTGTGTAAGTCGGGCTGAAAGACGTTTGTGCCGATGAGATCGGATGGCATCAAGTCGGGGGTGAACTGGATGCGTTTGAAACTGACGTGGAGGCTGGCGGCGAGGGCGCGCGCGAAGAGCGTCTTGGCGAGACCGGGCACCCCTTCGAGAATGACGTGGCCACCGGCGAGGAGCGCGATGAGTGTTTTTTCAACGAGCGTTTCCTGCCCGACGATGACTTTTTTGATTTCCTGCCGGATTTCGGCAGCACGGGTTGCGAGAAGTGAGTTCATGCCATGGCAGATTTAATTTCGATCAGTTCGCGGGCGACCCGGAGCCATCCGGTGGGCGGCAAACCTTCGACATAATCAGGGGAATCGAAGCGTTGCGCCAGTTTTTTCCATTGGGGAAGTTGCGGGTTGGTCTGTTGCAGGCGCGAGGCGATCAGTTCGTGCGAGGCGGTGGGAGGAAGATTGAGCCGGTGCAAGATGCGTTGGTGGGTTTCGGTGAAAAGGTATTTCATGGTGTCGTTGCGCAGGTCGGCACGGAGATAGAGATCGGCGATTGAGTCGATGAACTCGAGAGTGGAGCGCCCGGTTTCGCGATGCAGCGGAATGACGGGGCCGAATCGGACGAGCGAAGATCCGAGAAAGGCGAGCGCGCCGAGCAGCGCGAGCATTCCGGCGAAGCCAATTCCCGGATGACCGAGCAGGCGGGCCAGCGCGTAGACAGCCGAGTAGCCGTGATGACTTTCCTCGAAGAAAATGCGATTGGGCATTTGGCCCGCGGGCTTGAGCAGGTTAAGAACAATCGAGAGATTATCACCCTGTTTGAGAGTGGCGTTGCTCAGTAATTGGGCCGAACTGCCGCAAATGACGTGTCCGGTACCGAGAGGCACATCGATGATGAAGGGGCGTCCCTGCTGCTGCCAGAGCACGTGGGTATCCGAGGGAAAGGTGAGGGGTAGAGGTGAAGCGTGGGGAAGAACCAGCGTGCCGGTTACCTGACTGTCCCCGGCGGGTTGAGCCTGAATAGTCGGGCCTAAGTCTCGCGAAAATGGCTGGAGAAAATCGCTCACCGTGTCGGTTTTTTTTGGCAAATCGAAACCGATCTTTTCAAGAAGCACTCGGGTATCGTCCCATTCGTCGAGAGCGCCGAGGAGCAGAAGGGTGTTGCCCTTCTTCACCCAAGCCTCAAGCAGGTTGGTTTCCTGATCGGAAAAACTGACGCGTGATCCCGCCTTGGCCCGGGCGATGACGAGGACATTTCCCGTTCCGTAATTCGAGAGTCGGCTGAGCGGTTCCCGCCAGCGTTCGACGGGCCAATTCAGGTCCTGCAACGTCTGATAGAATGCCATGGAACCCGATCCGACGGGATTGAAGCTGGATGGCAGCCAGGCGTCGGTGTGACTGTGCCGGGGCGAGCGATTGATGAAGGTGAGGACAACGGCGAGGGAGACAATCACCAAGAGCACCCGGATGTAGAGGATGTTCTTGTTCATGACTCGCGCGGTGTTGGACGGATGCCCTTGTCGCTCAAGTTGAGCAGGAGGCCGGCTTCTTCAATTTGCCCATGAAATTGACGCCAATCAGGCTCGGCGACGGGTTTGCGTCCATAGATCGTCCGGTCGTAGGAATCGACCATGCCGACTACAAGTGAGAGTGCGGAGGCTGGAAGAGCGTGGCTGCGCAATTGGGCGAGATACTCGCGATTGGTGCGCGTGCGGTCGGCTTCAACGAGATGGCGATTCTCCATGCGGGAGAGAAATTGTCGCCAGGTGGCCAGCCATGCGCCGTGCCAATTTCCGTCCCGGGTGGCTTGTTGAATTTCATCGTCGTAAAACTCGGGTGGGTGAAAGGTCTTGGGAGCGGTTGCTCCAACTGGGGATTCCATCTCCATTTTGGCCCGGCGACGGGTGAGTCGCACCATGACGTAGAGCAGACCTGCCACGGAAAGCATGACCAGGACGGTCATTAACAACGAGGCGAAGGCGGGCATCTCGCCGGAGTATTGGAACTGGCCGAATTTGGCGCCGAGACGCAGAAACCACTGGGAGAGGGAGTCCTTGAGACGTGAGCCGAGGTCGGGTTCCTCGTTCTCTTGGTATTCGGGGCGGGCCACAACCTCGCGAAAGTGGGCAGCCACTTGGGCCGGATCTGTGATCGGTGCCGTCACCGTTGTTGGTGCGGCGGCAGGGGGAGTGTCTTGCGCATGGAGGGCGAGGCCCCCCAGGAAAAATATTAGAAGGAGAATCGACCACCGGTTCATGGAGCTTCTCCTAGTTGCTGGGCCATGATTTCGAGGTCGAAGCCTTCGCGACGAATGCGGATGTCGTAGTAAAACAGCGTCGTCGCAATCGGGTAGAGGGGCAGGATGAGCGAGATGCCCAGGAAGGTCAGGATCTGGCTGAGGATCATGGTGGAGTCGGGCGGCGGTGCGAGTTCCCCGCCGAAGCCATCGCGCATGGCTTCGCTGATCTTAAAAATAATTAAGGGTAGCGAGGTGAGCGAGAGGATCAACAGCTCGATGATGAAAAGCGGCAGGAGCAGAAAACTTAAACGCATTTCGCCCCAATAGAAAAATCCCAGGCCGGGATCATAGCGAACGAGACTCGAGGAACGCTTGATCGCCTTCCAGCCGGAAAATTTTTCCAGGGCCAGAGCCGGGACGACCAGGATCACGCGCATGAACACCACCAGTACCGGAACGAGAGAGGCAACGAAGAGGATGAATGTCGCTGTGGCGAAAAGGAACAAGGCGATCAAATTCGCCGGTGGATAAAATTGCGCGTAGAGTTTGGGCCCGGCGAGAGCCAAGACCGGGAAAATGAGTGTCAGCGCAATCAGAAGCATGTTCAGAGTACAGGTCCAAAACGAGGCGCCGACGCAGGTCGCGAATTTATACATGCTTTCCCTGATGGACGGATTCCGGCCGAGATAGGCATCGGCAATATAAAAAGTGATGATCATCTCAAAACCAAAGACGATGATATGAGAGATGATAAACAGTAACGCGTTGATCCCCATTTTGATGAAAGATGCGTAGGTTGCCTGCTGGACATCGACTTGCGATAGATCGAGCTTAAAGGCGGTGACGAGCACCTGATTCAGAAGCGGGGCCGTTTGGCAAAGCAGGGCGAGCAAAAGGAATCCGGCAAAATGAGCGCGATAGAGAGAAAAGCCGCGATCGATGAGTTCGCTGGTCGTTAGTGGACGCAGATCGATTCCGGAGCGCGGCGCTGGCTGGCTGGAAACAGGGGAATTTGCAGTTGAGGAAAGAATGCCGTCGGCCATGTGGGGAAATTGTCAGGGGAAAGAAATGATCTGACAAGAGTCAAACCATGCTAGTGATCAAATCCGATCCTGAAATCTGGGTCAGGAGTGAAGGGATGATCTCCGACTACGAGCACGAAGGTAAGGTAGCCATGCACTTTACTCACAGTGAGATAGCTGGTGGGAAGAAGCTTTGTTTCGGTCAGGCCCAAAAAGCCGTCGTGCCTGGCCGCGACGGGAAGGGCGATGCCCTTGGACGGGTGGTAGAAGAATGTTACGCCGTCGGAACCCAGCGTGATGTTGGGGAAGTTAATTGTGAAATAGTCGTACCGGCGATTGCCGCCCTGGGCATAGGGCTCGTTGCTATAGGTCGCATACAAAACGAGGTTATGATTGGGCGCCGGCATCGCCCAGACGAGGTTTTCTCGTGAGCCGTAGGCGTAGGTTTGACCGTGATCCGGACTGGTCACGTACCAGACGTGTTGACTGGAGGCTTGAACGGGGTTGCTTATTCCAAACGCCGTCATCCAGGCGAGCATTGTCAGGACAAGAAGGGATCGGTTCATGGCTCAACTTAATTCAAGAAGCGCTTGATATCCAGATACGGCGGGATATCCGGTCAAAAATATCATGGTTTGGTGCGCTGTGAAACTGGGAAAAAGGCTTTGTCCAATTGTAACGCAGCCTTGCCCTATTTTGAAGACGCATCCAAGATTCGATGATGGATTCTGTTCGCGTTCGTTTTGCTCCGTCACCGACGGGGATGTTTCATATTGGCAGCGCCCGCACGGCGCTTTTCAACTGGCTTTACGCCCGGCACACCGGCGGCACTTTTGTACTTCGCATCGAGGATACCGACGCCGCGCGGAACAAGCCGGAGTACGTCGATGTTATCCTGCAAGGGATGAAGTGGCTGGGGATGAATGTGGACGAGGGCCCGCAACTGGATGGGACGATCAAGGGCGACAAGGGACCTTATTTTCAAAGTCAGCGCGGGGCCATTTACAAAAAATATGTGGACCGGCTTCTTGCCGAAGACAAGGCCTATGAGTCGGACGGCGCTATTAAGTTTCGTGTGCCCAAGACGCCGATTGATGTGGCTGATTTGATTTGCGGTGATCGTCAGATTGACCGGACGAACGAGCCGGATTTAGTGATTCAGCGCAAGGATGGTTCGCCGGTGTTTCACCTCGTCAATGTGGTGGACGATCTTGAAATGGGGATCACGCATGTGATCCGGGGTGAGGATCACCTCTCGAATACGCACAAGCATCTGGCGCTAATTCAGGCGTTTGGGGCGAAGCCGCCTCATTACGCGCATATTCCGCTGATTCTTAATCCGAATGGATCGAAGATGAGCAAGCGGGATGTGGGCGCGTCCATCGCCGACTACAAGGAGCAGGGTTATCTGCATGAGGCCGTGGTGAATTATCTCTGCCTATTGGGGTGGTCGCCGAAGGACAATCGAGAGGTAATTTCCATTGCGGAGGTGATTGAGAAGTTTGATTTACCGCAGGTCAATCGCTCGAATGCTCACTTCGATCTTAACAAGCTTTTCTGGATCAATGGCGAGTACATGCGCGCGGCGAGCCTGGAATCGATTGAGCCGTTGGCTATCGAGATGTTGCGCAAAGGCGGAGTCCTACCCGAGAGCTATGACCCGGTTTATTTTCGCGCGGCGCTGGCCATCGTGAAGGAGAAGATCAAGCTGGGGCGCGAACTGCCGGAGTGGATGGGCTATTTCTTCCGCGAGGATTTTGATTTTGATCCGGCGGCGATGAAGAAGGTTTTCACGCCGGAAGGGCTCGCAAACCTGGCCAAGTTGAATGAGCGGCTTCAGGGCGTTGACGAGAAGTGCTTCACTGCGACCGATTTGGAAAATGAGTTCAAGGCGCTCGCCGCGGCCACGGGACAGAAGGTCGGCGCCTTCATCCACCCCGCGCGCTTGGCGGTCTCGGGTCGGTCAGTGGGACCGAGCCTGTATCACTTACTGGAGGTGCTGGGGAAGACGCGGGTGTTGAGCCGGATGGAGCGGGCGAAGGGGCAGGGAGGCGCGTAGAGGAGAACTCCCTCATTCCCAAGGTTAAGCTGGCGGATCGGAAGGAGCGGCAGGGTTCCACGGGAACTCCTCCTTGCTATCTTTGCTCCGGTATTTCAAGTGAAGCTGCGTTTCCATCACGATGAGGGGCACTTCACATTTGCGTTCGATCAGATCGAGGATGCCTTCGATGCAGGCATCTTCCACTTGTTGCGGTTCGCGCTTGAGCAGAACGGCAAGACGTTCGACCCTGGCTTGGACGGCAGGGGTGAGCGTGGAGGCTTTACCGCTCGATCCGGTCTTCGCCAAAAGAGAGATGGCTTCCCGCACGAGGTCGGAGACCGTTTCTCCGGCCTTGCGCTCGGCGCTCAGTTTTTTCAAGAAGTCGTGTTCCTCGGCGGTGACGCGAACGCGAAGCTGATAATTCTTACTGTCGACGGATCCCATACTTTTATTCATCGGTAGCGCTGGCAAAGACTTTAGGATGTCTTACCAGAGGATTGCGCCGAAGGGGATTTATTCTTCTTCCTCGCGCTCCGGAATCGGCTCGCCGCGCTTGATATACTCAAGGTCCTCCTTGATGGCGCGCCGGTCCGCCGCGCTGATGTGATCGATGTAAAGGCGTCCATGAAGATGATCCACTTCATGCAGAACGGCCCGACCGAGCAAACCGCCGGCATCGAACTCAAAAATACCCCCGTCCGGTGTCCGCGTCTTCACGCTGACTCGTTGGGCGCGGGGAATATCGAGCGTCAGGCCGGGAAAACTGAGGCAACCTTCATGGCTGGTGACCTTGGTCTTGGTCGGTTTGAGCACCGGGTTGATCAGGATCATCGGCATGTAGTCTTCCGGGTTGACCGGTTCACCCTTGATCCACATCTTGCTGGGGCGTTCCTTGACGCCTGAGATATCGATGACCGCGACCTGCACGGCCTCGCCGATTTGCTGGGCAGCCAGACCGACGCCACGCGCGTGACGCATCGTGTCGAAAAGATCGTCAATCAAGGCTTGGATGGCCGGGGCGGTGGGATCGACTTCCTTGCCCTTGGCCCGCAAAACGGGTGCGTCGTAGTGAACGATTTCCCGAATCATGGTCCCGAAGCTCCAGCGGCTTTGGTCGCATCCATGAAGGTATCCAGGTTTGTGATCCCGGCGAAATGAGCGGCATCGAGCACCTTGGTAATCACGCCGAAAGGCGCCTTGGTATCGGCTTTCATGGCTACCTTGAAGCCAGGGTCGGCGGCGATTTTACTCTTGAGCAATTCGCCCAGCTTATCTGCCTCGACCGGTTCGTCGCCCAAGTAAATTTTGCTCTCGGCATCAACGAAGATGATGGTGGGGGGCGTGTCCGGCGTCGTCTTGGCCTGGGTTGACTCGGGCACCGTGATCTTGACGATAGGCTGGGCCGTCTTGAAGACAGTCGTGGCGATGTAAAAGATGAGCAGGACGACGAGAACGTCGATCAACGGAATGATGTTGATCATCGGCGGACGCCGCCGCTTCCGGGTGAATTGCATGGCGCGTTAAACCGTGTCGGAGGCCTCAGCCTGGGTGTAGAGCTTGCCCAGAAGTTCCGAGCAGAGCGTTTCGAGATCGATGGTGAGCGCCTCAATGTGGCGGGCGAACAAGGTCGAGGCGATCAAGGCCGGAATGGCCACGATGAGGCCTGCGACGGTGCAATACATTGCCTCGGCGATACCACCCGCGATTTCGGCACTCTGGGCGGAGAGATCAGAGGCATGGCCAGCCGAGCCGAAGATGCGGATCAGGCCGAGGATTGTGCCCATGAGGCCGAGGAGTGGACCGAGGCCGGTGACAACCTCAAGGAAGGCCATTCCTCGTTCCAGCCGGATGACTTCGCGGCGGGCATAGGCCTGAACGGCATCGGAATTTTCGTCCTTGGGCCAACTGGTGTACATCAAGCTGGCGCGGACGAGGCGGGATAGGGCGGTGTCTTCATCCGCGGAGAGTTGCTCAACCAGGGTAGTCTTCCCGCCGTAGTGTAGATCGTGGATCGCCTTGGCGAGTGACGGCTTGATGACATGAGATATTCGCAATGAAATCATGCGCTCAAGAATGATGGCGAGTGAGATGATACTGCAGATCACCAAGGGGATCATTACGTACCAAGAAAAGATAAAAGCTTCAGTCCATGAACCTAACATAGGCCACGAAAATAGCGCAGGTCGCGGCGGAAGCGACTCTTTTTCGCGTTAACTTATCGCAACCTCGTTTCCAGCTGATTCTTGCGTGGTCATCCACTCTGCTTCACACTCCTCGTCTCATGCGTTCCCCGTCACCGATCCCGATGACCAGTGCCGTTGCGGCCTGGAGCACCCTGGCGATTCTCTCAGGGTTGAACATGCTCAATTACCTCGACCGGTACGTGATGTCGGCGGTGTTGACGCCCATGCAGAAGGAGTTGCGATTGGATGACGGCGCCGCCGGATCGGTCGCTTCGGCGTTCATGCTGGGCTACTTTCTTTCCGCGCCCGTTTTCGGCTACCTGGGCGACCGTTACCCGAGAAAATATCTCATGCTCGGCGGCGTGATGGTTTGGAGCCTGGCCACGGCGGGCAGCGGTTTTGTGCATGGTTTCACGCATCTTTTTATCATTCGAATTTTCGTTGGGGTAGGGGAGGCCTGCTTTGTCACGATGGGGCCGAGTTGGATTTCCGACCTCTTTGCCGCGACGCGCCGCAACACGGCGCTTACGCTTTTTTACGTGGCAATTCCGTTTGGCTCGGCCATCGGATTCACCATCGGAGGTTGGTTTGCGCAACAAGGCGATTGGCGGCATGCATTTATGTACGCGGGATTTCCCGGGGTCTTGCTGGCGCTAAGCTTGCTTTTACTCCGGGAGCCGCCCCGGGGTGAAGCGGACGGTATCCAGGGCGTGGTCGCCGAACAACCGAAGGCGGCCTGGTCGGAGATATTCGGCCTGCTGCTTAACCGGCGTTATAATCTTCTGGTCTGGGGCTATGCGGCGCAGACGTTTGCCCTTGGAGCTTTTGGGATATGGGGCCCGGCCTTTCTGAACCGCATTCACCAATTGCCTTTGGGTTATTCGTCCACTATTTTCGGGGAAATGCTGGCAGGTACCGGTCTAGTCGCCACTCTTTTGGGCGGATTGCTCGCCACCAAACTTCGCAAGCGGACGCCCACGGGCTATGCGTGGGTGATGGCCCTCTCCATGATCATCGCCGCGCCCATTTGCTTCCTGGCATTGACGGTTGGCAACTCCACATTCTCGCTCATTGGACTTGGCGTCAGCATGTTTTTTCTTTTTCTTCCGACAGGGCCCATTTGCACGCAAATGTTTGAAATTGTTCCCGTCCACTTGCGCGCGAATGCCATGGCTCTCTGCACATTTATCATTCATCTCTTTGGCGATTGGCGTTCACCCGCGATTGTCGGCAATGTCTCCGATTTCACCGGCAGTTTGCAGAAGGGCGTATTGATTCTCCCGGCGATGTTGGTGGTGGGCGCGGTACTGTGGGGATTGCTCATCCACTTCATGCGTGAACCTTTGAAGGTGAAAGCATGAAAATCACCGCGCGTACGCTTTCCGGTGCGATTTGCGAAGTGCAAATCGAAGGCCCTGTTTTCAAAAAGATCACGACGCTCAAGGGCGATACACTCGATTTGCCCTGGGTCGCCCCGGGGCTGATCGACATCCAGATCAATGGCTTTGCCGGTATCGATTTTAACCAACCGCTCGAATCGGAGGATGCCTGGCATCATGCAACGCAGCAGCTTTATGCTCACGGATGCACCGGCTTTCTCATCGCGTTGATTACCAATCAGGAGGAAGGCTATCGCCAATTGCTGACGAAGTTGTCGGCGCAAATTCATCGCGATTCGCGCAACTGTCTTGGCTTTCACATGGAGGGGCCATGGCTCAATCCTGATCCCGGTTATCGCGGCGCGCATCGGGCGGAGTGGATGCAAAAACCGGAAGTGAAACTGCTCGATGAGTGGCTGGCAATTGCCGGTTCCCTGGTGAAGCTCATCACGATGGCGCCGGAGGTCGATCTTGATGCGAGCCTTCGCGTCATTCACGCGGCGGTGGACCAAGACATAAAAATCTTCCTCGGGCACTCGGCAGCAATGGGAGAAACCTTGCGTTCCGCTGTTGAGGCGGGCGCGGCTGGCTGGACTCATCTCGGCAACGCCGCCCCGGCCACGGGCCCAAAATTTGAGAACGTCATTCTCCATGCGCTGGCTCAGTCCGGTCTTTATGCGTCATTGATTCCCGATGGACTGCATTTACCGACGCACGCCTTTAGTGTCCTGGCGCGTCTTCTCAATCAGGTGAATCCATCCAGACTTCTTTTGACCACGGACGCCATGGCGGGCGCGGCGGCGGAGCCAAACGGCACCTATACTCTGGGCGAGATCAAAGTCGAAATGGGGGCGGACGGTTCAGCGCGCCTGCCCGGCTCCGGACGACTGGCTGGTTCCACGCTCACGCCGTTTCAAGGCGTCTTCCTGGCCGAGCGAATGGCGGGCCTATATCTTGAGGACGCATGGAAAGCTTTTTCGACCCGGCCCGCGTCGCTTTTCAATCTCCATCACGGATTAACGGAAGGTAACTCCGCTGACTTCTGCTTGCTCTCGCCCGAAAAAACGCCCTATCTGCTGGCGACTTATCATCGCGGCAAGTGCGTTTACGAGGCGCCGTAAACGTCGAGATGGTTCAATTCGTCTCGAAGCCGTATTTGGCCCAGATGGCGCGCGCGGCATCGCCGCCGCAATAGAGGATGAAGGCCTGCGCTTGCGCCTGATTTTTTGCTCCGTGACAGACGGCGGCGGTGTAGAAAATCGGCGGTGCATCTTCTGATTTGATCGCGATAGGCTCGAAGCCGGGCAATTTCACGCCCATCAAATCCGTTTTGTAGGCGAACACAGCATCAGCTTTTTCCTGCTCAACGACGGCCAGTGCGCGCGCCTCGGTCGGGGCGTAAATAAAGAGATTCTTTGTGTCGTCGTTGATCAGGTTGTGTTTCTGCAGGGCGCGTTGCGCTACGCGTCCCGATGCCACTAAATTAGGATCGCCCAGCGCCACTTTTTTCCATTCCGATCCGATCAGGTCGAACCAATCGAGGTCGTCGTCTTTGATCAGGGCCTTGCGTCCATAGACGACCAAGGAATTGCGGGCGAGCGATCGCTGGCCGTCGGCGAGAAGTAGCCCCTTGCCGGTCATCTCCTTCACGTCCTGCACATCGGCGCTAATGATCAGGTCCCAATCGGAGCCGCTTTGGATTTTGGCATACATGGTCCCGGCATTTGTCAGGGTGAGCGGCACCTGCGGACCGTTATCGAGGGTATCGGCCCAACTTTGCGCGAGTTCCTGCAAGACTGCCTTTAAGCTGCTGTCCGCCATGATGGAAAGAGCGACGGGAGCTGAAGGTGCGGCAGTGTCCGCTTGGGCTGGAGCGACGGCGGAAGGGGCAGATGAAGGACGAGCAAGCGTGGCCGGAACCGGCATCGGAACGACCGGTTGTGCGGGCATCGCCTGAGTGGGATCGGCGGGACGTGCGGGTATGGCGGTTTGCGCAGACGAGGGCGTCAGGCCGAATGCCAGGAGAGCAAGGGAAAGAAAAAATAGTTTCATGGTTCGTTTACTAAAATTCTTGGCGAAGACTCGATGATGTAGCCCTTCTTCAAGGTTTCATCATAAATGCCAAAAGCGCATTTAACCGGATGTGTCTTGATCAATGCGAGTTCACTTGGGGCTAAGCTAATGGTCTTTCCCAGTGTTGCGCCCATTTGTAGGACGGTATTTCCCTTAGGGCTTAAGAGATCACCGTTATAAGCGCGCAAGGGAATTTGCGCGTTATGGTCATCCGTATAAAATATGCGAACTTCCCCGGTTCCATGGCCATATAGGGTCTTGGCACTTTCCGATGTATTTTTGATGTAAATCTGGATGGAGTTTTTGGGTGGACTCTTTTCCGCGATGCTGGTCAGGGTTACGGTCAAAGCAATACCTTCGGGGTGCTGCTCCCATGAACTGGCGGGATCGTTGGGTTTGTCGTCCGCTGAGGCGATGGAAAGAACCATGGTCGTCGCGAAAATAATCGCCAACAATCTCACCATGGGGTTCATAGGAAATGAGAGGTATCGCCTATTCCATCAACTCATACGCAATGGCGCTTAGGGCGAAGAAGGCGGCGGTCTCGGCGCGAAGAATGATTTTGCCGAGCGACACCGGGGCAAATCCAGCGGAACGGGCCTGACCGATTTCAGCCGGGGTAAAGTCGCCTTCGGGCCCAATCATGACGACGATCGGTGCGCCGGGCTTGAGGCCATGGAGATGTTCCCGCAACGCTGTCTTCAGGGGGCGGGCTTCATGCTGGAGCGACGCGATCAGTTTCACCGCGCCCTTGGGAATGCCGGTAATAAAATCTTTGGGAGCGACGGGCGGATGAACCACCGGCAGCCAGTTCTGGCCGCATTGCTTGGCCGCCTCGATGGTGAGTTTCTTCCATTTCTCGACCTTGGCATCGGCCTTCTCGTCATCGACTTGCGCGATGCTGTGGTCCGATTGCAGCGGGGCCACTTCCGAGACGCCCAGTTCGGTCGCCTTCTGGAAAATCATGTCCATCGACTTCGGCTTGGTCAGCGCCTGCGCCAGCCAGACGGGATGGATCGCGCGAGGTGAGGGGGCCTTGGCGAGGACCGTGAATTTCACCTCGTCCTTGCCAATCTCCGTGATGCGCGCCTTGGCCTCGACTCCTTGGCCGTCGAACACCGCAAAGAGATCGCCAATTGCCTGGCGCATCACCTGTACGCAATGGTGGGATTGTTCCGCATCGAGAATGCCGCGATCCAGCGAGGGTGCGTAGTAGCGTTTCATTTGTTAAAGAATTCTTTGGCCTTGCGGAAGAAGGAGACCTCCTCCGGATGCGTATTTTCATCACAGCTATCGGCAAAAGCTTGCAGTTTGTGCTTCTGGTCGAGATTCAACTTAGTTGGTACCTCCACGTAAAGCTTCACGTGAAGATCCCCCACGCCGCGCCCATGCACCTCGGGGAATCCTTTGCCGCGAAGGCGGAAGACCTTGCCCGTGGCCGTGCCCGCCGGGACCTTCAGCACAGCGCTGCCATCTAGGGTAGGGACCTTGACTTCGCCGCCAAGTGCCGCGCGTGCAAAACTGATCGGCACGCTGCAAAAGAGATCGGTGCCTTCGCGCTGAAAAATCTCATGCGGTTCGACATGCAGGACCACGTAAAGATCGCCCGCCGGGCCACCTCGCGCGCCGCCTTCTCCCTGGCCGGATGAACGAAGCCGGGTGCCGTCTTCGACGCCAGCCGGAATCTTGATCTTGATCTTGGACGTCTGTTCCGTCCGCCCGTCGCCATGACAAGTGTGGCAGGGTTTCTCGATGGTCTGGCCCGCGCCGCGGCAACGAGGGCAGGTCTGTGCGATATTGAAAAAACCACGCGCCACAGCCACTTGTCCCTGGCCGCCGCAGGTCGAACAAGTCGTGACCTTGCTGCCCGGCTCGGCTCCGGAACCATGACAGGTATCGCAGGCCTGGAGCTTGGCAATTTCGATTTCCTTTTCCACGCCGCGCGCCGCTTCTTGAAAGGTAATGCGCATGTCGTAGCGCAAATCGGAACCGCGTCCGCGTCCGCCGCGCTCTCCGCCTTCCTGCGCAAAGCCGTCGCCAAAAATACTTTCAAAGATGCCGCCACCACCACCGCCGCGACCGCCGCCACCGAAGACCTCACGAAACACCTCAAACGGATCGTGCACGCCGCCTCCACCGCCCATGCCGCCGCCTTGGGTGAAAGCCTGATGCCCGAAGCGGTCGTAGGCGCTGCGCTTGTCCGGATTGCTGATAATCTCGTAGGCCTCGCCGAGCTCCTTGAACTTGTCCTCGGCACTTTTATCACCCGGATTTTTGTCCGGATGAAATTTTACCGCCATTTTGCGGTAGGCTTTTTTGATTTCGTCGGGAGTCGCATTTCGCTCCACACCGAGGACTTGGTAATAATCGCGTTTGGTTGTCGCCATTTAATCTTTCGCAGCTGAAATTAGGGCTTGGAGGATGCCTTACCTTCCGGGGGTTTGGCGACAAAAACCGATGCTGGACGCAACAGGCGATCCTTGAGCTTGTAGCCTTTGCGCATCTGCATCAGCACATGGCCTTCCGGGTGTTCTTCTGATTCATGATGACCAAGAGCCTCGTGCCGATGCGGATCGAAGGGGTGTCCGACGGAGTCAATGGCCTCGACTCCGGCTTCGCGCAGGACTTTTTCTAGTTGGGACTGGACCATCTCAAATCCCTGGACGATGGCCTTGGTATCCGTTGCGGTCTTGGCAGCCTGCATGCCCATCTCAAAGTTATCCATGACGGGCAGCAGTTTTTCGAGGAGCGCTTCCCCGGCGTAACGCACGGCATCTTCCTTGTCGCGAAGGATACGTTTGCGGGAGTTGTCCCACTCGGCCTGGGCACGGAGAAGGCGATCCTTCAACTCCGCGATCTGCGTTTGGGCGGCCTCGAGGGGATCGATGGGAGCGGCACTCTCGGTAGGTTCGACAATTTCAACCGGGGTAGGGGATGCCGGAGCTTCCTCGCCGTGAGAATGTTTCGGATGTTCGTGTTTTTTTTCTGCTTCTTTTTTCATGTTAAAATTAAAATGTAATTAATCGGATCGTTGCACTGCTGCCAGCGTAATATCATCGTTTTGGGGATGGCCTTTGCTGAAGTCCTGCACCCGGTCGACGATTGCTTGCACGAGGAAATCGACGCTTTGCGGGCCTGCCTCGCGGAGAACGGCCTTCAGTTGGTCCTGGCCAAATTCATTGCCTTCTTCGTCCAGCGCTTCGTTGATTCCATCGGTATAAACCACCACGGTGTCCTGTGGCGAGAGTTGTACTGTAACATCCTTAATGACTTCGTCAAAGACATCGCCAGCATCAATTCCAAGGGCAATTCCGGGCGCCTCGATGGGTTCGATGTGCTTGAAATGTTCCCGGCACCAGAGCGCCGCTTCGTGTCCGGCCCTCGCCAGCGTGAGTGTGCCCGATTGGTCGATGACCAGATAGATCATGGTGATGAACATGTCCTCGCGGATATCGGGATAAAGCAGGCGATTGACATCGCGCAAGACCTGGGCGGGCGAGGGATTGCCCGGCGCCTTGCTGCGCAGGACGCTGCGGCACATCGCCATGATGATCGAGGCGGGCACGCCTTTGCCGCTGACATCGGCGACGGCTATGCCCCAGCGCTGCTCGTCCACTTGGATAAAATCGAAGTAATCGCCGCTGACCTGTTGGGCCGGAATATTCAGGGCGGCGCAGTTGAAGCCCTCCATGTGCGGAGCCTCGCTGGGGAGAAGAATCCGCTGGATTTCGCGGGCCACTTCGATTTCATGATCGAGCTTCTTTTTCTCCGTGAGCTGCGTGTAAATCTGAGCGTGCTGCAATGAGTAGGCGGCTTGGTCGGCCACGGCCTTGATCAAATCAAAGTCGGATTTGCTGAAGGATTTGCTGTCCTCACGATTGGCCAGGGCCAGCACGCCGAGCTGTTCCTCGCGGTAGTGGAGAGGCACGGCGAGGTAGGTCTCCGTCTGCAACGGTTTTTGGCGAAACCAGGGAAAGCGCTCGTCCAGTTCCGCCCGCTCCGCATAGATGCCCACGCCAGTTTGCGCCACCTCCGCTATGACGGTGTTTGACTGGGCGGGAATTGCTTCGAGCCGCAAAAATGCTTCCAGGTCCTCGGCCTTGGCGGCGAGTTGATCGGCGATCGCATTCTCGACCTTCAGCGGCGGTGGGAACGTTCCATTGATGATGGCGGCGATCAGTTTTTCCCGGTCGGCATCCCAAAGATAGATGGCCGCTCCCCTGGCGCCGGTCACCTTGCGTGCGCACGTCACGATGATGAGCAGGAGATACTCCCGGTCGATTTCCTCGGTAAAGGCCTCGCCGAGATCGTGCAGGAAATCGTAGATGATCTTCTTTTCCTGCTGGAGGGCGTTGAATTCCTTGTGCAATTGGACTTGCAGATCCTGGCTGACTTTCAGTTTCCTCCGGATGTAAATGAACACCGAGATGCTCAGGATCGCGCCAATGATGAAAAAGTACCACGCGATGTGCATGCGGCTAGATTAGCAGAACCCGCCGGGCGTCAATCAGAGTTATGGCCGGACGTTGCGCCGTTGCGGTCAATTCTTGCCGGCGATTTGACCGAGATCTTCCCGCAGAAATTCTACGACGTCCTTGAACTTGGGGACGTTGCGGGGATCAAATTCCATCAGGGCTTCGTGGGCTTCAAGGATGGTCGGGGCCGCTTCCTGTCGCGTCGGGGTGGGACAAGCCATCTCTTCCAGCGTCTTTTCGGTTATGCCGTTAAGCGGGACAGGGGCGGCATCGATATTGATCAGGCGGTCCAGCCCCAGATTTCTCAGCAACTCGAGGTTGCGGGGGCTGGCATTGAGGATGTGGAGGAGGCCGTTTCCACCCTCCTTTAGCTTGAGGCCCAAGCCCAGTAAAATGCCCAAAAAGGTGCTGTCGAGGTAGGTACAAGCCTCCAAATCGACCACAAAGCGATGAACCCCATCCTTCAGGAGTTGCTGGTAAAAGGCCTTGAGGCAACCCGAATTCTGAAAGGATCCGCGGCCAACAACCTTGATAAACCCGAGGGCGGCACTCCTTGCCACCAAAATCTTAGAAAGCTCCACTATTCAACTATAGGTCGGTGGCAGGAAAGGTCAACGCCTAGAAGCTTAAAGAGATAAACTACTTTTTAACGGCCCATTGCGTCAAGCATTGACAAATCAATTGGCGGTAACTATTTGCGTAATTCCTTGTTCATAAGCCTATTGCGTGTATCATGTGGAAATGAAGCTCGTCGTGGCGATTACCGGGGCCAGTGGTTCCCTCTATGCCCAGCGCTTATTACAGATTCTCAATGAAGACCCAAAAGGACCGCATGAGGTGCATGTCGCCCTAAGTTCCCACGCTCGGGAAGTGGCCCAGGCCGAGGTAGGCAAGTTGGTTATTCCGGAAGGCTTTCAAGTCCATGGAGACAGTTCCATGCAGGTCCCTTTTGTCAGCGGCTCGGCCCGGTTCGATGCCATGGTCATCGTTCCCTGTTCCATGGGGACGCTGGGCCGGATTGCGCATGGTTATTCGGACAGCGCCATAGCCCGCGCCGCCGATGTCTTCCTGAAGGAAAAGCGGAAGCTGATCCTCGTGCCCCGGGAGACCCCCTGGAACCTGATTCAGGCCCGGAACATCGTGACTGTCCTTGAAGCGGGGGCAGAGGTTATTCCGGCCATTCCTGCCTTCTATCACAGGCCGGAGACCATCCTCGATTTGGTGGATACGGTCGTTGCTCGAATCCTCGATCACCTCGGGGTTGATCATGTGCTGACGAAGAGGTGGATGGAAGAGCGCAGTAAGGATTGAGGGTAGCTTCCTCAATTCTCGTAAAAACAATCCGTCATCCTTGTCGAAGGATCAGTTCAGTCTGCCTTTTTCCTCGTTCCCAAGTTGCACTTGGGAACGCACTTGTCTGCGAAGCTATGCTTCTTCGTCTTGCAACGAAGTTGAGGGGACACGGACATTCCCAAGTAAAACTTGGGAACGAGGGGAGCGGGGACAGGCGGAACTGATCCTGCCACACGAGTGTGCGACAAGCTCAGGATGACGGAAGGGGAAGGGAACAAAGACACCGCCGCCCGGCGGTCGACAGCTACCTATCCGACGAACCGCTGTACGAGGAGGGTGGCGTTATGGCCACCGAAGCCGAAGGAATTACTCAGGGCGGCATCGACTTTGCATTCGCGGGCCTTGTTGGGCACGTAGTCGAGGTCGCACTGCGGATCCGGGTTTTCAAGGTTGATCGTGGGCGGGATGAGGTTGTGCTCGATCGCCTTGATGCAGACGATGATTTCGATTGCGCCAGCGGCGCCCAGGAGATGGCCGGTCATCGATTTGGTGGAGCTGACGGGGACTTTCTTCGCGTGGTCGCCAAAGACAACCTTGATGGCCTCGGTTTCCGCGACATCGCCGACCGGCGTCGAGGTGCCGTGGGCGTTGATGTAATCGATCTTGTCCAGCGACAAGCCTGACCGCTTCACCGCGTGCTGCATCGCCTTGACGGCGCCCGTGCCGCCAGGGGCAGGGGAGGTCATGTGATAGGCATCGGCGGTGAGGCCGTAGCCGGTCAGTTCCGCCAAAATATTCGCACCACGCTTCTTGGCGTGTTCGAGTTCCTCGACGATGACCACACCGGCGCCCTCGCCCATGACGAAGCCGTCCCGGTCCTTGTCGAAAGGCCGTGACGCCCGCTCAGGTTCGTCGTTGCGCGTGCTGAGGGCCCGCAGGGCGGCAAAACCGCTCATGCCCAAGGGAACACAGGCCGCCTCACTGCCGCCGGCCAGAATGACGTCGGCCTCGTTATCGCGAATCAAGCGCCAAGCTTCGCCGATGCAATTGTTAGAGGTCGCACAAGCGGTGACGACCGCGAAGTTCGGACCGGCAAAGCCAAATTCCATCGAGATCAATCCGGCGGCCATGTTGCTGATCATCATCGGAATCATGAAAGGCGAGATGCGGCCCGGGCCCTTGGTCATGAGAATTTCATCCTGATCACCCAGCGATTTCAGTCCACCGATGCCGGAGCCGACGAGAACTCCGATGCGGTCTGCCGGAATTTGCGTTGTATCGAGACCAGCGTGCTTGACGGCTTCCTTGGCCGAGGCCATGGCCATTTGTGAATAGCGGTCGGCGCGGCGCGCGTCCTTCTCATTCCGGAAATGGATCTTCGGCTCAAAATCCTTCACCAGCGCGGCAAAACGACAGTCGAACTTGGAGGCGTCCCACAAGGTGATCGGGCCCACGCCGCTCTTTCCAGCCACCAGGTTGGTCCAGGAAGTGTTGACGTCGAGGCCAAGGGGAGTGACCGCACCCAAGCCGGTGATGACGATGCGCCGTTCATTCATAAGTAGTTAATCTAACCAAGGCCTGTGCCGATGAAAACGAAAAAGGCACCCTGTACGACAGGATGCCTTGCTCGATAAGCCGGATTTAGAGGCTTATTTCGAACCCTTGTCTTCGATGTATTTTACCACATCTCCGACGGTCTGCAATTTTTCGGCCTCTTCGTCGGGCACTTCGACATTAAATTCTTCTTCGAACGCCATGACCAGCTCGACGGTGTCAAGCGAGTCGGCTCCCAGGTCCTCGATAAACTTGGCCTGGGACGTCACCTGTTCAGGGTTGACGCCGAGTTGTTCCACAATGATGTCTTTGACTTTCTCTTCAATCGACTTTTCGGACATAAAAAATTCTAGCTCCTTTGCGTTTACTTGTAGGTGCGTTGTTACGGTTGCAATTGCGCTTTGGCAAACTTTTTCTTTGGGTCAAGTTTGCGCTCCATTCCACTTAGGCTTGACAGGGTGTGCGGTTTTTACCTGCTTTACATGACCATACCTCCGTCCACCGTCAAGACTTGACCTGTAATATAGCTCGCAGCGGGCGAGCAAAGAAAGGCCACAACCCCGGCCACATCAGCCGGTTGGCCGAGGCGTTGCAGGGGGATACTGGCCAAAAGTTTTTTTCTCAAGTCTTCACTCAAATCTTTAGTCATGTCGGTTTCGATGAAGCCGGGACACACCGCATTGCAGGTGATTCCGCGTGACGCAAATTCGCGCGCGACCGATTTTGTAAAGCCGATCAAGCCCGCTTTCGATGCCGCATAATTGGCCTGTCCAGCATTTCCCATCAGGCCGATGACCGACGAAATATTGATGATGTGCCCGGCGCGCTCGCGGATCATGAGACGTCCGACCAGCTTGGTGAGATTGAATGCGCCCTTGAGATTGGTATCGAGGACCGTGTCCCAAGCCTCGCTGCTCATGCGCATGAGGAGGCCGTCGCGCGTGACTCCTGCGTTGTTCACTAGAATATCGATGCGCTGGAGCTTGGTTGTGATTTTCGTCACGGTTTCTTCGCAGGCGGCACTGTCGGAGACATCGAGCGCAAAAGGTTCGGCGACGCCACCGGCGGCACGGATCGTTTCGAGGGTGGATTTGAGCGCGTCTTCCGTGCGGGCGATAGCGGCGATGGTTGCGCCTTCCGCCGCGAGCGCGAGGGCGATGGCCTGGCCGAGTCCACGGCTGGCGCCGGTGACGAGGGCGACTTTGTTGGCGAGAAAATTAGATGAGGGCATCGGCGTGTTTAACGATGTCGGCGTAAGATTCCAATGATAAACAGCTCACGGTGGAGTCGATCCGGCGCAAAAGTCCGGCGATGACGCCGCCCGGCCCGCACTCGACGAAGTCGGTAAAGCCCATTGCGATGAGACGTTGGATCGATTCAGTCCAGCGGACGGAGCCGCAGACCTGCATCTCGAGCGTGGTGAGAATATTGTCCACGCCTTCCGTGACGTCGGCGGTGTAATTGGCCACCACGGGCATCTTGGGATGCCTGATTTCGGCGGTGCGCAGATACTCGGCGAGGCCCGTTGCCGCGCCCGCCATCAATCGTGAATGATAGGCTCCGGCGACCTTGAGCGGAATGACCTTGCGGATGCCCAGCGTCTTGGCCGCCTCGGCCACGCCTTCCATTTCCCTGACGCCACCGGAGAGAACAACTTGGCCGGGGCAATTCAAATTGGCCACATCGACGTTGCATTTGTCGGCGATTTCCTTGGCCTGCTCGGGAGTCGCACTGAGCAGCGTGATCATCGTGCCGACGGTCGCGTCACAGGCCTCCTGCATCAGGCGACCGCGTTCCGCGACGAGGTTGAGTCCGGTCTGAAAAGTAAACGTGCCTGCGGCGGCATGGGCGGTGTATTCGCCCAAAGACAAGCCAGCAGCAGCCTCAAAACGCAGAGGGCGTTTCGCGTAATCCTCAAAGGCCGCGAGAATGGCCAGTCCATGCGCGTAGAGGGCCGGTTGGCAGACGCGCGTCTCGGTCAGGACCGTATCGGGGCCCTTGAAACTGTATTCGCTCAACGGCCAGCCGAGGCGGCTATCGGCCAGTTTGTAGAGCGCGTTGGCGGAAGGGCTGTTGTCAAAAAGATCGGCGCCCATGCCGACTTTGTGTGCGCCCTGGCCGGAAAAGAGAAGCGCGCGAGGTTTGGATGTGCTCATAGATTTGGTGAGCTGGTCATCATAACCAAAACCGGAATTTATTTAACAGGAAAACATGAAGGGAGCCGTTGGCCACAAAAGAACGCAAAGAACACAAAAGGGGAATGGGATGAAAAGCTCAACGAATTTACTTTTTAACAATTCTGTCATCCTGAGCTTGTCGAAGGATCAGTTCAGTCAGCCTTTCCTCGGTCTCTTGACCATATTGCGAGTGCGATCTACGGTTCCCCAAGGCGGCTCGGTGATATGAGAACAATTATTTCTCTCCTCAACTGCTGCCTCCTTGCGCTTTTCTCGATCGCAATTCCGCTCCACGCCGCCAATCCCGTCATTGTCCACGAATGGGGCACTTTCACTTCGCTGCAGGACGGAAGGGGACAGGCCATTGGTGGCATTAATGTGGATGATGAGCCAGTGCCTGACTTTGTCTGGCAGGTGGCGGGTGTATCTGTAACGAATCCGCATTCGCGTAATGAAGAAAACATCGGCCTGCCGCCCTACACGGAGACGGGCGGGAAAGGGTGGGCGGTGGGAGATCCCACCGTGACGATGCGGCTCGAAACGCCCGTGCTCTATATTTATCCACCCAAGGGCCAGACGGCGCGATCAGTACCACCGCTCGATGTTCACGTCGACTTTCACGGAGGAATCCTGAGTCAGTATTATCCCTATGCCCAAGTGGAGGACGTGCCGCTGAACGGCGGCATACCGTTTGTTAAGGATAAAATCATCGACTCCACCATGTCCGGGCTTACGTGGAAGGGTGTCCAAATTGGGGCTTCAGGAAAACCGGTGCCGACCGATGACAAATATAACCTTGAGACCTACCCTTCTTTGCGAGGAGAACCGGTTAAGACGGACGACAAGGTCTGGACCACGCCGCGAGAAGTCAGCGCACCCTTGCTTGAAGTCAAATTCTCAGAACCGGATAACAAAGGTGGATCGCACGATTTCATCCAGGCCGAACATTTTCTCTTTTATCGCGGGGTGGGGCATCTTGATTCGCCGCTTTTTCTATCGCCGGGCAGCACTAACGGAAAGCAGGGTTTGGCGATTAGTTCACCCATGTCGGGCACAGGCCTGGGTGGAAAATTTGATTGGGCATGGATGGTCCAAATACGGGCCGATGGGAGTTGTGCCTATTATTGCCTCGATCATCCCGAACCGCTGCCATTCGTTACGGTCCCGGTCGCGCGGTTTCCTGATGTGCCAGCTTCCTTTGCCGATTCTGATTTCAGCATCGACAGTCTCAATAAGCTCAAGGTCTCCATGCAGGCCGCGTTGATAAAAGAGAGCCTCTATCCCGATGAAGCCTCGGCCATGTTGCGGACTTGGGAGTTGTCCTACTTCAAGAGTCCCGGACTGCGCTTCTTCTACATTGTGCCTCGTGCGTGGGTGGACAAAGTGTTGCCACTGACGATCACCGGCGCGCCGACGGAAATCACGCGCGTCATGATGGGGCGTATCGAATTGGTTACAGACGCTCAACGGTTGGCTTTGGAACGGTTGGTGGCGGGGCCTTGCCCGAACCTTCCCGCCGTTAAAGCAGAGGTGCAGAAAGCACTCCAAAACGGCAAATTGACTCAAAAGAAAGTGGATGCGTTTTATCGCGGTGAAAGGCCGTTGAGCGAGCTTGGAATCGTGATTCCACCCTTGGTTCAAGACTACCTGGGGCTTGGACGTTTTCGAGATGCCTTGGTCATGGATGAATTTCAAAGACGCCCCAGCTTGGCACTGGCCCAATTTATCAAGGAGAACCATATTGCTCCTGCTGGAATGGAGATAAAAGGGCGCGACGTACTTCAACTTTCCCCGGACGTGAGCCTGAGAAATTCAGGACATACGTCTTCGACGGAACTTCGGTATTGATAAACGGTGCCAGTCATAGCGGTGGAACAGGCTTGATCTTTGACCGGAACCGAGTCATCAAACGGCGGTCAATTATGAGCCGCTTCGTTCTTCTTATCGTGCTGGCATCGTTAGGATTCTTTCCCACAGCGGTTCACGCTGCGGCGCCGTCAGCCGATGTGGTGGCTTTCCCGCCGCCACTGGCCTCGTATGATGACGGTGACACGTCGAATGTCTGGACGGTTCTGGTCCATCGGGTCCAGGTGGAACCGTTCAATCTGGTCTCGACCGTTATCTTTTTGCTCGCGATTATCCACACTTTTTTTGCGCCGAAAATTCTCAAGCTTTCGCACCAGGTCCAGCATCGGCATGAGGAAAAACTCAAGGCCATTCACGGTGACGATCTCGGAGAAAAAGTGCCGCATCGTTTTCATCAGAGCATTCCCGCTGCGATTCTTCACTTCCTGGGCGAAGTGGAGGCGGTCTTCGGTATTTGGGTGATTCCCCTGGCGATTGCCATCGTGATCGCCAAGGGGCCCGACGTGATGCGGACTTACATCGACCAGACCGTGACCTACACGGAACCGCTTTTCGTCGTGGTGATCATGGCCATTGCGGCGAGCCGACCGGTGGTGCAAGCGGCGGTGCGAATCTTGGGCTTGGTGGCGGGGAAATCTCCGGCGCGCTGGTGGTTTGCGCTGCTGACGATCGGGCCGCTGCTTGGATCGCTCATCACGGAACCCGCGGCGATGACCATCTGCGCGGTGCTGCTTGGTCGCGAGTTTTATCGGCTCGGGCCCAGTCTAAAATTCATGTACGCGACGCTGGGACTGCTTTTCGTCAACGTTTCGGTTGGCGGAGCACTGACCAATTTTGCCGCGCCGCCCGTGCTGATGGTCGCGGCGAAATGGGGTTGGACGTCGGGCTATATGTTCACGCAATTCGGTGGTCGGGCCATCGCGGGAATCATTCTCAGCAACATCATTTATTTCGCGATTTTCCGTAAAGAATTCGCGCGGATGACCGAGAACAAGTCGGGTGTCTCGCTGGATGAATCGGAGCGGCAGGAGCCTGTGCCGTTGTGGATTACCGCCGTGCATCTGGCGTTTCTGGGCTGGACCGTGTTGTTCGCACATGAACCGGCGCTCTTTATCGGCGGGTTTCTTTTCTTCATCGGCTTCACCATCGCGACCACGGAGTATCAGGATGACCTCAACATGAAGTCGCCGATGCTCGTCGGCTTTTTCCTCGCGGGACTGGTCGTGCACGGCGGGCTGCAAGGCTGGTGGATCGAGCCGGTACTGAGCCGTCTCGGGGAGTTCCCGCTTCTCATCGGCGCGACGATCCTGACCGCCTTCAACGACAACGCCGCGATCACCTACCTCGCCACGCTCGTGCCAAGCTTCAGCGACAACCTCAAGGATGCCGTCGTCTCCGGCGCCATCTGCGGCGGCGGCCTCACCGTCATCGCCAACGCGCCCAACCCCGCAGGCCAATCGATTCTCCAGAAGTATTTTCCCGAAGGCAGCATCGCTCCCGGCGGCCTGCTCCTCGCCGCGCTCGCCCCGACTTTTGTAATGCTCTTTTTCTTTGCACTACCGAGGTGAACTGATTTTGACGGAATTAACGGAATTTTTCCAAATTAACGAATTTCCAACCTGAAGATCAGTTTTTGCATTCCGTTAATTCCGTCAAAATCAGTTCAGCAACTTATACCAATTATCCCGCTGCCGGGCCTGGTAGCCGAGTTCGGTGATGGCTTTCTTGATCTCGTCGACGGTGAGGCGGAAGCTGGTGCCGGCGGCGGAGACGACGTTTTCTTCCATCATCACGCTGCCGTAATCGTTGGCGCCGTACTGGAGCGCGACCTGGCCGATCTTCGGGCCTTGCGTGACCCAGGAGGACTGGACGTTGTCGAAATTATCGAGGAAGACGCGGCTCAACGCCTGCATGCGGAGATATTCGTGCGAGCCGGTGGGGGGGATGTGGCGCATTTTCGTGCCGTCGCTTTGGAATGTCCAGCAGATGAACGCGGTGAAGCCGCCAGTCTCGTCCTGCACCTCGCGGAGGCGGCGCAGGTGCTCGATGCGGTCGTCGATGCTTTCGACGTGGCCGAACATCATCGTGGCGGAACTGCTCAAACCGAGCCGGTGGGCGATCCGCATGACTTCGAGCCAATGATCGGAATCGCACTTGAGCGGCGCGATGGCGTTGCGCACTTTGTCGACGAGAATTTCGCCGCCGCCTCCGGGAATCGAACCTAGTCCCGCTTCCTTGAATTTGGTGATGACTTCTTCCAGCGACATGCCGAAGACCTCGGCGAAGTGGTTGAACTCGGGCGGGGAGAAGCCGTGGATATTGATCGTCGGATGATTCGTCCGGATGTAGTGGAGCAGGTTGAGATAGTAATCGATTCCGAGCTTCGGGTGGTGACCGCCCTGCATCAAAATCTGCGTGCCGCCGATCGATTCGAGTTCCTTGATCTTCTCGCCGATTTGCTCGGGCGAAAGGACGTAGCTGTCATCATCCTTCTCGGTGCGCATGAAGGCGCAGAACTTGCAGTAGACGTTGCAGACGTTGGTGTAGTTGATGTTCCGGTCGATGATGTAGGTGACGATCTCGTTGCCGTGACCGTCGTAGGCCGGGCCCTTGACTTGGCGGCGGCGTGCGTCGGCTAGTTCGCCGAGTTCGGTCAGCGGCGCGAAATAAAGTTGCTTGGCTTCCTCCGGGGTGATGCGGCCGCCGTCGAGGACCTTGTCTTTGATTTCGGTATCGAGGAGGGGTTGGATCATCGGAGGAAGAAGTTTTTGACAGGATTAACAAGATTTACAGGATTGGGGAATGGCTGAATTCAGACAGGAGGAACATGAAGGACATGAGTTCTAAATGTAGCTGAGTTCGGGCTTTTTGGCGAGGTGGCCTATTTCGACGAGATCGGAGGCGAAGGCGGCGATGGCCTTTTTCTGAGGATCGTTCATGTGGTAGTAGAGATGCTCGGTGAGGTAGCGGTATTCGAAATGGTTGCGGGCGATTTCGTCCCGGGCGGCGAGGCCGATCTTGGCCGCGGCACGGAGATTTTTGGCGAGGCCTGCCACGTTGGGCGCATCCTTGCGGACGGCCCAGACGGCGAAGACGAAGGGCAGCCCGGTGTGCGAATGCCACGATTGCCCGAGATCGAGGAAACGCTCATCCGGATGCGTTTGACGATAAGCGATGGCGGGATCTCCGATCATGAGTTGGGCGTCGGCGGCTTCGTCGGGCGAAACGTAGCGGGGACTGATCCGGTAATATTTTTGGAGCAATATCTTGATAAGCTGATTGGAGGTCTTCGAGGCTGAATCGAGCGCGATGGTCTTGAGGCGGACGACGGCCATGGTGTGGACCAGGATGACGCTGTAGACGCTGTTGAGCGCCCCGATTGCGATGCCGTCGACGACGTGATAGGCGTCCGAATTTTCCAGCACTTCGACAATGGGGACGAGCGCGGCGTGGAGCAAGTTTTCGGCGAGTTCCTTTGACAAGCGACTGGGCTCCATCAGGACGATGGGCTCAGCGATGGCGTAGGTGAGGGGACGCGCGTTGAGGTAGGGGACGGAGCCGAGATGGTGCGGAATGGTCGGATCGAGCGGCGTCAAATGTGGATGCGGCTCGGTGGTGATGAATTCCGGAACTGAATTATTTTCGGAAAAGTTGCTCATCGCTCCTCGTTCCCAAGTTGTACTTGGGAACGCACATGTCCCCGCAACTTCGTTGCCGCAGCCGTTCGGTGAATCTGGTGAAGCACAGCTTCATCGACAAGCGCGTTCCCAAGTACAACTTGGGAACGAGGAGCATTAAGTATGTTCATTTCCCGTTTTCCTTTGGATCAACAGGTTCTTTAGGATCGCTTGGTGGAGAAGGCCAATTGTAACCGCCAAATGCGTCCTCTACGTAAGCGATTAAGAAAATAAAGCTCAAGACGCCGAAAATTATACGCTTCACACCAAGACCCCTTTCTGTGGAGGAATATCGGGAAGTGCTTCTCCGCGGCCTTCGAGTTCATTCATCCGCTGATAAAACGTATTCCGCTGGACGGGAATCCGGCCGGCTTCGCGGATGGCGCGTTCGAGCGTGAGGACGGTCTGGCCCTGCGGGGTCTGGCTTCCGGCCATGTGAAAGATTTTTTCCTGCTGGATGGTGCCGTGCAGGTCATCGACGCCGTAGCTGAGCGCGATTTGCGCAGCGGGCAGGCCGAGGCTGACCCAGTAAGCGGTAATGTGGTCGAAGTTATCGAGGTAAATCCGGGCGATGGCGAGATTCCGCAAATCCTCGAAGGCGGAGGCGCGGGCCAGGCCGAGATGGCTCAGCTTGTTGTTGTCCGGCTCGTAGGCGAAGGGAACGAGGGCGGTGAAGCCGTGCGTTTCGTCCTGCAACTCGCGCAGGCGGCGTAGGTGATCGACTCGTTGCGCCAAAGTTTCGATGTGACCGTAGAGCATCGTGCAGGTGCTGCGCTCGCCCATCTGATGCCACGTGCGATGGACTTCGAGCCATTCCTCTGCGCTCTCCTTGCCGCGGCAAAGTTTATCGCGGACTTCGGCATCGAAGATTTCCGCGCCGCCACCAGTGAGGGAATTGAGCCCCGCTTCGCGCAAAATTTCGAGCGTTTCGCGAAGTGGCTTCTTGGCGATGCGCTCGGAAAGATGCCGGATTTCAATGGCGGTGAAGGCCTTAACTTTTAGGTCGGGACAAGCGGCTTTGAGCGATTTCACCAGCTCCGTGTAGTACTCGAACGGCAGCTTGGGATTGAGTCCGCCGACCATGTGGATTTCGGTGATGCCCTTGTCGTAGGCCTCCTTGGACTGACGAACCATCTCCTCGATATCGTAAGTGAACTGGCCCTCTTTTTCATGCGGGCGGCGCGCGAAAGCGCAAAACTGGCAGCTCAGGATGCAGACGTTCGAGTAGTTAAGATAAAGATTGAGGATGTAGGTGGCGACGTTGCCGTTCTTCCGTTCGCGGACGTGGTTCGCAAGATAGCCGAGTGCGTTGAGGTCCTTGGTCGCGTAAAGACGCAGGGCTTCTTCGTCATTGATCCGTTGCGCCGAAAAGACTTTTTCTGCGATATCGGTCAGGCCCGCGCGGGCGATGATTTTGTCCATGAAGCTCACTGTGAAATCTCCGTGGTAGCCGCCGCTGTCCCTAGGGGCGGATGCTCGCTTCCTGTCGCCTGCGGCGACCCGGGCAACAAGTAGCCCGGGCCACCCAAGCTGAAATGAATGAAATCCATGAAGTTCATCGGGAGTTTGCTCCGTTTAGAATCGGGCTGATGGGTACCATTTTTATAGTCAGGGCGGTTTGGTAGTAAATGCCAGCCCCAACACCGATCACGAGAATCAATCCCACCAGCGCATTCATCTGGAAGAAAGCGATGTTGATCTTGGCCAGATCGCTTGATCGGCAGAGAATGTGCTCGAAAATCAGGGCGAAGAAAATGAGACCCATCGCAATCCAATATGGCAGCGAAAGCAGGGCAAGCGAGCCGAAAGCCAGCAGTAAAAGCCACGTCACGATATGGAGGAAGCGGGCTAATCGCATGGCTGCATCGATTCCGTGCTTGGCGGGAAAGGAATAGAGCCGGGCCTGACGGTCGAATTCGACATCCTGCGTGGCGTAAATCAAATCGAAGCCGAAGACCCAACACCAGACAGCGGCGGCGAGCAGCCAGGGCAGGGGAGAGTGCAGGTCGCCGGTCGTGGCAGCCCACGCACCCATCGGTGCAGCGGCGAGGGCGAGTCCCAGTACAGCATGCGTATAGGCAGTGAACCGTTTGGTCAGCGAATAGCCGAGCGCCAAAAGGCACGCGACCGGGCAAAGCACGAGGCACAGATAGTTGAGCATCGCGCAGCCGAAGACAAAGGCGATCAGCGCGACGAGGCACAAAATCAGGGTCATCTGGCGCGTGCCGAGTTGGGAACGTCGCTTGGTGCGGGGATTGAAGACATCGTAGTCCCAGTCGGCCCAGCGATTGAAGGCCATCGCCGCGGTCCGGGCGGAAACGAGACACCAGAGAATCCAGAAGAGCGTCCACAAATCCGGCACGCCGTGCGCCGCAACCAGCATCGCCGACAGAGCAAAGGGCAGCGCAAAGACCGAGTGGGAAAACTTGATCAACTCGAGGGTCTGAAAGAAACGCCGGATCATGTTGGGCCGTGGACCTTTCGGCGGCGAAGTCATGACGACGGATGAGGGCATGCGTGATCTTAGCGGAAGTGACTGATCCAAGCCAAATAAAGTATTCAACAAATCGATCCGTCATCCTTGCGGGGCGAACTGATTAATTCCCCTCGTTCCTAAGTTTCACTTGGGAATGTCCGTGTCCCCGCAACTTCGTTGCCCCGAAGATGAAGCAAAGCTTCGCCGACAAGTGCGTTCCCAAGTGCAACTTGGGAACGAGGAAAAAGGCAGGCAGAACTGATCCTGCCACACGAGTGTGCGACAAGTTCAGAATGCCGGATCGTTTTTTGCGGATGTCTTCCGCTGCTCAAAAATAAACTGAATCAGCACCGGAAGGAAAAGCAGCGCGATAAGCGGTTTGAGCCAGCGGTCGGTCATATCGTGGATGCTGAAGTGACCGATTTTCGGGAAACCGTCGCACGCCAGGCAGAGGGAGCCAATGCCCAAAAGCCAGACGAGCCAATTGCGACCGATCTGTTGAGAATAAAGTAACGCGAGGCTGGCCACCCACGGTCCGAGAAAAACGTAGGAGCAGGTTTCGGTGCGGGGGTTGAAAAGCATTAGGTAGTCCGCACTAAGCGCGCCAATCACCCAGGCGGCTTCGATGCGATTGAGCCGTCGTGCGCCGATCGCGGCGAAGACCAAAAAGATGAGCGCGAATATGACCCGGGCGACGGTTTTCAGCTCGTAGGACGGATCGTAGCCAACGTGCGAAAGCAACGCCGCCAGATCACTATACTTGGGTTCATCTCCTTTGGATGCCGACATGAGCGTCTGGAAACAGCGGACGTATTCGTGTGCCACATAGGAGGGATTCCAGTGGAGGAAAGGCAGTGCAATCACTATGAGAAGACCGATGATCACGCGCGGAATGAGTTTCCAGTAGATGGCAGCGAAGAGAAGAAGTGGAACCACGGCCAGTGGCTTGAGCGCAACGGCCACGCAGATCCACACCGTTGCGGCAGTCCAGCGCGACGCCGAGATTTCCGCCGCCGTCAGGACGATCAACGCGGCCAGCGGCAAATCAAATTGGGCGTTGCGCAGACTGGCCAACGAGCTCGGCACCGCCAGAAGGCATAGAATGAAAAAACTTTTGGCTGATCGAGCGTTGTCACGGGACAGAAAAAAATCATTCAGGCGCACCAACGCATAGAGAAAAAGTCCGAACGTAGCCGCTCGCCAGAAAAGGTCGCCGAGAGCGAGAGGCAGCACGTTGAACGGTGTGAAAAGAAACGCCGCTTGGGGGAAATAGAGGAAGCCTCCATGTTGATCTTGCGTGTACGGATCCAGACCCTTCCACCATTGTGTGGAAGCAAATCGATAAGTCGGCATCGTGGTGTGCTTCGCGGGAAAGCGACGAACATCGTTCGCGATGGCGAGGAAAATCAGGAGACAGAATCCCCACGCGGCCCAACGCTGCCAGGGAGATCGGTGGAGGGAAGGAGTGCTCACGCTCCCCTTTCAGAGTCGACCCAAGTGACCATGTCGCCCAAGGTGGAGCGGCCATCGTGATGCCATGTGAGAGGTGGAAATTGCATATGTCCGGCGGGGCAGAAACGTGAAACGCCGAGGCTAAGAAAGACATTTTCCAAACGCGAGGAGATTCCGCCCGCGACACCGACGGTCGAGATGCGTCCGGCGACGGATGCGAGCGCGGCAGTTAACTTCGATTCCGCGATCTCGCGCAAATAGATGACGCCGTGAAGGGGTGACGGTTGAAAAGTTGGATCGGGATCGTGGATGAGCATCCAGCCCAGATGATTTTGCGGCGACAACCAGACACGATGGCCAAGCGCATGAGCCACATCGCGGGCTTCGACAATCCGTGCCGCGATGGAAAGTGGACGCGCGGGTTTCAGTTTGATCGTGCGCCAATGAGCCTCCAAGGCGACCGCGAGTTTGTTGCCCAGTGCAACGATGTCGGCTCCACGCGGCACGTAGATGGCCTGTGGAGAAAGACATCCCAGTTGGTCATAAGTGAGAATATCTCGAGAGCACGCGCGGGCTTGGAGTGTGGTTAATAGACTTGGATCGGAAATCCAAAGCAGGCTGAGCGCGTGACCGTGAGCAATGAATTTTTGGTCCCAGCGCGTTTGATCACGGAGGCTCGCCATGGTCGCATCGGATCCAAAAGCAACGACGGCATCGGCACGACGCAAGATCTCAACGTCGAGCTTCCGGTGCGTTTCCACCAACTTGCGCAGAGGTGCGGGCAGTCCTCGGATAAAGCGCAGGATTTCCCCACGGGCACTTGAATCGTCGCGATCTCCGGGGAGCTTCACCACATTGCGCGCGCCGAGCAGAAGTCCGTGCATCAAGCTCGTCCAAGCCGATACCGCGAGATTGCCCGCGCAGACATGATAAATGAGCTTGGGTGTGCGGGCCCGAACGCGGACACCATCGCGCGAAATCCAGCCATCCAGCGCATCGATATGGCCAAATTGCGCGCGCAGCAGCCGGATCAATTCCGCACGCGGAAAAAGTCGCGGATAGGCGTGGGCGAGGAGGTCGAGGCGCTGGCGGGTGGTCAACGGAGTGAGTAAGGTGGTCAGGACGCGCGACACTATAAATTGGCCTGCACGGTCTTGGCGGAGGTCTGGTAACGCTTGTCGAGAATGTCCTTCAGCGCCGCAATGCGGGCAGCTTCAAATTTAGCCCACTGACCTTGATCGAAGATGTTGATCTTACCCTCGGACGGAGCATCGATCGAATTGGCATCCTTGAGGTCCGCGTCCGGAAAAATGAGAGTAACTTCAGTCCGATTTCCCTTCCACGTTTCCACCGGATACGTCTTGGAATCATTGGGGCCATACTTCGATTTGAAGGCCCGGTCGGCAGCGTAGAAATCAAACGTCTTGGCCTTCAACGCCGCTTGCATATCGATCAAAATGCCAGCGTGAAAGGTGAGGACCAGTCCCGACAATGGAATGTTGCCCCAGGTCAATCCAGTCACATCGGTGACGAGATAATTTTCTCCATACGGACTTACGCGCAAGAGAACGCCATGGGCCTTGGGATCGATCACTTGCAGTACGCCCGGAGGAAATTCGGTGAAGTTCTGGCCGAGTTTATACTTCCCGATTCCCTTGATTTGATCGACAGAGACATAATTGGAAGAGGTCGGTTTATCTTGGGCGAAAAGCGAAAAGTTGCTTCCCGCAACGGCTAACGCGATCCAGGCGATGGTTGGCAAAAGACGGTGAGGGATATGCATACTTTTCATGGATGCAGAAATGAGTATTTATATGAACGGCCCAATCGGCGAGTCTTTTGTTGGAAAGCACGCCGGGATAAAGGTCAACGCGTAGCGCTCGTTGTCAAATCTTCCGCGCTGAGGGAACAACCGCGCGGCTCGGTGCGGGAGAGGCGACCAAGAAGTCGAAAACCGGACGCGGTTCGCTCGGCGAGGTCGAGGGTTTGCAACGCCAGAACCGAATCGACATTGGCCAGGTCGAACCATCTGATTAGCCCACGCTGGCCAACACTGACTTCGCGACCTGTGGAGGGATGGCAAACCAGCACACGAGTCCACGGCGGAGTTCCGTGAAGGCCGGATGTGCCATGTGCGTAGGCCTGGCTGGAAAGTTCGCTCATGCCGTATTCATTCCAAATGGCGTAATCGGGGACGGTAAAGATTTGCGCAAGCTGAGCGTAAAGTTCGGCCTTGGAGACCTCGCGACTGCGGCCCTTGAAGCCTCCCGTTTCCAGCAGCCAGCTTTCGGGTGGAAGGCGCAACGGAGGGAGATCGGCCCACGCATCGATCAGATGGACGAAGCTGAACGCCGTTCCGCAAATGGCTACCGGCTGGCCCACGCTGATTGCCTGCGAAAGCGTTTCGCGCAGTCCGTCGAACTCAAAGCGGCCTTTGCGTATCCAGAAGAGGGAGTCCGCTTGGCCGGAAGCCTTTTGCCAGAAGCCGAACATCGCGCTCAGCGATGAATGAGGAGTTTCCGCTGGCGATGGCGTAAGAAAATGAAATTGCGGATTGCTGTGAAGAGGTCCGACTCGTCGCGCTCCTTCAATCGAAACGGCGCGATAAATATCCGTGCTCAGCAAATGCTGCCGTCCCGGCTGACCGGTGGTCGTGCCGCTGGTTTCGTAGACAGCGGCAGGTTTGGCGGAACCGTGGACAAAAAGCTTTTCGCGCTTGAAGAGTTGTTGCGGGACGGCGGGAATATCGCGCCACGAAACGAGCTGTTTTGGGGTGATTCCGTGGGCAGTGCAAAGTCGGCGATAGGCCGGAACCCGCGCGAACTGGCAAGCGAAGAGTCCGCGCGCGAGTTCATCCCATGTCGCCTCGTCAATCGGTCCCAGCAATCGTTTAGTCCACGCTCGGCGGCTCACAGGCTGGGCAAAATCAGGGAGTGTGGACATGGTCATCGAGGGCATGCGAATTTAACAGGAAAACATGAAGACATGAAATACATGAAATGAGTTTCTGAAGAATTACAAAACCTCTCTCGAAAGTTCGTCATCTTGAGCTTGTCGAAAGACGACGGATTATTTCGAGAAAGATTTCTTGTTGTTTCCTTCATGTATTTCATGTCTTCATGTTTTCCTGTTAAATTTGTCCGCTTTTTCAGTCGTTAATTCCGTTAATCCCGTCAAAAATGATTTTCTCATGAACGCCTACGAATCTCTCCTGCAACGCTCCAAGGAAATCGCTCTCTATAATAGTGCCGCCAGCGTCCTGTCGTGGGACCAGGAAACCTACATGCCAGCCAAGGCGGGGGCTTATCGTGCCGAGCAACTGGGGCAGTTCGCCGGTCTGACGCATCGTCTCGGCACCAGTGCGGAAGTGGGCGATTGGATCAAGGCCTGCGAGGATCAATTGCCGTCATGCTCAGATGAAGAGGAGATGGCTCTCCGTGCGGCGAATGTACGCGAGTGGCGCCGCGACTATGATCGTGCGACGAAATTGCCCGGTCGTCTCGTGGAGGAACTTGCCCGGACTACGTCGTTGGCCCGCGAGACCTGGGCGCAGGCGCGAAGCAAATCGGATTTCTCCTCCTTTGCGCCATGGCTCGAAAAAATTCTCGGGCTGGTGCGCGAGCAGGCCGATGCCTGGGGTTATACAACCTGCGCTTACGATGCGTTGCTGGAAGGTTACGAACCTGGTGCGCGTGCCGCCGATCTCGCGCCGGTCTTTGCCGATCTTCAAAAGCAACTCACACCGCTGCTGCCTCGCCTGCAGGAAATCACCGGGGCAGTCGATCCCGCGCGGCTCGATGGAAATTACTCGATTCCTGCGCAACAGGCGCTGAATCGTCAAGTGGCCGAGGCAATGGGCTTCGATTTCGGTGCGGGCCGGATCGACACCACGGTGCATCCGTTCTGCACCGAGATGGGGCCGAAGGATTGTCGCCTGACCACGCGGTACAACGAAAAGGATTTCACCAGTTCGCTCTTTGGCGTGATGCACGAGGCGGGGCATGGCCTCTATACGCAGGGGCTCGTGCCGGAACAATTTGGCACGCCGATGGGCACGTATCTTTCGCTCGGGATTCACGAATCGCAATCACGTTTGTGGGAGAATCAGGTGGGCCGCAGCCTGTCGTTCTGGCAGCAATGGTATCCGCGTGTGCAGAAACAATTTCTCGATCTCGCCGCGCTGTCGCTGGAGGAATTCTGGATCATCGTTAACCGCGTGAAGTCGACTCACATCCGCGTCGAAGCCGATGAGGCGACCTATAATCTGCACATCATCCTGCGCTTCGAAATCGAGCAACGGCTCGTTTCGGGAGAACTGGCCGTGGCCGATCTTCCCCGCGCCTGGAACACCCGTTTCGAGGAGTTGTTCCAAATCCCCGTGCCGGACGATGCGCGCGGTTGCCTACAGGACACTCACTGGGCCCTCGGCCTGATCGGTTATTTTCCCACCTACACACTCGGCACCTTGAACGCCGCCCAACTATTTCATGCCGCGACACAACAAGTCCCCGGATTGGAATCCGATCTCAAAGGAGGCAATTACGGACGCTTGCTGACATGGTTGCAGGAAAAGATTCACCGGCATGGCCGCCGCTACTCCCCGTCAGAATTGATCGAACGCGCCACCGGCGAATCGACGAAGGCGACCTACTTCATGGATTATCTGAAAGCGAAGTATCGGATTTAAGAAGCGCTGAATTTTTGACGGAATTAACGGAATTACGGAATTGTTAAGCAAAAGGCAGTCCGAATTGGATGGGAGTGAACGTGACCACTGCCAGTCGATCCCCGGCTTATCTTCTAAATCGTCCCCATCCTATCTGGAATAATTCCGTCAAAAACTCCCCCTCTCTTGTCACCGAAGACTGATTGCCACTACGGCGCGTTCAGGTATGCTGTAGGCATGGATTTCCTGCCTTATTTGTCCCCGTTACGCGAAGATGCTCCTGAAAAAGAGGAGAAAGAAAAGAAAGAGAAAGAGCCCAAGTCAAAGCTCGAGGAAAAATTCCTGGAGACCCGTACCATTCTCCTTTTTGGCGAGATCAACCAGAAGGTGGCCCGCGAGGTTTGCGAGAAACTGATTCTGCTTTCCGCGCTGAACGATAACGACATCAAGGTCATCATCAATTCCCAAGGCGGCCACGTCGAGGCGGGCGATACCATTCATGACATGCTCCGTTTCGTGAAGCCCAAGGTCAAAATCCTCGGCACCGGCTGGGTGGCCAGTGCAGGCGCGTTGATTTTCGCCGCTTTGCCCAAAGAGAATCGCTACTCGCTGCCCAATACCCGTTTCATGCTCCATCAGCCGAGCGGCGGCGTGGGCGGTCAGGCGACCGATATCAGCATTGAGGCGGCGGAAATCCTCAAGATGCGCGAGCGGCTCAACCGCATCTTCTCCGTCCAGACCGGGCAATCGATGGAAAAGATCGAACTGGATACGGACCGCAATTACTGGATGAGCGCCGAGGAAGCGAAATCATACGGCTTGGTCGGCAAGGTCATCACGACCTCGGCCGAATTCTGAAAACCATGAGGGAGAAGGCATGAACCGTGCTAAATCTCCCTTAGTGAGTTCTCATCGAATGCTCCGACTAACACGAGTCACGTGGCTTGGATTATTCGTGACGGGGCTGTTTCTGCTTCCCGCCATTGCGGATGAAAAAGAAGGAATGCCCGATCTGGCCCAGATTGACCAAACCTGCCTGCCGACTTCCACGGCCAATCTTATCATCTGGTTTGGCCTGCATGGTTATCCCAAGCTGATCGTCCCGGGGGACAACAGGCAGGATGGTTATATCCACACCGTTCGCCGTCTCATGGCCGCCACCGACGCGAATTATGACTGGGGAACGCGTCCGGACAAGATCGCGGATGGCATCAAGAAATATATCGAGGAAGCGGGCTATGACGGTGACACCGAATTTCGTGGCCTCGGCATGAAGCCCTTCACTGCGGATTGGCTGAAGGAGAACGATGATCCCAACAAGGGCTTCATTCTGCTTTTGGCCTATTGCGCTCACGATCAAAACACAGACACGTTTACCAATGCCTGGAACGCGGGCCATGCCGTCACGCTGGTCAACGCGATGCCGGACATGCTTCTCGTCCACGACCCGGCCCATTATGAGGATGAGACGGGGCGCAAAATTCTTACGCCGGAGGTGCTCACCGGTGGAACCTGGAGATCCCGCGAAGGCAACATGCCGGTTGCGGGCCTGATGCTGGTCAGCGGGTCATTACTGGACACGCCGCCCAACGCCGGGGTGATGTTGATCGGCGCGGTGTGCGTCACGATGCATTCCAGTAGCGATAAAATTGCCTCTTCCACGTTCGGAGTAGCAGGCGGTCCCAACAGCACCATCGCGGGCGGTCCCGCCTCCGCACCGTCGACTCCTGCAGCGCCCGTTTCCGCCACCAAAGGCTGGGTGCAGTGGATCTTCAATTTGCTCTTCTCGAAGTAAAGAGACTTGGCCTTTGGCCGCGCACCCGGTTACATGGGGAGATGAGTTCCCCAGACTACAAAGTGAATTTCGGTCCCCACGCCCGAACACTTCTCTATGAAGATTCGGCAGAGACAATTATATTTACTTTTGATTTCAGTAGAGAGGATCTCAAGACGCTTTCGTTAGAAGGTAGAATTAAAAGAGGAGTTGATCCGGAATTACAGGCTAGGAGAAATATAGCTTTTGAACGAACGACTCAATATCTCGTTTCCTGTGGTTATACAGTAGAAGATTGCGATTCCTTAAACCTCCCGAAAATTAAGAAGGCAGTGATTCTCGCCGCCGGGAAGGGGACGCGTATGGGCGATCTTACTGCGAGTTTGCCCAAGCCGATGGTTCAGGTTGAAGGAAAACCAGTCCTAGAACATATCGTTGAGGGCTTGCGCGACGAGGCGAATATTCTCGATTTTTTCATCATCACCGGTTGGTGTGGAGATGTAATTCGCGATTACTTTGACGATGGTAGCCGATGGAAAGTGAGCATTTCTTACGGTGAGCAGGTTGTGCAGGACGGTACTGGGAAGGCTCCTGAATTGGCGAAAGATTGGGTTGGAAGGGACGCTTTTCTTCTTACTTATGGAGATATTCTATTACGGCCACCCACTGACTATAAATTGCTGGTAGAGTCCTTTTATGAAACGGGCGTGATCGCAGTTAAAGACGGTGAAGATTTAACTAAAGGTGGGGCGGTTGTTCTCGATCAAGAAAGCTTTATGATCGATCTTGTAGAAAAAGGTGGTTCAGGTCAGGTGCCAGCCAACGCTTATTATAATGCGGGCATCTATATTCTTCCTTCGTTGATCTTCAGGTATACCGCCAAGCTGAAAAAATCGCCCCGCGGTGAATACGAATTTACGGATGCCCTCAAAGCCCTCGTGAAAGAGGGAGCCCGTCTCCGCGGCGTGACGCTGCAACGCGCCTGGGCTGATGTTCGCGATCCCTCGGTCCTGGCGGAATTGAATCGTCGCGCCTCGTGAATCCCGAATGGGAAGAGGCCATCGAGGGGTGCCTGGGCTATCTCGCCACGGAGAAAAGTCACGCGGTCAACACGCAGTTGATTAATCGCATCGCATTGGAATCGTTCGTCGCTTGGATGGAAAAAAAGCATCCGACCGTTGCACCCGGAGCTATCAGCAAAGAAAATATCCGCGATTTTCTGCGGGCCCGGCGGACCGAACGACGACTGGCCCCGTCGTCGATAAAGATGATCGTCGTTGCACTACGCCACTTCATCGCTCACTTGAAACGGGAGGGACTTCTCGAGCACGATCTGCTTCCGGCTCTCGATCTCCCGCGCTTGAATCAAAGTCTGCCGGACACCTTGAGCGAGGCGGAAGTGGCGCAGTTGCTCGCGTTTGAATTACCGGAAACACCACTGGGTTTGCGGGACCGCGCTCTGCTGGAAGTTCTTTACGCCAGCGGTTTGCGGGCCAGCGAATTGGCGGGCCTGCGCCTGGAAAATATCCTGCACGAAGAAAGACTTTTGCGAGTGATCGGTAAGGGAAATCGTGAGCGATTGGTGCCGGTTGGAGATAAAGCCCTCGTTGCCCTGGATCGCTGGTTGGCCCGGGGGCGTCCCGAATTGGTAAAGCCTAAAACGGGCGGCGAAGTTTTTCTCGGCGGGCACGGACGTCGCCTAACCACCGCGCGAATCTGGCAGATCGTTCAGGAAACGGCGCGGTTGTCCGGGGTGCAGAAGAAAATCTGGCCACATCTTTTGCGGCATTCGTTCGCCACCCATCTTCTCAGTCACGGAGCCGACCTGCGCGCGATCCAGGAAATGCTTGGCCATGCCAGTCTCGCCACCACCCAGATTTACACCCATGTCGATCAGGCGCGATTAAAGGAAGTCCATCGGCGTTTTCATCCGCGTCCTTAAGCTGCAGATATTTCTGCAATGACCTCACGAAAAAATTTAGAAAAAAATCAGATGCGTCGCCATTTATGTGCTTATATTAGTTGTTCCGTTTAGGTGATTCCGGGAGAAATGGGCGACGTGATCACCTTAGAAGTAACGATGGAAACAAGTTGAAACTTAAGAAGAATACGAGTTAGTTTTTCAGAAGTATTATAAGTATTAAGTAAAAAGATAGTCTAAGATGTTTGGTTATGGCCCTCCAAAACAAATCCGGAATCAGTGAGACCAAGCGGGTTACCGTCAGCTTTTCCGATTCGATCGATCTGGCCAACGAGCAGGTACAGTGGACGCCCAAGGGCGTGAGCCTGATGACGAAATGGCATTTTGCGGAGGGCGTCGAAGTTGAGTTCGCTTTCGAGCATCAGGGAGAAAGACATTGCTGCTCGGGAGTCGTCGTGGCCTGCATGCCACTTCGCGAGCCCGAGGGTTGTTTTGAAACCATCCTTTATTTTGTCGATACGCCGTGCTCCAAGTTGCAGAAGGCGGCGAGTGACTGCAATCTCGCGCGAGATGGGCATGTGTCCAAGCGTGAGGAAGCTCCGGTCACCCGGAAATCGAAGCTGGCGAGGTCTTAGTCACGACCGTTCTCAAACGACTTCAAGATGACCGTGGCCGTTCGCTGGGCGGCGCCCAAGTTGGCTTCAAAAGTGGTGCGGGCACGGGTGCCCAACTCTCGCCGAATTTCATCGGAGCCGAAAAGCGTTTGCAAACGTTGCGCGAGTTCGAATTCATCAAACACCTGGATGATGGCCTGTTGGGAGAGAAATTCGCGGGTGATGACTTTGAAATTCTGCATGTTCGGCCCGACGATGATGGGAGTCCCTCCCGGTGCGGCTTCGATGAAATTTTGTCCGCCCTGACCTCGCAGACTTTTCCCGACGAATGCGACAGTAGCTCGCTTGTAGAGGGAACTCAGTTCTCCGGTGGAATTCACCACCATGACATCGGGTGTGCTCCCGTTGGCCAACGGCGCGGTCGCGGCGGCGAGTTGAGTACGGGTTACCGCGCGCAGTCCCATCCGGTCGCATAAATCGCGGATCGACCCGCCTCGTTCGGCGTGACGTGGGGCGAGGACCAGTCGGAGATTCGGCCATTTTTCGCGCAGGTCGAGGTAGATGCGAACCAGCACTTCCTCCTCACCGGGATGCGTGCTGCCGCCGAGGAGAATGGGCTGGTTGGCCAGCCACCCGGCACGGTCCCACCAAGCGCTAATGTCCTTTTCCGCCGAGGTGTCGATGACGGCGACGTCGTACTTGAGACTGCCGCGATTGAAGATCGCCTCGGGGGCGAAGCCGACCTGGGTTAGTCGCGTGACATCGATCTGGTCCTGGGCAAAAATGAGATCGATCTCATGGAGAAGGGGACGTACCAGCCAACGCATTTTTCGGTAGCGCACTTCGGTGCGATCACTTAGTCGGGCGTTGACCAGATAGATCGGGATATGTCGTCGTCGTGCGCACCAGAGATAATTGGGCCAGATTTCCGATTCGATGAGGATCAGGCGCTTTGGCTGAATCAGTTTAAATGCCGCAACTACGCTCCAGAGAAAATCGATGGGATTGTAGATGACGGAGGTCCGCTCATCTTCGAGTACTGTCTTGGCCAAAGTGAAACCTGTGCCGGTCGTAGCGGAGATGACGATTCGCAGATCGGGTTTCATCTCCCGTAGGCAACGGATCAACACGCGGGCGATTTTGACTTCGCCGACGCTGACCGCATGGATCCAGAGATCGCAACCGGGCTTGAGCCGCTCGCGGACATCCTTGGAATAGAGGCCGAATCGCTGGCCGAACTGGGGCAGGATTTTTCCGCGTCGCCAAAGCTTGAAAAGAAAGAATGGGCCCGTGACGAAGAAGAACGTCATGAAAATGACGTTGTAGGCGACCTGCAGGATAAATTTGAGGACGGCTTTCATGCTCTTGGGTGGGCGCCATCATAGACACGCTTGAGCCGTTCCACCGAGACCGAAGTGTAAATTTGCGTGGTGGTCAGTTGGCTGTGGCCGAGCAGTTCCTGCACGCTGCGCAGGTCGGCACCGTGATCGAGGAGGTGGGTGGCGAAGGTGTGGCGCAATTTGTGGGGCGTCAGGCGGGCATCGAGCCCGGCGGCGGCGAGATAACGCTTGAGGGCGAGTTGCACGGTGCGGCCATTGAGTTGTCGACCCTGGGCGGAAACGAAGAGGACATCGTCATCGCAAGGGCAGGCATCGAGGTAGGCTTCAAGGGCGCGGAGAGCGGGGCCGCCAAGCGGGCACAGCCGTTCCTTCCGGCCTTTGCCGAAGACGCGGACAGTGCCTTGCCTGAGATCAAGATTACTGCGCTTGAGGCTTACCAACTCGGCGAGACGCAATCCGGCGCTGTAAAAAACTTCCAGCCACGCAATGTCGCGGAGCATCTGCCAGTTCTGCGCGGCGCGGCGGGATTTTTTCTTTCCACCTGCGGCTTGGAGTTTCTCAGCCTTCGCCCAAAGTTGTCGCGGTGCATTGAGCAGGGCCAACACCTGTTCTTGATTGAGAAAAACGGGAAGGCGTCGCGGCATCTTGGGCAGTGTCAGATCAGACACGGGATTCGACTTCATTCTGCCCTCGCGCAAGGCCTGCTTGTAGAACGTGCGCAACGCCGCGAAGCGAAGCCGAACCGTGCTCGGCCCCAGCTTCTGCGCGCGCGCCAAGCTATAGAGATAAGCTTTGAAATCGGCAGGCTTCAAGTCCCACCACGATTTGTCAGGCACAGTCGCCTTGAATTCAAGCAGGGCCTGCCGATAATTGCGCACCGTATTGGGCGAGACGCCACGCCCTTCCTCAATCTGCTTGAGAAATTCCTCAATCGCCTTGTCCTTGCTTTGGGGGCGAGGGGAGGTGGGTGATGTGGGCATGGCAGGCAAGGAGGGAGATTAAAAAGCGACAGCCGGAGTAGCCATCTTTCTTTTTGATTTGGGGCTGAGGATCCCCGTTATTTTAAACAATCCGTCATCCTGAGCTTGTCGAAGGATCAGCTTCCGGGCCATATGCGCGTTACGGGCTGCTTTGATAATTTCAAAAGCACTTCGGAGGCTGATCCTTCGACAAGCTCAGGATGACGGAATTCTGAAACCCAATTTGCTTACTCCAAAATCAACGCCAGCTTCTTCGCCGTCTCGGCAGGCCAATGCTCCTTGTGGGTAAGGATCGCATACTTGAGCGCATCATGGGCCTTGGCGGTGGTAAGCTTGGCCACACGCGGCACCGCTTCGATGAGAATTTTCTGCGCGAGCGCCGTATTCTTCGTCAGCCACTGGATGACCATCTCTACGGTGACGTTGTCATGATCCGGGTGCCAGCAATCGTAATCGGTGACCATCGCGACCGTGGCATAGGCGATCTGCGCTTCGCGGGCGAGCTTGGCCTCGACGAGGTTCGTCATGCCGACAATCGCATGTCCGGCAGAGCGATAAGTCTCGGATTCGGCACGTGTGGAAAACTGCGGACCTTCGATGTTCACATAGGTGCCGCCTTTGTGCGCCGTGGCTCCGGCAGCCTGCGCGGACTCAAAAAGAACATCCTGCAATTCGGTGCTGATCGGATCGCCAAACGCGACATGCGCGACGATGCCTTCACCGAAGAACGTATCGGCGGCGCGTCCCTTGGTCCGGTCAAAGAATTGATCGGGCAGGACGACATCGCCGGGCGCGTAGGCATGTTGGAGCGAACCGACCGCGCTGATGCTGATAATCCACTTCACGCCAAGCTGCTTGAAACCATGGATATTGGCCCGATGCGGAATCTCGCTCGGCAGCAATTTGTGACCGCGTGCGTGGCGGGGCAGGAAGACAACGTCATGTCCGGCGAGTTGTCCCTGGATGTAAATATCGGAGGGAGCGCCGAATGGGGTGTCGAGTTGGACGTGCTTGATGTCGGCGAATGCCGCGAGTTGATAAAGGCCGCTGCCACCGATGATTCCGATAGGAGAAGAAAGAGACATGGCAAACTTTTGAGGAAGCGAGGCCGTGCTGCAATCCTGATCTTTAGCCGGGACTAAAAACCCACCGTTTTGGGACTATTGTCATTAATCATTTGTAATGGTACGCTACTGCCGATCTTGAGATTTCACTAATCAGAGTTCAACTCAATGCCAGCAGCGCCAATTCCCCAAAATGAGGCCCAGCGCCTAGAGTCGCTTCGTGCCCTGAACTTGCTGGACACACCGCCGGAGGAGCGGTTTGACCGGATCACCCGCCTGGCTGCTCGCATTCTGGGAACGTCCTTCGCTTACGTCAGTTTGCTCGACGCGAACCGGCAGGTACTGAAGTCGTGCTACGGCCTGTCGATCAAGGAGATGGGCCGCGACTCAGCCCTCTGTTCCTACACCATCCTCGAAAATAAGCCGCTGGTGGTGCCCGATGCCAAACAGGATCCCCGGTTCGCCGATAACGCGTTGGTCACGGGCGAACCCTATGTCCGATTTTACGCGGGACATCCAATTGCCGCGCCGGACGGAAGCCTGATCGGTACGCTATGCGTCGCCGATCGGAAACCGCGCATACCGAGCGACGAGGATCTTCAGGCCTTGCGGGACCTCGCCCATGTAGTCGAGAGCGAGCTTAGCGCCGGTGAAGTGAACTCGACCCAGCAAATTCAGCAGCAGACCGAGGAGATGCTACGCGAGAGCGAAGCCCGGTTCCGCGAAATTGTTGATATCCCCGGGAAATTCATCTGGGAAACGACGGTGGAGGGAAAAGTCCTGTTTATCTCCGACCGTGTCGAAGAAGTCCTTGGTTTCAGCCCGGGCGACATGATCAATCGAAGCTTCTTTGAGAAAATCGTTTCTGACGACGCCGTCATCGCTACGGCCAAATTTTATTACGCAGTCCAAAAGGCCCAGCGGTTCAGCGATCTCGAGTTTCGTTCTCAAACCAAATCCGGCAACGTCATCTGGCTCACGGCGCGCGGAGCGCCCATGCACGACTCCGAAAAGAAACTGATCGGTTATCGCGGCATTTGCGAAGACATCTCCGAGCGCAAACTAATCCAGCAGGAACTGATCGCGGCGAAGGATGCAGCCGAAGGCGCCAATCGCGCCAAGTCCGATTTCCTGGCCAACATGAGTCATGAAATCCGCACGCCGATGAACGCGATGGTGGGTATGACCGGTCTTCTTCTCGGCACAAGTCTCAATTCCGAGCAACGCGACTACGCGCAGACGGTCCGGCAAAGCGCCGATACGCTCCTGACCATCGTCAGCGAGATTCTCGATTTTTCCAAGATCGAATCAGGCAAGCTTGAGTTGGAAAACCATCCCTTCGATCTGGCCCTCCTGGTCGAGGAAGCGGTCGATTGCGTCGCGCTGCAGGCCAGCGAAAAAGGGCTCGAATTGCACTGGCAGATTTCACAGGAATTGCCGCCGGGCTTCAGCGGCGATGTCACCCGCCTGCGCCAAATCCTGGTCAATCTTCTTTCCAACGCCGTCCGATTTACCACCAAGGGCACCGTTAGTGTCACCGTAACGCCGGCCGAAAACGAAGAAGGCTCTTATTTCACTCTCTTTTCCGTTTGGGATTCCGGGATTGGCATTCCGGCGAACAAGGTCGATAAACTTTTTCAGTCCTTCTCGCAGGTAGACGCCTCGACCACCCGAAAATATGGCGGCACCGGCCTGGGCCTGGTCATCAGTCGCAAATTGGCCGAAATGATGGGTGGCAATATCTGGGTCGAAAGCGAGGAAGGGAAGGGATCCGGTTTTCATGTCGCGTTGCCCCTGCAGGAAGCGCTGCCTCCCAAGCCGCTGGTTCCCAATCCCATCTTGAAGGGCAAAACCATGGTTATCGCCGCGAACTCGCAGGGCGTGCGGGAGATGATCGAATCTTTCGCGAAATCCTGGGGCATGACGACTCTCTCTGTGGAGACCGCGGGAGAAGTGATGAAGAAATTACGCACCGGCCTGACCTTCCACTGCGCGATACTCGAAGAGGACCTCTCCGATCAATCGGGCAAGGAACTCGTGCTCGACATGCGTCGCCAGCGGGGATCGGGTAACGTCCCCTGCATTCTGCTCTCCTCGCTGAAGCAACAGGCTTCTTACAGCCAAAATATACCGTCCGGATTCATCGCCTGCCTGGCCAAGCCGGTTCACTACCAGCAATTGCACGGCATCCTGGCCACGGTTCTCAAGGGTGAACGAGTAACGGACAAGCTTCTGCGATCCACGGGCCGGATCGACACGGGCTTCGGTCAGCGCCGCCCCATGCGCATCCTTCTGGCAGAGGACAACATCATCAACCAGAAAGTCGCGACCCGCATTCTCAGCCAGATGGGTTATCGACCGGACGTGGTGCAGGACGGCGTCGAAGTGCTCCAGGCTTTGGATCGTGCGAAGTACGACGTCATTCTGATGGATGTGCAGATGCCCAACATGGATGGACTCGAGGCGACGCGTCAAATCCGCAAACTCCACACGGGTGCGAAACGGCCATGGATCATCGCCATGACGGCCAACGCAATGGATACCGATCGCAATAATTGCTTTACGGCGGGCATGGACGGTTACTTGAGCAAGCCGGTACGGATCGAGGCGCTGGAGGCCGAGTTGACCCGCTCATCGGAGAATATCGGGCAGATCGTCGACTTTTCCGTCCTGGCCCGATTCGGCGAAATGACCGGCTCCGGCGCCGAGGCTGTTCGCGAGCTCATCGATATTTTTTCCGAGGAAACCCCGCAGGCCCTGCAGCAGATTCGCCATGACATCAGTGGTCGCCGTCCCCAGGGAATCAGCATCCAGGCGATGCAACTCGGCCGGGCCTGCTCGAACTTCGGTGCGGAGCGCCTGCAGCTTCTTTGCTCAAGCCTACAGGCGGCCGGTAAAGCTGGAGACTTTTCCCTGGCCACGGAATTTGTCGATCGGATGGAGAAGGAATTTGAGATCGTAAAAACGACCCTTCTTGAGTACGCCAAGTCTCACCAGCCCGAGGCGCAAGCGTCGTAAGCTTTCCCGTTCTCGACAAGTTCGATGGCATCCGCTTAGTTCATGAGCTATGGCCCGAGAAACGCAACGCTTATGGTTGACCTTTGACGACGAAAGCAGCCGCAAACCGCTCATCTACGAGATGAGCCGTAATTTCGAGGTCGTTTTCAATATCCGCAACGCCTCCGTCACCGCTTCAATCGGGATCATCGCGCTGGAACTGTCCGGTGAACGCGACGAGATCAAAAAAGTAGTCGCATGGTTCGAGGCCAACGGTGTGCAGGTTGAGCCGGTCGAAATCAATACGATCGAGGGGTAGCGCCGCCACTAAGGCAACGGCCTTAACAAATCAAAGGGCGCGCCGGGCAGATTGCGCACGGCCATAAAGCCAATCATCACGACGAGGCTCCCAATTCCCCATCGCACCAGCTTCCGCGCATCGACATTCTTTTCGGGCCACACCTTGTTTTGCCAAGCGGTGATTGCATAGGAACCGGCCACATAGATGAGGAGCGGTAACACGGTAATCAAAAGGGCATTGTCATGCAGCGCGTCGATCACATGCCCATGGAGCAGCGCGTGGATCGCGCGGGTAGCACCGCAACCGGCGCAGTAAATTCCGGTCGCGTTATAAAGCCAGCATTGCGGATAAACGGCGTGGCGGGTGGGATCCACCGCAAAAAGAAAAGCGGACGCTCCCGCGCAACTGCAGGCGGCCAGGACGATTTGGGTGCGGACTGAAATCCCGCGGGGCGGGGGCGGGGAGGTCGAGGCATTCGCGGGTTGGCAAATGGGCGTCATCGCGACTTAATCCGAATCGTTGGTGCTCTGCTCGGTGGTGGTGATCAGTCCATGGCCCTTGAGAATGGCGGGAACGGCAAAGATCAAAATAATCACCGTGATCAGCAGGGTTGCGCCGGAAAGGAAAAGCCCGGCGAAGGCCAGGTTCCGGCCCGACTGGTCGCGGTGGTGTTGAACTTTGACCAGCCCCACGATCGAGATAATCAAGGCGGGTATGGCGACAAACGCGGTCAGCCCGCAACTCGGCAGCAGCAGGATAAGGCTGGCCAGGCTGAGCCCAAAGCCCCAACTGCACCACGGGTTGGTTGTTCCCAGCGAATAGTGAGGATCGTGATGGCCAGCAGGAGGAATTGCCGGGGGCTGGGTATGAGCCAGGGCAGCAGAAGGAAACAGAGGATGAGCTTGGGCCGTTGGAAAAGGAGGGGGCACCAATGGGGCGGGGGGAGGTGGTAGAGGAGGCAGGCTTAGATTGGAAGTGGGAGGAAAGACGTCCCGATAACGTTTCCAAGCCCTCGCGTCGTTTGGCTCGCCCACATATTCGATGACATAGGTCTCGGGCGAAACGGTTCCGTTGACACGACGCGCGTGCAATTCCTCCAGCGCAATCGGCCCGACTGGTTTGGCGTCTGGCCCAGCATAATACCACGGCATACTTCAATCAGTAGCACGGACGAACATTAAGTCCAACCTCTCGCCGCACTTCTTTTTTGTTTTAACAAGAACACGAAACTCTTGTAGCCTGAAATTTTATATGTCTGCCATACCCGCCACTTATGCTTCCACCAATCTGCGGCGGACTATCTTGCGCATGGCTTATAGCGGCTCGACCGTCCACATCGCCTGCGCGTTTTCGCTGGTGGAAATCTTGGCGGTGCTCTATCGGCAGCATCTTTGTCTAGGTACCGGACCAAAAGATCCGGAGCGGGATTATCTCATTTTGAGCAAGGGGCATGGAGTCATGGCCCAATATGCCTGCCTGCATGAACTGGGTTGGTTGAATGAGAAACACATCCAGGGCTATTGTACAGATGGTACTCCGCTCAAGGGCCTGTCGGATGCCGACGTGCCGGGACTGGAAGTCAATTCCGGTTCGCTGGGACATGGCCTCTCGGTGGGAGTGGGTTTGGCCTACGGAGCGCTTCGTCGCGGGACGACCCAAAAGGTCTATGCGATTCTGGGTGACGGCGAATGCAATGAGGGCTCGATTTGGGAAGCGCTTCTTTTTGCCGCTCACTTTAAATTGACCAATCTTCTCGTGATCGTGGATGCGAATGGCTTCCAGGCGATGGGCCCCACGACGGAAGTCATGGATACGGGCAGTCTCGAAGATAAATTCAGGGCCTTTGGTTTTGAGGCGTGCACAATCGATGGTCACGACGAGAACGTATTGAACGAAACGATCGGTCGATTGATGGCAAGTTCCTTCCCCGGTCCGCGTGCCATTATCGCCCGAACGTCGAAAGGCAAGGGAGTCTCTTTTATGGAAGGACGCAATCTTTGGCATTACAGCCGCCTGACCGAAAAGAATTACCAGGACGCCTTGGCTGAGTTGGAGATGGTCGAAGCCGGGCGTGGAGGAGTGCGCCTGTGAGAAACGCTTTTTCCAACGCGCTGGTCACCGCCGCCGAGGCGAACGACCGTATTCTGCTTCTTACCGGCGACCACGGTTACGCACTTTTCGATGACTTTCGCCATCGTTGCCCGGGGCAATACATCAATGCCGGTATCGCCGAGCAAAATATGATTGGAGTGGCTGCCGGCCTGGCCAAATCCGGTTTTCATCCGGTGGTCTACGCCTTGAGCGCTTTTGTTCCCATCCGTGTCCTCGAGCAAATCAAACTCGATATTTGTTGCGAAGAGCTGCCCGTTTTATTTATCGGTGACGGCGCTGGCGTGGTCTACAGCACTCTGGGAGTAAGTCATCAAAGTACGGAGGATATCGCCGCTTTGCGGGCCGTCCCGCAGGTGCGGATTTTATCTCCGGGCGATGCCCATGAAATGAAGGCCGCAATGGAACTCGCCTTTGCAACGCCTGCGCCGATCTACCTCCGAATGGGCAAAAGCGACCTCGGGGTGGTCCACACTTCCCCGCCTCAACTGGCATGGGGTCGACTACTTTCCGTTCGTTCTGGAAGCGGCCCGCTCGTTTTTATCGCTACCGGTTCCATGCTGAACCTGGCGGTGACGCTCGCCCAGGAATGGCCCGGCAGTGCCGTTTGGAGCGCGCCGTCGTTGAAGCCACTCGAAATCGAATCGGTCGTTTCAGCCTGCAGCCCGCACCGCGTGGTCGTGACATTGGAGGAGCATAATATTATCGGAGGTTTGGGAGGGGCTGTCGCGGAAATCCTCTCGCAGGAACATCCCTTGCCCGTCTGCCGAATCGGTGTGCCGGATCAATACTCGGAACTCTGTGGCAGCTACGCCTATTTGATGCGGGAACACGGACTCGATTTGGATTCCGTGCGTGTTAAAGTTCAAGCCTTCACCAAAAAGCACCCCATCACGTAGCGTTACGTTTTTTCGGGACTTCTCCATGAAAATCAGCCTTGTCACGCCGTGCTTCCAGGCCAGCCGCTATATCGCGGAGACGATAGAAAGCGTCCTGAATCAGGACCGTGCCGATATCGAATACTGGATCATGGACGGTGGTAGCACCGATGGTACGCAGGAAATCATTCGAAGATATGAAAGCGATCCGCGCCTTCATTGGATCAGTGAAAAAGACCGGGGCCAAAGTGATGCCTTGAACAAGGGGCTTCAACGCTGCACGGGAGATATTTTCAATTGGATCAACGCCGATGACGCATTCACTCCCGGGGCGCTTCGGGCTGTGGCCAGTGCATTTGCCTCATCGCAAGCCGACATTGTTTCCGGACAGACTCTCGAGTTTTCGGAATCCAATCCCGCCGAGACAACTCTCTGCCAACTTCCCCTGCGCCCTTCTGCGGAGGAAACCGTTTGTCGGGGAATTTATTGTCAGCCTTCGACCTTTTGGCGGCTCGATATCCTGCGCAAATTCGGAGGAGTCGATCCCGCCTTGCACTACGTGATGGATTGGCACATGTGGACACGGTACCTCACTCAATTTGGCCAGGAAAAAGTCTTGAAAAAGCCCGAAGCCTGGGCCCGTTTTCGCAAGCACGACACATCGAAGAGCATGACCAGCGAGCAGGGATTTCACGCCGAGGCCTTGGCCGTTTTTCGGAAGTTGATCAACGATCTCGGGGCAGGGGATCTCGTCCCTTTTCACGAAGCAGAACTGGGGGGCATTCCAGCGGAGTTGGTACTGCCCGATTTCCAATTCGGCCCCCATTTTCAACGTAACCGTTTTTTGGGCTTCTATTGTGAGCGAGTAGCGGGTCGCCTTTATCGCAAGCAACTTTACGCTGACGCCGGGAGTTGGCTGGCCCTGGCAAAAAAGCTCGATCCACGCCTGTCCTGGTCCCGGATGAAAATGGGTTGGCGATTGCGCGGAAAAAATAGAACGCCATGATCGGGTTCGGTATCCCATGACCTTTCTCATCTTCGCTTACAATGAAGCCAAACGGATCCGGCACGTTTTGGATCATGCTCAAAAATGGGCGAAGGAAGTCGTCGTTCTCGATAAGGGATCGACCGACGGGACTCTTGAGATATGCCGGAGTTATGGCGACCGCGTGCGCGTCGTCTCCATCCCTTTTAGCGAGCGGGGCCATGAGGATTATTCCACCCTGATTCCTCAAAATGCCACGGAGGATTGGATTTTCCTGAGCACCTGCTCGGAAGTTCCCACTCGCAAACTGATCGAGAAATGTCAGGAGATTCTTGCCACCAAAGGCGACCAGCTTGACCTCATTTACGTTCCGCGACTCATGTATTTTTTTGGGATGCATCGCTCCCCGGAAAATGGCGGAGTTGCCTACTATCCGTTTCTCTTTCACAAGAGTCGCGCATTGATCACTCTCGAGATTCATAATAATTTTCAGGCCCGCGACGCGACCCGGACCTATCGGATTCCTTATGCGGAAGATTGCTGCGTCCATCACATGACGCATCCGACGGTGCGCTCTTTTTGGCTCGCCTCCCTCGATTACTTTGCGATGGAAGTCCAGAAGGACGACCCACCGGAAAAAGCGATTCGCGATTCTTTTAAAAACATCGAAAAACTTTCCAAGCGCATGCTCCTGGAAGGTGAAAGCTGGCTTCCTTTTTATTGCGCGTTGGCCAGTTACGAAATGGGCAAGGCCCTTTCCGTTTGGGAAAAAGCCCAGGGTCCGGATCGCGCCGCTCAAAAATACGAGGAACTGGCGCGTCACCTCGTGGCCGGGGAATGGTTGGGTACTCCCTCAACTCCTCTGGTGAAATCATCTGCCGGAGCTCGCATATTCAATTCCCGGGCACTGAAGCCCCTCATCGTGGGACTGGCCAAGCTTCCCTATCTCTTAGTGAAATTATCGCTCGCCTTTCAAAAGCCGAAAATCAAGGGCGATTGATTACAGGTGCGCAAAAAAGCATGACCCGGCGGCCCACTTACGCAATGGTAGTGACCATGCGAATCACAACTTGGCTCTTGGTTTTGTCCGGAGCCGTTCTTCCTTTTACAGCCAACGCTGACGTCACGCTTCCACGTATTTTTGGCGACCACATGGTTCTGCAACGCGACGGCACGGTCCCCATCTGGGGAACAGCCGCTCCCGGAGAAGTAATCACCGTCACCGCCGGAAAAATCAAAGGAACTGCCACTGCCGGGGGCGATGGAAAATGGATCGTCAAGCTCGCGGGTCTTCCCGCCTCAACTGTTCCCATCGATGTCACCGTCGCCGGTAAAAATACGATCACGTTCCACGATGTCCTCGTCGGCGATGTCTGGGTTTGCTCCGGTCAATCGAACATGGAATTTCCCGAGGCGAATGAGATTTCCTCCAAGGACGAGTTACCTAAGTCCAATCAACCCCAGATACGTCTTTTCTTCGTCCCGAAGGTTCCGCAAAAAACTCCAGCCAACGAAATAGGTTCCACCACCAAGCCCCTCGAAGGTTCATGGCAGGTCTGCACGCCGGATACCCTGGCCAAGGATGGCGATTGGGGCGGTTTTACCGCCGTAGGCTATGTCTTCGGACGGGAAGTCAACGCCTTCACCCACGCGCCGGTCGGGCTCATCGAGAACTGTTGGGGCGGCATGTCGGCCCAATCCTACACCAGTTTCGAAGCGCTTCAGGCCAACCCGCTCCTGAAACATTATGCCGATGATGCCCTGAAGTTTCAGACAAATTACGACAGTCTTATGACTGCCTATCAAGCCGCGTTGCCTTCGTGGCTCGCCACGTTGGACAAATGGAAACAGGACAACAAGGACGCCATCGCCGCGTTCGATCAATGGAAACAGCAGGCGGCAGCTGCCACGGCCCAGAATCAACCTCCGCCTCCCAAACCCACGGAGCCGAAACCTCCCGCTGCTCCGATGGATCCATCGAAGAATCCACGGATTCCAACCGTCCTTTACAATGGCCTGGTTCATCCCCTGATTCCCTACGCGATCAAGGGTGTGATCTGGTATCAGGGCGAATCGAACGCGGGTCAACCGGTCGAGTACCGCACGCTTTTCCCCGCTATGATTCAGGATTGGCGCGCCCAGTGGGGGCAGGGAGATTTCCCCTTCCTTTTCGTTCAGTTGGCCAACTACATGAAGCGGTCTCCTGATCCGACCGAAAGCAGTTGGGCCGCCTTGCGCGAAGCCCAAGCCAAAACTCTTTCGCTTCCGAATACCGGCATGGCAGTGACCATTGACACCGGCGAGGGCGCCGACATCCATCCAAAGGACAAAGAGGACGTCGGTCATCGTCTCGCGCTTGCGGCCATGGATGTTGCCTACGGGCAAAAGGTCCTTGATTCCGGTCCCATGTTCAAATCGATGACCGTTGAAGGAGACAAGATCCGCCTGACGTTTGACCATATCGGCCAAGGCCTTACTCCGGGTGTGCCACCGCCACATTTCCATCCCGGTGAAGCTCGCACAGTCGATCCCACTCTCGAAGGCTTTGCCATCGCGGGTGCCGATCACAAATTTGTCTGGGCGCAGGCCGTCATCGACGGAGACACCGTGGTTGTTTCCAACGCGGCGGTCCCAACTCCGGTTGCCGTCCGCTACGCCTGGGCCGATAATCCTGCGAATAATCTCTATAACAAAGACGGCCTGCCGACCGTTCCGTTCCGCACCGACGATTGGCCAGTGGGAGAACAGATACCGAAACCTACCGTTGCTCCGGCTACTCCCACTCCCAAATAGGACTCATCCCATTTGGCCAGCGGCACAGTGAAGTAAAAACGGATTCAAGGCCGGAAATTGATTCACTCGACTCCGGTCTCCGTTTTTATCGACCATTTTGCGGTTGAGCGAAAGGTCGAGGCTAGAGCCGTTTTTACCAGCGGCAAAAGTCCAATAAAGAATGACTCAGCCTTTGGCGGCAATATGGACGCTCTTAGCGTTCATAAATTCACGAATTCCGTATGCCCCAAGTTCTCTTCCATAACCGGATTGCTTGATGCCGCCAAATGGAAGCGCCGGTTGTGACGCCACGATGCCATTTACAAAAACCTGCCCGGCCTGCAGTTCGCGGATACCGCGCTGCTGCTCGGCTTCGTCCTGCGTCCAGATGCATGCGCCAAGTCCGAAAGGCGTGGAATTGGCAATCTTGATGGCGTCGTCGAGATCATGTGCCCGGAAGAGCATGGCCACCGGACCGAAAAGTTCCTCGCGAGAAAAGGGAGTATCAATTGGAATGTCGGTAAGCACGGTTGGCTCAAAGAAAAAGCCCGCGCCCGATCGACGCTTGCCTCCGACCAGAACACGCGCACCCGATTTGATTCCCGCCTGAATCTGCTTTTCCAGCGTATCGACGGCCTGTGCCTGGGCGAGGGGCCCGATGTCTGTGTCAGGTAACATCGGATCGCCCACGCGAAGATCGCGAAACGCGGCAACGAAAAGCTTTTCAAATTCGTCATAGATCGCGGTGTGGACAATAAATCGCTTGGCCGCGATGCACGACTGCCCGTTGTTCTGCACTCGCGCCTTCACCGCTTGCTCAACTGTTTTCGCAAGCGGCGCGCTCGGCATAACGACGAACGGATCACTACCGCCCAACTCAAGCACGGTACGTTTGATTTGTTTACCCGCGATGGCAGCAACCGCGCTACCCGCGCCCACGCTGCCGGTGAGGGTGACCGCCATCACGCGAGGATCCTCAATCACGCGCTGCACCGTCTTGCTTTCGATGGCCAAGTATTGAAAACAACCTTCCGCGAATCCTGCGCGTAAAAATAATTCCTCAAGGGCGAGACCACATTGAGGCACGTTCCCCGCGTGCTTGAGAAGCCCGACGTTTCCCGCCATCAGTGCGGGCGCGGCGAAGCGAATGACCTGCCAGAAAGGGAAATTCCAAGGCATGACGGCCAGCACGGCGCCCATTGGTTCGAAACGAATGAAGCAATGACCCTCCGCTTCGGTAAGAGGCTCATCCGCCAGCAAGCGCTCCGCATTTTCCGCATAGTAACGGCAGGCGGTGGCGCATTTGGCTGCCTCGGCTTTTGCCTGTTCAAGAGGCTTGCCCATTTCGAGTGTCATCAATCGCGCCAGGCGATCCTGTTCGTGTTCGAGAATATCTGCGGCGGCAACCATTTTTCCCGCGCGTTCGGCGAAACTGGTCTGCCGATGACGCTCAAAGGCGACCGCCGCTCGGGCAAGCCGGGCCTCAAGTTCATCTTCAGAAAGGGGAACGAAAGTCCGGATCGTTTCCCCCGTCGCCGGGTTGATCGTGACAATGGGCATAATCCAATATGCGTGCGCCAGCTTGGACGGTCAACGAGCGGCTTTAGATCCAATAAACCGGATAGGGATCTTTTCGGGTACACCGATGATAGACAAGTGCGATACATAGGACCGCGATGTTTCCGCAAAGATTGGGGAAGATAAGGAAACTCCATTTCGCATGCAGGGTGCAAATGATCATCGGGAGCGAGCCCGCTGGAGGATGCAGGGTATCGGTGATCATCATCAGGGCGACAGCCACGCTGGTGGCACTGGCGACCGTCCACCAGTAGTCGCCAATACAATGGGTAAAGGTCAGCCCAATCACCGCGCAGAGAAAACTCCCGCCGATGAAATTCCTCGGTTGGGAAAAGGCGGCGTCAGGAAAGCCGAACAGGAGGACGCTTGACGCGCCGAGAGGGGCGATGAGTAATGGATGATGGATGATGCCGGACAGCAACCCGGTCAGCGCCATGGCAAGGGTTACTCCCAAAGACACGGTGAGAATCCGCCTCCAGTGGTCGGTAATGGGCCAGTGGCTATGTCGCTGCATGGAGGTTCCTATCTTTAAGGAGGGCCCTGCGTCAAGCTTGGGATCGGTATATTGTGATGTACCCGACTTAAGCGATACCCTGTGTCTACTCGAAAAGCTCGCCAGGCTGGAAGAATCGGACCAGTTCAACCTGCGCCGCCTCCAGTGAATCAGAGGCATGGACGACGTTGACCATGACATCAACTCCAAAGTCGCCCCGGATAGTGCCCAGCGCGGCCTTCTTGGAATCGGTTGGCCCCAGCAGCGCGCGAACCTTTTCGATCACGCCATCAGCCGCCAGCGCCACGGCGATGACCGGGCTTAACTGCATAAATTCTTCTACTTCGGGATAGAAAGGTTTGGCGGCGATATGCGCATAGTGTTCACGAAGAATTTCGTTGCCCAGCCGCATCATCTTGCAGCCGCGAATACGAAAGCCGGCCTTTTCAAAACGTTGCAGGACATCTCCACAGTGGCCTTTGGTGACGCAATCGGGCTTAAGCAGAATGAGGGTAGTTTCCATAGGTAAAAAATTTCAGGGACTTCACGCTAGAAGCTATCCGAAAAGTCGGATGAGTATAGAAATTGCTTAAAAATGGAATGTTTATTACCGATGAGCAGTGGGAAGTACTGAAGCCGGTTTTAGAGGTGCCCAAGAGCAGCGTTTATGGTCGGCCACGGGCCAATGCCCGCGAAGTTTTTGAGGCCATCCTCTTCATTTTGCACACGGGCATTCAGTGGAAATATTTGCCGAAAACTTTTCCGCCGAAATCGACGGTGCATGATTACTTGCAGTTTTGGAGCACGCAGCAGGCGTTTCGCAAATTGCTGGCTTTGGTCATCCGTCAACTGGTGCAAAAGGGGCGCGTCGATCTGCAACAGTGCTTTGTCGATGCGACCTTCGCCGCCGCCAAAGGCGGAGGAGAAGCCGTGGGTCTGACCCGCAAAGGCAAGGGCACGAAAATTCAATTAGTGGTTGATGCCAAAGGCATTCCGTTGGCGGTATCGCTCGATGCCGCCGATCGGGCCGAGTCCCACATGGTGCAGCAAACCCTCGCTTGGGATGAGAACGAAATTCAACCCGAACGCCTGATCGGAGACAAGGCCTATGACTGTGATGCCCTCGATGATGCGCTGGCCGAACTCGGCATCGAAATGATCTCGCCGCATCGCCGCAACCGGCTCCCGGAAAATAAAACCCAGGACGGACGACCATTGCGTCGGTATCGTCACCGTTGGGTGGTCGAACGGACCATCGCCTGGCTGGGCAACCATCGTCGGTTGCTCACCCGTTGGGAAAAACATCTCTCCAACTTTTCCTCTTTCACACTCCTTGGCTGCCTGATGCTCACGCTACGACATTTGCCCTTTTCCTAACCAATTCGACTTTTCGGATAACCTCTAGAAGGAAACGGGAGACATAGAAGGAAAAAAGAGAAATTACGGGCGGCAATGCCCGTAATTTCCCCACGTAGACGACTAAGCCTTGTCGTTCACCAGCACGATACGGTACCGCGCTTTGCCAGACCGAAGGCGCTCCAACGCGTCATTCACCTTCGACATCGGGAAGGTCTCGGTGATCGGCGCGATGGAATGCCGCGCGCTGAATTCCAACATCTCGTCGATCACGACAGGACTGCCCGTCGGCGAACCCCCAATCGATTTTTGTCCCAGGATCAGGCTGAACGCGGGCACTTCCAGCGGCTTGAGAACCGCCCCCACGTTATGCAGGTGTCCTTTCGGCTTGAGCGTGTCGAGCAGACCGGAAACGTCCAGCGGGGCATTTATCGTGGAAATGATAAGATCGAGACTTCGCGCCAGCTTCTTCAGTGCATCGGGCTTCTTTGTATTGTGAACGAAATGGGCGCCAAGTTTTTTGGCTTCCTCTTCCTTATTATCGCTGGTTGTGAACGCGTGAACTTCACAACCCCACTTGTTGGCGAACTGCAACGCCATGTGGCCCAGTCCACCAATGCCGATGACCCCAACGGACGCGGTTGGTGGCACGTCATTAATCAGCAAGGGTGCGAACACCGTCACGCCACCGCAGAGAAGAGGCCCGGTCTTGGCGATGTCGAGTCCTTCTGGAAGTGGGCGCACCCACGTCCACTGAGCGCGAACGCGGTCGGCGAAGCCGCCGTGCCGGCCCAAAATAGTTCCCTGAACGGTTGAGCACAGATGGTGGTCTCCGGAAAGACACTCATGGCACGATAGGCAGCTATACGACGACCACCCCAGTCCCACCTTCTGGCCGATCTTCAGGCCCTTCGCTTCGTCGCCGAGTGCTGATACTGTGCCGGTCACCTCGTGGCCGGGAACGAAGGGATAATTCGACATGCCCCACTCGTTATCGAGCATCGAGAGATCGGAGTGGCAGATACCGCAGTGAGTGACTTTGATTTCCACCTCTTCAGGACCAAGTTCGCCCGGATCAAAACTGAATGGTTCCAGCGGTCCTTTGGCGGATTTGGCAGCATAAGCATTATAGGTAGGCATGGTTTTCTCCAAGGGTTGAGGTTTTTGGGTTTGGCTGACGGTTAACGTTTCCGAGGTTGTGAAAATCGGTCCTTCAAGAGTTCATCGGTTTCCTTGATCAATGACGCGAAGAGTTCAGCGGCCTTGTGATGACGGCAAAGTGTCGCGGCCTGCCCGGCCCAGAGGGCAACGAGATCATCTCGACCTTGGGCCAAAGCGGCGGCACGCAACGGCGCAACGATCCAGCTGTGTGCCGGATATTTTGCGAAAAGAGGTTCGTGTTCCTTCATTTCTGCGGCGAATCGATGATAAATTCCTCGCGCCAAACGTCCTGTGTACGCACGCGACAAGCCGGTATTCTTCGCATCTTCCTGGAAAAGCAATTTGCGATGGAGATCGCTGGTGCCCGATTCGTCGCAGGCAAGGAAGGCGGTCCCGATCTGAACGGCATCCGCCCCAAGCGTCAGCGCCGCGACGATCCCGCGCCCATCCGCAATCCCACCCGCGGCGATGACTGGAATCTTTACCTTGTCGGCAATTTGAGGCACCAGCGAGAACGTTCCAACGAGTGATTCGTCCGCCGGTTTCAGGAACGATGGACGATGACCGCCCGCTTCGAATCCCGACGCGGCAACGCAATCAACTCCCGCTTGCTCACACGCAACGGCCTCATCGACTGTCGATGCAGCGCCCACCGTTACGATGCCCTTCTCCCTGCACGTCCGAAGAATCTCCGGTGAAGGAATGCCGAAAACAAAGCTGAATACGGCGGGCCGCGCCTCGATCAGCGCGGCGACCTGGTCGTCGAAATTTTGCGGCTTAGAATTGGGCATCGGCGGAACGTCGACTTTCAGTTCCGTATAATAAGGCTCGAGCAACTTCGCCACCCGCTCGTAAGTCTCGGTGGTGAGCGTTTCTCCTCCTGCATCATAAGTCGATACCCACAGATTCATCCCGAACGGCTTGTCGGTTAGCTTGCGAATGTCCGCCGCGATTTTGGTGATTTCTGCCGGGCCTTGATCATTCGCGCCATAGGAACCCAGACCACCGGCATTTGAAACGGTCGCGGCCAGCAAGGCGGACGATCCTCCGCGCCCAAACGGGCCTTGAATAATGGGATAGGGAATACTGAGGCGCCGGGTGAAGTCAGTTTTGGTCCAGACGCTCATAAATTTCCCTTTTTGCTATTCAACCTCGAATACTCATCAGGGGCGTCCGGCATGCACCCCTCCATCGACCCGAATGTTTTCACCCGTTACGAATGTCGCCTTTTGGAGATAAAGCACCGCATCGACAATATCCGAAATCTCACCCAATCGTGCGAGAGGATGGAATTTCGCCAGTGCTTCGTGATCCTCGCCAGCATGCATCGGCGTATTGATAATTCCGGGCGAAACGGTGTTAAACCGGATATTGCTCGCGGCATATTCCAGCGCCAACGCCCTGCTGACCGCCGGCATCGGCGACTTCGACAGGACCGCCATAAGAGCTGGTGCGCTGCCGCTGGGCTGTTCCGCCAAAACCGCCGAGATGTTCACGACGTGCCCCACCTTCTGCTTCTGCATCTGCGGGACCACTTGCTGGGTCATAAAGAAGAAGCTGGCTACGTTGGTGTTCATCACCAGATTGTAGTCGTCCTCGGTGTAGTCGGTGAACGCCTTCGCAATGAAGATACCGGCGTTATTCACCAGCAGATCGATGCGGCCAAAATGCTTCACGGCTGCTTCCGCGACTTTGTCTGCGGTCTCCTTCTTACCGGCATCCCCATCGACGAGAACAAGGTCGGAAGAAGATTTGAGTTCCTTCGACTTGCTGATGGATCGCGAAGTGCCGACCACGCGATACCCGTGATCAAGAAGCGCCTGCGCGATGCCCAACCCGATTCCGCTTGAGGCACCCGTCACGAGGGCAACTAGCTTTTCGTTTCTACTCATAGGGTACCTTTCGATTGTTGGGGGTGGCGTCAACGTTGCTGCATCTCAAGCAACCCCACCAGGATCAAGGCCTAAACAGACCGTAAATACTGGGCGGCTGTAAAACGAAAATTAACTATCAATCAACCCAAACTCACCTGCTGTCAACTTCTCCTCCAAAATTTCGGATGCAATTGTGTCATGCCTGCCTTTTTTCCTTATTTCATCTGGTGGTAGTCGGAAGAGCCCGAACGACCCAATTCAAATCGGAAATTCTCCCGATACAGTCTTGCAGAGTTTCATAAACTGATCGCAAATCGAATTCGATTGCAGTCGATTCGCGCATTTGGGTTAAGTCCAAACTGAGATGGGGAAAATCCATCTCGGGGGGCTCCCCACTCGTCGACAGCGAAACCGCTTCGGGAAATTGGTGAAAAGTCTCGGCCAAAACGGTGAAGTTTTGTGTGAGCGCCTCATCCGCCTGTTGAAGCAAAGGTTGGATGGAACCAAGCTGTCCTGAGGCGAGAGCCCGCTGCTTCTTTTCATTCAATGCCAGCAGCAGGAAGGCGGCAAAACTTACTTCGGCAGCCATGACCTCCAACTGATTTCCGCGCACGGTCTTGGGTTTTAAGGTGAGGGTCAGTTCGATTTTTGCCTCATCGAGAAAAAGCCTGCCGGTGTTCAATTCGCCGTACAACTCACGGCGAAAGGAAATCGCGCGTTGGCGGGCTTCGACCGGAGACATGGCGGGGGAAACTGTGTTGGGGGCTCTCGCCATGAGATGGAGAAGATCGACTAATTTATCCACCAGTTGTCGCCGGGAAGATGTATGCCAGAGATGATCGAAGAAAATCCACATGGCGGTGATGCCGATCAGAATGCCAACGAAGCGATCACGAATTGCAGTCAGGTCGATGCTCGTATCAAAACCCGGGAGCAGCATGAGGTAAAAGGCCAGTGCCATCTGAAATCCGGCATACGAGGAACGGACGCTTCCGGCGGCAACCCAGGCGCAGCAGGCCGTGCCTGCCGCCACCAGGAGCGATAGACTCACGATGGTGTCCATCTGCGGAATGAGATACAAAACCGACGCCAATCCCATGAGCCCGCCCACGCAGGCTCCGGTCAATCTCAGCAATTGTTTTTGGCGCTGGGCACCTACCGTCGCCAAGGCCGACACAACGCAGGTGATCATGCTGGTGCGAATCCCGGGCCAATCAACAGCGTTCATAAAAATCTCACAGGCGAGAATGGCGAGAGTCGTTTTGATGGCAAATTGAGCGTATTCTGGATTGGCTAGGGCATCAGGAACCAAGGCCCAAGGCTTTAGTGATGGGGTCTTTGCCGCTGGGGCGGTTTCCTTGGGAGCGGCAACAGGAACCAGGACGAACCGGCATTCGGAGAGAGCCGCCGTCAATTCGACGATGCCCGTCATTACAATCGAATCGGGCAAATCTTCCACTGATGGAACCGTGAGCGATTGAATGGCATCCCGGTCCCGCTCGTCGACGGCACGCTTCAGTTCGCCAACGGTCTGGGACAGCCGAGTCAACCCCAAGGGAGTCCTTTCATCCATCAAGGTGGCTCCCGACGCCGCCAAAGCCGCGGATATGGTCAGCAATCGCTCGATAATGAGAATGCCCAGTTCCCAATCGGTATCATGTTGTGGTGCCGGCCATATGCGCTGACGCCACCGGGCCAGAAGCTGCCGCATGCGCAGGGGCGAGGCGTATACTTGTCGGCGCAACGCCTTGGCCTCCGCCAATCGACCGGGACGACCGAGGGCAAGAGTTTCAAGTAGATGCTGGACGGAACCCAGGCTCGAGACGATTTGTGCCCTCAATAACAGATCGGGCCTGGGCTCGAGGAGAACGCTAACCAAGGCGGAAACGCCTACAGACACGCCCACAATGGACCAAAGCCAAAGCGTCGATTCCGTCAGCGATTCGGGTTTAAAAATGGTGTCAGCCAGGGAGAGATAGAGTGCGAAGATCACCGCCATCAGTCGGCCCATCACGGCCAGGACGAGTGTCCGCGAAAGCCAGATCGCTCCCGCGATCAGAAGGAAAGTGGCGGGCAGCCGAAACCACGGCGCATCCATGAAGCAAATGCTCACTCCCATTGCCGCGACCAAGGCAACAGTAAGTCCAACCATCGCCAACAAGCCCAGTTTGACCGAACTGACACCGTCTTCATTGGCGATGAAGAAGATGAGATAAGCGGAAAAAGCCGGATTGGGGATGCGCAGCGTTTCGCTGATGATGACCGCAGTCACGGCGGCTGTTACCAAACGAACAACGGCATGCCCACGCCCTGGGAAGGGCTTCAATTCTTCCCAGATGAAGCGGCAAAATTCCCGGGTCTCCGAAAAAAGATCGGGCGAGTCCGTGCTGAGGGCAGGTTGAAGCCGTGCCGCGAAGATTTCATTGGGTTGAGCCATGGCCGCCAGTGATAGTCACAATCGCCGAAGTGCCCACCCGCAGGCTTTCGTCGTCGGGAGAGGCCTCCATGCGAATGCGCACAGGAAAGCGTTGCGCCAGTCGCACCCAGTTAAGTTCACGCGCGACGTTGGGCAGGCCTGACAGTTGGGGCGCTTCTTCCGGAACAACTGCGCGGCCAATGCCTTGGACGATTCCGTGATATTTGATGTTGGGTTTCGTCATCAAATAGACGTCGGCGTTCATGCCCGGTTCGATATGCCGCAAGGCACTTTCGCGAAAGTTGGCAATCACGTACCAGTTGCGGACATCGACCATCGTCATCACTTCGTTTGAGGCATGCGCATAAGCTCCGTTCGAAATGTTCAGATTCGTGATGTAGCCGTCGAAGGGCGCCACCACCCGGCAACCATCAAGGTCATAATGGGCCGTACCGAGAGCCGCCTGGGCGGATTTATCCGAAGCAATGGCCTCGTCTATCTGTTCTTTTGTAACGGAGTTCGTCGGGGCAAGCCCTTGAAGGCGACTAAGGAAAGCCTTTGTGTGGATTTGTTGAGCCTCCGTCTGGTCCACCGTGTCCTGGTAGGGAGTGGGATCAATTTCAAACAGCAAATCGCCAGCCTTGACGAATTGATTATCGGTTACGGCGATGCGGGAGATTGGACCGCTGATCCGAGGAGCAATGCCAACGATATTGGCCGTAACAGAAGCATCATCCGTGCGCGGATAGTTCTCATGAAAATGGTAAACAATGAGGGAAAGTATGACAGCGGAGAGCAGAATCGACCATTTAATCACGCTGCCCAAGAGCGATCGGTCGGCGGGACTTTCCTTTTGTTTCGATGGAGTAGGAGCATCCATAGACGTTACCAGTAGAGAAGTAGCCAAGTCAGCAGGGTGAAACAGATCATCAGGGCACCATACACCAGCAAGTGCGGCGTCAGGTGGGGATCGATTCGCGTGGCGAGGAAGATGCGCTTCGCGATGAGCGTGGCAACCAGACCGATGAGAATCGAAAGCATCCACGCCGGAAAAAAGGATCCCGATACTTCCAAGCTCGGATTTCGGGAACAACCTTCTAAACCAGCACACGCTGGGAAAAGAATCAGAGTGAGTTTCTCTAAACGCATGGCTTTACGCTTTCTTTTTAGGTAACGAAATATTAAGGCGGCAAGGAACGTCGGGGCGAGGATAAAGTTTGGGAAGGAAGTCGGCGATTCAATCCGGCCTTAAGAGCAAAACAAAGCGGGTAGAGTGGAAGTTGAGCACGGGGTGATGTCTTAATGAGCGCCGGGCGTCTCGCCCTGCATGGCGTGTGATTTGGGAAGGAAGAAAAGACTGATTCCGCTTACAAGAAGGGCCGCACCGATCACGAAGAAGGAATCACTATATGCCATCAAATAGGATTGCTTTTGCACGTCCTGATTCAGCGCCGTAAGCGCATAGCTGCCCGCGGTCGCGGGATCAAGGCCCTTGGATTGAAACAAGGTGGACAACATATCCAGGCGCGCCTGGACGGCTGGAGTGTAGACGGTCACCAGTTCCCCGATGCGCACCGAATGGAGATGTTCACGCTGGGTCAGGATGGTCGAAAGCGTTGCGATCCCGATGGAGCCACCAATATTCCGGGTCATATTAAAGAGGGCCGATGCGGATCCGGCTTCACTGCGCGGAAGGCCTTCTGTCGACATGCTGAGTAAAGGGACAAACACGAGTGGCTGTCCCATGGCTCGCACAATATTGGAGAACCGGAATTGATCCATGGCAAAATCGGGAGATAGAAAGGCATCGATGAAGCAACTTCCCGAAAAAAGAAGAATACCTACTCCGGCGATAAGGCGGGCATCCACCACTTTCATTAATTTCGGAACGAAAGGGAGAATGACGAGTTGCGGCAGCCCCACCCACATCAGCGTCAGGCCGATTTGAAAAGGGCTGTAGCCCTGGACTTGTGCCAGATAGAGCGGAATGAGATAGACGGTCCCATAGAGGGCCAATCCCAGCGCACCCAGGATGACACAGCAGAGAGTGAAGCGCCGACAACGAAAGACCCGCAGGTTGACGAACGGCTTTTGAATGGTCAGTTCGATGACCAGAAAAAGGACGATGAAAACAGCCGCAACAATGGCAAGACGAACGATGATCGGATTGCCGAACCAGTCCTTGCGTTCTCCTTCTTCTAAAACGTATTCGAGAGAGCCGAGACCCAATGCCATGGCGAAGATGCCCCAGTAGTCGCCCTCCTTGAGCAGCTCAAATTGCGGTTCGTCCGCCTCCAAATACGTTGCGATGAGAAAGAACATCACGGCACCCGGCACGACGTTGATGAAGAAAATCCACTGCCAGCCATAATTGTCGGTCAGCCAACCTCCAATCGTGGGACCAATGGCGGGAGCAAAGGTTGCGGTCATGGCGAAAATCGCGCTTCCGACCGGTTGCATCTTGGGGGGCAGGATGGTGAGATTGACGGTCATCGCCAACGGAATGAGCGCACCGCCCGTCAGTCCTTGCAAGGCGCGACCGATAATCATCATATCCAGGTTTTGCGCGAAGGCGCAGAGGATGGAACAACCGACAAAAGAGACGGTGCTGAACAGGAGGTATCGCTTGATCGAAAAGACGCGGGACAGCCAGGCCGTTGATCCGATCACCACAATCTCGGCGACCAGGTACGCTGTCGAAATCCAGGAACCTTCGTCAAGCGAGCATCCGAGCGCCCCCGAAATATCGTTTAGCGAGGAATTGGTGATCTGGATATCGAGTACCGCCATGAAGGCACCCAACATGGCGCCGAAAAGAGCGAGCCATTTTTGACATGAGACATTTTCCACGGCAGCGACATGGTTAGCGCCCGGCCGTTACGGGGATCGATTCCGTTTGCGGTTGCAGGGGAGTGGACCGGTTTGCTTCACCGCCACGCAACAGCACACTGGGCTCGCAGGAAAGACCGGGGACAATCCTGTTCTCGAAACCTTGAATAGAATCCTGATCGAAACGGATTTTTACCGGAACACGCTGGACGATCTTGGTGAAGTTTCCCGTAGCGTTGTCGGGAGGTAGCAGGGCGAAGGTTGAGCCGGAGCCAGGAGCCCAACTGTCCACGACGCCCTTGAATGTTTTGTTGGGAATGGCGTCGATGGTAATGGCCGCCTTCTGGCCCGGCCTCATTTTGCCCAGTTGGGTTTCCTTGAAATTGGCCACGATCCAAACATCCTCAACCACCGCCATCAGGGCCGCTCCGACGTTAAGGCGGTTGCCGGTCTCGACCGTCTTTCGGCCAATCCGCCCGTCGGAGGGTGCCCGGATAGTGCAATAGGCCAGTTGATCTTGCGCGTCCTTGAGTTTGGCGGCTGCCACTTCAATTGCGCTTTCGTCCGTATCGAGGTCCTGTTGTGAGACGGCACCTGCTCCTTTAAGAGTTTGCGCCCGCTGCAAATCGGCCTTCGATTTTTCATAGTCGGCCTGGGCCTGGTCGACTTGCACCTGATAGTCAGTTGGATCGAGCACAACCAACACGTCTCCCTGATGCACCCGCTGATTATCATCAACACGCACTTCGAAGACAGTGCCTGTTACCCGTGAAGCGATATTATGAATATAGCCATCGGTGTAGGCATCGTCGGTTGATTCGTGGATGGAAGCCTCATGGAGGAGGATTCCCTATCCAACCAAAACGACAATGGCCGCAACCACTTGAAAAGTCCGATTACGTATGACTTTGCCTGTGAGCCGTTGAAAACGACTTGGAGTTTGCTTCTTCCCCTTCTCGTACCCCTTTTCATTCTCCTTCTTTTCCTTCTCCAGTTGTCGGGCCTCGTCAAAGCCTTCATGGAAACCCGCTTTGAATCCCTGTTGAAACTCGGGGGGGTGTTGTCTCTGGAGGGCCCATGATAAAAAGGTCGCATTACAGATGCCAAGGGTAAGAAAGTGAGCTAACTGGCTGTCTCTTAAGGAAAAGGGACTTTCTTTCCAAAAAGGCTATTGAGATATTCTTGTAATCCGCAAGAAAGAGATTCGGCTTCTTCGCAAAATACCATCCATTAAATTTCTTCGATTACGGAACAAACTGAGACTCCGAAGTTCACCAGCCTCGACCGCAAGACAAGTTTCACCGGGAGACACTGAGCGAAGGTTGATCATCTTTAGCAAGACCTGCTTCGATAGGACTGAACAAAGCATCCAGGATTAAATTCAATCTTTCTTTGTCATCACCGCCTGATCGTGTTTCAAGGAAAGATATAAGCAAGGAGCGTGGGATATTCCGGAGACTAAAAATGCTTCTTCGGGAAGGGGATCAACCCCCATGTTTCCCCGTGTTCGGACTGATTGTGGGTCTCTCTATGGAGGGCTTGAGCCTTCCATCATCGCGGCTGATCGGCGCTTCAATATTCCGTACATTTGATCGTTGCTCGTCAGTGTCTTGGTCGATGAAAGTGGTTAAGAAAACTCTTGCCACGTTAAAAAAAGTTAGTAGATATGCGGTGGCAGTAATTGATTCACGTGTGAAATAGTTGATTGTGTACATTAATTGAGCGAGATAATTAATGGCACTTAGGAGAATGAACCAAACAAAATCGGGAACTATGAAAATGAAAAATTATTCCAGTATCACTATGCTTGTTAAGATAACTCGATCCGCGCTGGCCGTCGCAGGTGCAGCTCTATTGATCCTCGGCCAATCCGCACAGGCCGCTACCGTAGTTCTTAACAACACCAATGATGCTACCTGGGCGACGGGAACCAACTGGGTTGGAAACACGGCGCCAGCTCCCGGCGACTCTATCACTTTTGGGGCGACTAATACCTACGCGCTGACTGATAATCTGACTAACGCCGCCTTTAATGTTGGCACGATCCTGTTCAACGGCGGAAACGCTTATACCATGAACGGTGCTACCTTCACACTCGTGAACGGTATCAATAACCAGACCACCAATACTCAGACGTTCAATAGTCCCGGCGGTATTTTCACGAACGGCACAGCGCTAACGTTCACGATGAATACCGGTGCCATCGTCATCAATGGTTCTTTGATTAATAATGGGGGCGGTAGTCAGGCGATTACGGCTACTGGCGCTGGCAGCACTCTGACTCTCGGGGTCTCCGGGACGACAGGATTGGTCTTGAATAATCTCAACTCTGCTGCGGGAACCATTACGGACACGCTAAACGGCACTGGCAATATCAACATTGCTGGTAATGTCGTCGATGGCTTGTCGAAGGCAAATCTCACTTACTCCGGCACGGGCACGCTGACACTCGCCGGCACTAACACCTACTCGGGTACGACGACGCTCTCTTCCGGCACGATCAAGGTCACCAGCACGACGACTGGCTTGGGAACGGGTGATCTCGCTTTGAGTGGAGGTACACTTCTTCTTCAGGCCGCTACCAACGGTGCCGCTGTTTCGGTTCCTAACAACACGAATATTACTGGCAACACGACGATCATCACGGATGCCGCGACAGCTGGAGCGGGCAACACTTATACTTTGGGAACTCTGGGCATCGGCGCCAACACGTTGAATATCACTGCGGGAAGCCACGCGACTAGCGGCACGGCTGGCGTCACCTTCGGTGCGACCAACATCACCGGCAACGCTACTTTCAATCTCGGTCATCACACTGGCAGCACGACGGTTCTTACGCTCGGTTCGATCAGCACGCCTACGGCTGTTACGTTTGCTGTTACTGGAACCGGTGATTTGAACCTGGGCAGCACTTCGGGCTCGATCGCTTCTGGAACTCGCGTGAACGTCGGCGGCAATATCTTCGATGCCTCCACACTGAATCTTAACGCTGTCGGCGCGCTTGGAACCGGTGTTGCCCAGGTCAATACCGGGACAGATCTTCTCGCCGTTGTTAATATTAATGCAAACAACACGCTTCAAGAATTTACGGGGACTTTTGGAACGCTCAACCTCAATGGCACCAACACCCTGACGATCGCCAACAATGTTGCCGCTAACGATACCTTCACCGGTCTCATTCAAGGCACGGGTAACCTGACGATCTCTGGATCGACTACGGCCAACGCCGTGAGTCTCGGCAATGTTCTTTTGACCAATACTTTCACAGGAACCACGACCCTCGCGTCCGGTCGCCTCAACTTCCTCGCGAATAATGCCGCGGGCAGGGGTGCTTTGATCATCGATGGTGGAACTGAGCTGGATAACACCCTCGGTGGCACGGTTACTGCAGGTAATACCAGCCAGACTTGGAACGGCAGCTTCACTTATGGTGGAACGAACAGCCTCAACATGGGCGCGAATGACAACGTTACGTTGACTGGATCGGCCACACCCGTAACCATCACTCTGACTAACGCCAGCACAAACGGATCGACGCTGACCGAGGCCAACATCACCAGCACGGGCACGGCCAATCTGGTCATCAGTGCGACCGGTAACGGCGACACGACGCTCGGTGCGCTTAGCTTTACTGGGTCCTTCTCGAACTCCAGTACTGCAGCTACGGGTGGAACAACCACCGTCAACGGTGTCATCAATAATAACGTCACGAGCGTGACGCAGAATGCGGTTAACACGACCCTCCGCCTCAACGGACAGAACACCTACACGGGGCCTACCTTTGTTACTGCTGGCATCTTGCAGGCAGGGGTTGGCCAGACGGTCGATGGCAAGGGTGCCTTTGTCAGCGGTGCTTTCGGCCTCAACTCAGCCGTGACCATGAGCACGACTGGTACGTTGGATCTCAACGATCAAAACGAAGAGATCGGTTCTCTCACCGGCACCGGTGGCGTTGTCAATCTGCGGTCTGGAAATCTGACCGTTGGCGGCGACTACACCAGCCCGGGCGCATATGCAGGTGACATCATCGGAACCGGCGGTATCACCAAGACCGGTACTGGCACGCTTTATCTCTCGAGCAGCACCAGCACCTACTCGGGTGGAACGACCTTCAAGGACAACATCAATGCCACCACCGGCACGGACGTCGATGGCAATGCCGGTACGATTGAATTGGGAAGCAGCACTCAGTTCAGCGGCTCTTTTGGAAGTGGCAATATCACTTCGGGGCCGCTCGGTACGGGTGCCCTTACGGTTACTGACTCGGGAACCCTGACCACGGATGGACTCGGTACGGGCACATACCCTAGTTATCAACTCGGCAATAACGTTGCGATCAGCGGTACTTCAACCCTGACGGTGACTCCTTCTGGAACGACTGGCCTCTGGCTCAGCGGTGTCATCTCGGGTTCGGGTACGTTGAACATCACGGGAACCAGCACGGTTTATCTGACGGGTACCGATCGCAGTCCTGGAATCGTTACTCCTGTATACGCTGGAAATAGCTACGGCGATACGCACGTCTCTGGCGGCACGGTAATCGTCGGGACGGGGACAATTGACACCACTACTCCGACTACTCCTGAGACGATCACGCCTTTTGGTACCGGCACAGTGTACGTCGATGGGGCCACGACATTGACCACGGATGGTGGACTTGCCAACTTCTTTACCGGGTTCGTTAACGGTTACGCCACTAACAATAACTACCAGATCAACAACAATTTCGTTCTCGATCCGCCGCTGACAGTCGTTGTTCCGGCTGGTACGAGCTTGACCATGGCTGGCCAGATCACTGGTACGAATCCGGATGGCGGTCTCAATGTTGGCGATCCCAGCAATCCTACGGTTGGAGGCACCCTGATCCTGACGCCTTCTGCTGGTGTGAACAATTACGTGGGCCCCACGAATGTTGTGGCTAACAACACCCTGGCTGCGGGCAACTCGAATGCGTTGAGTGCGAACTCAGACTTCACGGTCAATGGCACTCTCGACTTGGCTGCCATTACGAACGTCTATGCTACGGTGGGCTCACTCTCAGGCACCGGCACGGTTATCTTGGGAAATGCTTCGACGCATAGCACATTGCAGACGGGTACCACTATTCTCAGCGGCACTAATGTCACCTTCGGTGGTTCGCTTACTGGTACTGGCAACTTCGTCAAGACCGGTACGGGAACGCAGACTTTGTCGGGCCAAAACACCTTCACCGGTGGAACGTCCATCACCAATAGCGGCGGTGTACTCGCCATTGCGGGAAGCAGCAACGGTATTGCAACCAGCAATCAGTTGACGATTGGCGACTTGGGCACGTTCGATATCTCGGCTTCCAATGGGGGACAGACCGTGCAGAACCTGACCAGCAGCGTCGCTTCTTCCCTAGTGGTTCTTGGTGCCAATACCCTGACTGTCCAGACGAACACGAGCAACGGTTCGCTTGTTGCTGCCACCGAGTTTGATGGTGTCATCAGCGGAAGCGGCGGCTTGGACAGTGAAGGTGACTTGGCCAAGCTTACTCTTACCAACGTCCAGGCCTACACGGGCACGACGACGATTGGTTCCCGTAATACGTTGGCCCTCGTGGGCAACGGAGACATCTCGATGAGCGGTAGAGTATCACTCGGGTTCGCTGCAACTCTCGATGTATCGGGTGCCGGCACCGGCAGCCCTGTGGATGTCACAGTGCAGAACCTGAGCGGCAATAGCGCGATTTCTGCTGTGGTTCTTGGTGAGAATACCTTGATCGACCAAACCAGTGGGGCGCAAACCTTCCGCGGCGTCATTCAAAACGATGGAAGCGCTACTGGCGGATTGACCGTCACGGGTAATGGAACGCTCACACTTACCAATACCCAGCAGTACTTCGGCCAGACGGACATTGACTCGGGTACACTTGCCATCTCCAACTTGGGTGGCACGTCGAATAACACGGGTATCGCCAATAGCGCGCTCCTGACGCTCGAGGGCACAGGCGCCTTCGATATCTCGGGTGGCGGCAACCAGACCGTTAATAACCTGACGAGTTCGGGCACATCGACCCAGGTGATCCTCGGTGCGAACACCTTGACCGTGAATACAGGTGCCACCCCGACGGCATTTTATGGCACGATCTCGGGAACTGGCGGCAGCTTGGATAGCGAAGGCGTCAGCGGCACGTTCATCCTCACTAATACAGAAACGTACACGGGTTCGACGACGATCGGTACGACTACCGGCCACAATAAGCTCGAACTCGTATCAGTGGGAGATGGTACTACGCCAAGCATCGCATCCAGCAGCAGTGTGACAATTGGCGACTTCAGCACCCTCGATATCTCGGGTAGCAACATTGCGCAGACAGTCACTAACCTGACAGGTACGACTACTGCCACTGTTGTGACCGGCACGAACACGTTGATTGTTAACGTGAACAATGCCGATAATGAAGACTTCCAGGGCTCGATCACGGGTTCTGATAGTGTCAGCGGTGGCTTGATCAAGACCGGCACGGGTACCCAGACCCTCAGCGGTCAGAATACCTACGGGGCTGGCACGGTTATCACCGCAGGCACCTTGGCTCTCACAGGCACAGGTTCCATCAGCGGCACAGGTCGGGTCCATGTGGACGCCGGGGCCTTCTTCGACGTCAGCGGAATATTCGCCCCTCCTGCTGGGTCTGGCATGACATTCATTGGAGCTCTTAGCGGTGCAGGTACCACCAATCTGGGAGCCACGGAGTTGATCACCGGTAGTAACGGTGAGGGCTCGTTCTATTCAGGTGTGTTCACGGGAACGGGTACCTTGGTGAAGGACGGTAACGACTTCATGGTTCTCTCCGGTGCGAGCACCAACTACAGCGGCGACATTCTGATCGTTGGTGGCATCACCCCGAAGCCCGATGGCCTGACGGGCGGACTCATCGTAGCGAATAACAATGCGTTGGGTACTGGTAGTGTTGTAAACGGATCGGTACTTGCCAGCGGCGCTTACGCCAAACACTTCCTCGACCTACCCTCGGAAGAGGTTGCTCATACGATCACCATTGGTGGCGCGTATACGCAGAACTCCACGGGTACACTGGCGCTGGAAGCTGTTTCATCTAACATCACCAACACGAAGGCCGATGCGGGTCTATCCTATGATACCCTTCAGGCGAGTACGGTCACCCTCAGTGCAGGAAGCACGGTCCTCTTCGACGTGTCGAATGTCCCGTCTCTCGCTGGTGAGCGCTTCCAGGTCATCTCCGCCACGGGAACCATGGTGCAAACGAGCGGTGGCAGCCCAGTTGCAGTGACTGTGACTGGCGCCAGTTCCCTCGTGACGCCCATCACGGTTTACAACGACTCGTTCGGTGGCGCCTTTAATCCGAACAGTGTGGTCGTCGTGTTAACCCAGGACTTCACCACCTTCAACCAAGGGTTGACGCCGAATCAGACGAATGTGGCTGTTGGTGTCAATAATGCCCTTGGAAAGATGCTGACCGGTGGCGTGTTGATGAATCCCAACGCCGTTCAGTCGGATTTCTTCAACAACATTGTTGGAGGGCTGTCCACGGCAGCCGATGGTGGCAGCCTGGGCTATGCGCTCGATCAGTTGTCTCCCCAGCGCTTCCAGATCCTGCGCAACATCGCCTACGACAACAACGCGTTCGACGTCCAGACCCTGGATGACGAATTTGCCCGCGAGCGTAACGGCCCTGGCGGATTCGATACCTCAGGCTTTGCGTTCAACGACAGCCGCCTCGGCGGTCAGTTGTCCGGAGTCAAGAGTCGCTTGCTCGCCTGGTCTCCCCAGACGGAACCCGGCCTCCTCAGCGACTCTAACGAGAACATCCTGGGTGGTGTCACGATGGCTGACTCCAAGGACGTCAAGAACGTGACGGCCCCGATGGGTGAGTACAGCAAGTGGAACGGGTTCCTCGATGGTGGCGCCGATCTCGGCAGCATCGACGGCAACGCTGATTTCAGCAATTCGTCCTATACCACGGGCCGGATCCGGATCGGCGGTGACTACGCAGTCACTCAAAACCTCCGGGTTGGTATGCTCTTCGGTTACAGCCACACCAATGCCGACCTCGATAACGAGGGCAGCAAGGCCAAGGTGAATAGCTACATGCCTGGCATCTTTGCCACCTACGCGGACAAAAGCGGCTTCTTCGCCAATGGTATCTTCACGGGCGGCGTGAATGACTATTCGACGAACCGCGATATCCAAATCCCCGGTGTTACCCGCACGGCGAATGGATCGTCGAGCGGTGCGCAGTTCAGCGGTGACTTGGATGGCGGTTACGAGTTCCACAAAGGTGATTTCACCTTCGGACCTAGCGCCGGCTTGACCTACGTCAACATGGGAATCAACTCCTTCACGGAAAGTGGAGCAAACTCGGCTGACCTGGCTATTAACAGCCAGTCGTCTGATTCACTCCGCAGCCGTCTCGGTGGCGCGATCTCCTACACGGGCAAGGTTGGCTCGGTGAACCTCACCCCGCACATCAATGCGTTCTGGCAGCACGAGTTCCTCGACAAGTCGAACAACATCAACAGTCAGTTTGTTGGGTTGCCTGGCGGTGCCTTCTCAGTAAGCACCACCAAAGGCGATCCCAACAATGCGTTGCTCGGAGCCGGTTTGGATGCCGACCTGAACAAACACGTGACCCTGTTCATCGACTACCAAGCCGAAGCTGGTGGAGAAAGCTTCTTCGGCCAATCGGTCGATGGCGGCGTAAAGTGCGCCTTCTAATCGAAGCGTAAATATTTGCCGGATAGTTAACGGCACTCTTAAAAACCCCCGGAGATCGCTCCGGGGGTTTTTAGTTTATGCTGATCTGAATTTGGAACGGAGTGCAGTACCCTGCCAATGAGCGGCAGTTCGCGTAACATACTCGTCTTTGTTGTCACAATCGGATGTCGAATTGGTTTTTCGTTTGCGCGTCGCGAAATCTGACGTTACGTACTTGGATACGTCTTCGTTCCTCGCGTCCGTTAGTCGACCAAAAATAAACATGGAAACTCACGAACGATCTCCGAAAGTTGTGAGCGAAAATCGCGTCCCGACCTCAACTCTCCTGGCGGGTTTCCCCGAGGAAAAGGGACTTCGGCCCGGTGTCCTCGCTCTTGTGGCACTCCGACTGGCGCAAATTCAAGAATGTCCCATCGGTATTGAGTCTCATACCATCGCATTAAGAAAGAACGGCGAGCGCGAAGAGCGACTTAGAGAATTAGAGAGCTGGTCTTCTTCCGTTCTTTTCAATCGGCACGAACGATTCGCGCTCGCACTGGCCGAAAATCTCACCAGCAATCCCGAAGGGGAGGTGACTAAATCGCTCCTCGGAGACGGCCCACGTTATTTTTCCCAGGACGAGATCATTCGTCTGGTCTTGGTCATTCAAGCGATGGATGACTGGAATGTCACCAAGTTGGAAGCGATTCGTGCGCGCAAGAAGCCGAAGGTCGATTCAATTGCGCACAACGTCACCACGTCTTCTTGACGCCCATTTATCCGCCGTGGGCAACCTGCTTTCAGTTTAAGACACTTTCGCGTAGAATGGAACGACCATGAAAGGCGAAGTGATTTATCTGTATGCGTTCGACGTCGCGAACGAAATCATTACCCCGCGAGTCCAGGAGATCCTTTCGGAAAAGCCTTTTCCTTTCGAAATCCGGAAAGACCGGACATTGCCCAAAGACATGCCGCTTTATAAGCCGCTGGCGATTGAACCCAGTCCGCTGACAGCGCATCTGTACGGTTCTCCGGTAAGGCTGCTGATCCGCATTTATGATGTAGGGGTCGTCACGGTGATGATGCGGGTCGGGTTCGAATCCGAGGCGCTCGGAAACCTGATGCGCTTTCACAATCCGACACTGGAAGATGGGCGTACCCTCGACAAGGTGGCCGTCGATTTTTGCGGCAAAGTTTGCAGTAGCCTGAAAGATTCGGTGGTGGGACGCACGGAGTTTCCGCCACCGCCGGAAGCCTATACGGTTTTTTGTTTAACGGACTTGGCGAACGTCACGGATGCAAATGTCTGGTTGAATGAGAACCGGCGCGAGGTAGCCGGATTGCTGACCGAGACAGCGGCGGACAAATTGAGCGAGACGCAGGTAACCGAGGTCCTTCGCATCCAGCGTTCATTTGAGAAAAGCGATCTGGCCGTGATCGATTGGGACGCCGCATTGGTGATCGATTTAACCGGGTATGTGGATGACGTCCTGTACGCCTTGGAATTGGCCAATCTGCAGTTGGAAGAGTTCCGCATGATGGACCAGCGTCTGGACTTATACCTCGATCGCGCCTACGAGGATTTGGAACGGAGAGGATGGTCCGTGTTCGGCGCGGCAAACAAAACGCTCCGTCACCTGCGCCGGTTCCGGGTGGACGTGGCGAAATTGACGGATGAAGTGACTCACATCACAAAATTTTTTGGCGACTGGCACCTGGCTCGCGTTTATCTTGGTGCCCGCGACCGCTTTTATCTCGATCAATGGCGCGCGAGCGTCGAGCAACGGCTGGTCCAGCTCGACAAGCTCTACAGCGTGGTTCACGCCGAGGTAAATGAGCGCCGCATGCTGTGGCTGGAGATTGTCATCGTTATCTTCTTCGCCTTCGACTTGGCCATCATGCTGTGGGTGCGGCGGTAGGGAATGGTTTTGTGCCCAACTTGGCAGCCCTCGATTTTATTTTAAGGTTGTCTAGGGTGCAACTTTGAAGCCGGTTCCCCATCCGTTTGAATCGTCATGCTTGGGCTGATTAAAATCTGAAGAGTTATCGGTCGAATCGGTGCTTGTAGAAGCACAACCCACTTGGCCGACCAGAAGCGCAGCCAGGAAAAGATTCTTTACCCACGCACCAGTTTTGGACTCAGTCACTGTCTTCCCTAGTCGCTGCAACACATCGCTTAAAATATTGGACATGACTTATATAAACGCTCGGATCTGAAACAAGTAACGGAAAACGAATTGGGGCCACAACTCACTACGTCTAAGCGGCTCCGCTATGGTAGGAAGCGTCGGACCGAACCAATGACCGGATCGATTTGAAGGGTCTCATAATTAGCAGGGAGACCGCTCGCCCCTGCCTTATCATTTTCGAGTACGAGCGTTATGCTGTTTTGCGGAGTGCCCGCTGACGAATTAGTCAAATCTGTGGAACCATCCGGCTTGAAGTGGAATGCCGAATATTTGTAATTCGAGCCATAATTGGGGAGCAACGGGTCGGTACTGGAGGGAGGAGTCGGAGCCGCCGATAGAAGCGGAGATACATTATTGGGAGACGTCGTTGTCGATAACACCACCGGAACCGGAAAGAGAAAGGGCTTGCTTAGCGCGGTGAGGGTGATGCTCCCGCTGGCGGTGGGATCTCCTTCGGTCAGGCATTGCATCGCCCGATAGACACTAGGTGACCCAGTGGAGGGTTGATTGTAATCAGGCAATTGATAGAAACGTACTTCAACCAGATGGCTACTGCTGAGCGCATTTTGACGCGCCAAAGTAAGTTGATTGATCATCGCCTGCCCCGTTGCATTAAGTTGGTAGGCTCGCGTCGTGCCTTGAATCATGGGGATGGCAAGGGCACTCACAATGACAATGATCGCCAGGACAACCAGCATTTCGACCAATGTAAAAGCGCGGGACGGTGTACGAGGGTTGGATAGAGTCATATATAAGACATTCGATGGTGAATTGCTTTGTTGAAAACATTTTAACAGGAAGACATGAAAACAGGAAATACATGAAGAAGGCAGGTCAACCAGGGAAGGATTGGGTTCGATTTTTCTTCTGCTTCAGTTTCACGTTTTCCTGTTAAAAAATGATGATTTCAACAGAGCAATAGTGAATCTTTACCACGAAGCAATAAGGGCAAGATGCGATACTGCGTGGCATTTGAGAGGTCTAAGAGACATTAGACACGATCCCGTTGTTGGAGAACGAGTAAAAAAAACATAACACTGGTGATCTCATTCTTCTTCCAAGAACCGAGATCACCAGTGTTAAGAGACTGCGGATTGTGTTCCCTGATATTTCCTCGAAACTACATCAAACAAGGTGCGATTTGTTCGATGGATTGCATCAATAGAACATTGAAAATCCATGCTTAAAACATTTCTTCTCACCGCTTTTACGGTTACCGCTCTTCATTTTTCCTCCCTCCCTTTAGGTGCAGATTCCGATGCCGACAATCTCGTGGATAATCCCGGCTTTGAAAATGGAACGTCCCGTTTCTATCTGGGTGTGGCCGCTGATTCAAAAACCATGAACTGCCGAGTCAGTGTCGACAAGGCGAACGCCCATACGGGCGCTCAATCGGCCCTCATGCAGGCCGATGATTTCGCCCGGGTTTCCTTTGGACCTGTGGCAACTATTCCGGTGAAACCCGCAGAGCATTATCGGGTGGGAGTATGGGTCAAGCCGGGCTCCGATTTTCAAATGCAGCCAGGGACTCCGGGGCTGGTGATGAGGTTAAATCTATCGCAAGACAATGCGCCCTCATCAGCCGGTCTTATTTTTATTTTTTTAGACGACACCGTTTTTCCAATTGGCACGCCCCCCAATGCGCCTCTCGCGATTACTACACCTTTATCTGCGGATTGGACCCATATCGAAGCAGTCGTGGAGGTGCCAGACAATGTGGATGGTATCCAACCAGTCTTGTTTTTCTGGAAGGCGAAAGGTTCCCTGAATGTTGATGATTTTACTTTTGAAAAAGTCGATGCCTCGGTGCCTTTATCGAAAGTCGTGACCTCCGCACCTTGATTTGGAGGGAGTTGGTTCCGAGGTAGCCGCCGCTGTCTCTAGCGGCGGCGTCTTTTTTTCGACGGACCGCCGCTAGGGACAGCGGCGGCTACCTTAAAATGCCTCGGAGCTTGCACCGGAGTCCTTTGCCGATCAGGGGCTGAACTGCTTGGTGGAGACGACGCGAAAGCGATAGAAGCTGCTGAGCGGCGGAGCTGCCATCAGCGTGGCGGGAGTGGTATAACTACCGGCATAATCGGGCACGGCGGCGCTAGGGTCCACATAGCGCTCGATGGTTTGCGAGCCGCGATATTCGCTGGTAATGGAGCTGGGATTTTCCTGCCAGGTTGTCGGATCCGCCCCCGCTCCCTGCGCCTGCAGGCTCTGGACGCGAAAATGAACCGTAAACGTATTCGATTTGGTCGTGAGCAGGGGGTAGATATTGGCGTAAGGCCGCTCACGACTGTTGTCGCCGGTGAGTTGGTGTGTATACCAATAGTTGCCGGTTGACGAAACGCAGGTGGCGTATGTCGCTGCTCCGTCGTTTGGCACCAGGGGGAGGGTGCAGATTTCGCTGGCCGAGTGAAAGATATCCTTGGAATTAAATTTCCCGGCAAAGCCCTGCAGCGTCTCAGGCAAATTGATGCTATAGCGAAGCGTCGCGGGGGCGGTGGAAAAGGTTGGAGAGTGGCTGGGGGAGTTGCTCAGTTGCTTATAGGTGGTGGGGTTGCTTGAATTCGAACCGGAATCGGCATTGGGTACGGCGAGCATTTGCTGGCTTTCGAGCACGGCCCGTATCCCCGTGTCGCGGTTGATATAGTTGAATGGGACAATCAGATAGTTCATGTTGATGCGGCCAGCAGTCGAAAGCGGTTCGCTGATCGCATAAGGTTCCACGACCGGCATGGTGAAAAGATCAACCATCAGATGGTCCCTCGGCGCTCTGGCTCCGGCGTGCAGGCCCGTTGGATCAGGATGAAAGAGCAGGGTTTGCCACGGCTTGTCGCCGATAACACCGGTGGAAAGCGAACCAAACATAACGGCAGATGGCATCTCGCGCGCGGGTGAGAAGTAGGTTGTGCCGACTGCCGTATACGATTCGCCCGAATCCATGAAGTAGGGAATATAGCCCGAATTTGCGCTAAGGCCGCCTTCGTCGGCTTTGTTGATGTAAGGACCATCACGGACGGCCCCGGTGCCATTGTCAAAATCGCCCTGAGGTTGAGTGGACGGGGATGTCAATGAGGCAGTGCTTCCAGCCGTTACTCCCGCCGTGAAAGTCCCGGTGGTTCCGACGGTGGTTTGATAGCCGAATCCTTCAGGCTCGCAGGTTTCGATGGGATTAACATTGGTATTCTGTGATTGATAAAGGGCATCGGTGCTACCCCCGGTGGCGCTGACGTTGAACGAGCCGGACAGGGAAACGGTGCCGGTGGCCGAAGACCAATATGAAGTCACGCCGGAAACGAGTTGGCCACGGGTTGCTCCATACCAAGGCATCCCGAGGCCATCTACGAAATTGTGGGCAAATTGCTGGCCATAGTACTGATTAGGCCCGAAAAGTGGTGGGTTGTAGGTATTAGCGGGAGGAATCGTATGATGCCCGGCCACGAGTCGGAGATCGCCCGTAGTGCACTGGATACCCTGGAGGATGTCATTACTGCTAACGATAAAACTAGCCAGCCACGGGTGTGTTGTATTTTCGCCGGTGTGGTTCGTATTGTAAGCCATGCGGCCCGAAATGTTGGCGCCAACATTACTGAAATTCGACATTTGTTCGATGGCACCTGACGGCCACGGTAAGGTTGGCGAAACATAGCCCGGTGTTTTTGCAATGCTATCCGCGGGAAAAGTAAATATTGTGTCCTGAACGACCGTGCCGCTGGACGTGAGGACCTGTGCTTCCACGGTGCCGGTGAACATGATGGGACCATTGAGGTTGAAATCGGGAACCGGAAAGGTGGGGGCGGTCTGGGTTAACAGGGTCGGTACCCAGGAATACAGACTGCTCGAATAAGCGTTGAGGATGGGAAGGATTCCCAGGTTTCCTCCCCATGCGACGGTCTGCGAAGCGCCATTGGTGGTTGGAAAGGTGGCACCAGTCGCTGTAGCGACACCTGGAAACATCGATGAGGACGTATTGCTGGCTGTCTGTGTACCTGTTGCCGAAATATTCCAGCTAATTGTCGAGTTGCAAATTTTGATGCTGCAGTCGGGAATCAGCGCCGTATATCCTTGGGCCGGGTCAAAGAGATGAAAAAGGAGAGCCGCTTGCACCCGTACTTTATTGTTGGCGATAGGCGGGCCATATGTAGGGGAACCGGGGCTACCACCAATTACCTGTGGATTGGGGGGAGCGCTGGGAGAAGTAAAAGTGCCGGTGCCGGACGCAATGAAGAGAATGCCCGCCTTGGAAATGATGGGATAACGACCGAATCCTTTCGTATCATTGGTCGCATTGTAGCTCGGCACGACTTCACCGAATCCAAAATTCGGGGCGCCCGTCGCCTTCACGCTGGGGTTGTACTGAAAAGTTCCGGACAGCGAGGAATCATAGATATTAGTGGCACGGACGTAGTCGAAAATTTCCATGAGAATCTGGTCCAACTCCGTGCCGGTGTTGTTGTTTACCGCATTATACTTTGATGCAAACGTCGTCGTGCCGAATCCCGGGATGGCCGAGCTGCAAAGGTTTTTCAAATAGCTGATCAAAGTCGAGTTCCGGGACGTTGTGGCCGGTGAGACGACTAGATTGTATTCGTTTGGACTGGTCCAGTCGCTTCTCTGAAAATAGTAAATATTGCCCGTTCCGATCGTTGTGCAAAAAGCGATGAGTTGATCGAAAGGCGTCTGATAACTTGCGACGGGAGTCTTGGCGCTGATCGGCCATACACAGACACGGGGCAGATTGAAAACATTCACATCGGGCGCGCGGCTGTTGGCCGTGATAAAAAACTGAGCCCGTTTCAAGGCGGCTTGATCGATAGGTGAGTTTGTGCCGCGGGTACTGCCTGAGAGAATGGGCTGAAGCAGAATTTCGTCCGCAGTGGCGTAGAGTCGGTTGCCCAGCAGAGGCTGGACGGCTCCAGATGTGACCGTTCCGGAAGCGGTAACGGTGACCGCAGTCGTTCCCTCCTTTGATCCGCCTCCAATGGTGCGCGGCGCGATGCCTGGCGTGGTTAACGACGGGGAATAGATATTTTCCGGAAACGTGCCGCTCAGGGTCAAATTTCCAAAGACCGCGCTCAAAGACACCGTAGCCGGATGTCCGGGATAGCGCTGGAATTCATTTTGCCAGGCCGGAGTTTGCGCGAGGTTAAGATCGAACGGCGTGCAGACGCGGGGAGTGTCGGAAAAGCTCCCGGGAGCACTGCCCTCTGAAGCGGTATTGATGTTGACCTTGTTCGTTTCATCGTCCGTCCAAAACGCGATTCGGCCCACGATGGGATCGTTCGCGGAAGGAGCGATGCCGTTGGCTTTGCTGCCGCTAAACTTGACGGTAGTGCCCCCCGTGTCGGTATCCGGATACGCAATCTTACCGTCCCGGAGAACATAGAGCCACATGACCGGCATGGGCACTTGATTGGGGGAACTGGGATCGACGGGAGCGGCAATGGGAATACCTGTCGTGGTTGTGCCCGTCGTGTTGACCCAAAACCCGGCCACTTGCGGGTTGACGGTGGTTGTAGAGCCGGATGTGGTCGAGACTAACGGCCCCATCACCAAGGCGCTGCCCGGAACGCCGGCAGAAGACGAGACGCCACTCGGCGAAGTGAGGTCGTTGGCCGATGCATCCCCATCGACGATTGGGTACTGGTTAACTCCGTTGACCGCGATCGGTTGATTCAAATCAACATAAACACCTTGTTGACTGTACCAGTTGGTTGGCACCAGGGTCTGGGTGTGGTCAAACACACCGGTACCCGTCATGGTGGCATCCGAATAGAGCTTATAGTACTGAGCAGGTATTCCGGTTCCGGATGTGTCGTAAGTACGAATCATTCCCGGTTGAGAAGCCCAGCATAATGTACTGCCCAAGGTGCTGCTGCCCGGAGCGCAGCCCGAGGTGCCTTGATAAATCTCGGCCATGACCAGATCAACGGCGGTCTGGCTGAGCAGTTTTACCGAAGATCCGTTGGCATAAAGTTTCGAGGTGTGAAGCTCGGAATTGATATTGATGCTGAGGGACACGATCATGATCGTCAAAAGCGCGACGGCCGCCAGAACGAGCAAAAGAGCGACGCCCCGCTTGGCCGGTTGATGTCCGTAGAAACGGGACTGCACATTCCTAGGGGCAGGGGATTTTAATTGGTGGTCCATTTGGCTCCAGAAATGGCAACTTCGGTTTGAAAGACTCGAAAATTGACGTGAGATGCCGTCAGTTGCGTTTCCATGGTTGTGAGATCGGCTTCTAATTGATTCGGTGATTCCGAGCTTGTGGTGAAGAGCGGTGTACCTGATTGGGTTAGCCCGAGTGCGGCATTGGGAGGAGTCGAGGTGTTGCCCAGTTTCAAGGCCGAGGCCTCATCGATCGCTACCATCGTTACTTCCACAATCGGCGGAAGTTGGTTGTAGCTCACGCCTAATTGCTCGCTATCGTAACTATAATTGGTGGTCAGGTTACCGCCGGCAGCTTGATCGCCTTTCGACAGCTTCGGCCAGATGATCAAGGCAATGATGTTCTCTGCCAGGACGAAGTTTGAATTCGCATCGGGCGTGGTGACGATCGGATCCGTGAACCAATGATAATTAGAGGTTCCCCGCGTGGTTGCTGCTCCTGTGGAATAAACTGTGAGTGACTCCGAAGGTTGAAGAAATTCCATCAATCGATAGCGATATCGGTTCGCTGAAGAACTTGGCAGGAAATTAGGCACGCTGGGATCGGGGCCGTAGACCAGATAAAAGCCACACGCGTTAAGCAGCTTCTGTTGGGTCGAATACAGTGCGCTTTTTCCGAGTGGAGCTTGAAAAAAAATGCAGTGGGTTATCGGTGTCCATGAACCCGTCAGCGACAGCAATCCCGTCGGCGATCCCGATGGAGGAGTGTTGGCTTGTCCGCAGATAAAATGAAGATCGGAACGGCGGGCGTAAGTGGCAGGCGGACTGCCGCTCAGTGTACCGGTCGATGAGACCACCCAGTTTCCGCTTGAATCGGCGTAATCGTAATAAGTGTTCAGCGTCGCCTGGCTGATGGTCCGGGTCATTGCATCGAAAGCGGAACGAGCGTTGGTAAAGCCCTCAATTTTTCCCGAAGTGTTCTTCCACAGTTTGCTCGTCTGCTGGGTCATGCTGAAAATAATCGCAATGATTCCGACGAGAACGACCATCGAGACCAAGAGCTCCAAGAGTGTGAAACCGGACCTTATTTTCCACGGACCTTGCCGCAAGGCTGAATCTAAACGGTCTGACATGGCTTGCGATTCGATCCCGGTGCGTCTATTTCAAAGGCCGTTGTTGGCTACGATAAAGGAATAGACGTGGGGATGTTGTTGCGTGTAAATCGAATTGTCCCCCGCATTGGTGATGGTGACGACAATATTATAGGCGGCGACCGGGCTCGAAGCTGTCGCGGGTGAGACCGTAGGGTCAAGCGAGGTCGGAGAATTTTGACTGGTCACCTGGCTTACCGTCAGCGTCGCCTGATAAAAATATCCTGTCTTGTCCGGGAGCAGCGTACCCTCGTGGTCATAATAGTAAATGGGAGGGGTGACAGAGCCTGCGAGGGTTGAGTCATAAGTTTTAAGGATTGAAAAACTATTCAGCCGGAGATCGTTGGATATCGATTGAACAATATCCGCCTCGGAGGTGTTTCCCATAGCTTGATGAAACGAGGTGACGTTCACCGCCAAAAGGCCGAGAAGACAGGTGCAGGAAAAGCTTATCACCGCCAAGGCAATAGTCACCTCGACGAGGCTAAAGCCTCGCGATTGGCAAGTTCTGCGGTTGGCGCGATACTTGATCATATAACCTATTAGAAGGACGTCCTTTTTCCAAGAATTACCCGGGTCAAAACCTGACTTGTCGCATTCAGGAGCCGAAGGGTAAGGCGTTGTGTTTCATCAAACGAAACGGTGGTGTTGCCCGTTTTTTCTCTAATTGCAACCGTTGTATTCCTTCCCAGCGTTCCTTTCATCCAAACCGATAGCTTAACATCTTGGTTGAGGGTCTTGGAAGCGCCACAAAAAGCCGGGGAAAATAAGAATGGGGCCAATGCAAGGATCACGAACACAGTTAAGCCCATTTTTTACACATAAAAAATACATATTCATTTAACACTGGTAAAATCTGGCTGAGAAGATAGGGTGTGACATGGACGAGCCGGTTTCTCCACAACGTGTTTCTCTTCGCGATATCGGCCGGTTGGCGAATCTTTCTCATTCGACCGTTTCACTGGCCCTTCGTGATCATCCCAGCATCGCAGCAAAGACGAAAGTCAGGGTTCGTCAACTCGCGGCTTCCCTCGGTTACGCCCCGGACCCGATGCTGCGCGCACTGGCAGAGTACCGTCGGGACAAGGCGGTTCGACGCTATCAAGGATCGCTCGCTTGGATCCACTATGGGAGCAGCTTGAACGTTAATGTCGGTCACGAATTTATTCTCTACCGGCAAGGCGCTGAGCAAAGGGCGGCGGAGCTCGGTTATAAGCTGGTTGATTTTAACCCCACGGTGGACAAGATGACCCCGGCGGCCTTGCGCAGGGTGCTCTTGAACAGTGGCATTCGCGGTCTTCTTTTTCCTCCTCAACCCCAGGCACATACCATCCTCGATTTCGATTTTTCAAACTTTTCTGCCATCGCTTTCGGCTTCAGTATTTCCGTCCCACAGCTCCATGTCGTCACGAATTGTCAGTTTCGCACTAGCATGATCGCGCTGCGCCAGTTACGGGCATTTGGTTATAAAAGGATTGGTCTTGTCCTCTCGGAAGCGCTCAACGAAAGATCGCAGGGTAACTTTCTTGGCGGATTTCTGGCTGAGCAAAACAAAATAAACACCAGGGAGCGGATCCCTGTCTTTCTCTCGCGCGGCCCATGGGACAATGAGCAAAAGAAATTCAATCAATGGTTCAAGACTCATCGGCCCGAGGTGATAATCGCCGACTTCTTCGAATGGACCGTTGGCTATCTGCAGGAGCTTGGACTTCACGTCCCGGAAGATATTCCGTTGGCCGTTCTCGCTGCGATGCCGCATCTGCACAAGTTTGCCGGAATGGATCAAAATGACCGGAGGGTCGGACAGCTCGCGGTCGATACCGTGGTCGGGATGCTTTATCGCAATGAAACCGGCATTCCCGCGACTCCAACTCGCATCCTGGTCGAAGGCCAGTGGCAGAGTGGCGAATCGATTCCATTGTCAAAATTCACCAGTGTGAGTTAGAAACAAATTGTTATTTTGGTGTCTGAATAACATTATTACATTTATGAAAGCTCTTTCGTTACCTGTTCTCGCTGGAAATTCGAACTGTGTTTCTTCCTTCGCTACTATTGCAAAGGAGCTTTCACGTTTTTGTGTTCGCCCTATGGCCTGCTTAATTGCCGCCATCGCCTTACTTGGTTTGCCTGTCCATGCGGCCAATAGCACGTGGAATGGTAGTAGTACCACGGATTGGAATACTTCGGGTAATTGGTCGGGTAGTAGCGCGCCCACTGTGACAAACACCGCGCAGTTCAGTTCAGCTTTTACCAATCAACCTAACGTCGGAACGGCAACGAGCGTCGGTGGAATTTGGGCGACGACTGGCTTGGGACAAAACGTGGTAATCTCCGGCGTGGGGCCGTTGACCATCGCGGGTAATCTTAATGCAGCGAACGGCCCGGGTGGTTTGGCCAACGTGGGAATTCTCCTTGATGATACAGCGAACCATAGCCTCACCATTAGTTCGTCTGGCACATTGTCGAACAGTACCTCTTTTATCGTCAATAATTACGGCACGTTGACCCTGTCGAATGCCTTGTCGATTGGCACTACGAATCTAACGCTTGGCGGCGCCAACGATAATGCCGCCTCAACCATTTCCCTGACCGGTGGAACAACTTCCTCGACGGGCGGATTAAATTTCAATACCAAGGGCACGATCAATCTTGCCGGTTCTTTTCTCACCACCGGCATTTCTACGCAGACAGCGGGCACGGTGAATCTTGCCGGTTCGCTTGAACCTTCACGTTATTCTCTCAATGGCGGTACTCTGAACATCAACGGAGCTGGTTCGTTGGTTGTATCTGGCACAGGTAGCAATGGTGTGCATGTCAATACTAACGCTGTACTCAATGCAACCGCAACGAATGCTCTAACAGGCACGGGTGCATTTGCGGTGGCGGGCGGCACAGCCATCATTACCGGTGCCAATAGTTCATTTAGTGGCACCGTGCAAATCGGCGCTTCTAATACCGTTGACAATAGTTCGGTCTCGATTGGCAATGCCTCGTCGCTCGGCACTGGCGCCATCACTTGGAACGGTGGCACCTTGGTTTCCTCATCGTCATCCCCTTTGACCATAGCGAACACATTGTTGATCAACGGTTCAGGCGGCATGGTGGTGGGCGGAGCGAATGCGTTTATCTTCAGCGGAATCGTAACGGAAGGCAGCAATAATCGGCCCCTCACAGTTAATGATACAGGTGGAGTTACCTTCTCGGGTGGAAGCTTCACTTTATCCACTTCCAACGGCAGCGGGATGAGCATGCTTGGATCGGGCAACATCACGATCGCCGACGTGGTTGCGAATGGAGGTACGAATGGTAGTATCCTTTACGGTGGAACGGGAACACTAACCCTGACGGCTGCAAACACCTACACGGGCAGCACGACCTTCCAGAACGGCACCGTTCTCGTCGATTACAGCGCTTCGGGCGCACCCGCGAACAACATCCTCAACAGTTCTTCGTTACTGACGGGAGACGGAGGCACGCTCATCATCAAAGGAGTGGGGTCAAGCGCCAGCAACACCCAGACTGTGGCCAGCCTTCTGGCTGGAGCAGGTGCATCGACGATCAATTTGAACCAGAATGGAGATACTACCCTAACGTTGGCGGTGACGGGCACGATCAATCATACGGCTGGTGCTACCCTGAACTTCTCCAACATTCCATCGACTTCGGGAATTATCGTCACAGCCAGCAGCAGTACGCCTGTTGATGGAAGCGGCATCGTTGGGCCATGGCTGACCGTCGGTACCGGAACGAATCTCAATTACGCTACCCTCAACGGCAGCAATCAAATCGTTTCTTACGGGGCTGGCGCCACCTCCGCGGGTTCGAGTTTGAGCGGCATGACGAGTGCCACAACCAATTATACTTTCAGCGGGACCCAAACCACCACGGCGGGGGCTCTCACAGGGAATACGCTTCGTTATACCGGCTCGGGCGATACATTGACGATTGGTGCCAGCGGCACTTTGACGTTGAACGGCTTGATGAATGCCGGCACCGGGCAATTGACGGTTGCGGCCGGTAGCGCGACTACTAGTTTCTTGATGATTGGCGGCTCGAACGGGGGCGGCACGACCAAGGAACTCGACATCATCACGAATAACCAAAATATCTCCATTGCGCCCATCATCGAGGATAATACTTCCGGCGCTTCGGTTCTGAGCGTGAGTGGAAGTGGTTCTGTATCTCTGTTAGGCGCGAACACTTATACCGGTGGCACATTCCTCGATTCGGGCAATCTTAACATTGCCAACGCCAAGGCTCTCGGAACAGGCAGGCTTACTATTGAAGGCGGCACACTCTCAGCTGATGCATCGCGGACGCTTATCAATAACAACGCGGAAACTTGGGCGGGCAGTTTCTCGTTTGGTGGCGCTGGCGGCGGTACGCTTAACATGGGAACGGGAGCCGTTAACATGACTGCTCCCAATGTTGGAAACACGATTACGATTACCATGGGTGGAACCTCCAGTGATACTCTGACGATCGGCGGCGTGATCACCGGCGGTAACTCTAATAATCCGGGAAATAATCTGACTATCAACGGCGCCAACTCGAAACTGACTCTCTCTGGATCGAACGTCTACCTCGGTTATATCACAGTCAATGGTGCTACTCTTAGCGTGAGCGCCGACAGCAATCTGTCCGGTTCCAGTGGAACCGTCACGGTTTTGAGTACCAGTGGCCAGACGGCGACCCTCTCTAGTTCCACACTTCCGGCGGGCTTCGGGGTGGGTTCCACCTTTTTGGGATCTACTGTGACCGGGGTTGCGGGCGCGGTGATCACCGTGAGCGGTACACCCGCGACAATTTCCACATCGACTCCCGAAGGCTGGGCCAGCGGCGTGGCAACTATCCTGAACGGAGGTACCCTTCAGGCCACCAGCTCGTTTTCTTATTCGGAAACGAATGCAACAGGAGTAGGAGCGACAGTCAACCGCGCCCTCTGGCTCGGACCCAACGGCGGAACAGTTGATGTGACCGGATCGAGTAACCTGACGACCCCGGGCGTGATCTCCGATTACGAGGCCGCAGTGGGCGGCGGCTCGTTGACCAAGACCGATTCCGGCACGTTGACGCTTGCTGGTGCGGACACCTACACGGGAAACACCACCGTTTCAGGGGGCACGCTCGATCTGAAAAACTCGTTGGCACTCCAAGATAGCACATTGACCACTAGTGGAATCACGTTTGACTCAGCCGCCACGGGCAGCGGAACCTCTTTCACGTTCGGTGGACTTTCAGGTAGCGGCAATATTGCGCTCCAAAATACCGCCGCCACCGCCGTGGCATTATTTGTGGGTAACAACAATAGCACCACGACTTATTCCGGCGTCATGAGCGCTGGCGGTAGTCTGGTCAAGGTGGGTACGGGGGCCTTGACGCTCAGCAATGCGAATACCTATTCCGGCGGCACTTCCGTCACCAATGGCTCGTTGGTCCTGACCAACACCGGTGCGACATCGGCGACCGGAACCGGAGCGCTCTCAGTCATTAACACGGCCACTCTGGCCGGAACGGGGCGGAGCACGGGCAACTTTACCATCAATGGTAACAGTGCGACCAACCAAGCCACCATCCTGGCCGGTATGCTCTCGTCCACCGACACTTCGACCGGCACTTCCCTGACGCTGGCGGCCTCAACAGGCTCGATCACGAATGCGAAGCTGACGTTCAATCTCAGCACGGCAAGCGGTCCGGCCAGCAGCCAACTCAACGTCGCAAACACGGTGACCACCTTCGGCACCGGAGATGTCCTCTCTGTGAACTTGGTAAATGCGGCGGACTTTGGAGGCACTTCCTTTACACTCATCGCCGGCACGGCCGGCAACGGCGACGGTACGCTGACCGGCTCGCAGTATGGCGGTTTGACGACCACCGGCACCGACACCAATGGCCACGCTATCATCAGCGGCGTGACCCTGGCCTTTAACGATCCGACGATGCAGAGCCTTTATGGAAGCCAGTCTTACCTATTCCTGGTCAATGCGGGTGGAGTCGATAACATCGACGTAGAAGTTGTTCCGGAGCCGGGTACCTGGGCTCTCATGCTTGGCGGGTTGGCGTTGCTGGTTGTCTGTCAGCGCCGTCGCCGTTCCCGGGATATCTAAAGACAATTTTCTTTGGACGACCTGACGCGCCGGTCTATTCCTACTTCACTTGTGTACGACCAAAAGGCCTTGTCCGTAGGAGAGGTCCCACGCTGATGAAGTGTGGTCTTCCCTGATCGTCTCAAAATCAATTGGTCTAAAGATCGAATATAAATTCTATGCGTAAATGTCTCTATCTGGGAGGGCTCGTCCTCGCCCTATTGTCGGTTTTGTCGTTTCAATCCCGGGCTGACGATGCCCCCAACCTCGTGCCCAATTCTGGATTTGAGGACGGTGACTCCGGCTTCGGTATTTTTCCCGCGGCGGATTCGAAAGCCATGAACTGTCGCTTCTCCATCGATACGCAAACCTTCCACACGGGTAAACAGGCGGCCCTTGTGCAGGCCGACGATTTCGCGCGGGTTTCGATCGGGCCGAACGTACCCATTCCGGTGATGTCAGGCGAACGCTACCGGATCGGCGTGTGGGTCAAGCCGGGTTCCGATTTTCAAATGCAGCCGGGATCCCCGGGCCTGGTGATGAGATTAAATCTGTCGCAAAATAATGCTCCCTCTCCATCGGGTCTTATTTTTATTTATTTGAACGACACAGTCTTTCCGATCAACACGTCCCCCAATGCGCCTCTTGCGATCACCGCACCATTATCAGCCGATTGGACGCATATCGAAGCCGTTGTGGAAATCCCCGCCTCTGTCGATAGCATCCAACCGGTATTATATTTCTGGAAGGCGAAGGGTTCTCTTTACGTGGACGACTTCACGCTCCAGAAAGTCGATGCCGCAACGCCCTTGTCCGCGATGGCGGCTTCTCCGGGTGCAAAACCCGATCAGACGTTGCCCATCCCCACCCAGGTGCAGATCGATGAAATCGCCGCGATGTTGCCCGATGTTCCACAAGGTGTGGGTCGCCCCATCAGCGACCGGGCGGCATGGGCGGTGGCCGCGCAACAAGTGCCTTTTCAAAAGCTGGTGACGGATGCGGCAAAATTCGTGAACGAGCCTATTCCAGTCGTGAACGATGCGCTCTATCATGACATTCTCAAGACAGGTCAATTCGGTTCCTACCTTTCCCCCTTTCAAAAACGCTCCCGGCGTTTGGTCGATTTTGTTGTGGCCGAAGGCATCGAAAATAAAGGCACATATCTTCCACTGATCGAAAAGGAACTGGACGCAATCCTGAGCGAGGAAAGTTGGACCGCTCCCAACGAAGTCCTTATCGGCAAGCTGGCCGATGGCATGGATGGCATCGATCTGTCTGCTTCTACCCGCGCCTGGACCGTTGCGACGACCGACTATTGGCTCGGGGACAAACTGAAGCCGGAGACTCGTCAGCGAATTCGAACAGAATTGCAGCGTCGCATTTTTGGCCGTTATGAGGCTGCGGTCAAATCGGGACATCCTCACTGGTGGTGGATGAACAATGGGGCCAACTGGAACGCAGTGTGCCATGCTGGAGTCACGGGCGCTGCGCTGGCAATTCTTCCCTCAAAGCAGGAGCGCGCGCTTTATATCCAAGCTGCGCAAGACACGATGCCCTACTACATCGGGGGTTTCGGTGACGATGGTTACTGCCGCGAAGCGATGAATTATTGGAGGTACGGTTTCGGGAATTATCTTTGTCTATCCGAGACCATCTACGAGGCCACTCAGGGGAAGATCAACATGTTTGCCGGCGATAAGATCCGCCGCATCGCTTTGTTCCCGCATCATTTTGAAATCATGGACGGAATCTATCCCGCTCTTGGTGACGCCGAATTAATACTGGAACCTCCGGCGACTCCCGAAGCGGGAGCAGATTTGCTACTTTTCATCAATCAACGCTGGGGCATGGGATGGACCGATCTTAAAGAGGCCGATTCCGAGATGTATGTCTACCATCCAGGAGGAAATCGCCTGGCCGGCGTTGGCATTTTTGGTTTTCCACTTCCCACGTATGGCGGAAGTGTCGTCGCGGGCTCCGCCCCATCGCCTGCTGAAGCCGCCAGCGACAGTCTGCGCTATTATTTCCCAGACGGGGGGATGCTCATCACTCGATCCGAACAGCCGGGCAAGGCTCGCATGGGAGTCTCCATCAAGGGGGGGAACAATAATAATCCTCACGGGCATCCGGACAACGGCAGCTACGTCGTCGTGGTCAACGACGAGACGCTGATTGTCGATCCGGGAGCAGAGCCGTACAACGCGAAAACATTCGGCCCCCATCGCCTCGAAAGCATGATGTTGAATTCCTACGGCCACGATGTTCCCTATGTCGGCAAGACGCTGCAAAACATCGGCCCCTCTGCCGAGGGTAAAATCGTCAGTACAGACTTCACGCCGGACAAAGACACCCTGGTCATGGACCTATCCACGTCCTACTCCGTACCGGGCTTGAAAAAGCTGATACGGACCTTTGTCCTTGATCGCTCCCGCCCCGCGCTGGAAATCACCGACGAGGCGGAATTCGACCAGCCGACCGATTTCGGAACGGCGTTGGTCACCACATCATCCGTGAAGGAGCAAGGACCCGGATCATTCCTGATTTCCGGCAAGACTTCAGCTGTCCAGGCAACCGTCACAGTTGATGATAATCTTTCAATCGCCAACACGATCGAGCCAATCACCAGTCATTCGGGTGCAGTCGCCTCGAAGCCGATGCGTCTCGGCGTTAATTTGACGGCTCCTGCGCAAAAGGTGGTGATGCATACCGTCATCGTGCCGGTCGAGCTACCATCACCGTCGCATTAAAATCGGTATTGGAAATTCTTAAACCTCATGGCTCGGCATTTCAATTATGATTAAAGATATCTATCTCATTCAGGATAGTCATACGGACATTGGTTATACAAATACCCAGGGACGGATTCTTCGCTGGTATTCCGCATTTACCCGGCAGGCCATTGTGATTGCGGAAAATGATCCCGCGTATCGATGGACCTGCGAGACCTTCATTCAGGTCGAACAATTTTGGCAGCATGCGGATGAAAATTGGCGTCAACGTTTTATCAAATTAGTCCAAGCTGGACGAATAGGTCTCTCCGCCAACTGGGCCAATTTTAATGAATTGCCCGACGAAGATGTATTTGCCGCGCTTGCCCAGCGCTCAAGATGTTTCGCAGACGAACATAAGCTACCGTTGAACACAGCCGTGATGGCCGACATCAACGGATGTCCGCTGGCTTACGCGAGAGCCTTGGTCAATGCCGGGATAACAATGCTATTGACGCACGTTAACTCGTGGCATGGACGTGTCTTGCAGCAAAAGCGGATGCAGCCGTTTTGGTGGGACCTGGGAAATGGCAGTAAATTGCTCGTCTATTACAACGAGCACTACCATTTGGGCAACGAATTAGGTTTTTTCCCGGGCGCGGAGGCCAACGCTACGAATTTCAGTGAACCGTTTGTTGCTTTTGATGACGATGTTCTCAATCGACGCCTTCCGGCCTATTTACAGGAGCTTGAGCAAGCCGGATGGGCCCACGACTTTTTGATCGTAACGGGTTCGGGCCTCATTACAGACAATAGTCCTCCCAGTGATAGCGTCACCGGACGTATCTCCCGGTGGAACACTGACTCGGCGCATACGGTCAAAGTTCATATGGTCACGGCCAGCGATCTTCGGGAAATCATCGCGACGAGAACCTCCGCTTTACCGACATATTCGGGCGACTGGACGGATTGGTGGGCGGATGGCATGGCGGCGGACCCCGAGGGGACAATGCTTTATCGCCAAGCCCAGAGAGAGCGGCGATGGCTGTCTGCGGCGGCCAAGGCATTTCCGAAGGCCACGGTGGATCTTCATTCACTTGATACAGCCCTCGGTTTATATGCGGAACACACCTATGGACACTGCGCCTCGTTAACGTCTGCTTGGAATCCGCTTGTCCAGCAACTCCACGTTCGGAAGTTGGGTTATGCGGCCGAGGCAGCCGATCTCTCCGATTGCCTCGGTGAAAAGGCCGCGGAAGCCTTTGGCTATGGATCTCTGGCCTACAATCGACCTTTGCGCTTTGTCGTCGTAAATCCCCACGACGTAGATTTGGCCCAATTGGTGGAGATCGAACTTGATACCTGTGAAGTCCAAGCTCATCGGCTCAGCAAGACTTTCGCAGTGGTGGACTCATTGACTAATCAGGTCTTGCCGCATCAGCCAGCACAGTCGCTGCGGGGAGGCGTGAAAGTCCTGGCTCAGGTCAGTGTACCTGCGCGGAGCACACGCGAGTTATTCATTCGCAAATCGCCGGTCGATCTCGTCCAGCCTTTGGAGATTACGGGAACTTACAGCGACGGACGGCGTGAACCCGCCTCCAGCAAAGTTGTCTCAACGTTCGTTGAAAGCAATCACGGCTATCTCACGTGGGATAACGTGGGCCGTCTGATCGCATGGGGTGACCGCAAGAGCGGACGAGATATTTCCAGATCACCCGACAAGGCGTTCGTTTTGGAAATGAACCGGTCACCGGCCGCCAAGGAAGTGGGGCCACAGTTTACGGGGCGAGCTGGCATGGGAGAGAATCGGCAGGCAGTAAACTCGCAACATTTCACAGCTAAGCCGTCAGGTTTTCGTCGGTTAGGATCGGGCCCTCTTTTCGATGTGGTTGGAATTGATTATGAAGCGCCGGGGTTTGAGCTCCTGAAGTCCGAGTGGACGGTCTATCGCGAAATGCCCATGGTCGATGTCGAGGTGATTTGTCATAAAATCGGAACTTGGGATTCGGAAAATATTTACTGTCCGTTGCCCTTTACCGCAGGGGACAAAAGCGCTTTTTGGATTGATCGTGGTTGGGCCATGCGCCCATGGCAGGACCAACTACCGGGTTCCATGACGGACTTCTACGGCGCACAGGAAGGAATTGCATGGTGCGCTGATGGGTTTGGAGTGGCAGTCGCGATGCTTGATAGTCATCTGGTCCATTGCGGCGATCTTAATTATCGCGCACGACGTCTGATGGGGGACAAGAATTTGTCGGCCACTCCCGATCAGGTGCATGCCTGGCTGATGACCAATTACTGGGAAACCAATTTTTCCGCCGAGCTTGGCGGCTTTTATAGTTTCCGTTTTCGAGTCGGTTGGGGCGCGCATCTCGCTGAACCTGAGGCGGCACTTCGTTGGGCTCGCCTGGCAACTGCCGGGCTAAAGGCATTCCGGCAAGCTAAGTAGTCCCCGCTGTTATTGAGTAGGGGGCTTGTTCCAGGGGCGGCATATCCACAGCTAAATGAAAAGCGACCTCTGATGGATATGCCTTCCACTTCCGTCCCGGTCAAACCCTTGGGCGAGGGGGCCAAGAAGACGTGGTATGTCGGTACGCTTTCCTATACGAAAGCCGGGCTGGTCGTCCTTTTCATTTGGCTGCTTTGGGGCGATTTCGCCTGGTCGATGAAGGATCGGGCTGTCGGGCCTGTGCTCGGTCTGCTTTTTCATAAGTTTCACGCATCTGATCTGGTCACGGGGCTGTTCTTCTCATCGCTACCGGCGGCAATCGGCTTGATCCTGAGCCCAATCATCAGCTTCCGGTCAGATCGTCATCGAGGACGCTGGGGACGCCGCATTCCCTTTCTGATTATCCCTGTGCCATTTACTTTGTTGGGCATGGCGGGCCTGGCGTTCAGTCCGGTGATAGGAACGCATGTTCATGCCATGCTCGGGCCGAACGCGCCGAGCCTGGACACCGTCATCATTCTTTCATTTGGAGTTTTCTGGATGCTGTTCGAGATCGCAAGCATTGTTGCCGGGACGGTCTACGGCGCATTGATTAATGACGTGGTTCCGCAACAAGTGATGGGACGGTTCTACGGCATGTTTCGCGCCTTGGGACTGCTCGCCGGAATCATTTTTAACTTCTCGATTTTTGGAAAAGCCGATACGGAATATGTCTGGATTTTTCTCGGGATGGGCACTCTCTACGGGGTGGGATTTACCCTTATGTGCCTGAAAGTGAAAGAGGGCGAGTATCCTCCCGTTTTGCCGATGGACAAGGGACGCGACATCCGGGGCTTTGTCCATGGCGCGATAACTTATTTTCAGGAGTGTTTTAGTGTCCCCTATTACCGGTGGCTTTTTGCATACGGTGCGGTGGCCTCTCAACTCGGCTCTCCGATCAGTCCCTTCATTCTTTATTTCTCCAAGAGTCCTGGCATCAACTTAAGCACAGATCTCTATGGAAAATATCTGGCGCTGACCTATGTCATCTCATTTTGTCTGGCCTACCCGCTGGGCGCGATTGCCGATCGGTTTCATCCGATTAGAGCATCGATGGTCGCCTTTGTTCTCTACGTGCTGGTGACTCTCTGGGGAGGGTTTTACGCCCGGGACCAGCTCACTTTTAGTATCGCGTTTGTTCTGAATGGAGTATTTGCCGGCGTCTATTACACGACGAGCGCCTCCATGGGCCAACGACTGTTGCCCCGGGCGGAATTTGCGCAATTGAGTTCAGCAGGCGGAATTGTCTCCGGTCTTTGCAGCATGGCATTCGCACCGTTGGTAGGCCTTTTCCTCGACTACGCCCACCACAACTATAGGTATACGTTTTTGATGAGCGCTGTTGTGAGTAGCGTCGCGCTAATGCTCTTGATTATCGTGCATAGCAAATTCATGAAATTCGGTGGGCCGAATAATTACAAGGCGCCCGAACCCTCGGGAAAACAACCTCAATTGCTAGCTTTCAAGTGATGCGCTGCCGTGGCAGGTGATCCTGAATCCACGCAACAAGAAGAGAACGTCCCGCTACTTTTTGCTTTGGGCGAAGAGCCAGTCCCAGACTTCCGGATTCGTGTAGGTCGTTTTATAGATATCATGTCCCAGACCGGGATACTCAGTGTATTTGGGGTGCCCTCCCTTTGCCTTGATAGCGGCTACCATGTCGCGTGAGCGCTGCGCGAGCACGATTTGATCCGCGTCGCCGTGAAACACCCAAAGCGGAAAATTCACGAGTTCGCTCGCATTCTTCAAATCGGCGCCACCGCACACAGGTATCGCCGCTGCGAATTTTTCGCGTACCCGTTGGAGGAGTTCCCAGGCGGCGAAGGCTCCCATGGAAAGTCCCGTGAGGTAAATGCGCTTGAAATCGACCGGGTATTCGCTGGTCGATTTTTCCAATAGCTCCAGAGTCAGTTTCATGGGCCAGGTAGGTTCTACTTTCATGGTATGCGCGGGACCGCCGAACGAGGTGGCCACCCACACGCAGTGATCGTCAGGCCTGTCCGGCTCGTGCAGGGGACATTGGGGAGCAAGGACAAAACATGGATATTTCTGCCAGAAAGCGATTCCCTCAAAATTCATCAACTGATGCCGATTATCGTTCCCACGTTCTCCCGCTCCATGCATCAAAAGTACCAGGGGATAGATTTTTCCCGGTTCCAAGTGGGGCGGTTCATAGAAGCGATAGGGCAGGGTGTGGCCTTCATTCTCGAGCTTCTTCCATTGAAAATCCTCAAACATATTTCATCCTTGTTTTAATGGAATTACGATTCCAATTTCGAGATCAGCAGCCTTATAAATTCCAGTGGCGATACCATTAACGGTCAGCGCATGATCCTCAGAAGATTTCAGGTTCCGAAAAATAATGATCGGCTTGCGGTGCCAGGAGAATGGACTGTTAATCTCGAGCCCTATTTTACGATCACCGATCTCGCATCGAGTAATATTCAGGCCGTTCAAGCCCACGGCCACAGCGGACGCGACATCGACAATACCATCGTGCAGGAACTCCTGTTCAATTTCGATTCCAGCCATCCCACTGCCTGAACCCCAGTGAAAGCTCGAAGTACCGGCTTTGGTGCCATATCCTTCGTGGGCCCAATTTTCCGCAGGAGATACCGGAAACTGCGCCCGCAATGCGGCTATGCCGCGTTCCAAATATTCCGCTTTTCCTGTGGCTCGATAGAAGTCGAGGAGCAAATTGCCGAACTGGCTTTGGCGGGCGTCTGACCATTCGGCATCTGAATTTTGCGTGGTGAAGCCGCCGAGGAGCATGGTCGGTCCCGTCAGCCATTCGATCAGGGGATTCGTCCAGCACTGCTGAAAGAGAAGAAGATAATCAAGGATGCTTTCGCCTTGGCTCAAGTAATTGCTATCGCCGGTCACACGCCAGACTTGGAGGAAGGCGGCCACGGTCTGACCAAGAGCCAGATTATTGGCCGGCCATTGGCCGGAGCGAGAGTCAAAGCTGATTCCTCGTGGACTGCAACTCCAGAACGTCTCAAAGTCGTACCACTTGCGTTCAGGAATCACTTCCGTTTCCAGGAAGGCCAATCCCTTCTTCGCTGCTTCAAGGTACTGGGGTTGCTTGTCAGCCTCATAAAGTGTGAGAAGAAAAAGTGACACCGGCCCCGTCTCTGCGATCGTGAAGGGAGCCTTGTCCTTAAGAGGCAATCCTGCTTCGTCGAAGAAAGTCTCGAACCTGCCATTCGGCTGCTGGTGGGCGATCAGGAAGCGGGCAAGTCCCTGGCATCGCGGCAATATCTTCTCATGCCCGGGCAGTTGGGCTTCTCTCCAGCGCAGGAGCCAGTAGGCAGTCCAACTCATGTCATAGCCGAGATATCCCGGTATCGTGCTGCCCCCGCAACCATCTCCAGCTCCCCAAACCAAAGCATCGGTGTCATCAAGGGCTGCAATACACTTGAAGGAACCATTTGTTCCGGGCGATTTGACCGCCAACTCCACCGTCTGCGTTACTAGCTGAAGAAGTTCATCATTCTTGGTTCGCTGCGCATAGAGCGCCATGCCAAAGGAAGTCCGCAAGCTATTAAACCACGAGGAAAGGTACACCGAACGTGGCCCCAATTTCCGTCTAGTGCTGACGCCTCCGCCTATCGAGCCGTCTGGCAACGTAAGCTGTAACCATCCCTTTCTGGATTCGTTATCCCAAATGCGTTGCCGCCATTCATCGAAAAGAGACAGACCTTCGTAAGGGCCTGTTCCTTTCTGCTGCTCGGCTGCGAGGACCTGGCTGGTGCGGCCAAATCGTTCCCAGTGGAATCGTACGCACGAACGGTACGCTTCCGCCTTCCTGGCCGTGGCTATTACCATGAGAAAATAACTATTCTCCAAAGGTTCCTCCAGCTTCCAGGCACGTTGCGCATCCATGCAATAGACCGCATGATAAGCCAGCTTGGCAGGGATAAATCCGACACGCAAAGAGGGACTGTCAGTCACGTCCAAGTCAAGGGCATGAGGGCAAAGTTGCAGCGTGGCTCTGTTCAATGTCGTCACATCCGGCACAATGCCAAAGGCCAGATGCTTGGACTGAACGAGGATTAGAGGAGCCTTGTATTGCGCATCGGGATTGAAGCCGCCAACCGTTGGAGAATAGGAATAGTCCGGTCGTTGCGAGAAGCTGAGATGATCTGCAACCGACTGCAGTTCCACTGGCCTCGACGGCTCCAAGCGTGTCGTCACGCGAAGCCAGGAGTCGTTTCCATCTAAAGAGATTCTACGTATCACTTTAATGCCGCAGGACTCGGCGGAGAAGATTTGTGTCATCTCATGATTCGTGGAAGAAACATTCGTCGCTGTTACCTGTATTTCCTTCGGAAGAGAGTAAACACTGTTGCCTTGGGATTTGACCTGACTGCCATATAGGCAGATAAGTCCATCGGATGTGGCCACTTCCACCCAGGTATCATCAGCCGTCCTTGCCAAGTAGCGTTCACGAAGACGGCCTTCCACAATCTCTGCTTCGATTCGGATTTTACTACCGTTCAACGACGCGCTTTTCGCGGGGTCGCTCATAAGAACCTAGTTCCGAAAATCATCGGGATTAGATTCGTCCATTCGGCGACAGGGCTGCAAGCTATTTTGACTGACTGTGACGATGCGACCTATGTTGTTGCGGTAGTCCCTCATATCGCCGTGGGCTTGCCGGGGCGATTCCAAAGTTTGGGCATGACTTCAACCGCCTGCCTGCCTGAAGAAAGCCATTCACGCGTTCCGGCATGGAAACCGACGAGCAACACGCTCTCCAGTCGCAGGCAGCAGTTGCCAGTCAGGATCTTGCCAAGCGACGTTGGTTGGTCATTGAGCAGTCCAGGACTTCTCTGCCGTCCGCTTTATTCTTTGCCTTGGTTTTCTGGCTCACTCTTCTTTTCCTCGGATTGGGGTTATTTTCTCCGCACAACAAAACCGTTTTAGTGATGTTGATTCTTTGCAGTTTGTCCGTCTCGATAGCCATCTTTTTGATTAACGACTTGAGTCATCCCATGCGAGGAGTGATCGAAATTTCCAGTGGCTCGATGCCGGATTCCCGTTGCGGGTTGTAAACGAGCCGGTCAATTCCGCAGCGAGGTCAATAAAATCCGCTCTATCTCGGCAATGCACTCCGGGCTGCTTTGGACGTACGAATGTCCGTAAGGCACAACCAACTCAGAACGGGCTGACGGTAGGTGTGAACTCGAATAGGGCACGATGCCATCCGAACTTTCGGCCAAGGGGACTTCACCTGAATCTTCGTCACCGATGATCGAATAACAAGCAATGGATGACTTGATAGGAAGGTGATCCATTGCCGTGATTACACGCGCCTCAGGCCGTAAGGTATCAATGCTATTCGGGAAACGATTGATCAGTTCCTCTTCCTCGTTCGCCTGTAATTGCGAGAGCACCTTCGGTCCCAGCATGATCAAGTTACCCGGCAGTCTGACTAGCGATGCACCGAAGCGCCCAAGGGGGCCACTTGCCATCTCGGCTCCCCGATGGGGCGTGGCAATGAAGACAGCCCCGGAAACGTGGGGACTTGCCTCAAAGACAAGGGCGTCCTGCATGATCTTGACCTGATCAGGCGTAAGCCGAAATTGATCCAAAGGTTTGCCCAAGACATCCCGGACATACTGAGTACCCGAATCTCGGACTATTAGATCGGCGACCAATCCTCCCATGCTGTGTCCGATCAGGATCGCCTTCGGAGTCTGTGGGTATTTTTGGTAAACTTCATCAATGGCGTGACGGAGAAGTGAAGCGGAATACGGGAAGGGCAAACCACTGGGGTATTGGAAAACCCAAAATTGATATTTCTCCCTGATTTCCGGGCTGGTATTAAGCCCATTGGCGAGGGCTGTAAAGGTTACGGGAGCGTCTCCCAATCCATGAATTAGAATAACAGGCGTGCGATTGGCTCGGTAAGGTCCGACCATCATCAGCTTGGCGGCAGACATGAATCGATCCGTGCTGAGGAGTCTGCGGATACCGAGGGTGTCTACCCGGGTTTCGGCGATTCCGAAAGCGAGAGGAGCACTTAAATCTGCGGCCACCGGACGGCTTTCACCCGCCAAGTTGATGCGAGTCGTTTCGATGGGATCGAGAATTTCAATGGTTCCGTGACTGTCTGAGAAAGTGAACTCCGCCGTAACGCCGTAATAATGTGTGTCAGGAGACCACGGTTCTTTGCGGCCAGGTCCAGCACTGACAAAAGGCGCCCCCACTCCGTCGATGCGGACACGATTCGTGAAATGGGTGCCTCCGATTTCCATGCGGTCGGCGGCAAGTAACCGATCCGTACCGGGGATATAAGCTCCTTCTGTATTCGCATCAAGCTTGAGCCAAAGAGGACCGTCGGGACCTGCCAGACGGATTTCGTGTTCCCAAGGTTTTTGACCGGATGCGATAATTGCCTCCACCAACCGTGCCACGGAATAGTTGTATAGCTCAACTGCCTCGCTGGCTTTCGCCCCTGACAGATCTGTCAAAGCTTCCAAGCTAAGCATGGTTGCCGCTTCGTACTCGGCCATGCTGGCGCTGGCATTTGAATCGAGAAGCTGATCTGCAGACTTGAGATGCAACCGAGCATTCTTCAGTTCATCGTTTCCCTGATTAGCAACAAGGGTAATGGGGACAAGAGGAGAGACTGTATCGACGGTGGCCATTGGGGCACACCCGCCAAGCGATAGGGTGGCGACAAGAATTGCCACCAGTGAGCCAGTAATTTGGCGTTTGTAATTGGTACCCATGGCTACTCGTCGGAGATTAAACTTAATCCCTTCCTCTTGAAATCAATCAGTGGCCCGAAGTGAGCTTGAGGCCTGCGATGCACGCGACCACTCCGAAGATGAGGGCAATTCTGATTGCGGTCGCTGGTTCACCGAACCAGATCATTCCGATGGCGACCGTGCCTAGCGCACCAATGCCTGTCCATACCGCGTAACCGGTTCCCATTGAAATTACTGAGCGGGTAGCCATCTCAAGAAAGACCATGCTCAGGATGATACAGACAAGGAAGGCGAGCGTCCAAGGCAGGTTTTTGAACCCCTCCGTGAAGCGAAGGCAAGTCGTAAATCCGATTTCAAATAATCCACCAGCAATTAAATAAAACCATGCCATCGGTATCTCCCTTGGTTCATTCGCTCGGAGTGTATTGGGTAATTTTACTGCCCTGTAAACCGAGTCCGGCCATCAATCCTTTTTGGCTAAAGATAAAGGCATAAACGTCCTTATTGAGCGTCTTGATTGACATCGATTTAGCTGCTCCCGTATCGACAATCACGATGCTGGGACCAGTACCGATCTCCCATCCACCGTGTTTATTGATATAGTTGAGCGCCTTATGGTTCATGAAGAACAAGACGTAACTGTATTTTTGGACTCCAGCCTGTAATCCATAAGAGACGGCGGAAGTATGGTAATATCCGATCGTACCACCGTTACTGATCAACGGTCCATCTCCTCCCTGCGCACCAAAGATAAAACCTGCTTTGACGATGGTGGGAAAAACGAGGGCTGCCGTGGCCTGGTTGGCGATTTCCGCTGCCTTCGGATTTTTGGTATATAGTGTATGCAGCGCCTGCCGAGCATCCCGATCTAGTTCGTAGGCGGAGGCAGCGCGGGCGGAAGAAATGACGGTGAAATTGGCGATCAACAAGACCAACAGGATGATGATGCGTTTGAGAGATTTCATGAAAGCTGTTTTGTATTTTAGATGGTGGGCGAGGGCCTTCGAATTATTCCGCCTTCTTAAGCGGCGGTTGAGTCCACTTGCCTTCCAAGGCCTCGGGCTTCGGCCAATAGAGGCGCATCACAAGCAGAAATGGCCCCTTCGGCGCGGGCAGCCAGTTGGACTCCTTATCGGCACCGGGGGACTCGTTTTGAAAATAGAGCGTCACCCCGCCGTCTGCATCTTTTTTGAATTGTGGGATCATTGGCGAGTTCAACAGGTAGCGGTTGAGCGGGTTGGCCACCATCAGTTGCGCCGGGAAGTCGTACATCGTCAGTGACCAGAAGGCATTGACCGGAGGGAATTCGTCTGATGCGAAATGCAGGGTGTAATGGTTGTTGCCGTTCAGCTTCTGGCCATCGGCATCGACTGCGTAGGACGGATACATCGCTTCTTCTTTGGAATTGCCGTAAATGCCGTATACCGCACCTGCCATGCGGTAGAGGTAGTTATTTTTTAGAAATTCCCGCGTCCCGAAAAACGCGCCCGTGCTCACTTCGTTCGCATCGATCTTTTTTTGCAAAGCTGCGCGTTCGGCCCAAGCGTCGGCCATGCCTTGTTCGATGGCTTTCTTCATCTCAGGCGAGAGCTTGGCAACGTCGAATGTTTTACCTAGGCCCACGTCGATCTTCGCGAACCGCTTCATTAGGTCGATCTCCGAGGGGACGGTGGGGCAGAACTGCAAGACGAAGTTCAGGACGCTAAAAAACTCGGGCGAGGTTTTCTGCTCGGCTGCGGTGAGAGGCTTTATGAAGTTAATGGCCGGGGCGGGCGTAGGCGCAGGCTGTCCGAGAAATTCTGAAAGTGTCTGCACCTTGTAACCCGCTTGGATTTTTTTCACATTTTCGATGTCGTCTGGATTGAATAGCTGGGTGCGATAACCGGGAAACGCCAACTCGGTCTCCGAGCGAAAGACCTTGTCGATGCCTTTGGGGATTTCTCCCTTCCAATCCGGCCCCGCTAACAAAAAGGTGCCACCTCCATTGCCGGTCGTTCGTGTACCGGCGTAAGCGAAGTTTTGCGTATAATAGTCGATCAATTGTATCGAGAAATACCGGTCCTTTCGATCCATTGGCGGCACCGTGAGTACAATAGGTTCGGCCCGCAGGTCTGCGCCCACCATGGAGTAAAGCGTGTCGGAGTTGGCGGTTTGGATTGCCTTGTCCGCCGGAGAAAAAAGACGTGCGCTATTCCAGATGTGGTTCCACGGCGCTTTGTATTCACGGTTATTGGTATCGACGAAATAGGCGTACTGAACGCGGTAGTTGTCCACGATGGGTTCGCCATAGATGTAGGCTTCCTTGGCGATTTGGCGGGCCTCCTGGGGCGTAACGTCCGCAGCGTTTGCGGTGAGATTAATTGCGAGCACGCTAAGTAGCGCGACGGTCTGGAAAATTGGTTTCATAGTTATGGATTTTAGGTTGTCAGTTGCAGCGGTGAATTTCACTTTGCCTTCTGAAGCTTTGGCGCTTTCCAGTCGCCATCCAACGCCTCGGCCTTGGGCCAATAGAGGCGCATGTACATCGTGAAGGGGCCAGCCGGAGCGGGTAGCCAGTTGGATTCCTTGTCCTTGCCGGGAGAGGCATTCTGAATGAGCAACGTTATTCCGCCATCGGCATCCTTCTGAAGTTGCGGCAGCATTGGTGAATTGATCAGGTAACGGTTGATGGGATTGTCCGCCAGGAGGCTCTCCGGCATTTTGTACATCGTCAGCGACCAGAATGCATTGACCGGTGGCAATTGGCCCGGAGCAAAGCGTAGGGTGTACTTATTGGCCCCGTTCAGTTTATCGCCGTTGGAATCGATAGCATAAACCGGATACATCGCTTCCTGCTTCGAGTTGCCATAGATGCCGATAGTGCCGAGCCAGCGATAGAGATAATTATTCTTCATGGCCGTGCGCGTGCCGAAGAGATCGCCTGCGGTTATCTTACCTTGGTTGAGTTGATTGGCCCCTTCGCCAAATTCTGCAAGGGCATCCGCACTGCCCTGCTCAATGGCTTCCTTGATCTCCGGCGAGAGTTTTTCGGGATCGAAGGTTTTTCCCGCACCAATGCCGATCTTGGCGAAACGTGCCATCAACTCTTTTTCAGATGGCACCGTTGGGCAGAATTGAAGAACGAAATTCATGATATTGAAAAACTCCAGTGAGGTCTTCTGGTCTGCCTGAGAGATGGGCTTGATGAAGTTAATGTCGGGGGCGGCGGTGGGTGCCGCCGTGCCCAGAAACTCAGACAACGGCTGGACCTTGTAACCGGCTTGGATTTTCTTCACGTTCTCGATGTCGTCTGGATTGAACAACTGGGTGCGATAGATGAGGATGATCAATTCCGTCTCGGAACGGATCACCTTCTTAATCCCCTTGGGCGTTTCGCCTTTCCAATCTGGTCCGGCAATGAGGTAACTTCCTCCTTCGTTACCCGTGCTCCTGCTGCCGATGTAAGCAAAATTGAACGTATAGGCATCGGTGAGTTGGACGCTAAAATAACGGCCCTTCTCAATTTCTGGAAAAGTGAGGACAATAGGTTCGGTACGCAAATCCAGTCCCATCCAGGAATAAGGCGTGTCGGAGTTGGGAGTTTGAACGGCAACGTCGGCTGGCGTAAAGACACGCGGGATATTGGCGAGATGATTCCAAGGCGCTTTGAATTCGGGGGAGTCATGATCCACGAAATAGGCGTATTCGCAGCGGTAGTTATCTACCAAGGGATAGCCGTAGATATACGCCTCTTTCGCGATGGCGCGTGCCTCTGTGGGAGTTACATCCGCCGCGCTGGCTGACGTGATTGCCAGCCCGCAAATGAGAACGACGATGCCGAGTTTAGATGTGAGTTTCATGTTTTGTACGAGGTAAGCTTGAGAAAATAGGAGAGATGACAGCTCCATTATTGATGGAATTATCCGCGACCGAGGCCACCGCCACCCGATCGGCCTCCTCCACCGCCTGCGGCACGCCCACCCCCATTAGATCTGTTTCCTCCTCCACGGTTGCCCATGGATTGCATGGGTTTTGAAGATTCGCGCTGGAACTGGTTTCCTCCATTTCGACGATTTCCTGCCTGAGTGGGCAGTGTAGAAGGTCTTTGCTGGGGCCGCTGGCTGGGTCGGTTTTGGCCTCCTCCGCTCGAAGGCCGGTTATTGCCGTTGGCTGGCAATTGCGTTGGCTTATTATTCGGTCGCTGGATTCCGTTGCCGTTGCCTCCGTTCGGACGATTTCCGTTTCCTATCCCGTTGTCACCGTTACCGGGCCGGTTTCCAGTATTACCATAGGAGGGCAACTGAGAGGGACGCTGTTGAGGTTTCCATGCAGAGCCACCACCATTCCCGTTGCCGGGACGGTTTCCGTTCCCGATGTTATTACCATTACCGTTTCCGATATTGATATTGTTACTGTTATCAATGTTGATGTTGTTTCCACCGCCACTGTAATGGCCGCCATGCCAGCCGTTGTTGTGGTAATAGACGCCGTGGTTATGCCAATCCAATTCGTTGTGAATCCAGGCTCCCATCGCCAGACCAAGTCCAAACGTGATAAGCGGTGTGACTACGTCTGCCGGTTGCTGGACGTACACGGTTTCCGGCGGATACTGTGGAACGTAGATAACCTGCGGATCGGCGGGCATGATCTTGATCACTTCCTTTTCAACCACGATGGTTTGCTGAGGAGTTTCTTTCAGATTTCCGGCTTGCTGCGCTTTTGCCCTCAACCGCTGCACCGAATTAAAAACATCTTCCGGCTGGGCGATGAATGCTTCCCCCAAGTGCGTGGTCCAATCCAATTTGGAATCCATCATTTTAAGAACGTCAGGATAATGAGCCAAGGCCTTGACGCTTTCTTCCCAAGGTTGAGCATCGATTTTGGATGCGTCTTTCCCAGAGGCAATATACCGAGCCGCCATGACGATATCGCCGGGTTCCGTTGAGGCCGGCAAAATTTGAGCGAGGAGCGGGTCTGGATAGAGCGCTATGGGCGCGAGAAGTGTATCCAAGTCTGTGTCCGATAATTTGGCGACCTGCGGCTCAGCGGAGACAGGCGCAGCGGGCGCGTCGGTTTGGGCCGGGAGAGGTATCCCGCTGACGATTAAAGAAAATACGGCTGTTCCCAGGCAGGTTATTTTGAGGTTTCTCATCATAAATTTTAATTTCGTTGTGTTGGCGCTTAAAGGATTCGCGAACTTATTACCCGTTCGGTGGATTGATCTCCAAGAAGAAATTTCTCGAGAAGTCGGTCGATGCGAAAACAAGTGATTGTTGAAAAGCGAGTGATTTTAACTTCGCCATTAGGCAAAGAGCGAGGCTAAATCTTTCATGGCAAAGAGGAGTTCGTTGACAGCACTAAACCTTCATCGGATGGCATTGCGAATCGTAGCCACCGTTTTGGTATTGATGGGTACACCCTTAATTCTGTGCGCTCATACAGTGGGTATCGAAACCAACAAGGCAACCGGCCCACTGAAACCGGGCGAATATTATTGGAAACCGGAACTCTCTCCTCGCGGTCCTGTCGTGCTTGTTGTCAGCCTTCCCAAGCAGGTGATGGTCGTTTATCGAAACGGAATTCAAATTGGTCGATCAACGGTTAGTACCGGAGCGGGAAAGAAGGCGACTCCGACGGGGGTATTTGAAATCCTGCAAAAGAAGGAAGAGCACTACTCCAACATCTACAACAATGCGCCCATGCCATACATGCAGCGGCTCACCTGGACAGGAATCGCCCTCCATGCCGGAAAACTTCCGGGATATCCGGCGAGCAAGGGCTGCATCAGGCTCCCCTATGATTTTTCAGAGCGACTATTCACCGTTACCAAGATGGGCGGGACGGTCATCATCGCGAACGACAAGTCGCCAAACGCCGCCTTCACGGCCAATCCCGGATTAGCGTTAGCACCCAAGGATACTTCCGAGGCAACACTGCCGGCGTTGGGTAAGGATCAATATCAATGGATGCCTGAGAAAAGCACCAAAGGCCCCGTTACTTTCCTTATCAGCGCCAGCGATCATAAGCTGTACGCTTACCGAAACGGTGTTCTCATTGGACGTGGCACTGTGGAGATACGGGGCTCGCGTTCGCTCGGTGATCACACCTATACGCTTCTTGAAGGAACCACCGGTAAACCAAGTACCCTGATTCCAAACAGAATCGCACGCCGTTGGATGGAAGTAGCAACCGATTCAAATGGCACCACCACGACCACGGAAGAGCTTAGCAGGCGTTTGCGGATCACCCCTCTTTTTGCCCAAAGGCTTTACGACGCTATCGCGCCCGGCACCACCATCGTCGTCACCGATGAGGCAGCACTTCCTGACGCCGATGCCAATCTCACCATTATTTCCAATGATTGAAAGAGGCACCCGAATAGCATGATACTCGACCGAAATGTAAGATCGCTGCGGTAATAGAGTGTCGCCGTATGGGAGTTGCACCCTGTTGGAATCGAACGAAATTACAGCACTTTTCAGAGTGCATCCCGCCTTGTTCATGGAGTTAATCAAGTGTAATCCCGGATTACTCATCAGGTACACTTCACGTATTTTCACCGGCAGTTTTACCCTCCACGCGCCTTTTATTATTTTTGAATGTCGGTGTCGGTTCCCAGGGATTTCAGGAAATGGGGAGGGGAATATTTTCGGTTTTATAAAGATGCTTGCCCGCTTTCTTTTGGTGTCAGTTTAAAGCGGTGGGTTTCGAAGCATGGGTATAGGCTTGTCAGTTAGCCGCTCCGTCGTGGAGAATCATAGCGGGAGGTGCTGGGCCGTTTCGAACGATGTTCCAGTCGCGACCTTTCTGTTTCCGTTCAGCGCTATCACCAGGAACTGCAATGCCAGAGCCCAAACCCATCGTATTTGTCGTGGATGACGACGCTTTGATGCGTAGTGCCTTGAAAAGCCTGATCAGCTCCGCGGGCCTGAAGGTGGAATTGTTTGGCTCCGCGCAAGAATTCCTGGCCCGGAAACGAACGGAAGTTCCGTGTTGTTTGGTACTCGACGTCGGATTGCCTGACCTGACCGGCCTCGAACTTCAGGGCCGCCTTAACGAACTAAATCGGGAAATTCCGATTATCTTCCTTACAGGCCACGGTGATGTCCCAATGTCCGTTCAGGCGATGAAGGCGGGGGCGGTGGAATTTTTCTTAAAGCCCAACATCAACCAGAACTTGATCGTGGCGATCAAGCAGGCTCTTAGGCGTGACGAAGTGGCGCGCCGGAAAAGGGCTTTATTACAAGACCTCCGCAACAAGTATGAGACGCTGACACCCCGGGAGCGCGAGGTGATGGGGCGGGTGGTGGCCGGCCTCCTGAATAAACAGATCGCCGGTGAATTGGGAACGAGCGAGATCATGATCAAGGTTCACCGGGGCAAGGTCATGCACAAAATGCGGGCCGAATCCCTGGCCGACCTGGTCAGAATGTATGAAAAGCTGATGGCAAAAAGGTAGTGTCCCTGGGCACCGCGCCCGGTGCGGGGCCGGACATATACCAAGGCATACTAGAATCCTTTTTCAGCGATGTCATGATGCGCTCATGACAAACGCTTCCTTCTTCACCACCGAGTGCGAATTCCAGCCGTGTAATTCGGCCAGCCGCCTGGCTGGCGCCAAAGCTGAGGCGCTTTGGGTTGATGTTGTTGCCACTTGTCACCGGGGATTGGGCTATAGCCGTTCCCTTCTCGATACGACGATCAAGATCACGTCCCGCGAGTACGTTCACCTGGTCGTGCGATACCCGGCGGATCAACAACTTATTTTAGTCATGCTTGTGACTCGCGGGCTGGCTTCTGGCGCTCGGCTTTTCGCGGAACAAGCGACCTTCTTGCTGGTATTGGCCAAGTCCCGGTGGTATTCACGTACGGATGCGTTGATACCCTATGGCTCCCCCGCCTCGAATTAAAGCGAAACAGAAGAACGCGGAACTACTTCTGCAGACGGAGAAGCTTTTCATTGATGCCCTGATTAATAGCCTGCCCGGCATCCTTTACCTCTACAACGATCAGGGCCGATTTCTGCGCTGGAACCGCTCCTTCGAAAGCGTTTCCGGCTACTCTGCCAAGGAAATCGCAAAGATACATCCTCTCGATTTTTTCGCCGCTGAGGAAAAGCAGCTCATTGCCGAAAAAATGCAGGAAGCCTTTACCAAGGGAGATGCCTGGGTCGAAGCGGGCTTCGTGACCAAAGACCGGCGGGTCCTTCCTTTTTTCCTGACCGGGAGGCGAATTCTGTTTGAGGGCAAATATTGCGTGATCGGGATGGGGATCGATATTTCCGAACGCAAAAAGGTCGAAGAGCAGGTCGAAGAGCAAGCCGCTTTCCTGGACAAGGCGCGGGATGCGATTGTGGCCCGCAGCCTGGAAGGGACGATTCTGTACTGGAACCAGGGGGCGGAGCACATTTATGGATGGAAGCGCGAGGAAGTTCTTGGCCGGCACATCGGTGAAGTCCTTTATGCCGACCCGAAGGCATTTGAGGAACTCAATCAACGGATGCTCGCCACGGGAGAATGGTCCGGGGAACTTCGGCAACTCAACAAGAACCGGGAGGAACTGATCATCGCGTCGCGCTGGACGTTGATCCGGGACAAGGAGGGAAACCCGAAATCGGTGCTGGGCATCAACACGGACATCACGGAAAAAAAGAAGATCGAAGGCCAGTTCCTGCGTGCGCAACGAATGGAAAGCATAGGCACGTTGGCCGGCGGCATTGCCCACGATCTCAATAATATCCTGGCGCCCATCATTATATCGATCGACCTGCTCAAGAAGTCGGTACCCGATAAAAAGGCCGCAAAACTTCTCAAGACGATCGGTGTCAGCGCCCAGCGAGGCGCCGATATTGTGAGGCAAGTCCTTTCCTTCGCCCGCGGTGTTGAAGGTGAGCGAATCGAGATTCAACCGAAACACCTGCTGAACGATCTTGCGCACATAATCAAGGATACTTTTCCAAAAAACATTCGACTGGATTTATCCGCGCCTCACGATACTTGGACGATCCTGGGCGATGCGACTCAAGTGCACCAGGTGCTGCTCAATCTTTGTGTCAACGCCCGGGATGCCATGCCGAACGGCGGTGACTTGCGCATCAACGTCGAGAATTGTGTGTTGGACGAACACTACGCCGCCATGAACATCCAGGCGAAGCCGGGCCGATACGTGAAGATTAGTGTGACCGACGCAGGGATGGGCATACCGCCTGAAATTCTGGACAAGATCTTTGAGCCATTCTTCACCACCAAGGAATTGAACAAGGGCACCGGTCTCGGCCTGTCCACGGTCATGGCCATCGTCAAGGGTCACGGTGGCCTGATCAACGTTTATAGTGAACGAGGAAAAGGAACGGTTTTTCACGTCTATTTCCCGGCCACGGAACTCTCGGATGAGGCGAACAAAGGGGAGATCGAAGAAGTGAAATTGCCCAGGGGCAAGGGCGAAACCGTATTGCTGGTGGACGACGAAGCTTCGATCCGCACGGTGACAAGCCAGACGTTGAAAGCTTTCGGCTATCGAGTCATCACGGCCTCGGATGGGGTGGAGGCTTTGGCCCAGTATGTCCGTCATCAGCGCAAAATCGCGGTTGTTCTCACCGACATGATGATGCCCGTCCTGGGAGGAGCCCCTATGATTCAAGCTCTCTTGAAAATCAACCCCGGAGTCAGGATTATCTCGGCCAGTGGACTCGGCGCGAATGAAGGTGCTGCTCCATATTCAGGCGCAGGAGCAAAGCGCTTCCTAACCAAGCCCTATACCGCGGCAACCTTGCTCAAGACCCTTCGGATGATTCTTGATGAGAAATAGCCTTTGCGTGGCAGACAAACGATGTAACAGGTGCTTTATGAATGAGTGGCGGTAGGCGTAACACATAATCCATGCCCTACACATCCCTTTATATCGACGGGGGCAGAGGCGTCCTCAAGACGGGTCGTGGCGTTGTCACAGGCCCGGAGATCCTGACTGTGGCAAGGGAATTTAGCCGGGACGAATTGCGCTTGTGCAGACTGGTTTACGCATTGGTTGATTTTTCCGAAATAGAAGAAATGCGTGTTACCCCTGGCGAGGTCCACCTGATAGTTGAGATACAGCGAAGGACGGCAGCGCTGACGCCCGGCGCGCTCGTGGCCATCATTGCACACGATCCCCTCGCTTTCGAAATATCAAGTTATTGGCACTCGTTCTCCGAAGATCTCGGCTGGAAAGCTATTGTGGTCCATACCAGAGCCGAAGCAATTGCGTGGCTCAGGAAAGAGCTTGATCTCGACAAGCGCCCAGAGATAGCGCTCCATCAATTCCCGACTTTGTCAGCAAACCTCTGACTGTTTGGTGGCAGTTCCTTTGAGGGCAAAGCGGGCTTGAAAATCGAAGCCATTCCATTTTTCAATTTCTGGCTGATACATCAACAGCGTCGTTGCACCATCCTTGTAGGTGCGGGGCCATTGAAACTGGGTGCTGATCGCAGCGATGGAAGCTTGCTGAGTCGCATCATCGGTTGTCGATGGTGTGGCGGATTGGGCTGGAGCTGCGGTTGCCGGCTGCTGCTGATCTGGAGTGGATGGCTGAGTAGTGGTGCTCGCGGCAGCATTGGTGTCTGATTGAGCCGCGTCCGACTTTGCGGTTTGAGAAGTAGAATCAGATTTATGACATCCTGCCAAAAGAACAACCGTGGTCGTAAGCGCCAGGACTTGGCACGCGCGGGACTTCATAGTGAAACCGAGAAAGCGTTCCTTTTTCATGAGTCGTAGATTCTAGATGAGTTTTGAGATTCTAATTTTTGGTAAACTACTAAGAACGAGAATTGGGGAACAAGCCGGCTTCAGCGAGGCTGCTTCCGATTGGAAGCAGCCCAACTCTTCATAGTCTAATTAATCCAGCCTTGTCCTTGGAACCGTTTCCTAAGCACCTCGCCGATTTTCTTGGCCGTTGCTTTGGCCCGTCCACTCAGTGTGTCGCTGCCACTCGCCTCGCCATAGGTTTGCACTCCGGCATTGACGATCAACCCCACCGGGTTTTTCGTGACGAGAAAGGTGGCCACGCCCAGCACCATGCCGGGGCTATCGTTGCCGCTGGCATTGACATCGCCGTCGCCAAGTCGACGCAGGCCTTGAGGCGTCATTTGGAAGCCTTCCACCAGCGTGCTCAGTGATGATTTCCCTGCGCCGAATCCGACCATGACTCGGGCGGCTGTGCTGCCCTGATTAACGGAGAGGAGATAACCTCGGATAACAATGTCGTTCACCTGCGGTGTCATTCCCGGCCAAGCCTTTTGAGCCGTCATTCCCATTGCGTTAATTTCATTGACCAAGTCCGTCGCAATCTGGCTACCCAACTTCCTTCCTTTGGCAATTTGTCCGGAAGTTTGGGGCGTCGTATCCAAATCCTCGCCAACAAGCACAGAGTCGGTCGGCACATCAGAGGCAGTGGCGGCAAAGTCATAAACCCAGATGGTGGCAGGTCGTGGAAGAGGTCCGGTCACGAGTTCTTCGCGGTTGCTGACGTCGGTGGTGGCGCAGCCGGAAAGCAATAAGGCAAGCAAGCCCGCTAGGATAGATAATTGAGATTTGATTTTCATAATTTAATCTCTTGGGTTTAATTCTCCGAAGCTTGCTTCGGCTTTAGGGGTAGCCCGCGATCGTCGAGCGCGGGTCGGCGCCTTCCTCCGGGGTTCTTTACTTAGTATTGCCCTTTGGGGAAAGAGAAGGAGGTGATGCGTTAAAAAATCGGGCACCATCAATGAGGATGGATTCCGAATTCCATTTTGCATGTATCGGTATCACCCTATTGCACGCGTTAGAAATTCGCACCAAAGGTGATTTGGGGGCCCTTCATGGCAACATTGTAAGTGTTACCGGCGGAGGAATAATTTGTGTAAAGGTAGCGATATCCGAGTTCGGTATAGAAATACCTGGCGATCTGGATCTTCCCTCCACCGTAAAACTGATAGGTGATGTGTGAGCCCACGCCGAAGCCGCCGACATCGCCCAGCATTTGAAGGGAAAAGGGTTTGTAGATGTGAACGGTTGCATTGGTTCCAATGATCGGATCAACCCAAGAAGTGTTACCGCTCTCATCCTTATTGGGAACGATTAACGGATGCTTGGTCTGCAAAGTTCCTGCAAGCGAGAGATAGTTATACCGTCCGCCGATGGATGATTCGACGTTCCAACGGTCAGTATCCAGAACTTGATAATTAAGATTAAAATTCGCGAACGCCTGTTCCATGGTCAATGTGCCGGAACTAAACAGAATTTCATCCGTCTGGAAATGTTCGGACAATTTTACGTACTGACCATCGATATGAAATCCCCACTTGTTGTAATGGGCATCCAACGCAAGAGGAACAACCGTATCGACATGATCCCACAAGGTAGAAAAGGGAACATTGATATGACCGGAAAAACCTTTGATGCCGGTGGTACCGACAATGGCCGATGACCAGGCGGGAACACCAATATCAAACCTGAATGGGGAAGTGGATTTAGTCGGCTCGGCCAAAACAGGGGTGATTTCCTTCGGATCTTGTGACTTCGCGGACGCTTTCGGACTATCCGGCCCAGCAGTCGAAGAAGGTGCCGTCGAATTTGCAGTATCGGCCATTGCTATACCGCAAAGTGCAAGTGATAGAGCCCCAGGAAGTATGTAATTTTTCATTGGAAGAGTACTAAGTTACGACCACGAACACTTGGGCACCGTACCCACGCCAAATCGCGAAGATACCTCCCGAGGGCGAGTTATTGTCTCTCCCCACTCTTGCTCCGATGAGCGATTCTTTATCTGTATCAAATTAAAAAATTGCAAGAAAAGAATGCTGCAAAATCGCATGATGCAAGGAAAGCATGAGGAAGCAGGGAAGTTGGAATTCCTGATTATTTTTCGACGCAACGAAATCCAACGTGATTGTTTCCAGTATCGACATTGCCTTTGCCTCGCGTCCCCATCATGTACGGGTGCAATATTGATCGGTGCAGAGAAAAGATCCGCCGCGCTGTACCCTTTGCGGTTGGTCGTCGTTGGGATCGTAGCTAGAATCTGGCCCCTGCGGATTGCGCGCGACGTCGATGCCAGCAAGTTTCAGCCGTGCGTAATAATCCTGTCGGTAGTAATCACTGCATCATTGCCAGACGTTGCCTGCCATGTCGAACAGGCCGTAGCCATTCGCCGGAAATTGGGCGACGGGGGCAAGACCTGCGAAACCATCTTCTCCCGTATCCTTAATCGGAAATTGCCCCTGATAACCATTCGCCATCCACTTGCCCCCCGGGTTTCAACTCGTCAGAAATGGCTCTTGCCGCTAAGGCCACCGCGTGTCGCAAAAGCCCATTCCGCCTCGGTTGGTAACCGTTTGCCCGCCCACTTCGCATAGGCCACTGCGTCCGTATAAGCGATCTGGACGACGGAGTAGTTTTCTTTGCCCTTCAGATCACTGGTTGGTCCGGTGGGATGACGCCAGTTCGCGCCGGGCACGTAATCCCAACATTGGGTGAAATCATCAAGTGGAACTGCCTTTGAAGGAGGCGTGTAGACAACCGAACCCGCAACGAGATTCTCGGGCGGCGCGGTGGGAAATTGTTCTTTGGTTGGCACAATTTCCGCCACCGTGACATAGCCAGTGGCTTTGACGAATTCTTCAAATTCCAAGTTAGTGACATTATTCACATCCATCCAGAATTGCTTAGGACCATTCGCTCCATGACTGCGGGATTGGAAGTAAGCGAATGTTCAATCGGAGACTGGGAGAAGGCGATCTTGAAAGGATTTGAAGTGTGGAGGCAGGTCGATCGGAATAAAGGCGGGCGCATCACGGTTGATTTGGACACCAAAAACTTATCATGATCGCTCCACGGAATTCCAAAGTTACGTCCTTGGTATGCGAACTGAGTGCCTCGGAAACCGTCACTTTGCGATAATGCATTTTGACCATATGAGGGCCAGCATAGCGCGAATCATGCAATTGAGCCAGAAGCTCAAGAGGAGAGGCAAGTGTCATGCAAGCTCTTCCCGTTGTCTGGCGTGGACTGTTTTACCTCTGAAAAGAGGGGGCGGACAGGGTGGGAGTCGCACGAAATTACAGCACTTTTCAGAGGTAAATTGCCTCATTCCATGAGCTAATCAAGCCTAATCCCGGATTACTCATCGGGTACTCGTTGAGTATTTTTACTGGCAAATTTACTGGCAATTATGGAGCCGCTGGTTTCCTCGTTACCGTTACACCTTCCACCTTAGTCCCTGCATCAACGTGGAATTTGTTGCCAGTGGTGTCTTCCGAAAGAATAAACATGAAGTCCTTGCCCGTAAGATCCGACGCAGCGTCCTGTACTTCGATCACTCCTTCTGGAACCATCGGTAAAGTGGAAAGCCATTCCTTCCCAACTTGAATTCTAACAAAAAAGGTTGGAACACTCGTCGTCCCTAAGGTTTTCCCCGTCGGTTCTATCAGAATGGTATCAACCCGATAGGGAGTCTGGCTTCTCGGCAATGACATGCATCAAGCTTGATTGAAGAGAGTTGGTAACGCGAGGGTAAAGAAGTGGGTTTAGGTAACGGCGCAGAAGGATAGGGCTGAGCCGCTTCCATCGTCTATATTGATCCAAGTGAAAATACTGTTTGCGAATCATTGTGAGGTGTACCGTATGCCAAATGCCATTGGTTGAACTTCACGAGCCTGACCGAATTCGATCCCCGGTACGGAGCCTCCTGCGCCGATTTGCTGATTCGCCCGCAATTATTGCAAGGGAAAGAGAAGATGAGTTTAAGGCTATCGTACGAGATAATGGTATTCGCGTCACACTGGACGCGGAAAGAAACAAGTTCCTCTTTTGCATGGATCCGGTACCGGATGGAGAAGCAAAGAGGGTATGGGTAGGTTTGGCAATCTTGGAGAGAATCTGGGCATATGCCTATTCATTCCAAAGGTTTTATGATGTACGAGGCGAACATCCTCAGGGGACACTGCTTACACCGGCTAATACCAATTCCATCGCACCAGCATGGGCGTTAATGAACTTAGCCTACAGGGCCGAAGTCAGGAAGGAACGAATGGCTTGGCCATCGGAATTGCCGAATCCGGAATGGATGCAGGACGAAACCGTCGTGTTGGCCAATAACTTTTTTATAAGTATTTGCGCTTTCATGCTAACGCACGAGGTTGCTCACTTCATTTTAAATCACGCGCCCATCGATGTTGTGCCACCAGATCAAGCGATTCGTGAAGAGTATGCAGCCGATACATGACACAATTACCGATCTTCTTATCGATCTTATTCCGTATTTCTAATCAAGTAAGTCGCCCAGTTCTGCAATTCGCTTCTAAGCGATGAGGTGGGCTCGAGAATCCTTGGACTGGTAAAACGGATTCCTTTTCTTTTGTCTACTTGCGGAGAAAAGTATGTGCAAGACACCATACTTTACTGTGGCTCATCCAAGGAGAGGGCATTCGACTGTAATTGCCTGAATCGATTCCGATCCAAATAAAGTTGCCTACGATGGACTACCTCACTTGGTTGTCAGAGTCTTGAGCTCTATTTCCAGCTCTTCAACCAGTGTTCCAAGATTGGAGAAGCCAGTCGCCAAGACGTTCCTCTCTTGCCCCGCTTCATAAGTGAAATACTTTTCCAAGTGGTGGAATCTATCGGGGAAAGTCTTTTTCCACTCATCCAGTAGATCGCGGTTCGTATAAACTATCGGATGTAACGGTGTGTCGTGAAAAAGTAGGCCGTGAATTGGATACACATCCCAAAGTTGAGATAATCCTCGATCAAACGTCAAAAAGAACGGGATCAAAAAACTCGATCGGACGTTTCTGTGGACAGCGACTTGTTCAAGAAAAAGGAAATGGTGCAAATCCCAAGCCATTCCACGGAGTTTACTTAACAATTGAGGTGCGTCGCTTTGTATAGGATTGAAAAACTTGAAGCTACCTCCTTGCCTTGAAAAGAGTTCCCAAGCTACCACTACCAGTCTTAGAAACATGACGTGCCAGCGGCTATGCAAAAGCTCCAAGTAGTCTCGAATTTTATCAAAGGCATTGTTTGGACTCGGACGCTTAAGCTGAATTATCACCATTTGTAAAAGCAGGGCGTAAACCAGACGGAAGTTTCTCTGAAGCTCGTCTTTGCCTCCATTGAGGAGTTGTCGGTGCCAGCCAGCAAGGTACCCCTAGGGCCAATGACGCGATGGTGTCGGCGGTACTCATGCGGGCAGCATGGTGGCTTAAATACCTTTTATCAACTCCTCCTCTCGTGCTGTTTCTTCAAAGCGAGCGCCGCCGAAGTGGACGGCCTTGCTCAATAGGCAGGAGTAAGCTTCAATCGACGCATGGATACCGGCTTGATCCTGGGGGGCTTGGCAGCGGCACATAGTGTCTCGAAGGCAGCGCCAGTTTTTGTGGAAAAGATCGCTGATGCCATAGCGGGCATAGCTGCACCCTATCAGTTGAAAAGGATGGCGAAATCTCAAGCAGCGGCAACGATTCTTGAAAAGGAAGCCGAGGCAACTGGCAATATAGCGGCTCTTGAAGTGTATGAACGTGCTGGATACAGGAGCGCAGCGGAGGAAGTAAAACGCCAACTTAATATCGAAGCGATTACGAAGGCAGCAATTCCTTTGCTCCTAGATGACTCGAAACCGGAGAATATGGATGGCGATTGGATTGCTCATTTCTTTGATAAGAGTCGTCTAACCTCTGATGCGGAAATGCAATCCCTCTGGGCGCGCATTCTCGCGGGTGAGGCAAATTCGCCGGGTGCATTTTCCAAACGGACAATCAATTTAGTATCGGAAATTTCCAAACGGGAGGCGGAAGATTTCACCAAACTTTGCGGCTTTGCCATAAACAATCTGGTTTTAATATTCGATTTTGAAGAGGAAATTTATAAAAAAGCCGGAATTGATGTTTCTAAAATTCGTGAGTTAGAACATGCCGGCTTGGTCACTCAAGCGCCAGTGCTTGAATATCAATGCGTCGGACTGCCTCAGCGCCAACTTTTCCGATACTTTGATGTCTTTATCCATTTGACTCTGCCGCAGGAAAAGGAAAATTCTCTCACCGTAGGTAAGGTAGCCTTGACTCCCGCCGGGTTAGAACTCGCTTACATTTGTGGAGCGCAAAAGGTTCCCGAATTCGTTGAACACCTTACCCAACGTTGGAAGGACTATGGGGCAGCGGTTATTGAAAATCCTATCGTGCGTGATCCAACCGATTTAGGCATTCCCACACAGCGCGAAGTTGCCGAGTTTTAAAGTAGAGTGGTTTGAATAACGAGAGGACTTCGGGCGGCAGACCGAATTAAATCAGAATCGTCACTTAACGCCATTTTACCGAATTAGTGCCACTAGGCTGACTATAAGAGAGAGAACGGATACAACGATTGCCAGCACTACGTAGCGAAAATTTCGCTGTTCTCGACGGTCGTTTACTTCGGTCTGAATGACCTCGCGCCATTGCATGTGGTGCATGTAAATTGAGTCGAGTGCCGAAGTGAGAACCGAATCCGGTTTGCTCCGCGCCCAAGTCCGTACCGCTTCTGCTCCTTGCTGGCAGGCATCAAATAAGCCCGCCGGGGCAGTGGTGTCGTTACCGTAATAGCTCATGCATCACTATTACCCTTCTCTGGAGGGATTGCATCCGTGAACACCCATAGCGCAAATGAAGCAATTTCGCGGGAGCGTAATGTAGGCGTAATGCATTCCTATTTTCGAGACTTCTATAGAGGGCGGACAGGGTGGGAGTCGAACCCACGGTACCTTTGACAGTACGCTCGATTTCGAGTCGAGTGCCTTAAACCACTCAGCCACCTGTCCTTGAGAGCTAATTTCAGGAGTTGGCTAAGGCCTCACTCAGATTTTATACGGTCTTTTTCTACGGTTCTACCAAAGAACACATGAAAAATATCAAAAAGACCCACAAATCTGTCTGGACCAAAACCAACACGCCGAACTTATACCGGCATGTGAACCGTAGATATTACTCGCGATGCTTCCTCGGGGGCAAGGAAATCTGGAAGAGCCTTAAGACAACGCTTAAGTCCGTGGCCATTGAACGGCTACAGGAGCACGTCACGAACGCCCGGCAGCAGCGTTCCACCGGGGTCAAGTTAGCTAGTGGTACATTCACCTTTGCGGACGTCATTGAAATGTACCGCTCCAACTTCCAGCGTGATGCGGAGATCGCTGAAGGTACGAAAAACTTCCGCGAGGCCGGGATCAAGCGGGTTTTCAAGACGTGGCCGGGGGTAGGGGAGTTGAATGTCCGAAAGATCACCACGCCAATGGTGCGGGAATGGGCGCTCAAAATGCGGGCGGACTCAACGCCGTACGTGCCGAAGGGAGCCAAAAGCCCATGTCGAAATTCAACCGGTGCTTCTCCGACCACATTCAACTGCGCCTTGGATGCCATCAGGCAGGCGCTTGATCTAGCGGTCGAAGTCGGGCACCTCTTCGCGAACCCGGCACGGGACCCCAGCATCAAACGTGCGACGCCTAAGGTAAAGAGACTCATGTTGCCTAGTCGGTCGCAATTTCAAGACATCGTGAAAGCTATCGAGACTGCTGGATATCAGGAATGCATCGCAGCCGGTGAGATGGTCAAGTTTCTGGCCTATACGGGAGCACGCCAGACCGAGGCGAACAATGTGCAGTGGCGGGACATCGACGCGATCAACGGCAGAATCACACTGCGGGTTACAAAAAACGGACAGCCTCGGGACATCCCCATGATACCGGAGTGCAGGACATTGCTCGAAGCCATGCGTTTGGCTCGGAATGCCGAGACGCCCGATACCGCCGTCCTCCGAGTGAAAGAATGCCGAGGGTTTCTCCAGAAAGCCTGCAAGATGGTTGGTGCGCCGAGGATCGGTCATCACGGTTTGAGACATCTCTTCGCGACGACAGCTATCGAGTCCGGAATCGACATCCCGACGGTCGCGAAAATAATGGGCCATCAAGACGGTGGAGCGTTGGCGATGAAAGTTTACGGGCACCTCCGTGACGATCACGCTCAGGCCGCAATGCTGAGGATTCGCTTCGGCCCCGTTCCAGTTCTCGACGAGGTCGTGTGATCCAGCCCGGCTAAATTAGCGAGCCCTGCAAGGGCATCGCCCTTTCTATTTTATCTATTCACTAGACTTTCTGTAAACTCAATAGCCGTTCACCGAGCGAAGAGACAGTTCGCTCTACCTCTGATGCAAACTCTTCCGAGGCCGCCGAGACTAATCCGAAAAATATTGGGTTCTTCAGCGGCATGGATACCAAACAAAGCACAAAGATCGCTGGGCTAGACCCAGAAAAGCAAAACAAGCACCGCGTAATCGTACCCTTGGAGAATCGACTGGCGTACACTCCAACAGAGTTTGCCGCTCTGTTTGGACGGGCGCAAACGTGGGGGTACCGCAAAGTGTACTCCGGGAGAGTAAAGGCGATCCGCGACTTCGGAAGACTGATGATCTCACGGTCTGAGGTAGACCGGCTCACAAGCGAAATCTCGGTCTACGAGGGCCGGAAGTGAATTCTTCATCGAAAGAGCGTGGAAACCGTAACCTTTCTGGCTTAGCCGAAGAATTCGTCCGACTGGAGTCCGACGGGGGGGGGGGGATGAGCCTGCCCCTTGATAGTATAGGAAGACAGAGTAACTCTTGGCCCGGTTTTGAACTTCCCTTAGCCCTTGTCCCGGTCATATCCGAGTCCCGTGAAAGCCCTCGCGAACAACAGAGCATCGAGTCGACCGACTGGGCCGATCCCGACCTTCTCATTTCTCTCCTTGGAAATATACTCGATGCTCCCAGAACAGCGCTTGCTGATCACAACCGGAACAGTAAGAACCTCTGGTTCCTAACCCAGTTTCAAAAGCGGGTTGCCAAAGCTCATTGGCGTTTCAGGCACCCTCGCGTCCGGTCCGTGCACGCTATGTTGACCATGGGAGGTTATGACCATGCCGAATCCATGTCCCTCTGTGGCACCTTCAACCCCAATCCGTTTTCTAAGAAAAAGAAATATGGGTATTGTTCAAAGCGACGCTTTTGCCAGTGCTGCTCGTGGAGGGATGGTGACGCTCGGGCTCAAAAATACCTTCCCTCGTTCAACCAGAATAGCAACCGGATTCATGGCATCACGATCTCGTGGGCCTTTCCCAACAGGCAACTTGGCCTTCCCTTCCTCGATGAACGGGAATGGGACGTACAGCGTCTTTGGGATGTCACCAGAGAGGCCGTAAGACTGGCCACCCGTTCAGGAGGCTGCGGCGATGGGTTGTTGCTTTTTGAACAGATAGTCTGCACGAGTTTCTGTCCCCTTCTAGTGAACCCTCACAACCACGGCTTCGTTATCGCAACGAAGAGGGCACTGCCATCAATCAAGAGCAGTCTGGTAGAGGTAACCATGCTGCTCAAGGAGTTCAAAGAACTGGAGGCCCTATACGGTCCACTTAGACCCGATATCAAATTTGAGGTCTTGAAACGCGACGTTGATGCTGCCAAATGGTTGAACTACTGCTTTACGGCGTTCGGTCTTGGCCGGAGCGGTTCATGCCTGACTGACGTTTACTCGAAGGCCCTGTCTCGGTTCCCCACGGCGAACGATAGATTCGAGTTGAACCGGCAGGTCGCTGTATTGGTTGAGGGCGTGGATCACATCTGCTTTGACCGGATACGGGCGATTTCGCTCGGGCGTTTTTCCCATCGCAGCAAGCGGACGCTCAAAGTGAAGCCGACCAAACATTCGAAAGCCTACGTCAACTCTCTTTACGAAAAGGTTGTCAACGTCGATGCATACGACATGGCGGATAACCCAGTTGAGTGAACTTACCCGCTGCGACGTGACGATTATTGCCGCGAACATTAATTTACCAAGCTGATCCCCAGCATGAGCCCTAGACTAAACACGACGCGCTCCGGCCACGTGACCGTTTTCGCAAACTCCCAACCGAGCAGGAACCTCGGCAATGCGTCAAAGAGACATTACGGCGAGTTCATAAAAGACACCAATCCCAGCACAAAGAACCCCAAAATTGCGAAGAAAAAGATAATTACCGCGAGCCAGCAACCACCCGCTGGACTCTGCCGCTTTGGTTCATGTAGCGGAGGCGCATGCACCTCGGTCACGACATTCTCAATTTTAGTAAGATTGCTGGACATGTCATTAATTCGATCATCAATGATACCCCGAACTTTAGGATTACACTCGAAGTAGATGTCCCTTGCCTCCTTGATTAGGTCGGCAACCAAAGCTGAGAAGGCGATGGCTACTTCGTGAGCATCTCGGGATTGACTCAGGCTTTCTTCAGCCCGGACTCGGCTTTGATTCGCAACCCCGTGGGCTTCGGTGGCCCTGAACGTTTGGTTTGCCGCTATACCGTAGCCAATCATTTTCCCAATCGATCCCTTCGACCGCCCTCCTAGTACCGCAGCGACAGAGCCCACCGCGATAGCTGCCGCTCTTTTGTTGGCGGCCCGTTGTTGGGCCGCAAGGCCCTGCTGGGCTGAGTGCAGCGATGCAAGATGTTCGTTATAGGAAAAGCCTGTCATCACAGCAGCTTGACCGAGGGCGAAGGTCAATATCATGCCGTGGTGGTCAGAGATTTTTTTTTGTTTGGCAGGACAAAATTCATGCGCCTTATTTACCGCATGGCGAATATTTTCCACCGTCTTGCGGTCGATGGAGGCCAAGTAGGCCTCCGCATAGGCCATACCCAGCCAGCCAGAGGCAACCGAGTGGCTCTCTTCGAGGCTTGCGTGGAATAAATTCAGCGCCTTTTCGTAGTCCTCCCGGCGCATGCTCTCGATCCCCATCATAATCTTCGAAGTCGCGCTTGCTGAAGCACCGTCAATCAGTGGAGGATCGGCTATCTCCCCCCAAAAGGTAAGGGTCGCCTCGACATCTGGGGAGACGGTTAGAGCAAACCGCTTTTCATCAACCGGCGGTGCCTCCGTGTTGGGCTCGGGATGATTCGATTCCGGTGGCAATGACGTGCCCGGTACTGTACCGGGGAATAATTCTCCAAGCCGATCCTTTAAAGGGCTCCACTCGTAGTCTCCTTCAACGCGACAATAGTCCTCCCCAGCCACGTTACGATCCGCCAGAAAACCCCTTATCTGATCTTCCGAATAGGGGCCGTACTCCTGATCGTCACGATGGATGTAAATTTGCATCGTCGGCTCACCATGGTCAGTAGTCATTGACCTTGCCGAAGGCCAATCCACTGTAATTATACCCTGTTGCCGAGCAGACAGCCTGAATCTCCCCATCGCTGCATTCCCAGTAGAGATAGACCTTGTCGCCGACCGTCTGCGTCTTATCTGGTTTACCCACCACAGCGAAGAGGCGGTCCGTCTTGCAATACAGTTGCCCCCCTACGACTAAGTCCGATATCGCCGCTTTCCACTGGCCTTTGGTTAGATTGGAACTGCGCTTGGGATTTACCTCGGGTACCCCGCCGGTCAAGGCCGCGTGTAAGCGTCCGGCATCCTGTTCGGCTTGTGACTCTGCCGAAAGCAATTGATCAGGCTGTAAGAAACCACGAGCTAACTTTGCATCGGCATTTCCCTGTTGATTTCCCGAGGAACCCTGAGCGCATATCATCTCTAGGGTTCGGGCTAAAACGTAGGCCCGTTGAGGGTCCTTAGAATAACCAACGTTGAGATCATCGATGCCACCGGTGATCAAAAGGATGGCTAAGTGGTGATAAGCCATCAGGCAGTTTTTCTGTCGAGCTTGCTCAAGCCATTTTACTCCTTCTTCCACGTCTTGAGTAGCTCCAGTGCCAGTGACGTAGTAAAGACCGACGCGATCCATACCTTCCGGGCATCCAATATCCGCAGCTTGCTTGGCAAAATTGAAAGCTTTGTTCTTGTCGACAGCCACAACAGTCTCAGACCACTTTCTGTTAAGCACATGGCAGTTCAGTGCGTCACCGTGCTCGTAATAACGGGCAAGTAAAACGAGGGCCTTCCAATAGTTCTGGGCCGCCGAATCACTCAGTAATGGAAGAGCTTGAGAAATCTCTTGTTGGACAACCGTGGAATAGGCCTTCTGAAAGGCATCCTTTTTTTCATAGTAGCGTTGAACCTGTGGGTCGTCTTTGTATTCGGAAAGATCGTCGTTATCGTCAAAGGTTTTTACCCAGCCACCATGTCCCCCCTTCAGGGAACCGGGGTCCGGTTTCGCATTATTTAGGTCCTGTAAGGAGTCGTTTAAAACTTGTATTGCTGCATGGGACCGAGCGGTATTTCCCTCCAGTAGGCGAATCGCTAGTTGATATTCTGCCGAAGGATTGTGATTTGCCGCCGCCTGCTCAACATCCGCCAGGGAACTGGTGTTATTGTATTCTTGGAGAGCAACAGCTTTACGTTCTATCGCAGCATCTGTTGTCATCGACGTGGAGTTGGTATCAGCAGCAGGATTAGTCGTAGGTGAGGTTGTTTGAACCGGAGTTGATGAAGGACTTGCTGACATGATCACCATCTTTGGTGGAGTGTACCCAGAATTAACGGGAATATCGTTACTGGTCGCAGAAGAATTCGGAGTTTGGGCTAAAAGTTGAGGGGGGATGTTTTGTCCGGGGGCGAGAACGTGGACGGTAACGGCTTGGAAGTGGAGAATTTCATTCGTCTGAGTTTTGATGTCGAAAGGTGGAATTGTAAAATCCCCGGTGCTCGTCGGTACGACTGAGAACCTGCTAATAACAATCGGATGCTCCTTTGTGCCCTCAATTTCCTCTTGCCCCAATCTTATGACGGTAAGGCCATCGACCTTGGGAAGTTGAACCAGTCTGGTCCAGCCGCCGTCCGTAACGGTCACGGTAACCTTCGAGGTATCGCCTAAGTGGATGGCAGGTGGGTCAACCTGTTGAGTAAGCGTAGCGCTCGCCCAGAGTCCCGGCCCGGACATCCAGCAGAGAGCTAGGGCGACTAACAGGATGCTAATCCAGCCGCAGTGGACGTGTGTAGGCGCATCATCTTTCATGAAACAAGAGTCGTGGGGGAATCTGATGTGCCCTAATCCCACGAAAGCGGTCGATTTACATTCGGTCAAGACTATTGTCTGTGGTTTGGCCCTGACGTTACTTGCGAGTCTTTGCTGTGCCACGGAAGGGAATATCCTCAACGCTTGGGCCATTAGTGAAAAGTCACAGGCTCGCAAAAAAGTTGTCTCAAGAGGCATTGGCCGAGAAAGCTGATGTCCACCCGACATACATTGGCCTACTTGAGCGAGGCCTAAGAGTCCCCGGCATTGATGTGGCTGAACGAATCGCAAAGTCGCTGGGCATGAAACTCTCACAACTTGCAGCGGAAGCAGAGCGAATGAACAAGGGCTAGTGGTGAAACGGAATGGAGCCTTTCAAGGATGGGCCTATACTATATCTTCCCGTACAGGGCGCTGACCGCTCGGTTCATGCGCCCCCTGCGGCCAAGCAACTGGTCGGCGTAGGCCACGATCAATCGATTGGGTGACGCTTCACGTCGAAGGGCCAGCACCTGTTGGAGGACATCAGTCTCCCGGATTTCGGGTTGCCTTTCGCACAAAAGGGCCAATGCGATGGCAGTGGACCTCGAAATTCCTTGGTGGCAGTGAATCAGAATAAAATGGTCTGCGGGTAATTGCCGACCGAATTCCAGCGCAAGCTTCACCATGGCCTTGGTCGGGGCCACGCACGAACTACGCGGCATTCTGGCTTTGCGCACCATGGCCTCGCGGACAGAAACGACGTCGTGGCACGGAAGCACCAGATGGTTCGCTTTCTTGAGGCTCATTTTGGGCAAAAACTCGACATCCTCGGGATCGATGATCGAGATGACGTGGGTCGCCGTACCGATGAATCGACTGATCTCATCGAGAGCGCAAATTCGAAGCCTCATCAGGGGATGATACGTGCGCCGAGAAGTCTTGTAAAATGACCGTCCGTGGCGTTGACGGTTCACCCGATTTCGGGTCGCCAATAATTACTCAATTCCTTGAGGGGAGACTACCTTCTTCGTGGTCACGTTAAAGAGTCCGACGCCACATTCAACGGCCAGAGCCTTTAGGGAGCGTAACTGGTCCTGATTGGCCTCCCGGACTTGCGAACGAGAGGTCTCGTAAGTGATGCGATAATCGTCCAGCACTGCCCGCACCCAATCTTGGTTGAACATCTGATCGTAAATCGCTCGGCCCGGTGCCGGAATCAGCCCCAAGCCCTGAAGAATTTCTCGGGCGGCATATTCATGCTCCGGGCTCGGCCTCAGTTTCCCGTCGGGAGTCAACCACCACGAGCGTTCTGACGTATAATAAATCCGATCTAGCATCTCCAGTTCAAACCCATTCCCACCTGCCACCTCGAAAAACTTTGGAATGGCCTCCTCGAAGGTCATGTTTTGTTTAAGATTCTTGCCGGTGGCGATATCAACTAGCTTGACCGGACCGGATCGCATTCGGTGTAAAATGAGGGGAAGGTCGGCCTCCCGTGAGAATTCCCTCAGTCGCTTTGCGAAGGTCTGGCCAGTGCCGGTACTTTCAGTGTGGTCATTGAAAAGCATTAGAGCCGTAATTTGAATGCGTTTAGAAGTGTGGTCTTCTCCATCTCGGCGACCAATTCCTACCACTCGGACGAAAGGTGACCCGAGAGTAGTTAAGATTCTCTGAAGCGCGGTTAAGCCATCATGGGGGGATTCTTTATCGCGAGAACTAGCGACTAAAAAAAAGTCGGAAACCGTAAACCGAGCCAGCATCTGAACCAGAGCCGGGTCGACCGCTATACCTTTGGAGAAATGAATTGGCATTGATCAGACTATACACGGACACCTCGACATTTTTAACTGACACGTGTTGCTGTGGAACATCAACACTCCAAAGACAATCGAATTGAGGTAAGAGGCTTTAGCTAATCGAGTTGCTGCTGATGAGAAGGCTTTGAGGACAAGCCTGTGGAACAAGCTTTGCTGAGAGCGTCCTACCCAAATTTACAAAATTCACGCTGCCGCCGGGTACGGTTCGACCATGCGCCGTCGAACTCCGGAAGTTTGCTCTAAAATGACAGCTTACCACCGCACCTTCCATTCTAAAGCCATCCTGAGGGATGGCTTTAAGGATGCCACAGGGTCATACCTAACAGATCGAAAATGGACAGGAGTATGGATATCAGACAAGCCACTAGACATTAACGAGGGAGCGGATGGTGATGTGCTACTGTCTATTGAAATTTCGTCCAAAACCTTCACCAAGTACGAGTGGATAGAAGAAGGCAAGCCCTACCGTGAAGCCCTATTACCCGCTAAAATTCTCAACACCCTTCGCGTGTCGATTGTTGAAGAGAATCCTTAACCTTGATTGCGCCGTTCAGGTACCGTTGATCGTCAACCCGGTATTGTACTCGATACGAGCGGTGCGACAGTCCGGTTTGTAGACGACGGAGGCACGACGGGTTGGAAATCCAACGTCATATCCAATTAGTCCGGATATTTAGGTGGATAGCGTCACCCGTTAGGCACCTAATTTTACAAGATCGGCTGGGTAACCTATAATCCGACGATGCGTCCTCGAATCGTTGGATGTTATAACCGGCCCGAGAGCCCGGACATTTGGATGATGGACGTCTATGCTCTCCATGTCCTTTCGCACACTATCGGCACCGACAGACAGGCTATTGGTGACGGCCTATCCGAGCGGCTTATCGCAAACGCCTGCGAGCAATGCTTGTATGAATTCGCTCGTGCCTCACTTGATGCTATCGCCGGTGCCTGTTTCGCTGAGATAGCCAATGCCTGCGACCGCTATCTGGTCAACCCGGCGAGGCTCCGAAGCTGGTTGGTCTACGAGGGGACACAACAAATCCGCAATGGCTTCCGGGTGATTCACGATAACGATAAGAAATCCGATAAGGCCTCGATAGGGCAGTATGAGTTAACGGCCATGGACTGGAAAGCCTTCTATCGCGAGGTGGGCGGTTGGCCGTCCGTCATCCGGATATTCCGTGCTCGCCTCTGGTCGGAAGCCGACCTTTACGGCGGCGAGCGGTGGGCCACCATCGCGACCCAAGCAATGGACCTCCTGAACCAAATTAAGCGAGGCGGGCCTCCTAAGGTTATGCGTGCCGTGGACCGCGTCCTCGGACTCCAACACAACACCGGCACCTTGTTCACGAAAAGCAGCTTAGGCGATATGGTTATCGGTCAATCCGTCTTGGAGAAGCGGACGAGCCTCCTATCGATACCAGACATCGAACCGCTGGTCTCAGCGCAGGTTGCTCGGTTCCTGCGGATAGCGTCTCGTAAATTCGATAGCGAATTCGATAAGGAGTTCGGACTGGCCCATATAAGGTTGAGGGTCCTATCGGAACCACCGAAAACGCCTATACTGGGATGAATTCGTACGAATGCTGAATCGTTGCCGAGGGGGCTTTTGATGAAAAAACAAACCAATTTCGCTTTTGGCCATTAAGAGTAAGAAATGACACCCGATTAGTTATGGGACTCAGTTGCATTGCAACTGAAGCTGTAGACGTTCCGGCTCGGTTTCCAAGAGTTGTTACGACGGGTGTAGTGCGGTTCAGAGGTAAAATCCCTTATCGTAAACCTCGGTTAACCAATATCGTTGGTGATCAAGAATCGCCGGGCAACTGTCATGGTAGCTCTAATGTTGCTTGGAATCCCGATTGGGATCCCAATGAACTAGATTTGGAACTGTCTCTCTTGTAGAAAAGGGGACAGGTACGAATGGCATTAACTTAAGCGTTTTGTGAGCAGCGATGCGAGCAAAGGGAACGCGGTTTGCTTAAGGGTCGGATGGCTCTCAAAACTCCCTTCTTTTCTGCGTTTGGCCCTCTGCTTTTCGGGCGATCCAAGGCCGCAGTGCGCAAAAGTCTACAACGACTTGAACGGTTGGAGGATTTGTATGCGATCTTCGGCGATTTGTTCCCCGAACGCTTACTTGATCCAACCGCCAAGGGAGTTAATAGCCGTCGGCGCAGTCTGCCTGCGGTGGTCACGTTTTGGGCTTTTGTGGCTCAAGTTCTAAGTCCGAAAACTTCCTGCCGCGAGATCGCCCGACGGGTTGAAGTTTGGTGGTGCTGGGGCAACCTGCGCACCGCCTCCACCGTCACGCCGGAGGCCTTTTGCCGGGCGCGTCAGCGTCTCAGGGCCGACACCTTGGATTTGATCGCGGGGCAAGTCGCCTGGAACTTGGAGCGACGAGTGTTAAAGGACGAACGACTCCTGCCCGGGCGCGACGTGAAGATCATCGACGGCACGGGCGTTTCTTTGCCCGATACGTCCGAAAATCAAGCCGTCTGGCCACAACCCAAGGGGCAAAAGCCGGGCTGCGGTTTTCCGGTGCTCAAAATGGCGGGCCTCTTTTCCCTGGCCAGCGGCGCTTTGCTGGCGCACGTCACCGGTCGGCAAACGGTCCACGACAGCACCCTCTTTCGCGAGCTTTGGCCCCAGTTAAAAAAGGGCGATGTCATCCTGGGCGACCGCGCCTTTTGCTCCTACCCCGCCATGGTTGCCCTGCACCAACGCGGCATCGACACGCTGGTGCGCCTGCACCAGTTTCGTCCCGCCGACATGAGGCTCGGGCGTCGCCTGGGCCCGGGCGATCAACTGGTGGTCTGGACCAAAGCCAAGCCTGCTCCCGTCCATCTCACGCCGCAGGAATTTGCCGCTTTGCCCGAGCAATTGCCGGTGCGTCTCATCCGGACTCTCATCGCCGTCCCTGGTTTTCGCACCCGAGAAGTGACGCTGGCCACCACGCTCATCGACGCGGTCCTTTATCCCGCCGACCTCCTGCGTCAGCTCTACGCCCGACGTTGGAACATCGAACTGCACTTTGCCCAAATCAAGACCCTCTTGGAAATGGATGTGTTGCGTTGCCAGAGTCCGGCCATGATCGAAAAGGAACTGCAGGTTCACCTCATCGCCTACAATCTCGTGCGCAGCCTTATGCAACAGGCCGCTCAACTCCACGACCTGCCGCTGGAACGCATCAGCTTCAAAGGTTCCCTCGACGCCTTGCGCCACTCGGCCCAAGCCATCCACGCCAGCGCTCATCAACCACGCAAACAGGCCGAACTCATCAACCGTTTGCTCCAATCAATCGCCTGCGATCCCATCCCCTATCGCCCCGGTCGGGCCGAACCCCGCGCTCGGAAAAGACGACCGAAAAACTATCAGCTTTTAACGCATCCCCGCCGCCAGATGAAGGTCATCAACCACCGCAACAAACACCGTGCATCCCGTCCTAAATCGACCTTAAGTTAATGCCATTCGGGACAGGTACAATTAACGATACAAAATGACAACCGAAAGTAAGCGGGACGCTTACCATGATCTGGTAAAGCATGCCAAGTGTGATGCTTTGCTTGCCATGTTCCAAGCGATGCAAGGTAGAGCGACGCATGCCGAGTTGCCGGGCAAAGGTTCGATAGGGGGTTGCGCAGCCGGATACGTTGGCCCGAAATCTAACGCTCAACCGCTTCTAGGCATAATTAACCAATCGATTGGTTAATTGTCCGAATACTAACCGGGGAAAGCCGGATTCAGCGCCGCGTTCAGCCGCCGCCGATATTATCGGCTGCGTTGTTTATTATCCGTTGAAGTAATTTGATGACGATTTCCATGTCTTTCTTGGAGTTGGCATACTTTGCGTCATCTGCATCCAATGCCGCCTTGATAATAATACTGCCGTCGCCACCTCTATCGACGACGTAAATTCCATAATCCTGTGCCGCTCGTGCTATGATTAATCCCTTTGCGCTGAGGCCGAGTGTGTCCAGTTGGACTTGCGGCGGAATCGCCAGGAGCGATCCCATGGGTACGGTTCCTTTATAGTTGTCGTTCATATCAAAAGCATAGGCAGGCCAGACATAGCTGGGATTGAGAAGCAGGCGGGATATATGACAACTCAAGGCATGGGGAATCTTGCCCTGCGTCAGTTCTCCTTTGCGAATTAGCCCCGCATAATTGTCGAGGAGACTCGCGCAACGGCCATTATTCACGCCGGTACCATCACTGCTCGGATCGGTAAAACTGGCCATGCTGCAAACGACATCCCCGTTGCTACACACAACCCCGGCATAGCATTCGAGGATCAATCCGCTTGGTTGCATGATGGCTAGATAACCATCGTCATCCGCCGAGGCCGCGGCATTAAGGGGGGTATAAATGGAATTTGTCCACTTAGATAGCAGGGGATTGACATTGGTTGGCCAAGTTCGCTTTCCAGGAGGTGATTCGACGATGGTCGAATAGTAATTGGCTGGAAAAACGGGTTGTGAAGAGGAAGCCTTGCGCAGTGAATCCTCCACGTCCGGGCTGTTGCCTGTCGTCTTAACCTTCCCGGAGTGGAGTAGATCCCAGAGGGTGTAGTCGCGAATGTAGAGTTTTGCGGCCCTGTCGTTGTGCGATGCCTGATAGATGCCTGTGGTAAAACGCCCTTCGTAATTGATATCGCCCATATACTTTCCGAGGTCGCCGATGGGTCGATAGACGGCGTTACCTCCAATCGGTGTATTCCATGGGGAGCCGGCGTTGAATGGCTGGAGATAAAAGTCGTGTCCCGAGGCGGTGGGCGACGTGCCGCCTCGGGCTTGTCCGGACAAACCAATGGTCGCAATCAAGAAAACGAAGTTCTTCAAAAGGTCGTGTGCCCGCGCCATTTTTATTTTCCCCTTGCGGTTTTGATTTCGCCCAGGCCAGCGCGAGCGTGGGGGGGGGAATTGTGCTTGGCTAAGACTGGCGATCCCACGCTCGTCGTGCCGGGTATTCGCATTACCGATTCAGAATGTATTCGACCGATTCGCCGGGTCCAAGTGTCACGGTCAACGGCAGCACCGGATTGGCAACCAATCCCGTGACAGGAACCCGCGCACTCGTGTAGGAAGTCGCTGAGGTGTAGTAAACTCCTGTGTAGCTCTTGGCGGCGGGCATGGTGACATTGACCGCAATCGTGTTCGAATTGAGCAGGTCAAAGTTGACGAAGCTCAAGAGGATCATGTTGGCGGTGGCACCGCTGCCGGGCAACGGCGGCAGCGTGGAGGTGTCCACCGCGCGGAAGTAGACCGGACCGTACGGCGCGACCGGGAGCGAAGTAGGCGCAGTTTGCCAGGTGTATTTTAGTGGCGCACCATGCGTTCCGTAGGCCAGTGCCAAACGACGCAATGTCTTCGGACGACTATCCATATCTCCCGCCGCCGAGTTGGCCGGGTTGGCCACCCAGGTTGTTGTGTCGGTCTGGGTACCATTGATGTAGTCATATGTAGTGCCATTATTGAACATATCCGCCGCACAGAAATAATCGGCAAAGGCAATGTGCGCACGAAGATCGCGATCGAGTGCAGAAGAGTAAAGTTCCGTAGTGGAGGTGACCCCCTGGCTGAAATCCTCGGCGGTATTAGCGGAGCCACATTCAGTAGACACAAACGGCTTGGCCCACCCGTTCGTGATCTGTGGATTGCCGCCCACGAATATCCCGTGGGCATCGATCGTCTCGGCCAGGTTGCCATTATCGTAACCGTAGGAATTTCCGAAGGCATGACCGTCATACGCATCGCAAAGGTTGTCCAGTGCTGTGCGGTTGGCGTCGTTGGCGCCGCTGTCCCAATTGACCGGGTTTCCGTAGCCGCCGCCGTAGGCATAACCCGGCGACGTCAGCAGGACGTTCGACGGCTTGATCCCATGGACGTAATTGGCCACTGCCACGCAATATTGGTGGGAGGCATTTGTGAAACTTTCACACGGCTCGTTGGTGATTTCGTAAAACTGGAAGAGTGAGCCATACGAACTGAACAGACCGCTGATGTAAGTGGCCGAGCCATCTGCGGGTAATTGTCCGTTGACGATCTCGGAATCAGTTGTGTTTTTGCAATTCCAGCCGTCGAGGATAACTCTCATGTTGAGGGCCTTGAGTTCCTGCAAATAACTGAGACGGTCCGCGGGTGCCTGAAGCCCGGCGCTGTCGTTCCAGAAACAGGCCCGCTCCGGATTGCCGCAATAGGCCACTCCCATCCATTCCGCTTCCGCTTGGTCGATCGCGACTGTGCTTGGATTGATGTTAAACCCGCCGTCACTGATGCCGGTATAGGTGATCTTCCCGTTGATCGGCTCCGAAGGCAGCACGGTCTGGGTGTCGAGTTCCATATAATCGATGGTAAAGCCCAGGTAAATCGTGGTCGATCGCTTGTAAGGACTGCCTAAGGCGCTGATCTGCAGTTTGTTTGATCCCGCAACCAGGAATTGCGGGGGGATATAAACCTGATAGGGGCGGGTAAACGTCCGTACGTAGGTATCGGTGGGACCCCAGCCCGGGCTTAAAGCGCCGCCGATCTGGATTATACCGCACGGCGCAAAATTCGAATAAACGGCCAGTTCGGGAACTTCCATTGTGGCATTGACCGACTTGAAGGTGAACATGACGCCGTTGGGCGGCACGCTGGCCAAAGTATAGTTGATCGTCGTCGTCCATGGCGTGTTGGCCGGAGGAGTCGAGGGCCATTCGGGCCAGGTCGTCTGGGTCGCCCAGCCGCTGCCTATCGTGTAGGTCGTTGGCATGCTGCCCGGGCCCGTAAACTCTGCGTTGGAACCGTTGTTGAGGCCGATGCGCCAGAGTGTACCCGACCGGCTGTTCGGCAGCGGGATGGGGCTTGTCGTAATGGTGGCGTCGCCCACTTCAATGAACGGATTCGGGCTGGTTGAACTCGCCCCCACGATACCCCAATCCAAGACAAGACGGTCAGGTACCGCGGTTGGGGCACGCGTGGTCAGCGTCACCGAGTTGTAGACCACCAGATTGGTCGCGAGATTGACGAGACGATAGGAAAACGTGTGCTGCGTCGGATTACTGAGGTCGATCGTGACGATGGCCTCGTAGGGAGTCCCAATGGTCAACGTATAGCCGGGGTCGGTCGGCCCCGTGCCGCCGGAACCCTGGATCAGGCCGTTCGGCTGTATTTGCAGTACTCCAACCTGTGAAGCCGCCCCGGTCTCATCGTCGCCGGAGGCAATGTAATAGCGGAAGCCGCCGGTGGACAGGAGCTTGTTGAAGCTGAAGCTGGCGGTGAGCAGGTTGTTGCCAGTCGCTCCGCTGCTCAATTGGTTCCATGCCGTATTGCCATCGCCCAGACGATTGGCAAGGAGGCTACTGGTGCCGCCACTGCCATTATTGGTAAAGTCCAGGGCCGGCCCGTCCGTGAAGCTCAGACCGGGGTTGATGATGGTGGCGAATACGTTGGCATTGGGAACGACTTCCCTAAGCTGAGCGGTGAGGTTGCCGCTATTAATGGTTTGCCCGTTGGTGTAGGTTCCCGTCGTCGACGTGCTGAAATTATTGTTGAAGACAATCGATGAGTTGCCGGCGCTGATTTCCACGGCACCTATTTCGATGAAGGGATTCGGGCTGGTCGAACTCGCCCCCACGATACCCCAATCCAAGACGATACGGTCGGGTACCGCGGTTGGAGCGCGTGTGGTCAATGCCCCTGAGGCGTAAACCACCGCATTGGTCGCCATATTGTATATGACGTACGAATACGTATGCTGAGTTGTACTGCTCAGATCGACCGTGACAATGACGTTATAGGAAGTCCCAATGGTCACGGTATAGCCGGGGTCGGTTGTCCCCGTGCCGCCGGAACCCTGGATCAGGCCGCTCGGCTGCATTGCCAGTACTCCAACCTGTGAAGCCGCCCCGGTCTCGTCGTCGCCGGAGGCGATGAAAAAGCGGAAACCGCCGGTGGACAGGAGCTTGTTGAAGCTGAAACTGGCTGTGAGCAGGTTGTTGCCAGTCGTTCCGCTACTCAATTGGTTCCATGCCGTATTGCCATCGCCCAGACGATTGGCGAGTAAGCTACTGGTGCCGCCGCTACCGTTATTAGTAAGGTCCAGGGCTGGCCCATCCGTAAAGCTCCGCCCGGGGTTGACGATGGTGGCAAATACGTTGGCATAGGGAACGACTTCTTTAAGCTGAGCGGTGAGGTTGCCGCTGTTAATGGTTTGCCCGGTGGTGTAGGTTCCCGGGGTTGAGGTCGTGAAGTTGTTGCTGAAAATCAGTACGCTGTTACCCGCACTCGCGCTTAATGCACTGGATGTCCACGTTAACGTAATTGCCGCGATGAAGAGGTTTTTTATGGGAGTAATCATAAAATCAGTTCCTATTCTTGTTTCTGCCGGGGATCCATGGGTTTAATATTATTATTTGTAATATTCGAATTTTAAGCGGATGACATAACTATGTTTAACAGGCGGTCGCCTCTTAACTTTTCATCCGTTATCGGGAGCCATTAATCGCAGTTTTAAATGTCGTCGCGATAAATGCCGCCTTGAGGGCAAGGGGGCCTGTTTTTCTTCTAGTCCTTTCAAGCCCTTCATAGAGGGCTTTTACAATTATTCATCTTTTAGCTTTTGTCAAAGCTTATAATCATTATTTTTATAATTATTTTGTTCTGGCCCGATCTGCTGAAAGGGCCTTAGGTACTCTAGGTGCACTGAATTCGTTCCTCTGCGCGTTTTTCCAAGCCTCTGGATTGGAATTTTTTCAGACAGCTTGCTGACCTTGCCGATTTTACATCCCACTCGACCACAAAACCGATTTTTTTTGGCTGCCTGACCTGTTTGCATAGTCGTTAGGCATGACTTTTTAAATGATTTTACTGCTAGGAATTCAACGAAAGTTTCATGCGCTCAATACAGCTAATACAAAACATTATAAGCATTAGAATTCTCTTCAAAATAGCTCAGTTTGCCGAAACATCTTTCTTCCCGGGATCGTTGCGCCCGTTCAAGCGATTTCCAGACGCAACCTTGGTTTGTCAGAATTGAAGAGAAGAAGAGGGAGCCGGTGGCCCTCTTTTTAGCTTACTTTTTCTCGGATACGGCTAGGAACATAAAAGTCTCGTTTGGCTTCAAATCGGTCACCGTATAGGAATGCTGGCCTGACAGCGGAATGCTTTTGCGAAGTCCGTCCCAGCCGATGACTTCCAGTTTCGTCGTGCCTTCAGGAATATCGTTAATCGTGAAGGTTGAATCTGGCACATCGGTCCAGTGTTCGTAATTTTGCCAGACCCATAATTTCCTTCCTGCACCTTCGAGAATAAATTCTCCGCGCCCTTTAGGGTCGGAGAAAATCAAGGTCATTCCCTTGGTCAGGGACATGATTAATTGAAAGGTCCTAGCCCGGGCACTTGGAATCCATGGGCTAAGTCGCACCGCCAAACCATCTGGCGGATCCTGCTTGGCATCAGTGAAGAGATTCCAGATCAAGGCCAGTCGGGTTGCAGGGGTTTTGGCGTCATTCTTGACCACCCCGAGGTTTGCCCAAATGCAGGTCAGCAGGCGTTTTGCTGCCAACTCTTCAGTAATGCCTTGCTCATGGGCTTTGAAATTATATTCCGTCGTATAAAAATTAATGTCTCGGGTGATGTGACACGCTTTTTTGACGGCATCAAATGCCCCTTGGGGTGAGAAGTTAAAAACCACCGCCCCATCGGCACCCACAATCGGGGCATACTGGATGTCATTGTAGGTGTGAAGGTCAATTCCATCGAGTGTTCCATCATTCAGTGAAGGCGCGAGGGCTGGGCCATAACCGCGCAGGGTATGATCGCTGAAGGCATTCTCCGGCATGAATCCACCGGGGATCACGGCCAGCGCTGGATCGATGGAATGCACGCCATCAGCCAGGCCTTTTAAACTGGTCACGTAGCTGGAGGGGCCCGTAATCGGCAGGGCATCGGCGGGGGCAGGCCCGTCCGGCTCGTTGAACGCTTGAAATATCGTGATACCCCAATCGGAAATGCCCTGGGATTTTAGCCATGCGCTGTTCGGCGAGAATCGACTGGCATAAGCCTGACCTAGGCTGTGCCATTTTTCGTAATCACCAAGTTGATTTGGAGCGTCGGAGTGTTTTGGATAACTGCCATCAAATTCAAATAGAAGCACAATGGTTTTAACGCCGGCGCGATATGTCTCAAGAACCTGTTGATCCATTTTTTCTGGCAGCGGTTTTTGTCCGTCGTAATAACTGTAAGGATAAACATTTATTCGAATCGCTTGGGCACCAGTCTCACTCAGGGCTGTAAATTGTGACTTGGCAGATGATGGAGCGCTACTCACCGTGAAATTGCCGCCGCCAGAGATTTCTGCAGGATCTGCGATGGAAAAAAGAGGTAGGGCAAAGATGGTGAGTCCAGCTAGAGCTATCGAGGTGTTCTTTTTCAACGAAATCAGGGTGATATTAATGCTTATAATATCTATGTTAAATTGCATCGATCAGCCGACTAACTTTTGAGCGGATCGAGAATGTATTCAACCGATTCTCCCGGGCCGAGATCGACACTCAGATCCAAAGCTGGCTTGGCGTCCAGTTTGACCTCCGTTCGTGCTGCCGTGTAGGAAGTTTCAGGACCATAGCGCACGGCCGAATATTGCCCGGCAGCGGGCAAGGTCACCTGAACCGCCAGCGTATGTGGATTCTGTTCGTCAAAGTTCACAAAGCTGAGCAGGATTTTGTTGGAGGTAGCGCCGCTCCCCGGAATAGGCGGAAGACTTGACGTATCGACTGCCCGAAAATATACCAACTGATTTCTCACAGCGTCGACATTGGTATAGGTGTAGGGAAGGGGACGTCCATGGGTGGCATAGGCCAGGGTAAAGCGCCTCAACACTTTCACGCGATTTTCTGTGTCCGGCCCGCCGCGGGGATCCTTCCCATCGGTGCAGGTATTGGCCTGCCATGTTGACGTATCGGTCGGCGTGCCGATGAGATAGTCATAATTCTGGCCGTTGTTCCAAAGATCGGCCACCAGAAACGTATCAGCAAAGCCAATGTGGGCCCGAATATTTTGATCTTGAATCGAGGCATATCGATTGGACTGGATTTCCTTGAAATCAAAATGGCAGGTGCCTGATCCCATTTCGGTAGTAACGAACGGCTTTTCAAAACCGTTCGGTATCTCGGCTACCCCTTCGGGGGACATTTTGCCGTAGGTATCTATCGTCTCCATCAGGGATCCTCCACCGTTGGCGTTCGCATAGGATTGGGCAAAGGAATGACCGTTCAACGTTGAACACAGCGCGTCGAGCGCCCGGCGCCGGTCCCGCCCCGTGGCGTCGTCCCAATTCTTGGGATCGCCATAGCCACCACCGAAAGTGTAGCTGGGAGGCATCAGAATCAACGTGGGGGGCTTGATCTCATTCATGAGCTTGGCCACGGCCACGCAAAAGTCATACGACGTCTTGCCTATGGCCATGCAGGGCTCATTGCAGATTTCGTAATAGCGCGCCATCGAGCCATAATCGTGGATCAAATTGGTGATATAAGTAGTCGGTTTTTCCGGCAATTTTCCATTGACAACTTCAGCGTTCGTGGTTCTTCCGCAGCCCCATCCCATCATAATCACCGATATGTTCAGGTCTTTGAGTTTTTGAAGGTAAGCCATGCGATCCTCAGGCTTTTGCAGCCCGACCAGCTCATCGAAGAAAGGGGCCCGTTCGGGATTATTACTATATGCGACCCCCATCCATTCATGTCCCGCTTGGGTAGTTGCAATAGTCTTGGGGTTGACGTCAAATTCCCCCTCGGAATAGCCGATATGGACAAGATTGCTATGGATCGGCTCGTCTGGAATTTTATCCAGGGTATTGAGACGCATGTAGTCGGTGGTAAAATCGATCCAAAAATAATAGTCCCGCTGGTAGGGATGTCCCAGGCGCTGAATGGATAATATGTTTTGTCCTGCGACTAGAAATTCCGGCGGAATATAAATCTGATGTTCCCTCGCGAAGCGGCGATCATTAGGCCCCTTCGGTCCGACATTAGGATACGTGGCGCCTCCGATCTGGATAATACCGCAGGGAAAACCGTTTGAAAAAACTGCCAATTCGGGAACATAAGGACTGGCCGTGACTGGCTTAAAAGCAAAGACCGCCCCACCGACTGGTACCTTTTCGAGCTTATATGAAATGTTGCTGGTCCAGGACTGATGCCTGTCCGTGAGAGCCGGCCACTCTGGCCATTTCGTGCGAGTGGCCCAATCGTCAGGAATGGTGATGTCCTCGGGTACACCTGTGTCCGCAAATTCAGCCGATGAACCGTCCTCCGCGCCAATGCGCCACAATACGGTTCCGTCAGCTGCGTTGAGGGGGACAAGGATCCCTATAAAAAAAAGGATGAGATTAGCCAGAATCAAAATGGATTTCATAAAGGAAAAAGTAAGGTTGTGTTGTTTCATTTGTGACGAACCATGAAGCGATGGAGGGAACACTTTAATCCGTTTTTAAGCGATGAGTCAATGCTTATAATATTATCATAAAAATGGTCATTTTGTTCATAAAAAGTCTTATATAAGAGGATTTTAAGCCGTTACGGATAGCGAATAATGCTTATAATGTATGGCTGATATGTCGTGGTGCTTTATCCTATCGGTGCCTTTACTGCTGAAGAAGTCGATACCCCCCCGTTGTTCCAGAAGGAATAGGCCCGGCCCGGATTGCTCAGAATTTAACGATCCAGGGGCATCGGCTCAGGTCGCACCAAAGTTACCGCTAATATGCCCAGCGTGGCGGTTGCGTCCGGATGCGACGTAATGCGCAAATGGGAGATAAGCTTTTCCGGACGGGGATTCAGCCATTCCAAAGTATAGAGATAAAGTTCGCGTATTTCAGGATCTCCACCCTCCGCAACCACCAGATGTCGCGCGCGTGAGTTATTGAACTGGGTGAAATTAAACCACCAATCCTGAATATTGGATTCATTGCGCCATTGTTCCTGCAAAGCCGCATCGGAGGGATCAAAGCCGTAAGGAATGAGCGGAAGCGAAGCAGAGGTTTTATCCATGTAATGCAAATGGTAGGCACCAATAGGAGTGTGATCGACTGCCCAACCGCAGCCATGCAAAAAATAGATCGCATCCGCGTGAGCTTTCAGCGGTATGTCCACTTGGGAGCCCAAGGTTGGGCCGTGGGCGTGATGAGAGCGCATCACAATGGAGGCATGTCCTTGGTTTTCCTTTTGACGAATGATGTCAAAGAGAACGCCGTGAATTTTTTGTGGCCCGGTCTTAGGCATGTGAAGGGGAACATAGCCCAACCAGCTATTATAGCGGCTCAGGCTGCGATTGGCATAGGGGCGGATATCTACCGGGGCAAAGCGCTCTGCAGAAATTTTCGTGGTTCGCGGATGAGGGGAATTCCAAATCTTATCCACCAGCGCGCGTCGTTTCTTCAGCGACGAAGGCCAGCGCAACCGAGGCTTGGGTTCGACTGATGGGGAAGTCGCGATTTTTTTCGCAGCCTGTATTGGTTTATGCGGTGGGGCGGTGGACGCCCGCGCGATTACCTGGGGATCGAGGCGTAACCGCTCCGGTTTGGGAAACTGCCCGGTTCTCTCGAAACGCAGGCGATGGCCGTAAAGCAGCGTCGCGGCGTATTTGCCCATCAGGTAGGCGTCCTGGGCGACTATGCTAAGTGGCGGATCCGTCGTCGCGGCCTCGTCGGCATCGCCGTAGACGATGACTGACATCTTATCGGGTAAAGCGATTTTTCCTTTCATTGCCCGGAGAAGACATTTTCCTATCCCCACGTCCGCAACCACCAGCGCCGTCACTTGTGGATCGCTCCTGCATAGATCAGCCAGGGCGTTTCCGAGCACGAGGTCCCGGATTTCGCTGGTTATGATCCGTGTGGCCGAGGTTTTAAGACCAAGCCGGTCGCAAGCTTTGGCGTAGCCGTGGGTAAAAGTTTCATTCCAAGGCAATTCACGGGCAGAAAAGCAGGCGACTTCGGTATGTTTGAGCTCTGCCAGATGAGTCACTGCCATTTCCCCGGCCAGTGTCGAATCAATCTCCACGGAGCTGCAGCCGGGGAAGCTATTGCCTAGGGTCACTACCGGCATCTGGAATTTCTCCAAAAGGTCCGCCACCGGGATATTTGTGTTGCTCGTCCAGATCATGAGACCCTCCGAGCCATTTTGATAGAGCTGGCGGACTTCGCTCCGATAGGCGTGTGAGTTCCACTCGATGGGAACGATCCGGGAGCCGTAAAGGCCGGCGATTTCAGTCGCACCCGTAAACGTCTTTGCATGCGGACAAATCACATGAATGGGCGGCAGTTGAAAGAAATCTCCGGGGGCCTGTGCGACGAAGATTTTATACCCTTCACGACGAAGGATTCCCTTGGCGGTTAAATGCTGAATGGAGCGATTCAGGGTGGAAAAATCAAGGCCCCAAAGCATGGCCAACTCACGACCGGAAGGAAGGCGGGCCGGAGGAAGCAGTTTTTCCTCATTGAGATACTGCAGCAAACGCGCCGACGCCTTTTGAAGGGAGGTTTGCGAATTTGAAGGTTGATTTGTGGCCACAATTTCTTGTCAATCTGCGTAAATGGCGCTTGATAGCAATCAATTTCGTTGTTGTACCCTGAACGGAAAATCATACTACAGCCTCCTCAACGATTCGACTTTCCGCCAAATTCTATGAAAAATACTTCCACTTCCTTCTCCGGAATCTCCATCATCCGGGCGGCGCTTTTAGCCTTGATAGCTTCTCTGTCGGGCGGTTGGGCAAACGCCTCAACTATTACGTGGACGGGGGCAAGCAGTCAGGATTGGAACACCGCGGCCGACTGGAACTCAGGCGCTGGCCCAGTTCCGGGAAGTGGTGATACCGCCCTATTTAATACGGCTACTGGGGTAGTGACCAATATAAGTGCCAATCAGAGTGTGGGGAGCATTTCTTTTGATACCTCTACTGCCTCCCTTCTTCTGGGCAGCAATGCGGGAAATAGTTTTACGTTAACAAGCGGCGGAGCAATCGCTGTTTTATCTACGAATACTGGTAGTGGTACGGATGTGGTCCAGGCTCCGCTCATTTTAGCGCCCGCTTCCAGCACTACGGCTGGCACTTACACCTTTGCCAACAACACGGCTAACAGCGAGACATTGAATTTTAGCGGGACAGTTTCGGGTGGGACAACGACTTCGACCGAAACCTTGAATCTGACCGGGAATAGCAGCAAAAACAACACCATCAGCGGTTTGATTTCGAATGGTGGTGCGGCAGGAGGCCTTTCCATTTTCAAAAGTGGCTCCGGCCTGTGGATTTTAACTGCCGCCAATACTAATACCGGCAGCCTTTCAGTGGCGGGTTTACTCACGCTTAACGGGGCGAATGGAGCTGAAGCTAGTGTCTCATCTGTTAATGTGAACGGTTTAGGAGTTAATGGAGTGGGTACAGTCAACTCGCAGCTTCTGTTGGACAATAGCTCGGTCGTCAATTTGGCGCGCCTTTCAACTACGGTTCCCATCTCTCTCGATGCAGGTGGATTTGCCGTGAAAGGTAATGCATCTGTTGCTACGACGGAAAGTTTCGGAGCCGTGACCCTCGTCGCTGCGCATAATAATCTGACCGTTCTCAGTTTGGGTGGCGGCGCGACTATCACCCTCGCCTCCTTAACGAATAACAACAATGCCATCCTCACGATCACGGGCTCAACTGCCACCTCAATGGGGGGGGGCACGGAAAAGCTTCTGGTCACCTCCGACTCGAATCTTACCTCCGGTCTGATTGGCGGCGGCGGGGCGGCGGGTACCACCGATATCAGCATTCTTCCCTGGGCAGTCTATAGCTCCGATTCGATTGTTGCGCATCAGTTTCTGGGGAGTGGGGGGTTGTTAACCTACAGCTCTGGTGGTGGATTTCGTGTGCTCGCCGCCAGCGAATATAATACCAATATTAATTCTGCTGCCGCCACCGATAATGTGGAAGTGACGGCATCGACGACGCTAAGTACAAGCGAGACCGTCAATGCCCTCTATCTCAACGGCTCAACATTCGGTCAGTCTCTGAATCTCACTGGTAAAATCTTGACCGTCACGAGCGGGGCAATCGACGATTTTAACTTCACTACCTTTAGCGGTGGAACAATTAATTTTGGTTCCGCTACCGGTTACATTACTGGATCCACCGAGCCGACCATTACTACACTTTTCACGGGAACAAGTACGGGCGTTGGTTTGGTCTTTGGCGGAGGCGGCGCTTACAACATTGACATTACTGGTTCAAATTATACGGGATCAACCATCATCGCTGCCGGGACGGTGCAGGGAAATGTCAGCAATGCTCTCCCCACGGGTACGGACTTACGGATTGATTTGGGCGGAGTGTTTACGACCGGAAGCCTTACTGCAGAGACTCAACAGGTCAAGTCGCTATCGGGCAGCGGAACGGTTAAAATTGGCAATGCTACCGGGCAACTCAACGTTGGCACAGGAGCCATTGTAGGGGCCGCTCAAACAGTGACGGTCGGCGCCGGTGGCTCGATTTCGCCTGGCGATCCCTCCGGTGCGCTTCGGGCGGGCATCTTCAACGTGGGCGGGACCGGTTCGGTAGCTAACTTGTCCTTCCTCACAGGATCCACCTTAAACTTCGATCTGGCCTCCGACACACAAGCTGATTTGATTAGTGTCTTGGACGGCGGAGCGACTATCGCCAGTGGCGCAACCCTTTCGATCAATCTTCTAAACGGCTATACTCCCACCTCGGGAACGACTTGGAACCTCCTCGATACGACAACTGGCATTAGTGGCACATTCGCGGGCCTGCCTACCGGATTCTCCGACTCGATCGTAGGGGACGATCTGATCCTTGCCTACACTGCCCCCGAGCCCGGCACATGGGCCCTTATCCTCGGTGGCTTGGCAATGCTCGTTCTCATTCAGCGACGCAAGAGCAAGTTGAACTGAGGACATGCGAGTATAAGCATTCAGCCCGATCAAATTATAGAAGTAACGAATTAAACACCTTTGATAAAGCTCTTTTCTTGTTCCTGCTGAATAAGCGATTGCTTATAAGAATAATTTGATGTTTCCATAATAGGTGTATAGATACCTTATGGAAACGGCTCAAAACCACGAGAAATCGCTTGAAGCTATTAGTCGGCGAATGGGACTGCCTTTGCATGAGCAAGTGAGACGCCACTTGCGCCATTTGGTCGAGACTCAGTTCAAAGATGGCGATCGTTTTTTTCCTGAACGGGAATTGATTGAGCGGCTCGGGGTTTCGCAGCCCACGGTGAGGCGGGCCCTGAACGATCTGGCCGGGGAAGGTTTGCTCGACCGGGGTGTGGGGAAGGGGACGTTCGTTCGTAAATCCGTGCGGAATCGCTCGGTTGGGATATTTCTGCCAATGATGGATTCGACGCTGCAATTGTCGCTGATTCGCAACTTGGCGGGGTTGTGTGCGGAGCGGGATTATGGATTTCATATCTATAATATTCGCCCCAACCGGACGGTAAAGGAGATTTGCGAAGGACTGCGCCGATCGCCCCAGGAAGAAAGGATCCTCTTTTTTGCCACGTCCGAAGACAGTACCTGGGAGCTCTACTATGAACTCGACAAGCGGGGGTATCGCTCGGTTTATCTTTCGGGAGATATTGCCGGCTACCCTGGCAATGCCGTTAAGCAGGATAAAGATGGCGCGACGCTGTTAATGATGGAGCATCTCATCTCGCTGGGGCACACGCGAATTGCTTTCATTGTCAATGAACCCGTGTCTCTCTCCGCCATCCGCCAGCGCCTAGAAGCGATCAAGGCTTTTATTAAGGACAAGCAGATGCGCGAGGCGACCATTTTTGATTGCCAGCTTCAGACTTGGGACAATTCATTTGCGGCAGCTTACGGAAAGATGGACGAAGTTATGGCCCTTAATCCTCGCCCCACCGCGATCTGTCCGCTTTCGGCCGCAGGAGCTTGGGGGGCATTGCGGTATCTAACCAAGCACAACATTCGCGTGCCCGAGCAAATGTCGCTCTTCAGTTTTGATGACTTGCCGGGAAGCGATCAAATCTACCCCTCTTTAACAGCACTCACGTATAGTCCGGAATTAGAACGACTCGCTTTGGACATGCTTTGGGATGATTCGCCCTCCCGCCAATCAACGGTGATTGTTCCGCCCAAGCTGATCGTCCGGGAAAGTACCGGGCCGGTTCTGAAGTAGTAGCAAGGCGCTAGGTAGGGATTCCATTTCGGCAAATATTATAAGCAATATTCTTGCTTAGGTGGCTGCTTTGGCTATACAGAAAGACTATCCTAGTCAGCATCGAAAGGCCTTTATTTGTTCTGCATTGTGAGAACCTAGGCGAGGCTTTTTTTAATTGCAAAATTCGATAGATTATAAGCAATTTAAAATTTTGATCTACTGACATGCATCTTCTCGATTGGATCCTCGTATTAGGTTCGTTGATTCTCGTTATGGGCATTGGCATCTACACGCAACAGTATGCCAAAAGTGTGGCAGACTTCATGTCTGCGGGACGCGTTGCCCGGCGGTACTTACTAGCAGTTGGTCGGGCGGAAATGCAGGCGGGCGCGGTGATCTACGTCGGCGCGTTTGAAGTCCTCAATCATTCCGGCTTATCCTATACATGGTGGACATGGTTACCGCGTCCGATTCTTCTCGTCGTCGCGATTTTCGGATTTGTTATTTATCGCTATCGCGAGACCAGGGCGATGACGCTTGGGCAATTTTTTGAAATTCGCTATAGCAGAAATCTGCGTCTTTTTGCCGGAAGCCTGGGCTTTTTTTCGGGCCTGCTCAATTTCGGCATCATGCCCGTAATCGGCGCGCGCGTGATGGTCTATTTCCTCGGATTTTCCCCTGAACTCCATGTCTGGGGATTTACTGTCCCAACCTATATTCCGCTCATGGCGCTCTTCCTGGGAGTAAACCTATTCGTAACGCTAAGCGGCGGGATCATCACGATCATGATGACGAATTGCGTCGAAGGAATCGTTTCGCAAATTCTCTATCTGGTCCTCATTTTTGGACTCCTGCACATGTTCAGTTGGACGCAGATCAGCGCAACATTGAGCGATCAACCAGCGGGACAATCGTTCATCAATCCTTTCGATTCCTTTCAAACCAAGGACTTCAATATCTGGCTCGTCCTAATGGGTATCGCCGGAAGTATGTATGGGACGATGGCATGGCAGAACCAGAGCGCTTACAATTCGGCTCCACTAACTGCTCACGAAGGCGTCATGGGCAATTTGCTGGGGCAATGGCGCGGGTTTGGCCAGGCGGCGGTGATCGTGGTACTGGCGGTCTGTGCAATGACCTATTTACGCGATCCTGCTTATGCCGCGAAGGCCGTTCAGGTTCACGCCGACGTGGCCCGGATCGACAACCCACAAACGCAGGAGCAAATGGAGATTCCGATCGCCATCACCCATTTTCTCCCGGAGGGGTTGCGGGGCGCGCTTTGTGCCGTGCTACTGTTGGGGCTATTCGGTGGTGACTCGAGCCATCTTCACTCTTGGGGCAGCCTTTTTATACAGGACGTGGTGCTTCCCTTGCGGCGCAAACCGTTCACTCCGCACCAACATATCTGGTTGTTGCGCTGGTCGATTGTCGGGGTGGCGCTTTTCGTCTTTTTCTTTGGCATTTTTTTCCCCCTAGTCGATTACATCAGCATGTGGTGGACGGTGACGATGAGCATCTACATTGGCGGCGCTGGTGCCGTTATCATCGGCGGTCTCTACTGGAAAAAGGCGACGACGGCAGGGGCCTGGACTGGTTTTCTCACGGGATTCTTCCTTTCCATGGCTGGCATTACCGCCCAACAACTTTATGGAAAATCCTTTCCTCTCAATGGTGCGCAAATCTCCTTCTTTACCATGCTCATTGCGGTTGGGAGTTATGTGATTGTTTCGCTCCTCACGTGCCGGGAGGACTTCAATTTGGACCGCATGCTTCATCGCGGAGCCTATGCTGAGATCAATCGCGAACTCGGAGAGGTAACCGAGAAATCCACGGGGCGGAAAGTGACCTGGGGCAAGATTATCGGCTACGATCACAATTTTACCTTGGGAGATAAATGGATCGCAGGAGGACTTTTCGCCTGGATGATGATCTTTTTTGCGATCACCGTTCTGGGAAGCCTCTGGTATTTTATCGCACCCTGGCCGGTCTCGGTCTGGTCGGAATTTTGGCGGGTAAACGCCATTATCATACCCGTGATCATGGCCGTCATTACCGCCATCTGGTTTACGTGGGGTGGAATCTTCGATGCCATCGATCTGTTTCGGCGTTTGCGCACGAAGAGATCGAATCCTCTGGATAACGGCGCGGTCATCAATCACCACAACATGGAAGAGAATACCTTGCCCGAGGTCGAATCCCCTGTGATTGCCAAGATCGAAAACTCCAGTCGATCACGGCAGGAAGTTCTTTGATTTTTAATTTCTCGAAGGCATTCCAGATTTTCGCCTTTGCTCCCATGAAACAAATTCCACTCTTATTATTCGCCATCGTCTTTTCGTTGCCATCCACGCTGGCGAGTGCTGATCTTCCCAAGGACGTTCCCGTTTCGATACCTGGAATCGATAGCCTTCAGGTTATTTTCAATCAGCAACCCATCGAGCAGGGGATAACGTTTGATCGGAGCGGTGTCAAACCAACCAGCGTGGACATCGACGGCAAATCCACTGAGGCTTGGATGGCCGATCAAAGCGCGACCCCCGGCATGGGATGGCTGCGTTCGTTTCGGTTCACAGTGACAGACCCTCTCTTCAAGGCAGGAGGGCGTCCGGCGGTAGATTTGGAAGTGACTTACTATACGCCGGCACCATGCAGCGTGCGCATCAGAATCGATTCGAGGGACGGAAACAAGATGGTTTCGGACGCCTGGAGTCCGGGCAAGGAGTGGGAAACACGCCGCGTCAATGTGGATGATGCCTATTTCGGGGTACGGCCTGATTCGAGTTCCGAAAAACCTCCACTGGAGGGATTCGATTTCAGAATTGATGCCGCCAACACCCCGCTTTATTTGAAGAGTGTTCGACTTGTCGGCTATGACCCCAAACAAAATATCATGTGGTCCCGAATGTTGAAGATCATCGGTCTTGCGTCTGGCGAAAAGGGTGGTGTTTTAGTTTTTCAAAACGGGCCCGCGAAAAAAATAAGCGCCACACTTACAAATTTGGCACAAATCCCAATGCGGACCCATTACCGGCTTCAAATGACCGGATATGATGGTAAAACGCGGTACACCGACGAAGGAAATGTCACCCTTCAGCCTGCTTCGTCGCTTCCCTTGGCATTTACTTTTGATACCACGGGTTGGTCGTTGGGGCCGTACGATGGCAGGTTGGAATTGTCATTGGATGGTCAACCCGGAGGCGCTCTGTTGAGTCAAACCTTCAGGCTTGGCATCATCAGTTCCGCTCCATTGGAGAAGGCGCGGTTGGACGAATTTCTCTATGGCCTGGACCCTGCCAACGCGAGCATTTTTTCAACTCATACGCCTGCCGCGTTTGCTTATTATCGGCTTATGGGCGTCGATATCCTTCGAAATCCTTACGACAAGGGCATGACGGAAACGGTTGAAGATCTGGGCAAGGCATTGAAAGATCTGGCTGCCGAAAATCTTCAAAGCATGTTGATGAGCGATCCTCCGAAGGAACTGGATCCCGCAAAGCGAGACGGGCACCTAAAGCAAAAGGATGCATTTCTGGAGGAAGCCACCCGTCTTTATGTCGGCAAAGGCCCTGGCAGGATTCGATATTTTGAATTGGGAAACGAGCCTGATCTTTTCGGATTTTATCCGGGAGCGATCCCCGATTATACGCATGATTTTTACGAAATGCGTGAGTCGATTAAAACGGGGGCTCGAAAGGCTGCCGTTTCCGATTCAGACACGGTGGTGATGAATGGAGGCCTGTCTTTTGCGGGAACAGTCGGACCAGCCAGATCGGAAGAATTTATCAAACTTCTGGATCCGGCAAAAATCGATGCCATCGCCTATCACGGACACGGTCCCGATATTCACGCGGAACGTAATGCCTATGAGCGGGTCTACGCGGTGGCAAAAAAATATAACAAGGAGAACCATCCTTTCATCGAGACCGAATCCGGGTATTCCGGACACGATCATACCGGCCTTGAGGAACAGGCACGCACAGCTGTGGAAAAAATGATCTACGGACAATCAAAAGGCGAGCCGGTCTTCTTCTTTTTTCGCCTGTTTATGGAGGGTGAGGGAACCGAGGGCGGATATGGGATGACCGACAATTTTATCGAGCCACATCCCGCCGTCCTGGCCTATCGGAATATGGTCGAAAGACTCCACCACTTTACCTTCAGCACCACGCTGGATATTGCCGGTAAGGGAGGAAATTCTGATGTCGATGGTTTTATCTTTGAAGAGAAAGGTGCCGCGGGCCACTTGACCGGGCGAAAGGAAGGAGTTTTCTTTGCCGAGAAGCCGATTCAACTTGATCTGCAACTCAGACTCGACGGCTCCGGAGTGCCAGTCACGGAAACGGCCATGTATGACATGTACGGCAACCCTTGGGCCCTGGCTGTTTCCACGGACAATACGGTTTCGATTCCCGTGGGTTTGAATCCTGTTTTTGTCGCTTGGAAATCATCCGGCAATGCCCGGCAGGTTGAAGTTGTTCCTCCCATGCTTGCCTTGACCAGCGCAGAGCCGTTGTTGGCAAATGCCGACAATAAAATTGAGGTCTCACTACATAATACCCAGCATCAACTTCTCGAAGCGAGTGTCTCTCTCGTGCCTAAAACCCGTTTGACGATACAAGCCGTAACCTCCCTAGTAAACGTAACCGTTCCGGCAGATCAATCGGCGCCGGCCAGCTTTGTGGTTACATTGGGGAAGGCGAAACAACCACTCAGACTGCCCTATTGGTGGAAGGCATTTACGGATGTCGACCTATCCAAGATACAGCTCGAACAGATCTCGGCTATTCCTGAGACCCTGCCGGGCGCTGGAGCGGCTATTCCCGGCCAGTTTGTTTGGACGCCGACCAATCGCCTTGATTTTGCCAAAATTGCCGGAAGCTTGGAAATGAAGCGTCCCGCCATCGCATTCGCGTACCTCGATTCGCCCGTCGATACACAGATCTCCTGCGTAGCCGATGCCGATTGGTTCATGGCCTGGTATGTAAATGGTTCCAAGGTTTTGGATACGCTCGAAGCGGGTAATGGCGGCGCGACAGCCAATCATACCTTCGAGCTTCCCTTGAAGAAGGGACGCAACCTTATCGCTGTGGAAGTACTTAGCGGCAAATACGGATGGGTCTTGAGCTTCGGCGGCCCCAAGGAACGGCAAATTGCTCTAACATCGGGAAATGATCCGGATACGGTCGCTATCAGCTCGCAATCCGACGGAAAAACATTGGGTACCTTGATTGCGCCTGTGCGTCTCCAAGACGTTATTCCGGCTCTCGATGCAACTGCGTCTGTTGATCAATTGGCAACTTGGATATCGATGGAACCTCTCACTCTTCTCGACGACAGTTCGGTCAAGAATTTGTGGTTGAAGGAACCGGATACGTCCCGTTGGTACAAGGGAAGGAAGGATCTTTCCGCCACTGTTTGGGTGCGTGATTCGGGCAAAGCTCTGCAACTTTATATCGCGGTCACCGATGATGTACTGGTTCAGGCAACGTCGCCTTCCCAACTCGCGCAGGCGGACAGCATTCATGTTGTCCTGGCCGACGATGCGGGAAAATCCTTGCTGGATTTAACGGGAGGCTTGATTGGCGATAAACCTGTTCTGAGTAATTCCGTCGTAGGTGTGACTTTTGCGGCCAGTCGCGAAGTGATGGCAGACAAGGATCCTCAAACGCTTTATCGATTTGAAATTCCAAAGTCAATTTTGGATTCAAAACCATTCCGTCTTAATCTCTCGATATCGGACAACGATAGTAATTTTCTCAAACAGACATTGGAATTGGGAGACATCGCCCATCCAGCGACTGGTTTCCGTCTCATCACGAACGACTAACGATCTTTGTTTATGATTAAACCGAAAGTCCCGTTCGAATTCGACGAAAAGGAGAGTCTGGTCAGGATTCCCGTCAACGCCACCTATCATAGTAATATGAGGTCCCCTTCCTGGGCGTTCGGAACGCGGGAAAGCGCAGATTATGCCATCCGCTGTTTGGGCTCTCCTGCCGAAGAGGATCATCGTATCGGACGCAAGATCTTGGAGAGGCTTCTGGCTCTTCAAACCACAGATCCGACGGATTTGCATTACGGTATCTGGGGCTGGTATGCCGAGGAGCCGCCCCGTGAAATGTCGCCTGCCGATTGGAACTGGGCTGATTTCATCGGCATCCGTCTCCTGCAAATTCTCCACGACTACTCCGACCGATTGTCTTCCGACTTGGCGCAAAGAACGCGGATGGCTGCCGGGCATGCGGCATGGGCCATTTTTCGCCGAAACGTTGGCCCGGGCTACACCAATATCTGCGCGATGGGCGCCGTGGTGTGCCTCGTGGCTGGAGAGATGTTTGCCGATGCGCGCCTTTTCGATTACGGGTTGCGCCGTTTGCGCAATTTGCGAAGCGCCTTTGAATTTCACGGAGGCTTTGCTGAATATAATAGTCCAACCTATACCATCGTGCTGATCGAGGAGCTGGAACGATTGTTGCATTTGGCCAAATGTCCTGAGGCCTGTGATCATGCGATTGATCTTCTTTCGTTTGTTTGGCAACTCATCGCGGAACAGTTCCATCCGGGAACGGGACAATGGGGCGGCCCACAAAGTCGCAGCTATCAAGATTGGCTGGATGTCGAAAAGGTGAAATTTCTTGAGGCGCGCCTGGGAGAGCCCCTCGCCGTTCAACCTTTGATAGCAAACGCGGATGATCATGTGGAAATGGGTTTTCCGTATTCTTGTCCCGAATCGATTCGTGGTCGCTTCTTTCAGTTGCCAGACGCCTCGGGACAACATCGCCATATTTGGACGAAACAAACAAATTGGATACCGGATAAAATCTCAACAACATGGTTCTCGGGCGAGGCCACGTTGGGTTCCATGAACGAGGAATGCATGTGGGACCAGCGCCGCGTCGTCCTTGGTTATTGGGTTTCGCCCCGGCAAGCGTTCTCCCGCGTGCGCTTGCGCGTTCTTCATAACGGACATGATTTTGTTTCAGCACGGGTTCGCAACATCCAGGACAATTCGCGGATTTTGACCGGATTCAATTTCGCGGCGGGCGAGGGGGATTATCATCCCAATCTCGATCGACCTCCCTCTGGAACATTTTTAACGTGGGATTTGCGTATTCGATATGAGGTCGAGGGGCCTGAAGCAGAAGTAAGGGAATTAGCTGCGGATCTCTTTGAACTCAGCGCCGGATCCTTCAAAATAATTCTTCGAACTGGTTCTTTGCGATTTGACGGCAAAATCGTTGATGGCTGGAAGATGGATCACGAAGGGGCGCTAGTCTGGCTGGAAGGAGTATTTTATTCTGGTCCGGAGCGACCCTTTAATCCCCAGACGTTTGGTGAATGTACGACCGCCGTCGCATTGGAACTGCTTCCTATTGGACAGGAGCTTTCGCAAGCGCCTATGGAAGAGGCAGAATGCGGCGATGAACGCGTTTTCCGTTGCCATCTGAAGCCGGTAATGGAAGTGAGAATCCCACGATCAGCTCCGCAATTCGTTTAGTGATGTTGTTCTCAGAGCTAAATCTCTTTTCCGCTGACTGGATCCATCATCAAAACGGTCATGGCTTTTAAGGCCACATGATGCTTCGAGCCCGGCGTATCGTCATTCTTAGGGCAATCGATTTCCGCCTCCATGTCTGAAGTGCTCAGGTTCATGGCAAAAAGCATCGACTTGTCGGCATGGCGGCGCAGCGTTGTCCAAATATTCGGGTTTGAGCAGATTACTCGCTGGATGAGTCCAAGCTCCTTGAGCAACCATGACAGCATTTGACCCTGTTCGTTCTTCGCATGCATCCAGTGGAATCCCAGAAAGACTACTTTGCCGCCACCCGTAGGCGATGACATCCAGGAAATGGTTTTGTTCGTGAATTCGTCGATGCCGAGGACTTTGCCTGATGCGGGCACGGCTTGGGTATAGGAGACGCCGCCATTATCAAAGATATTCACGACGGGACCGCAGTTGAAGCGCACCTGTTGCCCGTCATTGGCCTCTAATTCTGGCGAACCCAGATAGTCGGACAAAATCGTGCAGGGATGCAGGTTCTCATCGAACCGGGGAAGAACCGGGGCGATCAGGGCGCGACCTCCGTTTTTCAAAAATTGAACGATCCGAGCTTGTTTGCTTTGCGCCATTGTTTCCGCGCAGATGACGACCAGAGGAGTCGAGAGATCGGTGAGCCACTCGTCTGAGCGCATGTCGATAAAATCGGGGGAGAGGCTGGAGCAGAAAGCCGTGGTGAGAAGGCCCACCCTGGTAAATTTCCACGCTTGCTCGGCGGAAAACCGGATTCCAGTGAGGGGAGCCTCATACTGTCTGGCGCGGGCGTAGTCAAAATCCAGGCTTACGCGAAAATCCGACACATGCTCTGCCTCAACAAGCCATGAGTTGTCTTTGACGAAATGCCCAATCTCTTTGACAACGTCATAGAGAGGGCGAATTTCACCTTCGGAGCCGATGGCCGCACCGTAATCATAGAGATCGGTGGTCAAGCCCGCTCCGGGCGGATTGGGGCCGCCCGTGAAGATGTAATAATTGCACCCCTTCATTCCCAAGGCGATGTTGGCCAGCACACAAGCCTTGATATCGTGAGGGGTGATGGGTGGCCAGTCTGAGCAGCTCCCGCCGGGCAATTCGAAGATCGAGGGGGGGAATCCCATCAGACGAAGCATTTCATTGGAATAGAAAACATTGATCGCGTATTGCGGTGTCGGGTTGTTTTGATTCCAGTTTTGATCGAGGTTGTAGTAGTGATCCGACCCGAGAAGAAAATCGCTTCCCAAGGCATCGACCGTTTCGATGAAGAAGGCGTTCATGTCGGGATTGGCTGAATTATGGATAAAGGGCGTATCGATCCCGTGACTGCGCATCATCTCGACGAGGATGACGCCATACTCGGCCACCGTACCCAGATAGAATTCAAAATAATCTTTTTTCCGGCGAGTATCGGAAGTTCGCGGCGGTAAGCCTGGCGTTTGAGGACGAACATCCTCATATCTTTCATAGGCACTGTCGTAGGCGGTGTTGAGATCGGTCAGGCAGGGGAAGCGCTTTTGCATAAACCGCGTGTAGCGACCTCCCGATTTTCCGAATCCCATCGTCTCAGGATTATAATCTGCGCTACCACGCCAGAGATGAACCCCCATGGCCTCGTTATCGAATTGAGTGAAGGCGATCGGGCCTCCTTGAGAAATGGTGTATCGAGCAATGAGGGGGCAGACAGCATCAAACCAGCGTTTGACCTTTTCGAGAAAGAGCGGATGGATGTAAGAAACGGAGCCTCGCTGAATTGACTCGCCATTCAATCTTCTGGCATGCAAGGCAGGATAACCATCATAAAGCCAGCGGGGCAGTCCTCCATAAACGAGTTCGGAATACTGATAGGGACCCGGACGAGCCATGACGCGTAATCCGGTTTCCTGCGCTATTTTCAAAAAGCCTTCCAGATCGAGATGGTCCTCTCCTGCAAAGGTGATATTGCCCTCCGTGGGCTCGTGAATCAGCCACGGTATATACGTGGCAATGCAATTGCCGCCCGCCTTCTTGAAAAGCTCCATGCGTTCACGCCAGGCCGATTTGCGGACGCGGAAATAATGAAATTCCCCGGAATAGAGAAACCCGGGTTTCCCATCGATGATGTAACTTTGTTTGGTAAAGGTTATGGGATTCATTCGAAGGATTTACTGGGGATTTTGCGCAATTTGGTAACGACTTTGAATTATAAGCGGCCCAATCGTGAGATTGAAAAAGGCCGGGGAACTAACGCGGAGCTACGGGAATGTGAAGCGGATTCATATTCTCTTCGTATTTTTTTATCATCGCACTGTAAGCGGACGGAGGAGTCAAATCTCCGGGAGGAGGCCCAAAGGCAAACGTGTAAAGATTGGTTCCATCATTGTAGGCGACCATCGCCTTGGTGGTCGCATCGATCCATGCCTGTCCTGGCACGCGTTGCATCATCGCGAGTTCGTAGGCGTCAGACTTCTGGGCCGGAGACGGAGGTGCTGGTGGAATCTGCTTTTGAAAAAGATAACAGGTGTGCCCCTGGGAGACTTCCTTTCGAAGAAAGGTGTCGGTAGAGAGCCACGTGATATTCAAAAAATCAAATCGATTGGCGTCGGCTGCACTCAGCCTGTCGCGCGAAGGATCAATTAGATGAATCCCACGATTGCCGGGTAGGCCGAGCAGCGTTTTGCCGTCAATGACCCAACTCTCGGTTACAGTGCCATCGGACCATGTCTCGGTCTGCCGTCGAAGTTCTCCCTTTTGAGCGACCTGCCTTTGTCGAAGTTGAAGAGGGCCGGCATTCCCAGTATTTGGAGAGGCCACTCCGGGCGAGTGTGATGAACCGGAAGCCGATGCCACGGTCATCGTCCACGTAATATCAGAAGGGACGATCAGAAAGGGAGGAGCGGGTGTTGCTGGCGTATCCTGTGCAATCGCCATCGCCAGACTTAGCCACAAGAGGGGCACAACTGACAGAGACATCTTATTCATAAACGGGCTCCAGGACACGATCAAGCACCTCGCCCGTAAAACGATCGATGGCAATATGCAGCCAGTAGCGACGTTCTCCATCGACCACGAATTGAGAAAGCGCATTGCTGCCGGGAGGGTAATGTCCGGTCTGGGCGACGACGTCGATCATCAAGTTCCAGGTTCGCGTTGTGGTCGCCTCCGATAAAGCACGCACGATGCTTTCTCTCTGAGCCTTGATCGAGTTGGGATTGGGGTTGGCAGTCGTCAATGGAAGAGAGGTCAGCGAAGAGAAGCGGGTGTCGGTTTCAGTCGCCGATTTAAAGCGACTCACCAACTCGGCGCGGCTAACGAATGGAGTCGTGCCAGAACTGGTTGTGATCAATGAGGCGAGGGTTTCCGCATCAGCCGCGCTGATGGAGGTGGTCGTGGCAGTCGTGATGGGTTCGATTTCCGTAGCGCCACTCAAGAGTGAGGCCAGGACTGGCGCTTGGCGGGTGTTTAGACTGACGCGTCCCGCCGTCATGGGGATAGTGTTGACATCATCAACCGTGAAGAGATCCAACAGTCCGGTATCGGCGCTTTCCGGGGTAAAAAAGTCGATATTCTTCCAGGGCAAGTCACGAAAGGCATAGCCTAATTCGCCGACATTTCGAAAAGCACGGTTAAGAATGACGGGGCGGCTGGGAGTATTGCCGGTTGCAAGAGGATGCCCCTCTTTACCAAAACGGACGCCGTAAGCGCCGTCGGCCCGCCGATTGATCCCATCCAGATCGGTATAATATTCGGTTCCCAGTTGAGACCCGCTCAGCGAGGGAGGATTGCGGTTCTCGCAAAGCTGCCACGGGTTGCAATTGCTATTGACCGGTGGTGAAACTAAGCCAGAACCGGCGAGAAAGAAATGGGTTAAATTTGATGGAGTATAATAGGTATAGGCATCTCCCGTTGCGGTTACGCTGGACCAGGAAGTCTTATTTGGGATTCCAAATCCATTGGAGGTGCCTGAACCCGCGCCATCGCCTTCGAAAACTTCATTCACGCTGAATCGATCCGTCCGGGGATCGCTTCTCATGGCGATATACGATGCGCCGTTGTTGTTAAAAACATCGGCATAGGAACCGGAGTGGGGAGCGTTGTTCAGACCTTTCATCTCTGTGTATGTTCTCCAATTATTGGATGCATCTTTATATTGAAGAAAAAACGTATCGGCATTTGGGGTGAGAAATCCGTCTGTGTAATGGATGATCGATGTATCCGTCTCGAGGGGATCATTGTCCAGAACACTTCCGACAAAGAGCCCGAGATGGTTATGCGTGTTGGTGGTGTATTGGGTCGTGCCCGCTATTCCGACCGTAAAAGTCATCTGGGCTGTCTTGATATTGTCATTGGTGCTCGATGCGGTGGCATTGCTTTGGTCCAAAAGCGTAGGTTCCAGTGCGGTGGTCGAACTGGTAAAGGCAACTCCGGGATCGCTGTCCAAAGTCGTAGTGGGTCCGTTAATGGGGGGTAAGTTAGGAACGGGCTGGTTGGGGCCGGATACGCGAATCAACATGGTCGCCAAACCGGATGCCACAAACCTGAAACTTGTTGGCGCGGCGCCCGTGCTGGCGACGATCGGCTGTTGATGAGGATTCCAGATTTCCGGAATAAACCATGCCCCGACATTTTTATGGTTGGAGTCGTAACGAAAGATCGCGAGATAGATGGCGTAAAGGTAGGGAAGATTTTCAATGCCATAGACAGACCCGAGCACCGGCGGGACGGCTGCTGATCCCGGGGCTGTCCCGAGATTGAAGTTGGCGGCAATCTCAGTGGGATAGCTGTCGGTATCGTATTGATCGATGATGTTGGCTCCAATTTGCAGGACTTGATATGCGGTCGTCTGGTCCCACTTCTGGGTGTCGCCCGCTGGTCCGGACGTGGAGCTGGTACCCACCACGCCCGCATCCAACCCGAGGGATCCGGCCAGAATGCCGGCTTGCAGAAGTTCAAAGAAGTCAGGCTCGCGGTTAGCCGCCGCGACTTGACTGAGGGTCATTATCGACGTGGGCGGACTGGCGGTTGATCCAGTGGGGGAGGTGTATACCCAGCAAGCGTAACCGCTGCTGTCCGTACTCCAAACCAGACCGAAATATTGTTTGATCGCCGCTGCTGCATTCGTGACGGCTGGATTGGGACCCTGATAAGTTAGCCAATTAATCCGACTGAGGTTAAAACGTTTTCTAACGATCGGATCGCCCGCATTAACCGAAACGCTGGTGGAATTGCCATTGATGTCGTAACTGGTCAGGGTCGTAGCCGTGCTAAATCGCCAGTTCAAAAAATCAGGATTGATGGGAGGAGTCGTGGTGTTGTCCGCATTCGATTTATAGTTATAAGCGGTTGTGGAACTGCCTCCCAATGCGCTGGCGTTTTGAAGAGGAGACCATGTGGGTGCGTTGGCATCCCGGCTAAAAGTGCCCACAAATTGAAGAAGATCCGGGGGGAAACCCTGTGCGGTCCAGAAATCGATAAGTTGCTGCCGACTCAAAAAGGCTTGGTCGGTGCGGTTGTTATAGGGAGGGGTAGCCGTGGCGGTTTGCATAAATCCCGAAGCTTGATTGGTGGCGACGGCATTGAAATAATTCGTCGCGGAAGTAGCCGTAAAGCTAAAGCCGCTGGTGAAATTGCCGCCCGGTTGAGCCGAGGCGTAATTGCGCCAACCGACCAGATTATTGACCACCTTGGTCATCTGGGCTGAAGTGACAGAGGGTGCCCCATTGGTGAGTTGGGTCAGGTCTGCGTAGGCAATATTGCCTTTCCCAGAGGTCTGCGAGGTTGCGACGCCGCTCGCAGGATAACCTGCAGCATTGAGATTAAGGGTTCCTCCCTCATCATAGATGGCATAGGAATAACGACCGATCACCGAGTTGAGCGTGCTTGAGGTGGCCCCCGTGATATCCTTGGGGCCCTGAGTTGTGACGAAGACCCAGTCTGGAGGAATAAACGTGGCAACCGGAGTAGAATCAAAAGTCGCCGATCCCACATTGGCGGTTACGCGCGGAAGGAGGTAATGTTTGTTCCAACGCTTGACGCTGACACTTCTACCATTGGCCGACGTGGTCGTGGACGCGAGATTGGAGGCGCGGCTTCCCACCAATGGAGCGGTGGTGGTCGGCGTTCCGGTTACATCCTGATATTTGCTGATCCGCACCAAATTTGCCATCGAGGTGGGATTGCCGCCGCTTAGCGAGGGAACAATGTTGATGGCGTTAAGGGGGACGTAATTTGTAGTGTTGCCAGCATTGCCGGTCAGGGCGGTCGATCCGTTGACGATTTCCTGCTTGAGATCGCCCACGACAGTATCGAGAGCGCTGTTCGCCAGTTGATCCGCCTTGGCTCCGGTAAAGCTGTTGTTGGCAAGTTGGCGCTCAGTCGTGGAAAGGGACAAATAAGCAATAATGAGTCCGGACAAAAGGACGACAAAGGCGAGGACAATGATCAATGCCGCCCCTGAATGACTTCTCCGGATACCGACCGGCTTCAACTTCTTCATTGGGAGTTTCAATGAGAATTCAGGTAAAAGAAACGATGATAGATGTGCAGGCTTGGCAGGACGAGCGCGGGCACAGGAACGGTGCTTCCCTGGATGACCGATCGCCACTGCGCCTCCAGAGCTCCCGGTGCGGACATGCTGGTCGAGTCGAAATCCTTCATCTTACCGGCGAGAGCAGCAAGGGTCGTGTCCGAGACAATCTTACGGCTTTTGGAGTCGATGGCAGCCATCGTCACGCCGATGGCCGCAACATCTTGTAATCCGTTGATGGAAGTATGACCGACAGCCGTATCCCACGGAACCGTGCTCAGGACGCCGCTTTTTAGCAGATAACAATATTCATACCGGAAGACGGAGGGTCCGATCGCCTCATAATCCGAATCAGTGGCGGTCGCGCTGATCGCCGCCGGCCACTGTCCCGTCGAGCCAAAGACCATGGGTAGAAAAGCGGGCTGATCACCAGCAGTGCTTTCGCCTGTGGCAGTCGTTCCAGTATCTCCATTCCAAAAAAGGCCCCGGCCATACCGCTCTATTCGATACGTGCTCGTATTCAGTCGATAGCCAACCAAGGAAATCGCGCTTTGAGTTGCGGTGTTGGAGAAATATCCTGGGACCGCGCTATAAAATGCGATCTGATCGTTGACCGCGCTTGACGCGTCACTCATGGGATTGCTGCTGGCTAGATCATAATTTTGCGGTTTCGTCGTTTCGGCCAAATCGGATTTCAGGAAATAATTGACGTCGGTGCGTTTGACCATGTTCTCGAAATCAATGGCCATTCTATCCAGGAGTATCCGCGTTTGACCGTCCGCATCCATCGCCTTGTCGTGATAAGTGACGAGCGAGGCGGTTCCGTTGAACATCTCTCCCAGGATGCTCATGATCAAAATCAAAACGGACATGGACACGAGAACTTCCACCAACGTAAAGCCGCCGCGTGGTTTCCGGTCGTCGATTCGGAAAATCTTTTTCATCTTAGTTGCGGTCTATTGCCACGAAAGTTTCAGCGGTTCCCTTGGCATTCGTCGCAGCGGCGGCGGCTGGCCAACTGACCTTTAGATCGGCAAATGTGGCGATGCGGGAACGAGCTCCACTGGCTGCTGCAGAACCCGGTGGCAGGAAGGTAACGGTGAGAAGATAGGTGGAAGGATTTTGAGCGGTGGTAACCGTTGCGCCATCCGCAGTGACATAAAGGGAAACTGGAGTTGCCGCAGTCACCGGAGAGGTTGGAAGAGTAATTCCGTAAAGGAGAGACTTGGTCGAAGTAGTAGGCGTGGCGCGGAGGTCCGAGACCACGGCCGACAAAATGTTGCTTGCAGCGGATTGGCCAGATGCAGTTGCGTTCGCCGAAAGTCCCACCCAGAGTAAGCCAGTCAACGCCGTCAGGCAGAAAACCACAATCGCCAGTGCGAGGGTCACCTCGACGAGCGAAAATCCTTCTCGACCTGATCTTTTAAAAGTTGTTTTCATCGGCGATAAACGGTGACATCCCCGCCTACTCCCGTGATTTGAATCGACACTAGGTTCACACTGGTTGGATCGACAATCGCCCCATGCGCGGGTTGAAGGCCCACTTCTACCGCGGGCTGCAGAGGATAGAGGCTCGTGCTGTTATTGATGCGTGCTTCGCCGCGGGGACTAAACTGAATTGCCTTCGTGAAAGTATATTGGGCCGTACCGGTGAGGGGATAGGAGAAAGGCGTCAAGGACACTGTTTGTGGAGTTGTATCGCCGATACTCCCTATATTCGCGTTGGAAATGGTCACCGCGCCAGGAGTGGTGATGGTTGTACCTCCCACATTAGCTGGAAAGGTAACCAGATGCATGCCGTCAATTTTTAGCAGACGAGAGGTCTGAATGAGGCGACTGCCGGAAATTACGCTTGGGTTGGTAGGCGTATAGGGGAGAGTTCCGTCCGCCGAAGCCACGGAATCAATTACAATTCTGCCTGTTCCCGCCGTGGCAGGTTGCGTGGAGGTTCTCGAACCATCCTCTTCAAAAAATCCCACCCAAGTATAGGTGTTGTTTGCTACAGCATAAGTGCGAGCCGTCGTAATAACGCCAGAAATTTGACCCGAGGCTGTATTCATATCGCCGCTTTTTTTCAGTCCGTTGATCGCAGGAATCACCAGAAATGAAAGTACCGCAATTACAGCCAGTACTACTAATAGCTCGATCAGAGTAAAAGCATTGTTCCGACCGTGCAAATTAGGGCGATTGAATCCTGACGCTCTCATCCGTGAGTGTCAATGTGCCGTTAAATCGAAATTTGTCAATACTTATAATCAATTGAATTCAAGCCGAGTTATGGCTTTATGGGTTTTAAAAACTGAATTTAAAAAATACATAAAGATATTATAGTAATGTGGTTATGTGATATAAAATAATTTTTTAGCCGAACGAATGGCCGCTTATGCGATTTAGAGTAACATGCCTTTTTAAATTGCGTATAAGCTAAATAAGCATCGTAAGAGCGCGCCGGGTGATCCTTGGTGTCGACATTCAAGAGACCGATTCTCGGAATTAGGCGTTTTGCTTTTTTCGCGGCTTGGTTAACCGCACCACAATTACGAAAAACCCCATTCATCATGTCCGGCGACCGTTCATCCCAAATAAGAAAACGGCCAAGGATTTTTTTGCCATCTTATGCGTGTGGCAAGACGCCAAAAGAATTCACTAGCAGACCAGCGAGGAGATCATCCTCGTATATAAACATGTAAAAATCATTATGCAAAAACACGCATGCAGTTTGGTATTTGGACTTACGCTCACATTGGTTATGACGAGTGTTCTCGCGGCTCAGACCGGGAATCCGCCTCCTCCGGCCCGCCAGGAACTTCAGGCGATCCACAGTCCGCGATCTATGGATCAGGAACTCAATCACCTGACAAAGGATCTGCAACTGACTCCAGAACAACAGAAACAAGTTAGACCTTTGCTTCAGGAACATCACGACAAGATTCAAGCGCTGCTCGATAAGAATCCAACTGCCTCCCGCCAGGCACTCACTGAACAGATTCACGCCATCAGCGCCGCCACGCACCGTGAAATTCACGCCTTGCTGACCGACCGCCAAAAAGAGCTGGAAACTGCGATGGTGCAACGTATGAACGAGGGTTTCGAAAATAGAAGGCAATCTTCTCCTCCTGCGTCGGCTTCTGCATCCGCCCCTTCAGGCTCTTAACGCATACCCGCCTTCGTTCACCGCTCATGGTGCCGATTGACCGGTTATCCTAAATTAATGCCGTTGACCCCTGGGCCGCCACAAGCTGGCGAACATGTCAACCGACGTTCCGCGGAGATTGCGTTTACCACTTAAGAAGCAAGCAGCGACATCTGAAACCTCGCTGACATTCATCTTTCTCGTCGCACCATTACTACCAACGAGCGATATCGACCCTCTGGATCAGCCGAAATCCATCACGCTTAAAGTACGGGAAGTTAAGGCCGCCCCGAAGATAGGCTCGTAATTTATGCTGCGAATCGACGGAAGAACGTTAAACTACCAAGCACGGATGCATCAACGTCCTTCAAAGGTGATTTTGCTCGCACGCCTGTTCCTGGGCCATCCTCTTTACTGGGCCTGCCAAGTCTTCGGATGGGGTAGTGTCTGCGTGATCAGTCTGCTCCACGTCTTGATCGACCCGCCACGTGCATCCGTTTTACATCTGCACAGTACGGTTCTTTTCCTTAGCCTGGCTTGCTTCTCTCATTTTTACCGTGTTTTCATTCGTCTCAACAATTGGGGCGAGCTGAACTGGCGGCAATTGCTGCCCCGGGCCGTTCTAGCTTCGGTATTGATTGCGGTGGCTCATGCCATCTTGGTCACCGCGCTTATTTCCACGGGGCTGGAGGGAACAAATACCTCCGGGCCCGCTCCTCACGGACATCTCTTCTTTCTTACTTTGAGCGATTTTTTCTTAATCAGCGCCTGGTCGGGTATCTATTTCGGTTATCACTTCCACGTCGATTATCAAAAAATGCAAGTCAACCAACTCCGGTTGCAGGTCTCCTTGCGAGAAGCGGAACACAGGGCCTTGAGTGCCCAGGTCAACCCGCACTTTCTTTTCAATAGCCTCAACACGTTAAGATCGCTTATCGACGAAAACCCGGAAAAGGCGCGCGAGGCGGTCACGGAACTCGCCCGCCTTTTTCGAGCATCTTTGAAAACCACCCGCAAGGACTTGATCACCCTGCGTGAAGAATTGGAAACGGTGCAATCTTATCTCTCGTTGGAACAATTCCGTTTTGAAAATCGGCTTGTGGTTCGTGGCAATGTTCCGGAGGAGGCACTGGAAGCCAAACTTCCGCCCTTTCTTCTGCAAACCTTGATTGAAAATGCGATCAAATACGGAGTCGGTCCGCAACTTCACGCCGAAATATCCTATCAAGCCCGGTTGGATGCCAATGGACTCACGCTTCAGGTGACCAATCCCGGCCAAATTCGAATCGGATCGCCACGAGACTCTATATCAGGCGTCGGCTTGGAAAATTCCCGGCTGCGCCTGCAATTGCTTTTTGGAACCAAAGCCTCTCTCAATCTCAAACCGATGCCGAACAATTCCGTTCTGGCGGAGGCGCTCATTCCACAGCACAAAATCGAATCATGAGAGCCCTTATCATCGACGATGAAAGACCCGCCCGGGCGGAAATGAAACGGCTCTTGAAGCCGCATACCGAAATTGAGATTGTCGGGGAAACCTCAAACTCTGCAGACGCCTTGCAGCTCATCTCGAAGCTGTCTCCCGACCTTCTTTTCCTGGATGTGCAATTACAGGGCGACACAGGCTTCGACCTTCTGGCCCAACTGACCGCACCACTTCCCAAGGTGATATTCACCACGGCTTATGACGAATTTGCGTTGCGGGCTTTCGAGGTCAACGCGCTTGATTATCTGCTCAAGCCGGTCGAGCCCGTTCGGCTGAAGGAAGCGTTGCAGCGCGCGATCAAGCCGCCTCACAGTGAACATTCCGAGATGGATGGGGAAACCAAATTCACCGAGAACGACCGGGTTTTCATCCGGGAGGATGATCGTTGCTGGTTCCTGCCTGTCCGGGATATCCGTTTGCTGGAATCGGAGGGCAATTATACCCGCATCCATTTTGCGGACAAAAAACCTTTGCTTTACCGCTCCTTGAACGCCTTGGAAGAGAGATTGCCCGGGGCGTTCTTTTTTCGAGCCAACCGTTCGCAGATCATTAATGTGACCCTGATCGAGAACATCGAGAATTGGTTCAGCGGAAATTTGAAAGCACGACTCCGTGGCGGTGGTGAAGTTGAGATGTCACGGCGTCAGGCGGCCCTCTTCCGGGATCGCGCCTCACTGTAACCAATTGCCTCCGGCCTTCGCGCACCGTCCATCCCTGACTTCTGCCGCTCATCCTGTTTGCCGCTATCCACCGGCAAACAAGGTTAATCAGGAGGGATGAGAATCTTCACTATCGATTTACTGCTCAATATGCCCTTTCGGGCGGAAAAATAAGATGGAGCAGAGCGAACGGATCATCGATGTTGTCGACTGCCTGCGACGATGGAACGAGGGCGAAGAAAGTGCCGCTGAAGAGCTTATCGATCATCTCCATCCCCTTATTTCCCGCATCGCTCGTAGTCATCTCCCACGGTGGGATCAAGAAGAAGACATCGTCCAGGAAGTTTTGATGAAAATGTTTTCCCGGCTGCATCAATATCGGGCCGATGCGCCGCTGAATCATTGGGTTTCTCGGGTGGCGCTGACAACTTGTTTCAACCGCCTGCGCGTGCAAAAAGTCCGTCCCGAAATCTGCTGGACCGATCTTACCCCGGAGGAATCAGAGACCTTTGAGGCTGCCTGGTTGGGCGCCACCACTCCCGATGCCACAGCCGCTATCCATGCACGGGACATGGTGAATAAGCTTCTTTCCACACTGCCTTCGGCTGACCGCAGCCTTATTCTCCAGGTCGGCCTGGAGGGGCTTACCCTCGAAGAAATTTCGAAACGCAGAGGGTGGGGCTTGTCCAAGCTCAAGCTCCGCCTCTTCCGCATGCGTGTGCACCTTCGCAAAACGATGCAAGAGCTTGAGCAATGTCGCTGAACCATCCGGCGGGTGCTTTTCCAGGCCGTTTATCCCTGGCTTCTGCCACTCATCCTGTTTGTCCCCAAGGCCGGCTAAAGGAGCGCTAATCACAACAGCATGAGCTATCCATTCCATGTCAAATCTCGTCTTGCCTCGCTTTTTGTCGAATTACACCGGTGGTACATCAGAATCGTGATCCAAGGGGCCTTGTTCCTAATCACGGCTTCACTTCTTCTTGCGGACAACCCTCCCTCCAACAGCGTGGATCAAAAGGACGCCAAAAACATATCACTCGATCAACCCAATCTCCCGCTCCAGGAGGACGTGACTCTTAACTACACATATGTCGGTGACGCCGATCTTCACTCGGGCCTCGGCGGCCATCTCGGGGAACAAACGACCCAGTTCGGTTACAGTCTGAAGGCTTCTCTGAATGACCAGTTATCGCTTCGTTTCGACCTGAATTACAACAGGCTCGATTTCGGCCAGTCGGCGGGATCCCCTCTGCCTTTCGATCTCCAGACTCTTTCGGCCAGTATCGGGGCCAGTTACAAGCTATCGGAGCAGTGGGCCGTCTTTGGGGCGGTGTCGCCGCGTCTTGAAATGATCGACGGTTGGGACCAGATCGAATCGCAGGATTTTCAACTGGGTGGAATCTTGGGCGCCACCTACGACCCTAGTCAGGATTTATCCCTGCGCGTCGGGGTCGCCATCAATCCCGGCACGACGGGGCTTCCCGTGATGCCCGTGTTGGATCTCCGCTGGCGCTTTGCCGATGCGTGGACACTTAATTTTGGATTTCCCCGGACTTCGATCGATTATCAATTGCTGCCTAACCTGCGCCTTTCGCCCATCGAGATCGGCTTTGAAGGAGGTTCCTTTCATACCGATAAGACTTATGGAAGCTCGGTCGGCATGGAGGACCTGAATGATCGGAAACTCGACTACCGCGAGGTCCGGGTTGGCGTCGGCGCCGACTATGCCGTCGCGAAGAATATCCATGTGGGATTGTCCGCAGGCGCGGTCGTTTATCGTCAGTTCGATTTCAACGACGCGAACTTCACCCCGCAGGTTGATCCCGCTCCTTACGTGCAACTCGGCGTCAAGATTGGGTTTTAAAGCATCTGCTTTCCAAAAATGGACGGGGCAATGCGCGTAACCTCATCGAGAAATAATTCCCCCACGATGTTGACTTCGAATCACACGCTCCGATCTTACCACCCCATTTTCTAACCCGCTTTCCTCTTATGTTGCAACGTACCCTCCTGATATTTGTGTCATTGTTGATCACGGCCTGTGCCTCCTCGGAAAACCAGAAGCCCGACTCCGGCCCGGTCGCTGTCAATAACCTCACGACCCCGCCGTTGTCTCAAGCTTTTCCGCTTGATCCGAAACCGGACGCGATGCGGGTCCAATATCCGGTATTGCTCGATGACCATACCATCTTAAATTCCAATGCGGTTTTGAGGTTCGTCTATAATAAACCGATTGGAGGACCACAAGGTCACGGACCTTTAAGAAATTCCGGAGAATCAGTCGGAGACCAGGACGCTTCACCTCATGGGCGCCATCGTCGTGGAGGCTGGTCGAATCAAGGTGAAAGTGGGGCGCCTGACCAAACCACCCCGGCGACAGGCATTAGCCGCGATGGAGCGTACGGCAGCCTGGAGGTAAATAACATGGTTTGGATCGACAAATTTCTTTATGTCGAGGCCTTGGATAATGCTGTTGAAAACAGCACGACGATTATTTACAGCTTACCCCCTGATCCCAAGCCTCTGGCTGCAACCATCAACCTTCCCGGGGACATGTTGTTGGGCGAAGTTAATTCTCATGTTCAGGTTTTGGGCCTAAGTGAAACTTCTCCGGCCTATCTGGCAGGTGTGCGACCGGGAGACGTCATCAAATCGATCGGGAATGCATCGTCATTATCTGTGACGACTTTAAATGACTTTGTCGGAATATATGCAATCGCGAAGCAACAAGCTGAGTCCGCCGGGCAGGCATCGGCTCCGATTGATTTCTGGAATCCCAAGGAATTGAAAAAGATTACCGCCGAAATTAATTTCCCTCCTTCCACCTGATCTGCATCTGGACCGATCCGAAAAAGCAAAGGAGAAATCCCGAAGTTTTTTGACCACTACTTTCCGCAAGTAAGCGCGTTCAGGGGACGACAAAGCCGGGCAGTTAACCGAGTGCTTGCCGTGAGAGGGCGAGACTATGGCGCAAGGATCAACTCCGTGCGGAAGCGTTCGTCAAAAGGTGAGCCGAGTATCGGCTGAAGCTGATCCCGGAAATGTTGCGTATGAACCGCAATGTTATGGCTCTCGTAATCCTTTTGTGAACTCCACACGCCAACTATAGCACCCGAGTTGCCAAAATAAGTTAATTGCTGGAAAAGCTTCTCGGTTATGAACGCTTCCCCGTTGAAGCTAAGCTCACCTACATCAAACTGAACAGCCAAACGCCTTGCCCACCTCGTGGCGCTGTCCCGATTAACCAAGGATGTTATGGGAGATTCTTTCACTCTCAACATCTGGATCGTCTTCGGTCATGGCTGCGACTTTCCAGCTATGTTGAAGTTAGCATATCTGCAACAAATCCCATCTCCACTAAAATCTCCACCACCCGGTACACAGGGGTAAGAGCGGTTAGGATGTTGAAAGAAGCGGGTAAGACTTGACCGCCTCTAATCTGACGTTTATTACCTCTGGAAATGGTTTCATAGCAGGTCGATTCCGGCCCTCGCCTCTCTTACTAAATCATTGTGATTAGTAGAGTTGCGGAATCGGACTTCCAAAAGTGTAAGTAAATGACCGTGCACCCACTAGGCGTCCAAACAGCATTCACTCGGTGGTCACTGACCTAATGAAGTAAAATTCGTTCGGTTCTAACTTACAGCACCAACTGCCCTCACAACTTAGGCTACAGAGTCTTGGTGGCTTGCTAATTCCACTCCTGATAATCGGTTGCCAAGCGGCTCAGAGTGGTAGCATCTGCATGATCGAAGCCGGTGCGGTTTTTGCCTGCATGAGTTCGGACATTTTTTTCATGTAGGGATCCACGTGCGTGAAGAACTTTTTGTAACCCGCGCAAAGGTAGTTCAGGCCTTCCTCACCATCAGGAGTGGTGAGGAAGCGATGTTTGGGACATTCACCGTTACAGGCGAAGCGGACTTCACACTCAAGGCAGTATTTTGGGAGAGTTGTTGACTTGGCCTGACCAAAAGCCCTCTGGCGGTCTGAGTTCACGAGGTCGGCGATTGACTCGTTCAGGATATTTCCCAAATTGTACTTCGGGTAGACAAAGTGGTCGCAAGAGTAGAGGTCGCCGTTATGCTCTAGCGCGAGTCCCTCTCCGCAATCCTTCAGGAAGATGCAGAGTCCCGGTCCATGTCCAGACCAGATTCCAAGCGAGACGTCGAACATCTGGACAAAGACACGGCCAACATCCCTCTTCACCCATTCATCAAAGATGGTGATCAGGAAATCACCGTAGGCCTCCGAAGGAACGCTCCACCGGGTGACGGGCGAGGCAGGCTGTCCCGGTTCGGGAGGCTCCGCGAAATCCAGGCCCTCGCGCGCCGCTCCCTCCGCCGGCAGACGCTCCACCAGCGGAATGAACTGGATGTAGCCCGATCCCACCTCACGCAGGAAGTCATAGACTTCGACGGGGTGCTTTGCGTTGCTGACGCTCACCACGGTGAGAGTGTTGAACTCCACCTTGTGTTTTTTGAGGAGTGCTATTCCTGCCATGACCCGGTCGAAGGTCGGTTTCTGCCCCTTGTCGAGGCGGTATGTGTCGTGGAGGCGTCGCGGGCCATCGATGCTGATTCCGACTAGGAATTCATGCTCCTTTAAGAAGAGACACCAGTTGTCATTGAGCAGGGTGCCGTTGGTCTGAAGGGTGTTGTTGATCTTCCTGCCGCCGGAATGCTTTTTTTGTAATTCGATGATCTTTTTGAAGTACTCCAAACCGAGCAGGGTTGGCTCTCCCCCCTGCCAGGCGAAGGTAACCTCCAAGGTGTTCTGAGACACAATGTACTGGCGGATGTAGGCTTCGAGGACATCGGGCTTCATCTTGAAGTCCTGCCCCTTGGGGAAGAGCGTCTCCTTCTCGAGATAGTAACAGTAGGTGCAGTCGAGATTGCAGATCGGACCGATCGGCTTCGCCATAACGTGGAAATTCCTAGATGTGGGGGATGTGGTGTTCACGGCTCTAGGTGGTGGATTCGTTCGGTGAGCGGCAAGAACTCGCTCACAATGTTCAATGATCTCTGTCCGCAAACCGCGTAGAGTCTAATGATGAGTCGCTTCCTGATCTGACTTTGAAATTTCCAGCCAACAAATTATTCCTTTTAAAAAAAACTTTCCATTGATTTTTTTCGAAAATGCCAAAATGGAATGAAGTAAGTCATGTATTTCCCCGTTCAGTCCCGCGTCTCAGCTCGATTCCTTCACGAAAGAACATAATATTGCCCCTGAATTCATCGCTTCTTCTCAATACAATTTAACATAATTAAATTGATCAAATTGGATCAAGGCCGATAAGCCTAAAAAAATAACAAATCTTATATTTACATCATGGATCAAGGCCGATAAGCCTACAGAAACAACGAATCTTATATTTACATCATATGAACCCCGACACCTCATCACCTGCTGGAAGCGGGTCTTCTAATATTCCGCGTCGTGACTTTCTCAAGATGACGGCTGCGACCGGCGCGCTTTTAGCCGCTGAAGGTGTTTTCAACCTGTGGCCCTTGCGGGCTGCCCCTGTGCCCTCCGGTCGCAATGTCATCATTTTCCTGACCGATCAGCAGCGTGCCATGCAGTGGTTCCCACCGGGTTGGGCTGAGGCCAATCTGACCTGCCAGGCCGCCCTGGCTAATACCGGCGTTACCTTCACGAACGCATTCACGAACACCAACATGTGCACTCCCGCCAGGACGACCCTCTTCACCGGGCTCTATCCTGCCCAGCATCTGACGGTCAATACCCTGGCGCAGGGAAATCTGGAGGCACCTCTTGATCATCAACTCAACCCGACCTACCCCAACCTTGCCACGGTCATGACCGATGCGGGTTATGAGATGGCCTATATCGGGAAGTTCCACATGAGCAACGCCATTACGAATGCTGCCGGGGTGACGATCTGGGATGACATTGCCCGCTATCAGTTCACCCAGTGGGACCCGCCCGATGCCGGACGTGATACCTCGATTGGAGACTGCGGTTGGGGAATCGCTGACCACGACAGTCGTTTTCTCAGTGATGCTTTGGCTTATATCACCGAGAAAATAGAGAATCCCGGAGGTAAGCCCTTCTGCCTGGTTGTTTCCTTGGTCAATCCGCATGACGTTCTCACTTATCCGAATACTTACGCGGAAGCTGGTTTCATTCCAGAAGGTCAACCTGGAGCTAGTACCGATCCCACCAACACCACGATTACGAACGGAGTCCCACGGATCGAACTTCCCCCGACAGTCAACGAACAGCTTCACCAGAACTTCAAGCCAGTCTGTCAGGCGGACTATTTGCTCAAGTGCGCTGGTCTTGGCGTATTGCCGACGCCGACGGAAAAGTTGAACTATCTGAATTTCTATGCCTACCTGATGAAGCATGTGGATAGTCAGTTCCAGCAGATCCTGAACCTACTGCAGACCTCTCCAGCGATCTATAGCAATACGTGGGTTGTGCGCTTGGCCGACCATGGTGAGTACGGGCTTGTCCATGGGGGACTCCGACAGAAATCATTCTCCGTCTATGACGAGGCGATCCGAGTCCCGACGATTTGGTCAAACCCAATAGACTATCCGGCTGGAAAAGGACAGGTTTGTGACCAGCTCGTGAGCCATGTAGACTTTTTGCCGACACTCTGTTCGGTGCTTGGGATCAATTCCAATAAATATGCCTTTTCGGGAGTCAACTACAGTTCCTTGATCAAGAATCCGAGCGGTCCTGCCGTTCAGGATTATATACTATATACTTACGATGATATCTGGTGCGGACAAGCTCTCGCGGGGAACCCCAACGGGATCGTTATGGCTCCAAACAGAATCAGGGCGGTCAGGACGAAACAGTTTGTCTATGCCTATTATTTCGACGGCTATGGAGTGGCGCCTGCCAATGCCGAGTTCTATGATCTCCGCCCCCTTCTGGATGGAGGCACCGATTATCAGCCTTCGACACCGACTCAAATCGGAGGTCCACTTCAATACATCAATTATTCCAATTGGGCCTACCGTCAGGGACAGAAGGCCCCGATCTCTTCCCTTCTCGCGACAAAGCGGACGGAGCTTGAGGCGCTTCTGGTGAACGCTGTCTGGACAAAACTGCAGCCCCGGCCCGCCCAGCCTGCGGTTCCTCCAGATAACCTGAGTGTCGGTCAGCTCAACTGGACCAATGACTCCGGTCAGCTAACGAGCGCGATCCAGATCACTTGGCTTTCCCGCAGTTCCACTTCCTATCAACTGCAGACATCGACCGACAACAATTCATGGACCAACGTCGGATATCCTGTTGGAGGAAATAATGGCCCTATGATCCTGATTCAACCTGTCGGGGAAATGAATGTCTCTTATCGACTCGCCTGGGCCCCGAATCCTGACACAGAGCAGGTGCCTGAACCCGACATCTCTTATATCCTCCGCTCGGCAGCCGTTTAGGAGTTCCAACCATGAAAATCTCATCCTTTGCCGCATCCCTGCTAATTGCTTCAACTCTATTATTGCGTCCCGCCGTAGCCCAAAAGGTTGGAGTCGCCGATCCCGCGCTCGGGACTCAGTATGTTTCCGTGCCTGCCAACGAGACGACCGTGATTGCTCCCGCTAACCTTTGCCCGGGTAACGGACTGCTTACGCAATCCGGGTTCACCAGTTATCCGACCGATGTGCCAACCACCGGTTTTTATATCGAGCAGTTTCCCAACAGCAATTTCAACTCGACTAACGCAATTACACTAACTTTAGGCAACAATTTAGCGGTTACTGGTTCGTTCCAAATAACCCAGACAGCAACAACAGGCAATAGCTGCCAGCTTCAGCTTGCAGGAAACCCTCCGCTCAACAGTTGCAACGTCCCCTTGCAATACAACCAGCTTGCCTACGATGGGACGGACCAGCCAATTACCTATTATGCCTACGTGACTGCGGGAAAGCTGGCGGGGAAATATTTCACCATTCTTTCGAATACCGAGAAATCAATCAATATCGCTTCCCAAAGCGATTCCCAAAGCTACCGAATCACTTCGGGGGACATCACCGGAATACTGATCCAGCCCTACTGGACACTCTCCCTGCTCTTCCCCGCCAGCCAAGCCACCATCTCCTTCATCCCGACAACAAACTCTTCCAATGTTATGACCAAGTTGGTCCTCTCGCTGACCAACGGTTCCGCTCTAAACGAAAGTGGCCCCTCGTTCTATTTCAACTCACAAATCAATAATTGGGTGAGTACAACCAATCCTAGTGTTGCAGCAGGCGACACCATCATTCCTCCCGGAAATTATCTTTACCTCCAGAATACGGGAACTAACAGCTATCCCCTTAAGGTCTCGATTCCAGGTGCTGTTCTCACCGATACTTTCTGCTTCTCTCTCCTAACCTCGGCGACGAAGAACTCTTACACCTATCATGTTCTGCCCAGAAACACTCCCTACCTGCTTTCCGATTACGGATTTAACAACTCTAATTTCAAACAAAGCCCCAAGCTTCCACCACCTCTTTCGCATGATTATGATGAGATTCTCATAGATAACGGGCATGGTGGTATTCTTGCCACCTATTTCATGTACAACAACCGATGGTATAGTGCGGACTCTACAGGTAAGTATCTCCCGGTAGATCCATCGTTGGCCGCTGGGACGGTTTTTGCGGTTAAAAAAGTAGCAACTACCCAGCCGATTTGCACCGTTACCAACTATGCAAACTACAATTATACAACAAGTCACCTCCCATCTTACCAAGATTTCGAAAGAGTAGGTCCCAGTCCGACTCCGGTGCCAGGTGGCCCGGTCCCGCCCACGGGCCAAGGTGGGGATTGATCCTACTCAGAACATCCGCAATTCATTTGCGGTCAAAATTACAGTATCCCATGAGCCGAGAAGAGATGCGGCTTATGCCCGAGCACCTATTGACATACGATAGCCTCACCGGGGTAACCTATCGTTGTAGTCCACCTTGAGATATTGACGTGGAAGTGGTCCTGACCTTCATCGTATTTTCTCAATCGTGAGCGGTGGGTTGTGGATGCTTACGGTACGTTGACTGAGATTTAGAGTCTCAGGCGTTTGCATCCGACGTTGGGATTTATTCGGAGTGGAGTAGAAATCGAAAAAACGTGCAGCAGAATTTAATTTATCAAATAAACCGCTGGGAATTATTTGAGTGTGAATAAACAATACCCGACCAGCTGAATTGTAAGCGACTTGTGGTAAAGGAAGATGTTTTGGTCTAATTCGATGAAAGTTGAAAAAAGAGTTAAGACACCGTCAGGCTCATAACCCTGACTCGATAAATCTGAAGCCTGTGTTTGATCCATGATCTAACCGGACACTGTCAGTGAAAGTGTCAGTAAACGGTATTAAAAGGGTACTGGCGGATAGTCCGAGCTTACTCTTTGCTTAGCTCTGAAAAGAGCTTAAAATGATCCCGAAATAGGCAGAAAATCTCACGAATCCCTCCCCGTCCGCCAAATTTTCATTGATAATCAATGGCTTATAAAAGTCGATTTTGAAAATCTGACAAATCTGACAAAAAATTTTAATTTTTATAACTTTGATTTTCCCTCTGAAATTTGCGATCATCCTAGGTTTTCCGCTCTGGAAAAAAATAGCCAGTTTCTAGATTTGAATTGGTGGGGTTAAGATGCGGGAACCCCAGCCGGTACGTCACAGGCTCACTGTAGTTAGCGGGCAAACATCAGCCTTGAGGATGCTCCAGAACGATTCCACCATGGCGTTATGACTTCCCCTCATGCTGGTCGATAATCGACAGTGAGTTCAGATGTCTATGCGACGAAGCAAACTACCGAGTATCGGAGAAAATGCCGCCTCTAAAGCACTCCAAGACTAAATGACCAACCGCGAAATAACGGAAGCACTCAAGTACAACGGCTACGATGGAGAGATTGCCGTTGCCCGAGGTGGATTAGTCCTCGCCTTCTTCGAGGCGACGGGACTTGAGGAGAGGCTGACAACGCATCCTTCTCCTGGGCCGGAGAGGCAATTGGAATTCCTGACTGGAGACGCTACCTGTACGATAAACCACGTGGATGTGGTGACCTTCTCGATAGTGCACCCACCTAAGACGAAATGGCTCGGTGGAACTTGGTTGGATACTGCGCCGCTGACCTACTTGGCTCGCGTCTGCGATATTGGCCACCGCCTTCTGGGCCAAAACTGGACTGACAAGATAAAAAAACGTCTGGCAAATCGAGCGGAGTTACTCGACGTTCTGAATGAGGTTTGGTGGCTGGGATGCTTGAAAAGCGTGACGGCGTCGCCGAAAGTCGATGGTGGCGGTGACAACGATTGGCACATCGTCTTCGAGGATGGTTTTTCAATCGTCTTGCAAGTTAAGAGGCGTCGCAATGACTTGGTTCGTATTGTTCACTACACCCGTTCTCCTTATGGATTATTTGATAAGGTCTCGAAGAGATTTTCAATGGAGGAAAAGACACAATTGAATGTCGGAGCAGTTACCATTTACCCGGCCAGCAGCCAGGGACCTTGAAGTAGTCCCAGTTGCCGGAAGGCACACCGTCGGTTTCCGGTTGCTAGCGCCACAGGCTGTTCAGGCAGCCCCGTTCCTGCGTGGACGTATGTTCACGGAAAGCCTGGTCGAGAGTCCAGACTGCCTTGACGCCATCGGGGAGGGGCGCATCCGAAGTTTGCGCAAGTCCCGTTGCCTCGTCCGTTAACCATGACAGCAGAAGGAGAAGCAGTATCCAGTTTGTTTTCATTTGGATGGTGATGTCGCTGGTGAACCATCATAGCTTCGGTCTAATGTGGCTTGAAATAATCCTGCGCCTCGATGAGCAAGCGGCCTTTTGACGAAGGGAGGATGAATGCGCCGCTGCCGTCTCGAAGCAGTTCTGCGCCATTAAAGAGGCGTGCAGCCTTTACCTTTTCCGGCAGCCCGAGCAGTTCGCCGGCAAAGCTGGAAGGCTCCTCGATAATGTCGATATCGAGCGACTTTCGGATTGGGATATAATGCAGCAAGGTCAGCAGCAAGTTGTCTCCACGGCGGCGCGGATAAACCAGCATCGCGCCAGGAAGTCCGTCACCGAAGGGAGGCTCGCCGATAAGTTGCCTCGTGACCTTTTTCCAGACGTCGCGTGCCACAGTATTGCCAGCTTGCCGGTATTCACGAAAAAGGGGATCGGCGAAATAGACAAAGCGCTCACCGGCCACCACGGCGGGGAATTCGCTCACGTCGGCCACCGGAGGCGTTTGGAAATGCGAGGAAAAGGTAACGTCTGTACGTTTGAAATAGGGCAGTACACGATCGACCAGCACTCGCGTCTTTTCTCCGCCGAGGACATTTAATCCTTGTTGGTAAAAGACCCGATCGCTCCGATGGAGGCTGGTATCGAAGTCTTCACGCGCCCGCCAATAAGCCGGAAATTTTTCGACTTCACCGGAAAACTTTAATGGCAGAAAGTCGAGTGCCCACTTGCCTTGCTGATCGAACCCTGAGCGATACGAGAGTACCAGTTTTCCTCCGCGTCCGTAGTAATCGATGAGTTTCTTTTTCAATTCCGGCACAATGACGGTCGTGTCGGGCAAAATCACCAGGTCGAATGCGGTCAAATCACTGAGTGCATCGCAGACGGCGGCATCATAGTGAGTTTCTTCGCACATCTGCACCGCGCCTTCTTCGCTCTTGCCGGTCGTCGCGCCATCAAGGCCCGGATAACTGGCGGAGAGAATGGCGATTTGCGGCAAAGCTTGAGAGCCCTCGTAAAAGGGTTCGGCAATCGCAAGCTGTTCGTAAACGGCTCCGATTAATTCATAGGCTGCCGGATCAAGTGTGCCGCGAGGGGGGAGTTGATCCCCAACCGAATTGCCTCCCCCGAGAGCCTGGGCGCGAAAACACTCAAATTCCAATGCGGCCTGCGGCTTGATGCCGCCAAAATCTCCCCACATTTTTTGAAAGCGACCCGTCACGCCGAGCCAGAATTTCCCCCAGTGACTTTGCAGTCGTGCCATGCGTGGGAAATGGTAGTAGCCCCAGAATCCGCTGGGCAGAGACTCTATTTCAAAGTGAGTCATTTCATTGATCCGTGAGCGGGGGCCTACTGCAGAATCAATATTCGCCTCGTTGTGAGCGTTGTAAAAAATCGTGGCATTGGGCTTGAGGCCGCGCACGAGTTTTGTGAATTTTTTTGCGAAGGCCGCCTGCGCCATTCCTTGAAAGCGGTCGAAGCTTTCGCGGTCGTTCCCGAGCAGGCCATGCTTCTCGCGAAATTTGATCGACGGCTCGCTCCAACAAGCGTTAAGCGCAAAAAAGACGATATCGAAAAACAGCCCATCCACTTCGTAATTGGCACATATCTCGCGGATGTGCTCTTCCATATAATCTTGGTAATCGGGATGAAGAAAGTTATTAAATTTCCACATTGCTGGCTGGACGTCGATTTGGTTGGCCGAAGTAAACCAACCGGCAAAAGTACCTTCTTTTGTTAACTGCCGCCATTCGGGGTGTTTTCGTGCAACGTCTTCCTCCCACACCACCGTTGTATAGATGGGACAACGAATGCCTTCACGGTGCAAGGCTTCGATCTGTTCGCCGAGCAAATCGCGACCTTTCAGCGCCGGATGCTGTATGCCTGTCTTCGTCGGATAGTAGCACTGGCCATGATGGCATTTTGCAAAAATGGTGACGCTATTGACGTGGGCGCGTTTCATAGTGTTCGCGAACTCCCTGGCATTGAACTCGGAGCCAACATCCGGGATGAAGGGCGAGGTATGAAAATCGAGATGAACTTGACGCTGATGTTTTGAGGGAAGGTTGTTTAAAGAGGGCATGGGAATGGGCTGCATTGTTACGTTTTGGTGGATATAGCAGGTCTAATCTCGTTTAATTTCCCACCTGGCAACTTCCCCTGACGGTCTCGGCCAGCATTGCCATCGAAAAATGGATCTACAGAGGAAAAATTGGATGTGCTTTGGTTTTTTCCGACAAAGAATCCTCTCAGCGGAACCATGATTCCTGTCGCCTGCCTCGATACGTTTGAACTTCATTGGTGGATGTTGCGGGCGCAGTATTCTCTTGCCAGAAATACGAAAGGACTATAAATCCAGTCTTTTTTTGGGCTCAAAGCTCAAACTGCATTAACTAAGCGCTGTTTTTGTATCGTTACAACGCAAAACCAGAAAAGTATACAAACGAATAGCGCCTCTATGAATAAAATCATCCAACTGTTCAAAATCACACTACTCGCCATTACATTTGGCACTATCTCACTTGCAGAAGCATCCGCGCAAACCGATGTTGCCCTTCCGTCGGATGCGGGGGTCTACAACGTTAAAAATTACGGTGCTACGGGAAACGGCACCACCGATGACACTGTGGCGTTTCAGGCTGCGATCGCGGCCGCCCTCGATGCGGGGGGCACCACCGCCAATCCCAATCGTGCCAACATGGAGGTCGTCATTCTTTATATCCCGAACGGGACTTACCTTCTGAGCAATACGCTTCAAAGCCGGGACGGGCACGCTGCTTGGGATGGATGGGTTGAAGGTATGTATCTTCAGGGCCAAAGTCAGACGGGAACCATTCTCAAGCTGAAGAACAGTTGTTCCGGCTTTACCAGCGCCGCCTTACCCAAAGCAGTCCTCCAGACCGGTTCGGAAGATACGTACACAAATACGGCTAAAACTATTACGTCGCTCACTTCGACGGGCGCGACGGCAACGGCGGTTTGCACGGCGCACGGTTATACAACGGGCCAATCGATCAAAATCTCTGGAGCTACGCCTACCGGGTATAATAACCTTTACGCCCCGATTACGGTGATCGATGCGAACACCTTCACCTATACCGTAGCGAGCGGGCTGGCGAGTCCGGCCACTGGAACGATCACTGCAGCTAGCTACACGGCGGGAGACGGCAACGTGGCGCCTTTTCATTATATTCGGAACCTGACCATTGATGTGGGAACAGGCAATGCCGGAGCGGTCGGCATCGACTATCTCGACGATAATCAGGGTGGGATTTACAACGTCACGATCAAGTCAAGCGATACGGGCTATGTCGGGTATACCGGACTCATGATGGATCGCCAATATCCGGGACCCGCCATCGTCAAAAACCTCACCGTCACCGGTTTTACCACCGGTATTTCGATGCGTTCGCCTGTAACCACGAAGCAATATGGCATGACGTTAGACAATATCACGCTCAGTCACCAACTCAGCTACGGTATCGAGAATGATGCAAATTCCATGAATATCGATACATTGACGAGCAGCAACAGTGTTCCGGTGATCTACACGAAGACGACCACGGCGCATCAGGTATTGCTCAACGGAACCTTTACCGGAGGCGTTTCCGGCAACAACGCGCTGACGGGTTCCGGCTCGGTCTATTGCCGCAATGTGACCAGTACCGGCTATGGAGATGTCATCTCTAACACCAACGGCAATAACGTGGCTGGAAACGGTTCGACGCCGGTCACGGTCCCCGAATATGAGTCAACGGCCACCTTCAAGGGATTTTCGAGTAATATCAACGGATCAATCCAATTACCCATTGAAGAGACGCCGGACTTTAACGACACGACCATGACGGATTGGGTAAATGGCGCCACGGCGGCACCGGTGGTGGGCGGCGATTACCTGGCTTCGATCCAGGCGGCTATTGCCTCGGGCAAGCCGGTCGTTTATTTACCCCGGGGCAGTTATGGGATTTCCAACACGATCCATCTGAGCGGAAGTGTGCAGAAATTTATCGGATGTTGCGCTTACATTCACATGCTGTCCGGTTTCCCGGCCGGGGCGCCTATGATCCAGTTTGACGGCGGAACGGCCGCCTATACCGACATCCAGAACATCTACACCGATGGGCCCGTGGTGGATAATAGCGCCCAAACTCTGGCCCTTGAGAACATCAAGTTTGTCGGCTACAGCAACACCTCTTCCGGCACGGGCAATCTCTTTGTGGAAGATTCGATCAACAAGGGGCTGAGCATTAACTATCCGCAATTCGTCTGGGCGCGCCAGTTGAACATTGAGGAGGTCACCACCTCCTCAGTGTTCAACAACGGCGGTGCTGTCTGGATCCTTGGTTTCAAAACTGAAAACCAAAGCACGTGCGGCAGCCTCCTCGTCAACGAAAACGGGGGATGGGCCGAACTGCTGGGCGGCTTCTTTTATACCCTCAGCGCGCCCACCGTGCCGATGATCATCAACAACAACAGTTCCTTAAGTGCCAATTATATGATGGATCCGTATTCGTCATTCAATTGGCCGGAGAACATTCAGGATATCGAGGGGACAACGTACAACTTCACGAATACCAATTGCACGCTATATAGCGGAGCGGCGACCGTATTTTCGACTGTGGAAGCAGCATTCGGCCCCACGGATTCGCTGACCCTTGGCAGCAATGTCTGGACCTTCGGAATCGTTTCTGGCGGCGGTTACCAACTCCGGGTAAATGGCGCTTGGACTGGTAGTGGTACGGGCGTAACGATGTTTGATGTCGGCGGCACTTTGTACGCCACTCACGCCGCTGGCACCTGGTATGATTGGAATGGGACCGCATGGGCAAATACCACCCTCCCCAGCGGGCTTCCGACGGTGGCCTCTGCGGCTGCAACTTCGGGTTCCCTGAGCGTTAACGGCAATACCTGGTCGTTCGGAACAAGTACGACCGGCGGTTACAAAATCCTGCAGAACAGCGTTCAGGCCGGTACTAATGGTGGCGTATCGATGTTTAATGACGGTGGCACTGTGGAGATCGTGGACTCCACAGGTGCTTGGTATTATTGGAGCGGAGGCGCATGGGTGGCGGACCATCCTACAGGTCTTGGAACCACAGGCATAGCCTATCCCACAGCAGGTTCGCTGATCATTACCAGCGCCAACAGTGCCTGGACCTTCGGAACAACTACGACCGGCGGTTACCAAATCCTAAAAGCCGGCGTTCAAGCCGGTACTGCTGGTGGCGTAGCGATATTTAATCTCAACAGCACTGGCGTTCCTGTCATTGTGGATTCCACAGGCGCCTGGTGGAGCTGGAATGGGACCGCGTGGACGTCAATCTCAGCGCCAACCCTGTAGACGAAATAGAACGTAAATAGGAATGGCGGGTGGAATGTAATCGCATTCCACCCGCTTGGAACCGTCGAAAAAGCACTGGTTACATTGCTAGTATTGCCTCCCAGAGGCATAATTAGCGACAAGGACGAGTTTCTTCCAGATGAAGATCGCAACGATCCCGAGACTCAAAGGATTTCAAATGATTGCTGGAAGCCGCGTAGATTCTACGAGGACGCCCCGAGCAAATCGCGCCCAATGGCGACGGTCAGGCGAAGCGCCTCATCTCGCAACGCATCAGGTAGTGGTCGGATGAAGTTGTGGATTTCATAAGTAAAGTCGCCGACATAGCCGATGTTCCGCAACGCCATCATGATTTCCGGCCACGGCACCGTGCCGAAATGAGGCGCGAGGTGCTGGTCGTCGTTGCCGTTGTTGTCCTGGATATGCAGCGCCTTGAGGCGAGGCCCCAGCGCGCGGAGAGCTTGGCCCTGCACGAGACCCTGTATGTGGGCGTGTCCTGTGTCCCAGCAAATGCCGACCCGAGGATGCTCAAAGCCATCGACCAGTGCGATCAATTCGGCAGGCACGCTACCGTACCAGCGACTAATCCCACGGTGGCGCGCATGGAGGTCGGTGCAGTTCTCGAGCGCCAGGCCGGTGCCCGTCTGTTCTGCGGTTTTCAGCAGAGGTCCGAACCATTCCTGATTGCGTCGTCGCAGTTGCTCGAGATGGGCCGAGTCCCAAGCTCCGCGGTCGGTTTCTGGCTCGAAAACCACCCAGGGGATTCCCAGCCGCCCGGCGGCGCGCAAAGAACGGTGGCTGAGTTCAGTCATGCGTTGGCAGCGCTCATCCTTCTCCCATTTAAAGAAAATCGGGCCATGAGCCTGGGTAAAATGAATCCCATGGGTTTCGCTTGCCCGGGCAATTTCCTCGATCCAATGTTCCCAACCGTCCCCGGCGAACGGGGATTCTGGGAAGACCCAGTCGCAAAAATTGAAGTCCATGGCCTGAAAACCGGCGGCAGCAATCCGTTCGATCGCCTTGTCCATGGAAACATCCCGAGAAAATAATACGTTTAAAGAAGTTGAAAGACGCATGACCTACGCGCTATGTTAACGTGTCGTATAAAAATGACAATGAGAACTATTTAAGGTTTGTATTTCACTTAGTTATCCTATGCCATTCTTTATAAGTATCTTACATTTTAACGCAACAGCTTGCGTCCTATTCTCCGGAGTTTCAACCCGGATCGCCATCCCGTTGAATTTATTCTGAATTTTCCCTTGGCGGATAATTTTTTCCTTCGGTTCTTATACCTGCTTTTGATCATTTACATGGAACAACTAACAAATTTGGCATCATGCTCAGAATAGCCCATTTCACCGACTTTCATTTGCGCAAGGCGTTGCCCGGTACGTCGGCGCATTGTAGGCAACGTTCACGGGAGGTGGCAGGGCTCTTGAGCAAGGCTTTGGCACAGGCCCAAAAAATGGAGGCCGACTTGATCGTTATCACCGGCGATCTGGTCGATGTGCCGCGATTTCTTGTGGAAGGAATGCCTCGTGGATTTGCCATGGCCGAGAAGGAATCGTGGTATGAATTTGTCATGGAGGATTATCGGACGTTGCGCGGGTTGCTCGAGACATCAGGACTGCCCTATATCGCCCTTCCGGGGGAATGCGATTCGATCGAGGCATTCCATCAGGTTTTCCCCGCTTTAACGGAGACGCAGTGCCGGGGGTATCGACTCATTCCTTTTGAGGATGGTCGAGATATCCGCGGCGGCCCCCGACGGTGGGGATCTTCACGCCTTCGTTTTGACGCAGCTTTGGGGGATTCCGCCCCGTGTCCTCAAATCCATCTTCAACCCTACCCCATTGCGGGAACATTCAATCACCCCTGCGGCTACGTGGAAAGTGCGTCGATGCGGAATATGATCGCCCGCAACGGGAATGTCCGGCTTTGCCTGAGCGGCGGTCACCACGATGGAGCCGAACTTATCCTCTCGGAGGGAACGACATACGGGGTGGCGCCCGCCTTTTGTGAATTCCCTCATCGCTGGAGATTGCTTGAGGTGGGACCGAAGAAAATCATCGCTCAGGATCAATCCATGGAAGGACCTCCTGTTCCGCGTCCCACGGTCTTCCTTGACCGGGATGGCGTCATCAATGATGAGCCAAGTTACACTTGGGGGCCGGAGCGATTCCGTCTCCTTCCAGGCGCTGCGACCGCGATCTCGGCACTGAACCGGGCCGGCCTGCAGGTCGTCGTGGTGACTTCCCAGTCGGCCATCGGTCTTGGCTACGTTCCCGAAGCAGTCGTCCAAGCCGTCCACGAGAAAATGCATTTCCTCCTCGCCAAGGCAGGCGCCCATGTGGATGCGGTCTACTACACCACCAGCGCGGGACCGCACACGGTTCTTCCTGAATTGGCGGCTCTGCCCGAAGCAAAGGCGACCCTGTTGCGTCAGGCAGTTCTTGAGCTTTTTGCCGATCCATCGGATGCCTGGCTTGTTGGCGACCGAATCAGCGACATCGAGGCTGCCCGTGACTGCGGTGCCCGCCCCCTGTTGGTAATGACCGGGGACGGCGAGAAGTCACGTCCTGAAGTGGCGCGCTGCTACCCTAATACAGCCGTTGCAGCCAACCTCCTGGCTGCGGTGAAAATGATTCTGGGGGAACTGGAAATTCCTTCCCGGCAAGTTGAGCCCGCCTTGTCGATTTCTAATTTCTAGTAAGCTCACTCAACCTTCTACTTCAGGGTCAAGCGGAGGGAGGTGGTGCAACCGTCGCGCCAAGCCGGCGCATTTGACAAGGCAGCACCTCAACAGGAAAGCGGATGGCGGGCGACTCGATTTTGTGTAGTAACAGCTCCACTGCGGTACGCCCCACCTGATAATGGGGGACCAGCACGTAATCGAAGGGAATACCCGCCAGGTCGAACTCACGAGAGGCAAAAAGGACGAGCGAAAGGTCGCGGGGCACCTTCATGCCGCGATCGGCGAGCGCCAAAAGCAGCGATCCAAAGCCATGCTCCCCATAACCAATAATCGCCGTCGGGCGATCCTTGCTTGCCATTTGTTCGAGAAAAAGTGGGATAACCTCCTGTTTAGTAAGGTGCGGGAGCCGACAGATCAGTTGCGGTTTAAGCCCTGCGCTCTCCATGCTCTGGGCGTAGCCTGCGTAGCGGTCTCGAACACTGTAATGAAAACTCTCGACATCCTTTCCTTTGATTCCCTCTTCGGTGTGCCGAGAGTCAAGATAGGCGATCCGGCGGTGTCCCATGGAGAGAAGATATTCGGTGACGGTCTCACCGCCTTGAAAATCGTTTGGACGGACACAGTCGAAATCTCGCCGAATATTAAGCCAAACCGATGGGATTCCACCAACTGCTGCCGCTTGCTCGAGGAACTCGGGCGGAATCCTATAAGTGTAATTGATAAGGAGTCCATCAACAAAAAGTTCGCGCAGAATCTTGGGTATCGCGTTTTCCACCACCAATTTCTCATCGGAGAAACGACCGCTCACTAAATGCAAATCATGGTTGGAGGTAATCTCTTCGATTCCCTCGAGCGCTGCTGTCTGGAGCGAACTGGCGTAACGAACTTCCGCGCTGGAAATGAGCCCGATGGCATTGAAGCGACCGGAGCGCAGCGCGCGGGCCACCGCATTCGGGCGATACCCCATCGCCTGGCTGAGTCGGAGCACGAGTTCTCGCGTGTCGACGGTGAAAAGATGTCCTTTCCCATTGAGGATGTTGCTGACCGTCTGGCGGGACAGGCCTGCTTTTAGGGCAATTTCACTGATTCGTACGGCCATAAAGTATCCCCATTTTGTGAAGTGTTTGTTTTAACGTGATCTCTCTCGAACTCAAGCAAATAGGCAACCTGCATAACCATTCAATGCGGGAGGTTTAAGACGCGCAAGTGGGGTGGAATCTACCGCATGCCAATTGATCGACGTGGGCCAATGAAACGTCTGGATCAGATCGTCCTGAGCCTATTGTCGAAAGCGCGGCAATAGATTTTCCGGGCGCGCAGGAGACAGTTTGGATCTTGCTATCGACCAGGCAATCAACGATTCGGTCGAAGGAGTCGACATGGGTGACAGTTGACGAATCGATCCCCGCGAAATCGCTGTTTCGGTTAATGAGGAAGGTGTGGGAGATACCGATTGACTGTGGGACTTCCAGATCATCTCTTGGGTTGTCACCCACTACAGCCACCTCCTTGGCGTTGAGACCGATATGGGCTAGGACCTTTTTCCAATAGAGGGGCTCCCACTTCATCGCGTGGAGTTCGGTGGCGCCGAGAAGTTGATCGAAGAGCGGCGCTCCCTGAATGGTGGCGAGGCCGGCGATCGAGAGCTTATAGAGAATGCCGGAGCTTGGATTATTACTGGTAACATAGAGGCGAAATCCGGCCTCGCGCAGATGCTCGAGGGCGGCCTTGATTTCGGGGCCGGTGGTCTGCATATTCCGATGTTCCCGCTCGAGGGCATAATGCCAGAACTCTTTGGCGTTTAGTTCGAGGGCCACAATGAAATCGGACCAATGCCACCATGGGATTTCCGCCTTCACTTGCGCGATACGTCGGAGTGTCTCTTCCTGTGTCAGGTTTCCTAGCTCCACGCCCGCCGATTCCAGCATGTTAAACAGGTTATCGGTTTTGACACCGGGTTGGAAGTGCACCACGGTATCGTCAATGTCGATGAGCAAGGCGCGGATTGTCCCGTAATCGAATGAACTCACGAGCGCGCCTCCTGCTTGAGGAGGACCGGCTCGGCCCATATTGCGTGGTTTTTCCAGAACGTCCGCCCTTCGTTGGCATCGACAACCTTCAGGGTGATCGTTTCGCTGGCGCCCAATTCGAGTGAAATCGGCATCGCCCAGTCTTGAGCAGTACGGCGTCCACTGCGCCACTGGGGCTGGCTGTCCAGCTCCACGATGAATTCAGCCGCGCCTTCCCCGGTTTCCTCGGAGTGCATGCCGACAGTTGCCTCGAAACGAGTGAAGACTCCACGGGGAAGGCCATAGCGCAGCCAACATTCCCTCGGGCCAGCCACACCAGAGTGAGGAAGGACGCCGAGACCGCGGACCGTGCGGATGCCATCCTCGAAACGAAGCCGCGCCGGGATAATTGGCGCACCAGCGGGTGGTGTGGGGCGACTGCCATCCAGAATCGCGCTCCCTCCGTAGACCAGATCGTGGCTTTCCGCATCAGCTTTCCATACCCGAAGATCGACCCCTCGTGCCAAGGTCTCCTTTTCCGCCTCGGGAATATCGCCGGTCGCCAGGCGCAGGGCGGTGCAGAAAAGATCGAGCGTAAATTGCCCGGCGCGCGTGACCGGTGGTTCGGCCAGGCGCTGGGCTTCGTCCTTTCGTTCGTCGAAAATTGCCTGCAGAGTCGGCAGGATATAGCGGCGCATTTCGCTCACGGCCTGCGCATTCCAGGCGGCCAACCGCCACGCCGCCTCTACCACGCTCGTGCCAAGCAAGCGCGCAGGTTCCAGCGGCCCACAGATACCGGTGACTCGTTCCAAATCCACATGATAATCAAAATTGCTCATTGTCGACGGCGGCGGCATCATCTCGCGCAAGATGGTGAGGTAATTAAAATGATTGAGCAGGTGCGCAGGTTGAGTGACATCGCCCTCGTAGTGTGAAAGGCAGCCTATGAACTTGACGAACCCGACCGCGTCGTTGGCGCGATAGGCATCGATGGCCTGTTGAAGCCAGTATTCGATCACTGGGCGGAACGCATTCTGTTCGTTGATCGAGTGGGGCCAGTGGTGTAGGCATTTTGCCTCCATGCCGCTCGGAAAGAGGCAAAACCGGCGCCATTCCGGGTCGATTGCGTCCTTTTTTTCATCCGGTTTAGAGGGATCGTCGAAGTAATCGGGATAGTTGCCTACTTGAGGCAAGAGGGGGCGTTGGGGTTCCAACGCTTCGCGCCACGACACGGGCAGGGCGTTGAAGGCCCCGATCATGATGTTCGCGTGGGCTTGGCTGTTCATTCAGCATTTTATCGTTACAAAAATCATCCAGGTCAATGCTTTTGTAACAAACATCTACAGTGGGATAAATCTCAGCAATAACAGAATCTTGTTCGAGCAAACGATACGATAACGATCGAATCAGGGAGCCAAGGGAAAGCGCTGGCGATGGAGACATCGTCGGCTACCTCTGAAATGCCTCGGAGCTTGCTCCGGGGTTCTTTACTGGTGCCACCAGGTGCAGCGGGAGTGCTATGAACGGCTGCCGAAACGGCAATTGGCTCACAATCGCGGGTAGCTCCTATTTTCTCGATATCCTCAATAGTCTCCGTCAGATCAGATAGTCACGTAAGTACGAGCGCATATGCCTTCATGCCGCCACCGCAGTCTGACACAAAAATGGGTCGAAACGCCACCGAGAAAATGATGATCTCGGAGGGTGCATCGGGCCGTTTACCTCTACAAATACCTACGCGCCACCCCAAAAAGAAGAGTCATCTGTAAAGGTATCGATGCATTCCAAGGTGGTACACAATCTTTGGAAACGTCACCGAATTGTTGCAAAAATGTGTTCGTATACGACACGTGTAATGTGCAGTGTGGCTGAACTCAATCCGAGGACATTCACCAAGTATATAAACGCGTATGAGGACTTCTGCAACCTTTCTTCGAAAAGCAATATCCGGTTTCACCAAGTGCACTTCGCTGGGAGCCGGAGAGAGTCAAAAGTCATCAAGCGAATTATCGGAATATAAGCACATAGAAAAAGGAACCAACATCATGAAACTGACTCTTCCTTCATCAACTGGACTCGCAAATAACATGAAATCCTTCCGACACTTCCAAATTCTTGCCATCGTTGCCATCGCTTCGTTCCTTGGCCATTCCGCGCAGGCATCCGATACTTGGATTGGGGCGAGCGGAGGCGACTGGGGTACGGGTGGCAACTGGAGTCCGACGGGCGTGCCGGGGAGTACCGCTACCGTGGTCTTCAACTCGGCTATCTCGTCTGTCAGCGTGGCTTCAGCCGAGAGCGTCGAAAGCATCTCATTTGATACGTCGGCTGGCTCGATAACCATTGGTTCCACAGGTGGTGGCGTGCTAACCTTGGCTTCTGGTGGCACAACCCAGATGCTGAACACCTTGACGGGCTCGGGACTCACGGAAACCATTGATGCTCCGATCCGCATGGGGAATGAGACTTTTTCCAACGGGTACACGGATAATACCAGCACGCTGAATTTCGGTGGACCGATTACTTCAAGCGCGACGAGCGGAACTACAACCCTCACGCTTTCGGGTGTCAACGCGGGGGCAAATACCATTAGTGGTGCCATTAGTAATGGCACTGGTACCAACGCGGTAGCTTTGACCAAAAGCGGCTTAGGTACATGGGTTCTCGCCGGCGCAAATACGTACACCGGTGCGACGACAGTAAATAGCGGCACGCTCGAACTCAACTTCACAGGGTCAAACACGGGTGACGCTTGCTTGAGTTCGTCCAGCGCCCTGGTTTTGAGCGGCGGCACATTCAGCATTCTCGGTACGAATACGGCTGGCCAGACGACCAGCCAGTCGGTCGCCGGTCTGACACTCAATCCCGGTGGGGCCACGTCCGCCATCGTCGATACCGTTGGCGGCTCGGGTCTCAGTTCCAGCTTGGCGTTAAACGGAATTACCCGCGCCACTGGCGGTACAGTCGATTTCACGCTCCCCGCAACCGGCAGCATTACCACCACGACGGCCAATGCTAACTTTACCGGCGGTCAGCAAACTATCCTTGGCGGTTACGCAACCGTTGGTGGTAATACTTGGGCGGTTAGCGGTTCGGGAGCGACGCCAGGCGCCATCAGCGGTCTGGCCACGGGGTCCTATAGCACCACCTTTACGGCGGCCGAGGACGTCGATGCGCAAACGGGGACGACCGCCGTGTCTGGTGGTTCAACATTGACTATTAACTCGTTGCGCTTCAACAGCGCTGGCGCATACACGGTCAACATCACAAGTCCAACTACTACCCTCGCCATCGCCACCGGGGGTATTTTGGAAACCTCGAACGTCGGCAGCAATGCGGTATCCATCAACGGTAACACGCTTGAAACTGGAAATGGGACGGACCTTGTGGTGGATCAAAATAATACCCTCGGCACTCTCACCATCAATTCGCAGATAAAAGGGGCCTTTGCCTTGACTAAAAGTGGGGCTGGCACCCTTATCCTCTCCGCCCTGAACGTCTACACTGGACAGACGATTGTCACCGGGGGAACGCTCAGTATAGCGAGCACGGGTTCAGTCGATAACACCGGTGGGACGCTGGTCTTTGGTGGAACATTCAGTCTCGCTGGTTCGATGGGGGGCTCAAGTATCACGACAGAGGCCAACGGTACGGGTATCTTTTCTGAAGCCAGTACGGGCTCGATTGGCAATTTCGCCACCACGTTTGCGCAGAAGAGCGCGGGTACCAGCGTTCTCGCGGGCAGCAATAGCTACACGGGCGCGACGACAGTCACTGCAGGCGTCTTGAGTATTCAAAGCAATGGCGCCCTGGGTACAGGGGCCGGAGCTGCTACTTCCGGCGTAACCGTGTCAAGTGGTGCGGCTCTACAAATCCAGAATAACATATCCACGACCACGGCAGTCGGATTGACCCTCAACGGCGCCGGTCTCGCGACCGCCCCCGACGGCGCTTTGGACAACGTCAGCGGCACGAATAACTACACCGGTTTGGTCACGCTTGGCTCAGCCTCGACCATCAGTTCGGACTCCGGGATGCTGAACCTGACCAATACGGGTACGATTTTCGGAACCACCACCGGCTTTGGTTTGACCTTGACAGGATCGGGCAATGGCAGCATTGCAGGCATTATCAATGGTGGCACTAGCAGTGCCAGCGGTGCGGGCACGTTGACCAAGAGCGGAACGGGTACTTGGACACTTAGCGGCGCGAACACCTACAGCGGCAACACGACGGTGAGTGGTGGCAACCTGCAGTTGCTCAGTGCTGCGGTCGGCTCGACCAGTTCCGCGACCGGTACCGGTGCTGTCGCCCTCAGCGGCGGGACCACGACAACCATCAGCGGTACGGGCCAGGCCTTGGGCGCTGTGACCGTAACGGCTGGGAGCCGTCTCGCACCGGGAGTGAATACGGGCGGCGGCAACGGCAATTTCGGGGCGGTGGGAACTCTGGGAGTAGGCACAACGGGTGGCTTAACCCTTACCAATGCGAATCTTGACTTTGACTTGGGCACCACGAATACCGCAGGCCAGAGCGATGTGATCACCACCGCTGCCCTCAGCCTCGGGACGCTCACCTTTAACCTGAGCGGCACCACGCTGCAAACGGATGTGCTTTACGACCTGATTAATGACACCTCGGAGACGGGCTTCAGTTCGGCGACGATTAACACCAACTTCTTGGGAGCGCTCGCTGGCGATTACACGGCGCAGTATTCGATCGTCGGGGGCACCGATGGCACGGATCTCGATGTTATGTTCACTGCGATCGCAGCGCCGGAGCCAAGCACCTGGGCGATGATGCTCGGCGGCCTGGCCCTCCTCATTGTCTGGCAGCGTCGAAAAAGCAGGCAGGGCTAATTTTTTGAAGGACCAATCGCCTCTGCGGTACGAACACCGCAGCTGTTATTAACACTGCCTGCTTTGTCAATTCTAGTTGCGAATGTTTATATTATGACAAGTCATCTCTGCCTTCTTGTTAGACAGGCTCAAACTCCTCGCAAAGGACAGGGTTTTCCATTATGTCGAATTTTTTGTTCAATACTAGCCGGGGCGTTCTTATTTGATCAGAGTCATGCTCAAGGCACTGACGAAAAAATGCTGCTTGATACCCATTGGGCGAGGGTAACTGGCTCAGCGCAGGATGTTCCTTCAAGTGAGACAGGGACGGGTGTCATCGTTAAAGCCCGGGTCGGAGGGCAGGAACAAGAGATACTTCTTCCTTTCCTAAAAAACACTACTTTGTGGAAGGGAGAGGACAAGCCAAGGGGGAGCGGGAAAAGCCTTTCCGTGAGGGACGGTCGCTTTAGCGTTGCACTTGCCCAGCTTGATCTTGGTGGCTTGCCCAAAGATGCGGAGATACTCGATGCTTCACTCAGTCTTGGCATTGGATTCGTCCAAAATCAAGGTGGTGCCGGTGAAATCATATGTTCCCGTGTTCTCACGCCTTGGTCCGAAGATGCCACATGGGCCAAACCTGACTCGAAGGGAGATGTCGCCTGGAATGGCATGGTGGCAGATCACGATTTTGCTCAGCCTCCGTTTGCATCCATCAAAATGGATCATATAGATACAGCCAAGGGGCATCAGACTATATCGATACCAGGTTTTGCAGAGGCCGTTAAAGCTTGGAGAGATGGTACATGGGAAAATCAGGGATTCGTCATTTCGTTTGAAGGTCCGGCGCTGCAAATAAATTTTTCTTTGAGAGAGACCTCTGAAGCGGGCGGAAGTTTTGCCTTGGGGGGGGCTAAGGCGGGAACTCTTCTATTGATTCCCAATGTAGCATTACTCAATCGTATCGCACTGAAGCCACAGGATATTCTGGAGGCGCGCCCGATTATTTCGATTCAAAAGAATCCAAAAACCACCAGTGATGGAACGATCGCCTCTCACTTGAGCATGTATGAAGTGGCCCTGACCAAGGATAATGAAAGCATCGATCCGCAGGGTGAACGCAAACTGCTCGCGTCGGTTCCTCTGGGCGCCTCGTTGGCTGGTGGACCTCTGGTTTTACCGGATATAGCAAAAGAGGTCCAGGGCTGGCTGACGGATTCCAGTAAGCCGTACGGTATCCTCCTCGCGATCGACGAGGGCAGTTCAGGAGGTTCTCAAATTACCATTTCAAATCAGGCCAAACAAATGCCCGTTCTTCAATTGAGCATGCAGCCCTACCAGCCGGCTCAATTATTTCAGTCTCCTATCTCACCGAAGCCTGGCGTCTATACACAGGTAAAGGACGGACACCTGTTTTACGATGGAAAGCGGCTCCGGTTGTGGGGAGTACAAGGCAGCCCCCCTCCGCCGGACATCAAACGTCTCATCGATATGGGCTTTAACGAAGAACGGAGTTGGTTTCCACACAGTTTTTACACCGCTGAAAGCGCAAAGAAGGGGGAGTTTCCTTCTTACATCAAAGGCAGCGGCACCGAGATGGATAAGGCAGAAAAAAACTTCGCGGATGTCAGGGATCACGGAATGTTCATCATATTTGCGGCGTTAACTCGCACCATCCCGGCGGACATGCTACTAGACGACGATTCCTTTGTCACTAAAGGGGATGGCTGGGATGACTGGAAAACTGCCATCAGGAATTCCAAAGCGGCAGGGCCCAACAAGGGAGTGGATACCAACAGGTATCTTTACGTCGATAGCCGTTTGCAGGAGATCAAAAAACGACACGCTAAGGCCCTGCTAACGCACGTCAATCCATATACGAATAAGGCCTATGGAGAAGAAGAGGCAATCGCCATCTATGAAATCTTTAATGAAAATGGCTTTGTTTATAAGACCCTTTCCGGAGAGCTGCCCAACTGGGATCCATTTTTTGCGAAGGAACTTCAGGTTAAATGGAATGATTGGCTTCGAAAAAAGTATACTGATGATGCGGGGCTGCTGAAGGGATGGAATTCAGTCAAGCCTGGTGAGTCGCTCACTGCGTCGAGCGTGCTGCCCGCTCCGGACATGCAACAGCGGAGTGATTATCCGGAACAACGGGCTAGCGACTTTATTCAGTTCCTGACGGAGCTGGCGGATGCTTTTCATCAGGATTTTCGATCATATTGTCAGTCTCTATTTCCCAAGGGCGTTGGGGTAAACGTCGCACCCTTTTCATTCGACACTTTTTATCGTCCCAACATGACGTGGTCCTATATTAACAGCTTGGGAGATACGAACACCATTGGGATGTATTATTGGAAGTTACAGAGTTCGCTCACCCAACCGCCATCTGCCTACGTCCTCGATTCGTATGTGGTCGACAATAAGCCCACGATTATTTACGAAACAAATGTCGGGCGCCCGAATCCCTTCCGGGCCGAGTACCCTCTAAAACTTGCGGCTCTGGCTAGTTATCAAGACTGGGATGTCGTCAACTGGCACCAATGGGGACCGGGTGGGCAAAGTGAGGCGGCTGATCTGGGGTATTTAACGGGCATCATGTCGCCGGCGTCTATTGCTGATTATTGGACAGCCGTGGAACACCAACTTGATCCGGTGATGTGTTCATCGATGGCAATGGGTGGGCAGATATTTCTGCATAATTTGCTTCCGCCGGCGCCCAAGCCCGACATTGTTGAAGTGGGGAAAGCTGCGCTTTTTTCGTATGCTGACTTTAGTGGGGTTGATCTTTCTCCATCGACCTTTACGAATGGAAGTAGGTTGCGGTTTTTACCTGAAAAAGGCTCGTCTTTAACGCTTAGCGAGGGTTCTATGCCTGCTTCCGTCCGAATAGAAAAGGCAATTGAATCGGGTGAGTATATCAAATGGGATTGGCCGAATGGGCGGTTAATCATCGACGCTCCTTCGGTCAAAGCCTATGTGGGCAAGGTAAATGGGGCTTTCCGCTTTTCGGATGGCATTACCATTGGTGATATCTCCACGGACTGGATTTGCTTTAGCATGGCAAGTTCCGATGGTTCACCCTTGGTTGGTCCGAATCCCGTTAAGCAGATTCTGATGAGTGGCGTCTATGAGGCCAAGAACACGAATTTTAAGTTTAACTATGATGTGAAGGGAGGCCCGATCGATCAAGCTCATGCCGTTGAGAACGCAGGTCGGGAGCCCGTCATGGTAACTCCTGTAGAATATAGCATTTGGTTTCCAAATAATATCTCCGGGACATTCAAGAGCTACGATTTCGCTTTGCGTGAAATCCAAAACGTATCGATTAACGATACAAATAAGGTGTCGCAACGAGGGCCAACGCCCTACATGGACACGCTGTCCATCTCGAGTCGCGGCAGCATGGCATCTCTTCCCTTGGATAAAGCAACAGTAATATCTTTTCAGGACCAAACCGATATGAAGAAAGCGCAGAGTGCCGCACCGGAACCACCTCGTCTTTCGTCGTCTTCGCTTGTGCCGGAATTACCTTGGGACCTCAATTATACCAATGCGTACCGCACATTACGAAATTCGACCTACTCCTTTACCAGTATTTCTCCTGAAGATAGCTCCAGCAAAAGCAAGCAGATTGAACTAAGCGGCGCTCAGCTTCCGTCTCTTTGGAGCGATCAAGCCGATATCAACCTGAGTTTCAGTGACGATAAAGTAGCTATTGTGGAGATCACTTTCACCCAGGCGCCCACCATGCCCTTGATCTTGGAGAATTTCAGCAAGCTATTGGGCAATCCGGTGGAAAATAAAATGGAGGCTCAATCTGGGACCTCTCGTTTGCACTGGGTGCGCAACGAGAAGCCTCACGATGTGCTCGTGACGGAGAGCCAAGGTACTATGAAGATTTTAATTACGCCATAGATGGCTTCTGCAGAATTTATGGAAGGGAGCTCATCTGCTGTTAATGGAATTATAATATCTTGTTTGCGGCAACTTAAGAAACAACGTGAAATTTCTCTATAAGATTAGTGTCTTGGGTGGTATCGAAAGGACTTGCTTTGAAAGGCGGTCCATTACTCATCGTCCGACGGATCGTGCCTCCTTCTTCAGAAGGCAAAGAGGCTCAGCTCTTCTCATCGTACTTGCCTTTCTTGTGCTCCTCGTTGGTGTTGTTGTTCTTTTTCTAAGCCGGGCGCTGGTCGAGCGTCAGGTCTCAAGCAGTAGTCTGAACCAAAGCGAATCTTCGATATTGGCCCAAAGCGCGCTTGGCATCATCGTGGGGGATTTGAAGCAGGAGGTGGCGCTAAACTCAACTCCCGCCACTGTGGGCAAGGTCACGATCTATGAGCCTAAAGCGTTCGATCCTTCCAATCCGTCCAATCCGATTATGACTCCGATTCGGAGTACGACGAGCGCCCCAAACCCAAATCTTATTCGCGTTAGCGCATCGACTGATCCGGCAGCGCTTGTAAGTCTGGGTCTTAGCACTCGAGCATCCGCTGTAAACTCGACTAATGATAAGTCGGCTAACGGGCGTAACATCAGCTTGGCAAGCTGGAATTCCCATTATTTAAATCCTCGGAGTCCGGCAGTAGTTGGTACTTCACAAATCGATAGCACTCCAGACCCAAAGTATTTCACTCCGCCAGATTGGGTTTTAATTACCAAAAATGGACCTCAAACGCTTACTTGGAGCAATGCGCTTTCGACTCCAAGTTCTCCAAGCTTTGTCATGGGCCGTTATGCTTTCGCCATATATGACGAAGGCGGATTGATTGATGCGAATGTCGCCGGTTACCCCACAAACATCACGAAAGCCCAGATTGGAGAGAAGGGGTCTCTCGCATTGGCCGATTTGACTCAAGTACCCGATGTATCCACTCCCTCAAAAGCAATGGTCCAACAAGATGTGGATCAACTGCTGGGATGGCGCAACAATGCGACTGCACAACCGTCGGGAAGTCTTGCCAGCGGTTATGTTTTTTCGTTAACAGCGGCCAGTAACTATTATTACTATGTAGCACCCCCAAGCGCAGCCTTCCCTACCTTCTTGTCGACCAATCCTGCGCCGGCACCTGCGTCTCAGACCGATCAAGTCTTTACTAGTCGACAGGCTCTTATCAGGTATCAGCGGGCAACGTACCAGCCATCGGAGCAGTTGGGATTTAGTCAGGACGCCCTGCAATATCTCGGTACTTTCACCCGCGCTTTGAACCAGCCCTGTTTCCGCCCCACCGTCACTCCGAATGCTTCCCTCGCGCCGGCACCGACTGTAACCTATCCCAGTCCGGCTGCTCCGGTAGCTAAGGCATTCAATCCCGTGGTCGAGACAGTGGCGGCGACGGCGGGCCCGCTGATTAATCAACCTCTGGTCCAACAGCGTTTCGCGTTGAATCATTTGGCCTTGTTCGCGAATCCTACGACAAATGCAGCCGCTATTCAGACCTATTTCGGACTCACTCAGGTAAATCCATATACGTGGACCTATTCCCATGGGGGAACTGCGGGGACAATTATGACTCTCGCTCAGGTGGCTGCCCTGCCAGCCGCCACCGCCAGGGCCCCCGATTTTTTTGAAATGCTCCAGGCCGCAGTGCTTAATGGCAGTCTGCTGCCGACTCACGACGGAGCCTTCTCTACCCTCACGGGCGTCACATCGCTATTTATTATTAAATTAGGCGCAAATTTGATTAATCAATATCAAACCAATAATTATCCGATTATTATTAATTATGGAACTACCTCCGTAGCGGGTATAGATGATCTTCCTTACTTCAGCGAAGTAATGCTTTGGCCCTATCGTCCCTCAAGCGCGGCGAGATTTTCGCCGTCCGTAGCCATACCAGGATCGCCCGGGCCAACTCCGGGGACAGCCTACCGGGAGAACCTGGATGGCTATGCCTTGTACGAAATATGGAACCCTCATCAGCTAAGTACTAATGCCGCGACTATTCCAGGACCCACTAAATTCCGCTTGGAGATAATTGCGGGAGATTCGCCTTCATCTACTACGGAGTATCTGACTGCTACCGATTCGGAGGTCCCCGCGAAGGTAGTTCCTAATTCTCCATCGCCGAACAACAGTTCGAGCAATCCTTCGAACAGTCCTCTTTTTGTCACCTTCGACAACTCCGCCGATTTTCGGGAACCGACAATCCTCGCCCCACAATATCTCGATCCGACCCTTCATGCTTCCGACTCACCGCAATTTCAGACTGTTACCGATACGGGAGGAACACGTTTAGGGCTTTGGCTTGGGGAAATTCCAGGTATTCCGGATGGGGCGTGGGCCACCAGCCAGGGCCTGGCAAACGCGGCAACCATAAAAGGCCGCTATAAGGATGCAACTTTCATGGGAGGCACGAATGAAGATTATGTCAGGCTTGAATTTCAAGGGACTGATCAAAATTGGTATCCCTATCAGGGAGAGGGAACACCCGGTGGCAGCCTGCCTCCGCCCGTGAGCAGCCTCACATCCGCGCATTATGATGTGTCCGAAGGCCAAATAACGGATTTATCGGCGGGCACTTCCCCTTGGGACACCCTAACAAACTCCAGCTTCTATACAGCCTTCAATTTTATTGCGGCTCAATCCGAACAATTGGTTGATCCACGGTGCCTTTGGAATCCGAACGTGATCTCGGGTAACGCCACGCCGAATCAGAGTGCGCGCCCAGATACCACGGCCGGATTTCAGGCCTCCAGATACTGGGTAACAGGCCCCTGCATTTTTGGCTCAAGCTCCTCCACTTATTATTCCACTCCATCCAGTGCGGTCGGTGGTACTACTTGGGCCAGCCATTCACCCAATCGGCCCGTCTGTCCCGCAATGTATAATGAGAATTCGGCCACTACGCCGTATAACGGTCAGACTAGTAATACGTACCTATATGATGCCGATGGGGTCTTGCGGCCAGGAGACGGTGTCTTGGGTGCTCCATCATCCGAAGGAGGTGTTGCTTCCCCGTATGTTAAGGGCAATGCAAGTGCGCGCCCGATCATTTTGCATCGCCCTTTTCGCAGCGTTGCGGAAATGGGCTATGCCTTTCGAGGCATTGGAGCTTGGAAGTCGGTCAATTTTTTCAGCCCTGAAAGCGCCGATGCCGGGCTGTTGGATTATTTTTCCCTGGAAGACGCTCCTCTCGTTGCCGGAAAGATCAATCTCAATACTCAGCAGCCGATCACGCTGGCGGCGGCGCTAAGCGGTGCCTACCGCGATGAGACATCGGGCGATTATCTCAGCTCGAGTGATGCCAGCGCGCTCGCGAATGCGATCATCACACATACCGAGACCGTGGGGCCTCTCTATTCGCGTGCCGACCTCGTAAGAGGCTTGCTGTCGGATCCTTTAATTACGACGGCCATCAATAATATTCAAGGGACTGCGGGAAGTAACAGCACTCTTGGCATGATCAAAACCCGACGCGAGGCTGTCATCCGTGCTCTCGTTGACGTGGGCACGACACGCACATGGAATTTGCTGATTGACGTCATTGCCCAGTCGGGACGGTACGCTCCCAATGCCACGCAATTGAGTCAGTTTACGGTTCAAGGTGAGGCACGGTATTGGCTCCATGTTGCTATAGATCGCTATACAGGACAGGTTATTGATCAACAACTGGAACAAGTAAACGAGCAGTAAACGAGCAATCTCTCTCTTAGCAAATAAGGAATTATTTATCATGAATTTGAGCCTTAACTATTCGAGCCTGATTGGTTGTGCCGCGATATGATCATGCACGCTGTTATGCATTTACCCGTAGCAGTGGAAAAAGATACTACGTTACGTCTAAAACGTTCTGTTGAAGCGACCGGTTCTTTTCCCCGCAGTCGTGGTTTCACTCTCGTGGAGTTGCTGGGCGTGCTTGCCATTATAGCTATAATATCTGCGGTTACCCTTCCCAATATCATCGAAATTAAGAGCACTAGTGATGCCACCGCTGCTGGATACACAATTTCTGGTCTATTAGAAAGAGCCCGCACTTATGCGCTCGCTAACAATACTTATGTGTGGGTGGGCTTTTTTGAAGAGGATGGCACTCAGCCATCCCAAAATCCGCCTATCATAGGAAATGGGGGTCGACTGGTTATCTCTATCGTGGCGTCGCAGGACGGCACACGTTATAGCGATGCTGCGATCAACAATACCTTGCCCGCCGTATTTGGTGCCAACGATAGCTCCAACTTAGTGACACTGATCCAACTCTCCAAGTTAGTTAAGATTAATAATGTTCGCCTGGTCGCGGTTAATACTGATTCTGTAACTGGAAACATTCCCGCACGTCCAGCCGTAGCGTCCACCTACCAAATGGGCGAACCCGTGGGCGTGAGTCCGAACAATTCGAGCGGCGCCTTCGCCCTTCATGTTGGTGATTCAACGGGGAATCCTACCACTTTCACCTTTCCGTTGACGTCTCCAGGGTCAGGTGCCCCTCAGTATACCTTCACTAAGATCATTGAATTCAACGCTCAGGGAGAGGCCAGCAAGATTGCGGAAAATGTCTTCACCGGCCCAGGACCTCAAGATGCCATGGAAATCGCGCTCGATCCAACCCATGGCAGTGTGATCGATAGCCCGTATTCGGGAGCCAATCAGAATAAAGCCGCTATTGCCGTCCAGATCGAGGGGCTTGCGGGTCAAATCTCAGTGTATCGACCATGAAAAAGAAAAACCGTTCTTCAACGCAAGGCTTCTCATTGGTCGAAGTTACCCTCGCACTTGGCGTGGCCTCCTTTACCTTGATGTCTATTCTGGGATTACTGTCAGTGGGGATGGGCGCCCAACAAACTTCATCTCGTGAAACGATAGCAACCAACCTCGCCTTGGGGATCATGGCCGATTTGATTGAAGTCCCAAACACTGCTGCGATTGCGCTTCAGCCGGCACTCACCACTAAGTCGTCCCGTTACGGTGTAGATGTGACTCAACCCATCACGACCATTTACCTTGACCAAAGTGGTACGCTGGTAACTTCGGCGGCCCAAGCAACCTTTAAAGCGACTATTAGTCTGACAAAACCGGCGACCGGGGAGCGGACCGATTCTTATGGAACAATCACGATTTCGTGGCCACCGGAAGTGGTCGCTCCCACCACGGGTTTAGTCACCGTTTTCGTAGCATTGGACCGAAATTAGATGACATCCGAATGGTCTTTAACCGCAGGGCTGTTGATCTTCAGGGAGATCTCGATTGTTCCACCTTTAAGGAATTGGCGGCGAGATATTCGACACGCTCCCGCATTAAAACCACGTCTCACTCGACGAGCGGATGGTTTTACGCTTGTTGAGATGTTGGTTTCTCTGGTCGTACTGTCACTGATCATTCTCATCATGGTCCAGATTACCAACAGCACCGCAACGATCGTGCAGGACAGTAGGCGGATGAGTTCCGATACTGAGGCACGCCTGATCTTTAACCGCATGGCAGTCGATTTTGGGAGAATGCTCAAACGGGTCGATCTCGATTATTCTACTTTTAAAGAGCCGGCGGGGACACTATCGGTGCCATATGGAAGTGTGGCCGTTCCAGCTAATCCCCAGACGGGCGGCAATGACCAATGTGCTTATTACTCGGAAACTACCGGCTATTTCTCTGGTGGCAGTCAACCGACGGGGCAGGAGAAAGCCCCTGTCGCTCTGATTGCCTATATGATTGCCAACGATCCGATCACCGGCACACCAGTACTTCGACGAATGGGAAAGGGCTTGGGTTGGGAGCCGTCCGGGACGTCGTGGCAAAGCGTCACCTATTTGCCCTCTACACTGAGCAGCCAATGGTCTGATTTGTTCGCTGGCGATCCCGATTATAAAACAGTCGGCAGCCAAACATTTCGATTTGAATATAACTACTTAATAAAATCGAGCCCAACAGCCGCAGCCAAGCTCTCGATTACACCTTGGAATACCACCCTCGGCCACACATCCATTAACGGGTTTCAGGATGTAGCGGCGATTGTGGTCACCATTGCCGTTTTAGATAACGTCAGCCGCAAGATCGTGTCCAACTATACAGCTCTGACCAGTTCGCTGCCTGACGCTCAGGAAGGCAACGCGGTCGCTGCCTCTTGGAATTCGGTTGTGAACAGTCCTACATTTGCCGGGACGGCCCAAATTCCTCTTCAGGCGGCAACTCATGTACGTATTTATGAGCGATATTTTTATTTGAACTCTCTCGAAGAAAGCGCCCCCTAAGTGCCTGCGGCTTGATCCCATATCGTGTCTCACGCCGTCCCTCCCTGGAACGGAACGGCCCTGGGAATCACAGCGGATCAGGACCGGTCCACCGTGCCATCGTCATGGTTATCGACGCATTCCACCCGTAGGCGGCGGAAAAATAAGATGATGTCCTTCCAGCAGCCGATAGTAAACCAAATGGTTGTGCCAATGGAGATCAGCAGAGGCAGGCAGACGCCGGTGACAAGCCAATAATCGGCCCAGATAACATCGGGCCAGGGATGAATCAGATATGGTTCGAAGCGGGAGTGCAGAGCTTGGAGTTCTGGATTCATTGCAGGAAGCCGCTGGATAGTTTGATGTACCTGCCTCCCGGACCGTTTGTCTGTCACGGAGTCTTGGCGCGCTTAGAGCTGGACTGGAGTACCGTGCGCGCTAAGGAGACTTCATTTTTTTTTAGTTCTTTGCGAAAGTAGGAGGCCATCGTTTCTGTGGACGGTGAGTTTTTGAGCAGTTGGGCGTAGCCTTCATCGTGGGAATTCATTGTGCACGAGCAGAGGCGAGCTAGTGCGATGTCGGCCTGGTAAGGCTGTTTCATCGCGTCAAAAGTTTCTCGAAGGCTGTCGACCGTGTAACCGTGTTGGGTAAACAAGGTGTAGAGATCGAACCAATCACGTGACTTGTTGCGCTGGGTGACAACGTGGCATTTGAGTTTGAAGATCTCGTCGACTGTGGCGACGCGGAAAGGATCGGTCGGGTTTCCGCCAAGGATCTGCCGCGTGCTACTGCCAGGGCAGACGAAGGTTAGTTTGGCCTCGTTGTCGACGACGTAGTCTTGGTGATAATCGTGGAGATCCTCACCACCTTGGGAAAAGTCCTCGAGGGCTGCAGGGTTATCGTTGGGCGTGATTTGAAAGCCCTTTTCGGCGAGTAGTTCGATAAGACGCTGGATACGTTCTCGGGGAAGTTTGGAGCCAATGAACGCGAAATCGAGATCCACGCTAATGCGGTGATTGATGTGCAGCGAAAGGGCTGTGCCTCCGATGAGCACGAAGCCAGGAAGGAGAGCCTTCTCTTCCTGGGTTGCGTCCCAGAGCGCTTGGGTCTTAGGCGTGAGCAAGACGTTCTCCTTCTAGGATATTCTTGATCATGCGCTCTACGTGTGGGGCAGCGCGGCGCGATTCTTCGGGAGCTTCTCTTTTAAGTTTTCCCCAGGCCCCTTGGAGGCGTTCGGTGCCGAAGTGTTCAGCAATAGCCAGGAGTTGAAGGAACCTTGGGTTGAGGAGGGCCGCAGCGATGTAAACATCATCGCTGGCGTTGGGGGTTGACCATACCAGTCCCGGCATTTGATCCCAAATGTGCTTATCTGCCTTTGGATTATGGTCGGTCATGTCAGTAGGTTACGCGATTTAGCGAGAATCAGCAATTTTCATTGCACGCGGAGCCGAGTGCACTAAATGCCCACGAGCAAGAGAATCGCGGTAATGTACGAGACGAGTTCCCGTCATCGGCGCGAGCGAACCTTGGATCGCGATCGTATCCGGGACTTCATTGCGCATCCATAAACGCGAGTGTAAGAAACGATCATGAAATCTTCGCCAACAACCGCCATTCAGCTTTATTGAGAGGCCTCGGGCCTATAAGTCCGGCAACGCCAAAAAAGGATGACGATCTCGTTGCGCGACGACTCGGCGGCTTTATCGCGGTGAAGGCCTTGCACCTAATTTATCCATTCCATCCAAGCAATCGCCAAATCAGGATGTGATCATATTCATATCGTTTACTATCAGTTAATTATATAAGCTGGAATAATTTTATATTAATTACTGACTCAAGCGTTAGACTATCAATGACTTGAAATAAAATTTCTTTTTTGTAATTAAACATCTTGGCTTATCAACTGATTCTCCCTATGCCGTGAGAATGCTCAGGGGTCAAAGGGAGGGCAAAGTCAAAGATCGAGGCTCGTATGTCGAGCTTCGGATGCTCTCCTTCATTGGCATTATATTTTTGATTTTGGTATTGCTCGCTCCTGTCATCGCGCGCGCAGTTGATGGCAATGGCGACAATCTTGACGATACGTGGGAGGCTCGGTACGGCTTCTCCACGAACGCCTATGCGTCCAGTAATCTGGTGGGCTGGTGGCAAATGGAGCCCAATTCGAGCAATGTTGTGCTGGACAGTTCGACCAACCAGATTAACGGGGCGCTGACCAATTTTCCAGGCAGTCCGTTTAGCAGCGGCCTTTTCAGTAACGCACTTAACTTTCCGGCTAGCGGCCAAGTGGCGTTTACAACGAATAACGCCTTAAATACGGCAACCAACCAATTCACTTTTTCGGCTTGGTTTCAATCGACAAATGGCCCAACGGATCCAACAACCATCGCTACATGGACGGATGTAAGTACCAATGCATGGAGCGTTGGAGCGGACACCAACGGTTTCGCCGGGGTCACATTCTCCGACTCGGTCGGCGATACTCAAACAGTCGGTGCAACAGTGGGCGCCATCCAACTTTTTGACGGGAGTTGGCATCAGGTCGCGGTCACTTACGATACCAACCAACTCGCTACTGTTTATGTCGATGGAGAGAATGAGGCAAGCGGAACCATCACCAACTGGACGTCGGGACCGGTTGCTTCTTTCACGCTTGGAGTTTCGGATACGAACTCAACTAATCAACCTTATGCTTTGGACGATACGCGGCTTTACAACCGAGCCTTGAGTTCAACTGAGGTGCCGCAATTGCCGGTTACTTATACTGACTTGAACGGGACCGGATTGAGCGTATTTGACGACTACATCGAAGGTCTTAATCCTTTTTCAACGAACAGTATCGTCTCGCCCGATTTTGTGAGTTCGGGTCTAGCGCAGTACTACGGTAACAACCTGCCGACCTTGACTAAAATCAGTGGCGATGGTCAGGCCGATACTCTCAATGCATTTGCCGCAAATCCTCTGGTTGTTCAAGTCACAGACAGTTCGGGCAATCCCTTGGCCAATGCTCCGATCACATTTTCCGTGCCTGCTTCGAGCGGAGGAGTATCCTTGACCAAAGGCGGAACGACAACGTGCAGCCTGAGTCTTGTTACCGATTCCAGCGGTAATGCCACGGTCTATTACCAAGCCGGGCCAACCGCCATTCAAGGCAACGCAATTACGGCAACGGCCGTTTCCGCAGCAGGAAGTGTCTCGACCACGTTTACGGTTACGACGCAAACAACTTCTGTCATCGCCGCCGGAGAGCGTTTTACAGTGGCACTCAAACCCAATGGCTCGGTCTGGGCATGGGGAGATAACACGCATGGACAGTTGGGCAACGGAACGACAACCGGTTCTCAAACTCCGGCACAGATTTCCGGATTATGTAATGTGGTGCAGATTTCGGTCGCGGGAAACCACGTCCTTGCGCTGAAATCGGACAATACGCTCTGGGCGTGGGGAGCCAACGATCAGGGGCAGATCGGCAATGGCACGACGACGGATCAGAATACGCCAGAACAGGTTATATTTTCCTCCGGCACCATTCAATCCATAGCGGCGGGCGGCTCCTCTAGTTTTGTCCTGATGAACGACGGTACCGTCTACTGCTGGGGTGGTAATGCGCAAGGGCAACTTGGCGATGGCACGACTACTTCACAGATCACACCCGAGCAAGTCATGGCGGCCGGAAGTGGAGTGGCGGTACTGTCCGCCGGTTATGGCAACACCGCAGTATCGATGGATGATGGCACTGTTTGGGTCACCGGATCAAACGCCTCTCAACAGGACGGCAGCAATGCTACCGATGGCTTGAGCTTTGTCCAGGTGCCGGGAATCGACAGTGTCATGAATGTTGCGGTGGGCGATGCCCACGTGATTGTCTTAAAATCGGATGGCACAGTGTGGGGCTGGGGTAGCGATATGGACGGTGCGCTGGGCGACGGACAGTTTGGCGTCACGACGGGTACACCACAGCAGGTCGGCACATTCACGAATGCCACGAACGTTTTCGCGACCGCCAACAGAACTTTCATTCTTTTTAGCGACGGCTCGTTGCAGGATGTCGGTCAAAATGACCACGGCCAACTCGGAATTGGAAATGGCGCTAATCAAAATCAACTCCAGCAACCGTCTAGTCTCGCGGCGCTTGCCAGTCTGGCGGTTTCTCCCACCCATACTATTGCTTTGACACAAACGGGTGCGCTCATCGGATGGGGAGATAACAGCGCTTACCAACTCGGCCCAACTTTCTCCGTACATCGCGCAACTGCTGCGCAAGGCAATCCGGACCTTTATGCAATTCCCTACGCTTCCGTCGCCTGCGGAGAAGATTTTCAATTGCTGATCGACACTTATGATTATTGCATTTCCGCGGGACGGAACAAATTTGGACAGTTGGGACAAACTGATAACGTCGACTATCCTATCAATCAGATCCTTTGGGTTTTATCGCCATATTATCCCCATGCTGTTTTTGCGGGAGCTCATCACGGGTTTACAACGGATGGCGGTACTCTCTGGGGCTGGGGAAATAATTCAGATGGACAATTAGGAGATGGAACGACGACCAACCAAAACACACCGGAAGCCATCAGTTTTTCCAATCCGGATATTTTAGGCGGGGCGATTTACAATGGTGGCAATGTTGCAGGCGGCACTCGTCATAGCCTCGCGGTCATGTCCGACGGCAGCGTGGCAGCGTGGGGAAATAATGATCACGGACAACTCGGTGATGGAACCACGGTTGGAGAGACTGCGCCGGAATCAATCATTGGTCTGAGTAACATCGTGCAGGTGGCAGCCGGAGGCGATCGCAGTTTTGCTTTGGATTCCAGCGGTCATGTCTGGGCCTGGGGCGAAAATGCTAACGGACAATTGGGCCTTGGAACAACAGGGGACGTTTCCACTCCGACCCAAATAGGAGGCCTACCGGCTATCAAGGCCATCGTGGCATCAAAAACTTTCGCCATGGCGCTGGATGTTGGAGGCTACGTCTGGACTTGGGGCCGCAATAGTCACGGGCAGTTGGGCAACGGCACGACCACGGATAGTAACGTACCGGTTGAACTAACCGGTCTTCCTACGATGATTGCGATGGCGGCGGGGGGAAGTCATGCCGTCGTTCTTCAAAATAATCATTCGGTTTGGACGTGGGGGTCAAATGGAGACGGGCAGTTGGGGAACGGTACGTTCACGGACAATTCCATTCCCGCTGTTGTCCCTCATATTTCGAATATAAGCGCCATCGGAGCGGGAGGCGATTTCACCAGCTTGGTCCGGAACGACGGGGCCGTGGAAGGATTTGGCGATACCTCAGGAGGCCAGTTGGGTGCCAACTTGGCTCTCTATACCTATTCACCAATGCCGGTCATGGGCTTTGCAATGAATGAGCCGGCTCCGCAAATGAGCATCACGCAGCCCTCCAATGCCGCCGTGGTCAGTGGTGCTCAGGTAGTGACGCTGCAATCCTCCACCAGTGCCAACGGCGCAGGAACGATTGCGAAAGTCGATTACTATCGTGATGGTGTTCAAGTCGGCGAAGCGACAGGAGGAGATCCATTTGGCGCTTCATGGACGGCTCCCGCTGCCACATCCTATGGTGATTACACGCTCAATGCGATTGTCTACAATTCGGACGGTGTGGCGTCGATCGCTTCTCCCGTCTCTGTCTATTTATCGGACGATCAGGACGGCAACGGTTTACCGGATTGGTGGGAGACCGAATATTTCGGTGGGACGGGCCAGGATCCGAGTTCGTCCCCTGACGGCAATGGCCTGACTCTGCTTCAGGACTATCAGCAGGGCAATGATCCCACCAATTACTACAGTCAAAATGGGCAGACTGTTGTGGCGGCTTTGACCGTTATTCAAGGAGATCAACAGCAGGGAACTCCGGGATGCTTTGAACCCAATCCGATTATTCTCCAAGCGACGGATTCATTCGGTCAACCCATCGTTGGGGTGCAGGTCGTCGTAACCATCAATTCCAGTACCGGCCAGTTGTCCACCACGAATGGAAGCGGCGCCAGCTTGAAGTCGACGTTAACGCTTGAGACCGACAGCGATGGCTATGTGACGTTCTTTTATAAGCTTGCTTCCGGAACGTTTTCGGCGGGATCCGTGATGGCATCGGCCGTAGAAAGCACAATTTATCTCGATGAAACAACGGCGGGAGCCGCCACTTTGGCAGCTTCCTATGAGGCCGACTTGGGAGTGACTGCCGATCCTACGACCCAACTGGTTTCCGCGTGGCAAGATCAGGGAACGGAAGGTCATAATGTTACCCAAAGCAATAGCAGTAACCAGCCTACCCTCGTCACCGATCCTGCCTCAGGCCGGCCTTTGCTGCGTTTCAATGGAAGCCAGTGGCTTTCCACGGTGGACGGTCTCGATACCGACCCGGATGTTACCATCATTTTTGTGGGCAGTGCGGACAACACCCAGAATTATACCTTCGCGTTCACCGAAGGACTCTATCCACAGGTCGGCCAAACCGAGGCATTCGCTTTTCGTGGGGGGCAGCCTGTCTTTGATACCTGTAACTCCAGTGCCCAGGCCGGCACTGCGCCTAATCCCGGTATCCTGGGTATTAACAGCGTGACCTTTAGCCAGTCCAATTCGACCGCGAATTTCTATACTCAGGGTTCGATGACCGGTTCAGCCACAACGGCGACAACCGATGTGGCGATGGGATTAACCGTGGGAACAAGTGGAGGATTTGACACCGGTTGGGTGGGTACCATCGGAGCTGTGCGTATCTTTAGAGGTGTCCTCAGTGATGCCGACCGGCTGACGCAGGAAGGCCAATTGGCCGACGTTTATGGGCTCTATCATCCCAACGCAACCTGGCCTTTAACTTACAGCAGCGATGTCCAGGCTCAAATTTGGGCGAACGGCTGGAGCAAGGCACAAGCCGACGCCTATGTTGCATTGGTTGCCAGCGATCCCCCCGTTCCTGCTACCGGACTTAGCCTCTGGCTCAAGGCCGATACTGGTGTCACGACGGATGGCAGTGGCAATGTAACCCAATGGCAGGACCAAAGTCCGCTCAGGACCCTTTTGGCACAAGGTACCGGCGGCATCCAACCGACTTTAATTGCCAATGATTTTGGAGGTAAGCCCGCTCTCCGGTTTAACGGAAGCCAATGGCTCTATAACCCGGATCTTTTGCCGGTGGGAACCAATCAGGACATGACGGTGCTCGTCGTCGAGGACACGACTTCACCGGGAAATCAGCAAAATGCCATTTCCCTTGGAAACGGTTCGGCTCAAGTGGGGCGACAGGAAGGCTATCTTTCCGGATGCGAGTATTTCGATACGTGCTATTCCGCCGTACAGGGTGCTTCTGCACCGGCCGCAAACACACTGGTTTCGGAAGCAGTCGTTTTTGATAGCACCGCGACGACAGTCACCTTTTATCAAAACGGAACTCAGACCACGACGGGGAGTGAAACCGCAACGGGATTGACGTCAGGGATTACTGTGGGGGCGGATCCTTCCCAGCAATACGGATGGCAGGGGGATATCGCCGAAATTTTGATCTACAACCGCCAACTGAGTCCCACAGAATTAGTTCAGGCAGAAGGGTCGTTGGCCGACAAATACGGGTATTACAGTCCTAACGCCACTTGGCCCTTGGCCTATGGCAGCGATGTTCAGGCTCTGATCACCGCGAACCAGTGGAATGAGGCCCAGGCAAATGGATACGTAGCGGTCCAGGCGGCCAGTTCGTATCTGCCGATAACAGGGCTGAAGGCCTGGTTCAAGGCTGACTCAGGGGTGACCGCTACGGGAAATGGAAATCCGGTCACTTCGTGGATCGACCAAACGGGCAACTACACCGCCACCCAATCTTCTTCAGATAATCAACCCGTTTATGTGAGCAGCGACAGCAATGGCCAACCAGCGGTGCGCTTTGCCGGGAATCAATGGCTCTATAATGGCAGCAACCTTAATCTTAATTCGGACATGACCATCATCACGGTGGCTTCGCCCGGTACCGCCAATACCGATTATGAAAGTCTCGCTTACCTGGGCAATCAGGATGGCTATAGCAGTCGCGGATTGGTGTATAATGGCGGTGTAGAGACTTTCGATTCCTCGTCATTTAATCGATGCAGTGGGGCTCCTCAACCCAGTGTGAATCAATTCATGGTCGAGGCATGTGAGCTAAGTTCTGACCTCACGGATGTTACCTTTTATCAAAATGGGCAACAGAGCGGAGCAGGAACTGTTGCAGCAGTCGAGGCGATGACGCCGGGACTGACCATAGGTTCGATCAATAACAGCGCTGGTGGTCCATTTCAGGGCGACATCTCGGAAGTTTTGGTTTATGACCACCAACTTTCTTCGACTGATCTTCAGGAGGTTGGGGTTTATTTGGCCGATAAATACGGTCTTTATAACGCAGACGCGACTTGGCCAACCACATATAGCAGTAATGTTCAGGCCGAAATAACCCTGCATCAGTGGAACAAGAACCAGGCCGATGCTTACGTGGCACTCCAAGCTGCCAATCCAACGATGTTGACGACCGGTTTAATGGCATGGTTTAAGGCAGATTCAGGTGTGAGTTCGGGTGGAGATGGAACCCCCGTTACTTCGTGGGCCGATCAAACGGGCAATTATACGGTAACGCAATCAACATCGGGTGACCAGCCGACCTATGTGTCGAGTGACATCAATGGCAAACCGGCATTGCGGTTCAATGGGAGCCAGTGGCTGGCCAACAGCGCCAATTTGGGTCTCAATGCTGACATGACCATGATCGTAGTGGGCTCAACGACCACTCCAGCTGCCGAGGAGTTTTCCTGTTGGTTAGGCGGCTCTGGGCCTCCTTATGAGCATACCCGGGGCTTGGGGTATGCCGATGGCTACCAATTTTTTTGTCCCGATGGCACCGGTTGGAACGGAACCGCCGCTTCAGAAGCAAATGCTTTTTTAGTTGAGGCATTTTCCCTCGATCCCGGACTCGACCAAGTAACTTTTTACCGCAACGGAACCCAGACGGGGACCGCTTCCGCTACCGGACTTCAAGCGATGACAGCTGGTGTCACAGTGGGAGAGCCTGGGACATATACTTTTGATAGATGGCAAGGAGATATTTCGGAGGTTTTGATTTACGATCATCAGCTCTCATCGACTGAAATGCAGCAGGTCAGCGTCTATTTGGCTGACAAGTACGGTCTGTATAATCCCGATGCAACCTGGCCCTTGACTTATAGCAGCGATGTCCAGGCTCAAATTTGGGCGAACGGCTGGAGCAAGGCACAAGCCGACGCCTATGTTGCATTGGTTGCCAGCGATCCCCCCGTTCCTGCTACCGGACTTAGCCTCTGGCTCAAGGCCGATACTGGTGTCACGACGGATGGCAGTGGCAATGTAACCCAATGGCAGGACCAAAGTCCGCTCAGGACCCTTTTGGCACAAGGTACCGGCGGCATCCAACCGACTTTAATTGCCAATGATTTTGGAGGTAAGCCCGCTCTCCGGTTTAACGGAAGCCAATGGCTCTATAACCCGGATCTTTTGCCGGTGGGAACCAATCAGGACATGACGGTGCTCGTCGTCGAGGACACGACTTCACCGGGAAATCAGCAAAATGCCATTTCCCTTGGAAACGGTTCGGCTCAAGTGGGGCGACAGGAAGGCTATCTTTCCGGATGCGAGTATTTCGATACGTGCTATTCCGCCGTACAGGGTGCTTCTGCACCGGCCGCAAACACACTGGTTTCGGAAGCAGTCGTTTTTGATAGCACCGCGACGACAGTCACCTTTTATCAAAACGGAACTCAGACCACGACGGGGAGTGAAACCGCAACGGGATTGACGTCAGGGATTACTGTGGGGGCGGATCCTTCCCAGCAATACGGATGGCAGGGGGATATCGCCGAAATTTTGATCTACAACCGCCAACTGAGTCCCACAGAATTAGTTCAGGCAGAAGGGTCGTTGGCCGACAAATACGGGTATTACAGTCCTAACGCCACTTGGCCCTTGGCCTATGGCAGCGATGTTCAGGC